>Ga0209208_10000474_pt1 | contig 51886 bp, 44 predicted proteins | sample S1TSphfallax_3_FD_187694 | JGI IMG/M metagenome (GOLD analysis project Ga0209208, IMG submission 187694) | Host-associated microbial communities from peat moss isolated from Minnesota, USA - S1T2_Fd - Sphagnum fallax MG (SPAdes) (version 2) | ecosystem: Host-associated > Plants > Peat moss >... | reverse complement strand
AGAGTAAATAAAGGGGGCCGAACCCAAAAATAAAAGCAGAAAGCTTGAAGATAAAAACCATGGCAAAAAAAATATTGATTTTTTAAAATGACTGAAAAAATAAAAATATATATCTATTACCACTTTTCTTTTGCTATCTAGCATGAAGCGTCGACGGAAGGTATACTGTGTTTGTCTACTAATCTTCTTATTATTCGTATATAATTGGGTATACTATGTAATTGATATATAATGCCTTTTTTTTTTTTAAGAAGAGCGCGGGGGAAGCAAAGCATATTATTTAGAAGCTTTTTGGCAGGAGGATAGAGTAGCCCTAGAAAGCCACTTTCGCCTTTCATTCGCTGTGCGAACAAAGTTGGCCTCCCAGCCATTTTTTTCTCCAAGAGAGCTTCCCCCACCGCAAAAAGATCTATTATTTTTGAGCATTTACTATGTGGGGACGGAGAGTAATTGTTTTGCAAAGCACTTTCATCTCTTCCACCCTTAGACAAGATGAAACTATCAAGCAAGGCAAAGGAAATCAAACGCACAGAAACAGAAAAATTTAGCAACGCCCTGCTCGATTTGCTTAACAGGACCTCATGTCCCAGCATGCTTTCAGTTAAAGTTATCAGAGAGCCTTTCTATCATTCCTACCCCCCAGGCTCTCTAGCTGCAGGCTGCATTTTGTTAACGTAGCCAATAAAGGTAGAGATCAATCAAGTCGATGAATGACTGATCATGCCTACTTATCGAGGTTTATCTTATTTTGTTTACATAGCAATGGAAGGAATGCTACGAGCTTGCAACGCGATAAAAGCAAAAAAAAGATTTTTTCTTGCTTTATGTCTTTTGGCTCATAGTTCTTCGAGTTACTCCCAATCTAAAGCGCCCTTTTTCCATTCATATATAAATCCAATCGTCAAAATCAATAAAAAGACCGCCTAAACTAAGAGGGCGCAGCAAAAATATATATTTTTTGCTATAATTATTATCAAAATAAAAGGAAAGGGGCCTAAGCGTCTGCTATATCTTAACAGACCATATTCGACCAAGTCTTCTAGCCATGCTCCCACAAATCCCAAATGAAATTCGTTCAAAAATACGAAGAAAAAAGCAATTAGGGGGGCTGTTGCTTATAGACTTTTGGATTTTGAGCCTTCTTAAAGCTGAGGAAAACTATTTGGACCTGCAAAACATCATGGGTAACATGTTATAGATTATGGCTTACATAAAACTAAGACCACAAGACGTAAATTAATGACAGCGATACCAGACAGAACGACCATTGATGGGACCTTTATTATATCGTAAGAGTGCATAGGAAAACTACGACTTTGCGATGGAATTTTCGACTCTATGTATTCAGTATAACTCACGTATTCGTGTACAAAGCAGTGTAGGGCAATCCTGCATTGTGGCGAAAACCACGATAACAACCAATACTCATCAATTGTTTGATATCTCTTTGAATTACTCTCTCTAATTCTGAATCAACTAAATAATTTTGACTTATTATTTTGATAATTTGGTCGATTTGATATTTAGTCTTATAAATTCATGTGTTAAATATGTTTTCAATACATGATATCAATGTGTAAAACATACAAATTATGAATGAAAAAATTTTACACAATTTTTATTATTAAGTCATGAGATGTTAAGTTTATGATGTACATATCAAACTTTATAATAAATTTACAAATGCAATCTACAAAACATAAGAAACTTTTTTTAAACATAAATAAGTTAATAGCTTGAAGTTAAATTATAAAGTCAAAATTCAGACTATGTTGACAAATTTTATTTAATATGCTTTGTTTTTAATTTCGTATATACTATTTTATTTTATTTTTGAAATAAAATTCATGCTTAGATGTCAACATAGGTTGGTCAAAATAAAGTTAAAACATCAACATTAAAAAGAGTATGAATTTTTAAATAATTAGTTTTCAAAAGATAAAACATCAATTTCATCATTACCACTAAATGTTAGTGGCCCAACTTCATTTTGCCCAAAGAACTCTCAATGAATAATAAATAAATAAATAAAATTGGTAGACAAGAATCATAATGTTTTACCACAGACAATAAGAAAAACCAAACCCCAATTTAACCTTGGACTTATTAGATAACACCCATGAATACTCATGCAAAAACAAAACATAATCATTTTGAGTCAACAGGAAAAGAATAATAAAACTGTTTGCTGACCACTTACCATTCATCCATTCATCCATCCATCCATCGTTCAGGGTGGGTGCTGGTTCAACTGTGGCCCAAAAATTTCCCAAGTGATAACGTGGCCTCCAGCGAGACACAGTAGGAATTTTGTCCCTGTAAGCTTTACTATATTAAGAGCATAGAGTGCCTACACACAAGTGTAGAGGGCCTTGGAATAAAGAAGGCGTGTGTGCCAGTGTTGTTGGTGTGAAGCAAAGAACCTTCTGGCCAATAAGAGTGTTGTAGTTGACGTTGTTTTGGAGGTCCCTGTTAAATGCCCTCATTTATTATTGTTCTGTTGCAGAAAGTGGGGCCCAAATTAGACAGCTCCTAAACCAAGCTCCCTAGAAAGAGAAAGAGAGAGAGAGAGAAAACTGGGGGCCAAATCAGACAGCTCCAAAACCAAGCTCCCTAGAAAGAGAAGAGAGAGAGAAAACTGGGAGCCAAATCAGACAGCTCCAAAACCAAGCTCCCTAGAAAGAGAGAGACAGAGACAGAGAAAGAGAAGAGAGAGAGAAAACTGGGGGCCAAACCAGACAGCTCCAAAACCAAGCTCCCTAGAAAGAGAGAGAAAGAGAAGAAAGACAGAGAAAACTGGGGGCCAAATCAGACAGCTCCAAAACCAAGTTCCCTACAAAGAGAGAGAGAGAGAGAGAGAAAGAGAAAGAGAGAGAGAAAACTGGGGGCCAAATTAGACAGCTCCAAAACCAAGCTCCCTAGAGAGAGAGAGAGAGAGAAGAGAGAGAAAACAGGGGGCCAGAGATCCTCTCTCACACGCTGCAGCACAAAATGGATTCATTTCTATGCTTATTCTGCAGTTGGGAAGAGTGATGCAAGCTCCTCCTGCTCCCCCCTCCCCCTCCCATAAGGCCACCCGGGAGAGCTGAACAGTCGCGGAATTGTGGCGGCTCCTCCCATACGCAAGCACCAGAATCCTTCACAAGTTGATATTTATCAGCTGCACGCAATTTGACATGCATTCCCTGTGAAAAGTCGCTGTTTTTGGGGGTGTGTGCGAGAGAGAGAGGAGAGGGGAGCGGAAGGGAGGAGGGGAGGCGGAGAAATTGTGTTTGATTTGTAAGTCTCGTGATGGCGAGCGTAGTAATTGCGATCCCCAAGTTTTGTGCCTCGTCGTTCGTAGATCGTTCCTTATGTGTGAAGAAGAAGCTTTGGGAAGGAAGTGGCGTGAGATTCGGGGGACGACGGAAAACAGCAGCTGGTAGTGGTGGTCGTGGTGGTGATCCTGTATGGAGTGGGCGACAAAGGAACCTGAAGACGAAGAAATTTGAGGTGCAAGCGCAGGCCAAGAAGGGGGGAAGCTCAGGGGATAAAGCCCCCAGGTCTATGCTCTTTCTCTTTCTGTGTGTTCTCTTTCTCTGTGTGTATGTGTCTCTCTTCCGTGTCAATTGGCAGTTTCAAGGGCATTTTTGGGTATATGAGATTTGGCCCAGGCTCTTTAGGGTTTAGGGATCTGTCAGGAGAATAGCGTAGTAGTCGAGATTGCTCTGATTCGGAGTTTCAGGGCCGGGGGGGAGAGGGGAGGATCAGTACTTCATCTTGTTTTTTTTTTTCAGATTTTAGAAACCTAGGAGCCTTCCAAATCCTAGGAGAATTTTGGGTGGAAGTGTGGTTTGTTGTTCACTGTACACAACTGTTGCAAAGTGCAACTAACTGTTTGCTGTAGCTGAGAAAACATGTTCTGGAATCCAAAGAAGGGGTTAATGGTGGGGACCCCACCCACTCACTTGTGTTTGGAAGATTCAGGGGTATGTGTCTTTTTTCCTTGTTCTTTGTGTAAGCTTTTCTGCAGCACTCTTTTCTGTCATCAGTATGGACATGGATGATGATACACAAGGATATCTCAGGATTAGAGAAACTTAGATATTCTTGTGGTTTGTTTAGTTCATAAGAGTCTCGTCCTGCATAGCTGAATCTTTGGAAGTTGAGTTGAAGTCAGGCTACTGAATGACCATCACATCAGAATTGCCTAATAGATGTAGCGATTTCTTGACACAGATGGAGCTTAGGATCTACAGCCTGTAGATGGAGCTAAATTCTGTCTGGCTGGGCATGGTCCTTTATGTTCACACATTGCTAACGAACGGGTACAGTTGGTTGCCAGTTGATCAGGCACTTAATGCAATTTGCTGCATGCTTAAATGTCTGAAGACTGCATGGCTTTTGTTTTAGTTATCTGATTCAGCACCCTAATGTTGCCTATCAATTGGCAAGATCGGTGGCCCTGTAGGGTAGCGACTTTTGAGAGCTTCTCTTGGTTCTTTTGTACTTCTTGTCAAAGTTTAGCTCTTCACCACTCTCTTTGACTCATGACATCCGTGTTCTACTCTTTCATTTTGCCTTGAACTGCATGATTGTAAGGGCACCATAACAGAGCTCTCATCGGGTACATGGAGACAAGGGAGTGTTGGATCTAGATATTGGAGACACATTAACTGATATAAACATAATGGGTCAAGGTGAAAATGTGAGTATGTCTGGTCCTCATTGGACTCATATTGTACTGTTGATATGTAAACTATTGCAGGTATGACCCATTGTTTCCAAAGGGGGGAATGGCATGTGATTGTCCAGTGCCCTGGGAGCAGCAGCCTGTCAATGAATACCGAAGCCTGATGGAGACATGGCTATTTTCTTGGGCAACTGATGATGTTCAGAGTTATGGGGTTAAGTTGGCTTTAGTAGGACTGGCATTTGCTGTCCTGGTTGGGTGGCCTGTGACAGCAATGAGCTTCAGTCCAGAGAAAGAACTAATGAAGTGCAGTATGGGGGCCTTGTGTGGAGGTATCTTAGCTTCTACAATGGCTGCTCTGCGTCTATATTTGGGGTGGGCGTATGTTGGGAACCGGCTCTTCAGTGCCACTGTTGAATGTAAGCTCTCCTCCATTCTGGCAACCCTGATGCTATATCTCACCAGTTGTTCATTTTTAGAATCTGTTCAAGGATCATGTTAGTTACTATGTGCTTTTCTACTTGTCCCATCTCCTGAAACCCAAGAGCCTGAAGGGAGATTCCATGACTTCAATGTCTTCGCTCATTCGCATATCTGTTGGCAAGTTCAGATTGTCTTTAATCTGGAAACATTGCCAAGAGCTCCAAGTGTTCATTCTTTTCAGCTTCTTCAGTCCAAATTGTTGTCAGCTGAATAGAAATACTCGGGAGCTCCACTCATCTCATCTCCAAGGATCTGTAGAATTTGCAATTTGAGAAGGTGCTCAGAGTATCTGCAGTCTTAAATTCCAAAAGCCTGCCGTAAAAGTGGCAAAGAGTTTGTACTCAACCCTTGCCGAAGAAATGCATTGTCAAAAAGTTGCTGGCCTGTATCAACCAACAGTTTCTATCTTATGCAGGGATCGTTCTAATTAGTCTGCAAAGGTGTTGATGTGTCAAAAAGATGATCATGAGAGCACAGAACCAGAGCTTTGTGGGCAAAGTTAGGTTTGATGATGTCAGCTGAAGAATGTGCCTAATCAGTTGATATGGGAATTGGAATCTTCTGTCTGCTGCAGATGAGGAGACTGGATGGTATGATGGTCAGGTGGGTCCTGACAACTACCTCTATTTGGGCACTGAGGTTTAGAGTTTAAAATATAAAGAAAGCAGAGGAGACACTCATGCACAACAGACCACAACCATTCTTCTAACCATAATCAGTTTTGAACACAGACTTCACTTTGATGTCTTACTGTAGCCCCTGAGGCTTAAGTTGATGAGCTAGCACCTGATTGAAAATAATTCATCTCTTTGTGTTGTTTCTTCAGGTTTGGGTGAAACCCCCTGAGGTTTTGGCCCGAGACCGATTGCTTGGTTCATATAAGGTGCATAAATTACCTCATATCTTTATTTTGCCTCTCTTTTTCTGAAGGCTGGGATATTGCTGGGCCTCTTCCATATTGACCTGTGTTTAATAGGTATGCTCTACTTGAAATTCTTGATGCAGGTGAAGCCTGCTCTACTGAGACTGAAGCTCACACTGATTGGACTAGGTGTCTCCCTTGCTGCTTGCACTGCTCTCTTGCTGGCAATTCACAGCCCTGAGCTTAGAGTGAGTTTACTTCCAGGAGAAAAAGAGGGGAACATCAATCAGACATGGGGACTTGCTTACAGTGATGCAGCTGCTCAGCATTTTGAGCCTGACGCATTTGCTGCTGAGGATGACTCTGATGCCAGTGCTGCCATGTTTACCATTTGCCATTGACCTCAGTCCTCTCTGCACCACATTTTCTGTTGAAACTGAACAGACTTAGCTCAGTGTACAGCTGTCACCTTTGTATTGTTGCCCCATACAGATTGGTCAGAAACTGGAAACAACCTTTGAAGAACATCGGACTGGTCAGAGAAATCAAGGCTGCCCAACAGTCTGCTCAGACTCAACAAACTTGCTAAAACAGCAATGGAGTAAAGATCCAGATATGGAAGGACAAATTGCTGCAACCCCATGAGGTGCAAGATATTGCTGTTGCTAGATGGGCACTCTGATCAAGTGGAGGCCGTGACAGGGGAATGATTTCTCTGTACCAGAAGCCAAAAGTTATGGTGCAAAAGTCATGCCTCAGGTACCAGATTTCTTAATCATGTAAAAATTACTTATTGGGTCTTGTGAGAAGTTGATGCATTCCAGCGTCCATTATTTCATAGTTTCTCCTCCAACAGGTGGATCTTTGCATTCACAGTAGATGCATGTGCAAGCTAGCAATCCAGCCAGTGGCAATTCAAAGGTATCCTTGGCAACACCTGTGGTTAGATTCCGTATTGCAACTGTACAAATGACTTTTATTGTAAATACATGAATTCCTGTAATATTAAACACTTACATCATGAAGGCTAAATTGTGAGCAGCTTGCATCAATCTTTTGAGTTCTTCATCCATCTAATGGGCTTGCAAACTAGTTCTTCCCAGAACCATGTCTTCATTGTCTGCCAATTTCATCTGCATGAGCAAACCAGTAAAGTAGGTATGTGGGTCTTAAGACTGCAATTGAACTGACATAGGAGCATGGAACTTCGAAAGCAAAGCAACAAGTCCAGAATGTTCTAATGAATGAGAGTCCCAGATTGCATCTTCTAGGTGCCGAGTGTTTTTGGTCATCTTCAATGAAATCATGAATTGGTGTTTGATTTCTCTTGCTTTCTTGATTTCTCTTGCTTTCTGGTCTATCCACATGAACTTGTTCTTCAATTGCCTACAAGAAGGAGATTGTTAGAAAGTGTTCAAAGAAATTAAAAGCACAACAAAATCATAGAATTAAAGGTTCCTAAAGAATTAGGGTTCCTTTAGGAATGGCCTGCTCCTTGGGGAACCTTTGGGAACCTTTAGTAGACATAAGTTCCTAAAGTAAGTGCTCATCCTTAGGTGGGTCCTTACTTTAGGAACGCCCCGCAAAGTAAGTGCTCATCCTGAGGTGGGTGCTTACTTTAGGAATGCCTGCTCCTTGGGCATTACCCTACAGTAGCACACATGAAAATGGTGATTAGAAACAAAGAAAGTTTGTAAGGTACTTTGCAAAAGTATGCAATACAATTTGTACTCAATATGCACTACATAAAAATTGATGGCTTTTTCACAGATGGGAAATAGTCTATATTTGAACAAAATCAAATGAAGTTGAAATGACAAGCTTGCCACATATAAGTTAATAGGTTTTGTTTTTTTTATTGGTGGAGACAAACCCGCCCAAAAAACAAAAAAGAAATGGACTTGAAAATGTGATGGATTTTTGCTGATAAAACACTGAATGAAGGCATGTTACAACCAGTGTTGGGCGGGTATCAAAAAAGAGATGAGAACCAACCACGGTTTCAAGTTGATTTTCATCTTGAGTATCTCAGGGTATCATTAACGATGATGCCCTTTTTGAAGGTCATTAAGAGGTTATCACTGGGCTGAGAACCACCCATTTCAAACCTTTTTCACTTTTTAAAAAATTGATATCCTGTCAAAATATTTAACCTTAGCAGGGTCAGGATGTCAGTACTTAAGAAGTGTTGTTTAGTGTGGTAGTTGGTAGTGGTTGGTAGGGGTTTTTTTTTTTCCCAAGGTTTCCAATTGGACCACAGAAGTAAAGCCGCCTTTGAACTCTTTTCTTCTCCTCTCTCACTCTCCTTACAAATAAGGAAAATGTTTAGCAATTTGAAGATATGCTTAGTGTTTGTATGTTTTCGATTTTTGCTTTAATTAATCATTGTACTATTGTGTTTTTTTTTTCCTCGTAGTTTGCATTGTCTCCTTGCTTCTTTGTTGGTATTTTTCAGCACGTCCTTGTTGTGGTTTGTTGGTGTTTTTTGGTGCGTCCTTGTTGTGCTCTATTGACGTGTTCTTGCTTTGCTTTATTGATTCTCTTTGGCACCTCATTGTTGTGGTCTATTGATTTTCATCAGCACATCCTCGCTTTGCTTTGTTGGTGCTTGTTGGCACCTCCTTGCTATAGTTTTTTGATGCTCGTCAACACATCTTTGCTTTGCTTTGCTTTGTTGGTGCTTGTTGACACCTCCTTGCTATGGTCTATTGATGTTTGTTGATGTTTTTTAATTGTGCTATGTTGTTCGTCGATATCTCTGAGTTATGCACTATTGGTGCATGTTAATGCTTCTTGGTTGTGTTTTAATGTTGCTTGTCAGTTCTTCCTAACTACACTATGTTGGTGCTCATTGATGTGTCTTAGCTATGTTTTGTAGGTGCTCATCAACACTTCCTAATTGTGTTTTGTTGGTGTTCATCAACACCTCTTGGTTGTGCTTTGTTTTAGCTCATCAATGTTTTGTTGTTGTGCTCTAGTGTTTGTCTACACTACCTTCGTGAAAAAACGACTTGAGGATCGCCAAGTCATCCTTTCACTACCATTTCAAGAAAATGATTTAGTGGTCGCTAGGTTGTCTTCTCACTACCATCACGAGAAAATGTTTTTTAATATATTAGATATTTTAAGAAATGATAAAAGTAATTAAAGAAAAATATTTAAAAACCTTCATTTAGTATTTTCTTTTATTGGTCATGAAGGAGGGGTGAACATTGTTAAAGAATATGATAGAAGATGATTATATCTTACACTTTTAAAATGTTATCATTATTTACTCCCAATGGTAGAATGTAAAGTTGGTCGTGCAAATCAAACAACATATGCAGATTTTGATTTGGGTATTTTTGAACAAACTCCCATCACAAGTGAGCCAACAATAAAAATTGACACAAGGGAAATGTTCGATTTTCAAATGTTACCAAGTTGACTCAAAAAAAATAAAGTGGCCTCTTCAATGGTGGGGAAAACATGAAGCCATGTTCACATTGTTGTTTTTTTGGCTTGTCAAACTGTAGGGATTGTTGGGTCACAAATTGAGACTGAAAGGATTTTTTTAATAGGGATACATACAAACTTGAGAACATGTGCCAAGTGAACCTAAAATTGATTGTAACCACTTTTAATTTGGTGTAGTTAATTGAAAATTATTTAAATTCTGAGAAAGAGTTAGAAGAATTTGAAGGTTCTTTTGAACGGGATGAACTACTGATATATAATTTTTTTGTAGAATTGATTTAATTTTCATTTATTTTTCATTTGAAAAAAAATACAATTTTTGAAATAAAAGAACTTTTGATACTCATTGTTTAAGAACCACCTTTCAAAACCAGTCTGAGAACCAACACTTTGGAAACCCAACAATTTCTTTTTTCTTTTTTGAAATTTTGAAACCCTCCCTGGGTCTATTGTAAGAAAAATAAAAATAAATAATAATAATAATAATAAAGAACCGGGTCAGGTATCAGTAAAGCTCCTGAAACCCAGACCCAGTGGGTCTCTAAAAATACCTGAGACCCGCCCAATACTGGTTACAACATCCTCCTTGTAAGAATAGTGTCCTCTTACTTTCTGCAGCGCCTAAGAGTTTGAACTTTGGTTGTAAAAGGTTTTGTTCAAAAGATGAGGAGGAGGAGGAGGAGGAGGGAGGGAGGGAGGAGGATGAGGATGAGAAATAATGAATGATTTTTTATAATAAACATCCTCAGACCTCCCATTCAATCTCATGGGGTTGAACACCCAACAGCTTTGGGAGGTGAGACAAGGTTGCTTGGGCCACAATGAACCAGCATCCACCAGTGCACCATGAAGGATGAATGATAAGTGGTCAGGAAATAGTTTTCTGTTGGGTTCCAGTTTCCTAGTTAACCATGGTGGTTTAGCTCGGTTGCTTTTTTTTTCTTTTCTTTTTTCCTACCTACATACTAACAACCCACAAGCAAGCAGGTTGTTAGTAGGTAGGTAGGTAGGTAGGTAGTAAAAACAGCCCGTACATAGGTATAAACCATCTACTTACCTATTTAGTAGTTACCTATTTTCTTACCTATCTGCCTATATATGAGACCTGTTTCCTGCAGAATTGGTTACCAAGGTGAAACCAAATAGTAACTCAGTTGAGGTTCTGTTCATCCACATCTGAGTAATAACGGGCATCCCGTGGATGGATGGTGCACTGGTGGGTGCGAGTAATAACGGGCCAACTGGTATACACTAATATTATAACCCCTAGTGTGCACAAAGGCCTTCTTATTCCAAGGCATTCCATATTTGTGTGTATTTTTTACATGTAATAAATATTACAAGTGGATCCCTGTGCCCTTGGCCCAAGTATCTTAAATCTCTTGTAAAGTTCACCCATCTCACTACTATTTCAATCAAATTCAGCTTAATTTCAAGAGTCTTTAGGGAACCTTGCTAGATTAGCCATTTTATTTAATTAATTTCTAGAGATGAATTTTCTTTTAATTGAATAACTTTTGCTCGACATTGGTCCAAAATTTGTGAAATGACAAATATGCTTGTCATGTCATCAAGGGCTTTCTGGCCATACTAAAGAGAGGGAGGAGGGGTGTGGTATTTGGGAAGGTTACAAGTTACAATGTAATCAAATTTTAAACAAAGTGGCTCACCATGAAAGGTTCTATCCCTAATCCAAACTTACTAACATTTAAAATTAAACCTAGTTCTTTGCAAAATTGATGTTTTAACTAAGGAATTCAAATTACATGGTCATCAATAGAATATATAAGATATATGTACGCATACATTTAATGTGAATTGTATAAAATTAAAATTGTGTAAATTTCTATTATATATAGGTATGTATGATTTGGAAATTTAAATGCAAAATATATAAGCTTATGATAGTGTGGCCAATTGCCTTTAGTGCCTCGACCTTTCAATTGTTGCCCAAAACATTTGTCCATGTGAGGATCAAATAATGCATTATATCCTATAGTATTATGGTATCAAGTTTTATTTGTAAATTTTGTTGGTTCTTGAAACTTTGGACCCACTTTGGAGGTATTTTGAATTGTCACCCTTATGCAATGCATTGAGTAGGGAATTGTCGCATATGAACATTGAAATTGGTGATCATTAAGAATTTCTAGTGGACAAAATGTTGGTGATTCTTTTTGGAGTTCATGTAGTATCTCTAAAAATACTTGCGATTTAGTAGAGTGTGAAAGTTCATATATTGAAATATTGTGAATAAAAATTCTTGTAAATGGATTAAAAGTTGTTGCAATAAATTAAAAATCAATGATATGTACATGCCTCATAAGATTGAAGGTTCATATTATTATAGTACGCTTCAAGGCCGATTTAAAAAGATATTTCAACCTTGTTGTATTTACACATTTTTTAACATTGCAAGATGATGATTGAATTCAAGTTATATATGTGATGCTTGAAGGTTAAAATGAACTTGAAGATCTTCAGAATATTTAGGGCAATGAATTTTTATTATTACATTCAATTTCATTGTAAGAATGTCACCATGAATTAAGCCTCAAACCCAAAAAGATTTCATTTTGCATGTGATTAAGTTTCGATGTTTCTTGTGAAACATAATCATAAATGCGATTTTTTTAATGTTTAAATCGAGCTAAAAGATACAATTATTCTATGGTTCCTATGTGAGAGAAAGTTGTATAAGTTGGTCCATGTTTGCATATATTTCTAAGCCCAAAAACCATTTCATCTAACAATCAACCTTGTGATCGGTGAATTCTTTTTGAAGTGGCCAATCGAATAGCAAATTGTATTCTACTTACAGAATGCAATTGATTCTTCCAATGTGTATTTCTTTTATTAAAGGTGTCCACATGGGTTTAATTAATCTTTTTGTCTATGAAAATTATTTTCTACAATATTGTGTTAGTGATTTAACTTTTAGATTCAAATATTCAATCCAAGTTAAAGAAAAATGTGGTTTTGAATAATCTATCTATTCAAGTTTATTAAATACCATTTAATTTTTAATACAAAGTTCAACGAGCATATATGTATTCATTTGCATAATTTTATGCAATCATGTTATTTTACTTGGATCATTTGAAAGTTTGTATGTTGAGAAAAGTGAATAGTGTCATGTGTTAATTGCTTCAAGTGTATATGTTTGACCTATATTTTGATGGAAAGCCTTAAAATTATATTCAATAATTTTTTTTATTTTTATAAAAAAAATGGTCTTGTAGGAATACTGAAAGATGATTGTAAACATAAATTATTTATTATGCTTATATACATATTGGTTTGTAATAGCTACTTGAATGAGTGTATTTTATATGATGCATGTCATTTTGATGCATTACACTATGTAATTCATAACATTTGATTTTCTCCTGCTGAAAGTTTGGAGCTATTCTATTCAGACCTTCAAGTGATTTTGTGATTATCCATGTCGCATCTTGTTTTGGTGGAACTTGACAAAAATCTCCACACACAATAATGTTCAAATTTTCAAAAAACAATTACGCACATAATGAGTTGTTGAATTTTTTTTTTTTAATTAATGATAATTTTGATACGTTTGGCAACAATTGATTCAATTTTTCAAAACTCTAGTAACTTTATGACTACATCCATGATTACAAATTTGCAATTGTATTTACCACTAATGACTATATGACTATATCATTCATTCAAATTTTTTATTTTAAACATCGAGTAATAGACATGGTCATAGTCATAAACATCAATTCCATGTGACCTTTGTGGTTGTGATCATTTTGAACATATGATTATAAAACATGACTAGATATAGGATTGTGTAGTTTTACATGTTCTTAATTAGTAAATTGGGTTAATGTTTTAAATACTTGTTGTACTTATACAATATTGTTTTAAATATATTATGAGAACATTTGAATAAGTTTGAAATAAATATGATGGTTTTAAAATACCCAAAAACGTTATAAAGCATTGCAACCAATAATTTTGTTGTTTATCCTTACTTTTAATGATTTTAAATGATTTGAAAATGATATTTAAAAACTAATAGTCTATATAGACCTTTACACAATAATAATATAATGTGACATTCATTGGGTCATAACAATTAGAAAAAATTGTATGTAGGCTCGTTAATCATAGGGTTTTAATAATTGGTTATTTCTTACATTGTCATTGCAATGGTGAATTTATTTATCACTAAAAATGACTACATTGACACTCAATCTTTATTCTACCATTGTTAAGGTAGTCAATTTCTATCCCCTCTCCAAAGGGCCATATATTCTTGCCTATTACCTTGCCCTAAGGTCAGTTTTTTCGGTAAATAATCCTCAGTAAATATATATATTCAATATTTTTAAATGAATTCATTTTTTGAATTTTTATTTTTTTTGTTTTGTCAATGTGCAAACTAACCCTAGGCTACGGTATGTTTAAAATGTTTGTTTTAATAAAACAATGAGTTGACCAATCAAATTGGTGTGTGGTAAAGCATGATTGGCTATTTCTTCTATCTTATTAAATAAATCTAATTTTGTAAATAATAAGACATTTTTGGTCCACCCTAATGAATTGGTTAATAGTTAATGTTTTGTATGGTATGAACACACATTTACATCTTGCAAAGAATTTCATTTTGTTTATTAATCAAAATGAAAATAAAGTGTCATCGGCACAAAAACTACCACAACCAAAGATTTCTCATGGAACCAAAATCCTTGAAGAGATTATTATAACTCTTATAACTAGTCTCAAGTTTCAGCACAAGCCAAAATATCATCTTTCAAAAATGCTCATACAAAAATAAGCCTAAACCCTAAACCCTAAATCCCTTAAGCTACTATACTCTATAATGAATCTAAACACAATATGCTTGCCTTTGTAGGCAAGACCAATAAAAGTAGAACCGTTGTAAGTAGGGTGGACGTCTCCTTGTTACAAGTAGCAAGTCCGCTCCGGGACATTCGGCGCCGGGAGGTGCCGAGCGGGGTTGGGTGCAAGTTAAAAAATGCTCTTTGTTTGGACCTCGGACGACAATGGAAGCTGCACGGAGGGAGGAGCGGGGAGGAGCGGGGAGGAGGGGTCTCACAGGCGACGTAGTAGCGACGGTTCATGTAATAACTAATAACCCAGAGCGCGACTCTTTGTAGGTAGATATAGGGTTTAGAAGGAGACTGTTTAAAGTTCGATTCGCAGTGGTAGAGGAAGATGGAACATCTGGACACAGTGGTAGGAGGGAAGTTGAGACGTCGGAGGAGGGAAATCGTAGTGGCAGACGGAGCTTTAAGGTCATCTCACTGTTTCTAATTTTCAGGTTGCCTGAAATTGGAAGTGTGTAGGGTTTTCACTCGTTATGAGGATACATTTTTAATTAAGTTACTTGGTCTGTTGGAAGCTTGTGAAGTGATTTTGCTATCAAACCCTAATTTTTCTGGTAGCAAGGGTTTCAAGTAAGTGAAGGATGAAGGGATGGCAGCAAAAGCAAAGCAAAGATAGGAAGAAGGGAAGTACAAAAAGCTTAACAAACTTTCCCGGAACATGCAGCAGTGGAGTGAGTTCGAAGTAAGTGAAGGATGAAGGGATGGCAGCAAAGGCAAGCAAAGATAGGGAGAAGGGAAGTAAAAAAAGCTTGACAAGTGGACCGGGAACAGGCAGCAGTGGAGTGAATAGTGCCAGTGGTGGGAGTGCGGGTGGTGGGGGCAATAGTGGGGGTAGTATAGATGCTTTTGGTCGTTCTGTGGCAAAACTGGCAGTTGCCCAGGTGTGCGAAGCTACAGGGTTCCACGCATTACAGCAGTCTGCTGTTGAAACCCTAGCTGACATAGCTCTGAGGTATCTTGGTGACCTTGGAAAAGCAGCACACTCATATGCAAATCTCTCTGGCCGAACACAATGCAATGCTCTAGATGTAATTCTAGGAATAGAGGATCTGGGTTCGGGCCTTGCAGGAGCTGCAGAAACCTCTCGTTGTGTTGCCAACTCAGCTGCCCTACGTGATGTAATGAGGTATGTGGAATATGCAGAAGAAATCCCTTTTGCAAGACCTGTTCCTCATTTTCCAGTATTCAAAAAACGGGCACCAACCCCTAGTTTTGCTCAGCTTGGTGAAACACCACCCCACCCTCACATCCCTTCCTGGCTCCCTGCATTTCCAGACCCTCATACATACTGTCATACACCTGTCTGGAATGAGAGAAAAAGTGATCCACGCTTGGATAAGCTTGAGCAGGCTCGACAGCGTCGGAAAGCTGAGCGATCGCTTGTTTCTCTCCACCTCCGCCTATCAGGCCGGGGTGCAGTGGTCAGTGACGGGTCCAACAACAACCTACTCAATCTGGTTGTCACCAGTGGGGGGGATTCTCAACCGTACTCACGACAGCAATGGCCTACACAAGAGCAAGATGTCTCAAGTGTAAAAACTGCACCAGAGGCACATGGCTCAAAAGGGAAAGGCAAGAGGCCAGCAGCTCATCATCCATTTCTAGCACCCCCTCTTTCAGCTGGCGAGAAAGAAGTCACCCTTGTTACTCCCTTCAGAGGAACCACAGAATTGCATGCACAGAATCAGGACTCTCATGGGCCAGCTGCATTGCCATCAGTGCTGGAGGCATTTGCACCAGCACTTGAAGCTGTAAAAAAAGGTTTTGAAGTTGTAGATTCTGGATCAAGGCCCTTGAAAGAAAAGCAGCAGACCTTCATTGCAGAGACAAAGGATCGGATGCCAGTGTCTCTCACATTTGATTGGGGACAAAAGACTCGAGCAAAGGCACTTGCTGCAAAGCGATGCTTGGCACAGCCTGTCTCTCCACCTTCCAACAAGAGAGCAAGGGGAAATGCTTCATCATGGAAGGAGGAAGAGAAAGATGAGAAGAGCAAGAGAGCAGAGCAAATATTAGCTCAAGCCATGGAAGAGTCTGAAGAGGTAGCGCAATGACTTTTCTTATGCCCATGAAACTTTCTCTTCTAGTTGTAAAATTCTCAATGTGAGGAAATTAGTGATTCTAGCAATGTTAAAAACTGCACTATTCTATCAAAACAACTCCATTTTTTGCTTGTGCGCACCACTTTGACAGGTCTGATGTCTAAAAGGTTTTGGTTCCAATGATGTGATTTGAGAAAAGCTTCAAATATGCTCATGTTCAGGAATAATAGTTGCTGGTGTGAAGTGCTTTAGGTTCTTGTGATCTCCAGACCTCACAGGTGTGATGACTATAACTGAACCATACTTGCTATATTGACAAAACACTGTCAATGTAGTAGTTGGGCAGATTGATTTATACTTATATGCACCTGCCATTGGGAGTTGATGAAATCAGTGAGAAGTCATGGCAGCTCATCACTGCTAATTCATGATGAAGGTCTTCTCTGACACTTTGTTGAGCGACTCTCATATGGATATCACTGCACTGATTCATAACCTTCAGAGTGCTGTTGTGGAGATTTTGCTGCAATCTTGTAGTTGTAACAAAACTCTTATGTGTCCATAAACCACAACTATGCTTAATTTTGGTTTCTTTTGTGTCTTCTAGTTCTTTCCTTATTCTTCTAGACATGCTTAGTTGACCTGTAAGGTTCTCTTGTAAGTGGGGAGCTTTTTTAAGCCTACTTGGTCCTTGCATATTTACCCTTGTTGTATGTTATTCTATGTTTTTTCTTCTTATTGTGTATTCTTTTTTGTTTTTCCCCTTTTCCTTTTGCTATATTTTTTCCCCTTCTATGTAGGTAGTTTGCTAGCCAGTATCATGGCTGAGTTTTCACATTACTTCTGGACTTGCGACAGAAACTCAGGACACAGGTTAGTGGGTACACTTACCTATACATACTGTAGGGAGCTGATGAATTCAGTGGGGAAGTTGTGAGAGAAGAGTTGCTGCCATGCATGTTACTGTTGATGGTCCCTGAACACAGAAGAGACTGTCACTTTTGTTCATACTGATTGATTTTTTTGTTTTCATTATAGTCCATCCCATCTGTGTTGTTCTTTCTTCCTGGTTCAGAAAGTCATTTTATTTAACCCCAGGGGTGATGGCTCAGTGGTATAGCCCCTCTCAGGGACCCTGGGGCCTCAAAAAAGGTTCTAGGTTCAAACCCACTGGTGTGCAGGTGAAAGCCCTACTGGCCCTTTGCCACTGAGCTTGACTTAGGGTGCCAACAGCTTGTTAGTCGCATTGTCTGCCATTGTGTTCACAAAAAACAGGAAAAGAAAAAGAAGTCCTCTTACTTGGAAGTCTTTTTTTGACTGCAAGAAAAGTTTTAACCTTGTTCTAGCTTTCTCAATCAGAAGTATGAAGATTTCTCAATTCTCATGAGAGTTTTTATTTCTGGAAAGGATGTCTTATGTTAGGAACATGCGGTCCATCCAAGAAGAGCATCATAACTGTGGGAATGTGGCCCCTTGAAGTAGTTAGAAATGTGCAAGGAGACATTCAGTCACATTGGCAAATTTTGTATCATCCTTATGAAGGGTTGGAATCAAAAACTAATATTCATAATGGAGGTCAACTACTGTGGAGCAAGCATATGGAGAATTCTTAAAAACTTGAGTCGGGGAAGAAAACTGCATGGATCAAATATTAGTGGCTTCTTGAAAGTGTACCATCAAATAACTAAGCAAAACTTCTCTGTTAGTACATACTTGGGGAGTTGCATGCTTGCAATATGGTAATTGTTTCAAACCTCTCCAAGGGATGATTGTAATTGAAGCCTCTCACCATAGACTTGTAGTCTCTCTTGCACTCCATTCAAATGCTAGAAGCTGAAAGAAACTTTTCTCTACACCTAATTTGAGACAATACGGCCATTCAACATAGAAAAACTCTCAAAATTTGTAGAGTAACATTTCTAGATGCCAAGAGAACACTCCAAAATTTCCATTTGAAGTCTGATGCCACATACCAGACTAGTCCTGGTAGTACCTCGTGTCCCTACCAGGTACACACTGGTATGAGGCTGCCATTGCCTCAGATCATACCAGTCTGGTGTTGGTGGGTTCTTTGATACCAGGACTAGTACCAGTCTATATACTAGGGTTCCACTTTGGTACCCACCACTAAAACTAGTATGTAGTATGTGTACACAAAAGTCATAGTAATGGCTGTATGTGTATACAGAAACATAAGAGTGTTAGATGATTTTGGACCATAGGAGCAGACACTCACCCTTCTATTGTTTCAAGGTACTTGCTTCCTTCCCATATTTGAGAGTGTGGGTGAACTAGAGAGAAACCAAAAGTTGAATTGAAGACGCTCGTCAAGGACAAGCAATGAATATCCCACCAAGGAGCAAAGAGATCTAGCAATGACCCAAAAGTAGATTACAAGCCATATGAAGAACATGCATTGAGTGAATTTAAAACCAGTTGCATGAGAACCAAGCTTGAATGGCAGGAGTCAGGAGTCATAGTAGACTTGCTCTTACAGCAAGATCTGTAGGAGTGGCACTCACTTTTTGTTTAGTGGAGGTAGGCCTGAGGGCTCATAACACAATCTGAAATTTCAGAGTGCCACGTTACCACAAGCACCTTCACAATAAATAAAAAATTATTGACACCTTCCTTTCACATCCCTTGAATTATTGTGATAAAAGGAATTTAATAGGTATCCGTTTTTTGGTGTTGTTGTAAATACAATAGATGGTTGGGGTGTGTTCATTTTTTTTTTACTACCATAATCACAATAAGGAAAGGTTTGGGTTCATTTTTTTCTTGCTACCATAATTACAATAGGTGGTGAGATTTATTTGCATTTTCTCTCACGATGCAATGATGAAAAGGAGCAACAGTTCTTTGATAAAGGATGAAATTTCAGCATTCTAAAACTTGCTTACTTGCTATACAAGCAACATGTCCAAAGGCTTAAAAGAGGATTGCAACAAATTTGAATAGCTACTATTTGTGCTCATTAAATCGATGACAGAAACTTTCAAAACTAAAAACTAGGCTAAAGTAACATAAAAAAAAAAAAACCCTTTGATTTTGCACATGATTATCTACATTTGCAATGTAATGTTCATAGCTTATTTATGTGATGTTTAATTCCATGAATGCATGATGATAGAAACAGTGGTGGGTCATCATTATCAATATATGACAATAATTCTAATTGAAGTGTCAAAACAAGCGACAAAGGAAATACAACAGTGCACTACAAGCAACCCAAACTAGTATGTCACTATAAAACTCTTAGCTCAATAACTCGCACAAAGAAGCTACATGTTTTAATAATACAATGAATTTTAGCTTATTGATTAATATCAATTGGAGGCGGGAAAAATGGTGAAAGTTTTAACATCTTGACCTAATGGGATGGGAAAAAAAGGGGAAAAGGTTTTTGCATTTCAATGTGTAGTTTTTTATCTTCTCTTTTCTTACATAATTTACAAGCTACGGTTGACAAACCTGTTGCGTCACATGAAAGTGAATAAATGATGTTAGAGACTGCAAATATAGTAGAAAATGGATTGAAAAATGTTGAATCTTCTTCCCAAAAAGTTGTTAACAAACTCAAGGTGAGCTCTGAAGAAAATATGACAGAAGATTAGGAAATAAACAAATTTTTGACAGCAATGGAAGAAACAACCGGTGGAAATGACTTGGACTTTTTTGACCAAGTCCTATTTAATCAGGTGAAAAATGAAGAGGATGAGAAAGAAATTGTGAGCATGAAAGATGAGTCTTCTCCATCTAATCAAGGCCATCTAGTTGAAATTTTGGAAAATGTGGAGCAAGTGATTTTTTTTGGTATGTGATAAACTTATTGAATCTAGAGTTATGTTGATGGCAAGTCTCTATTCACATGTCTTGAAAGAATTTTTAAAATAGATCTTCTCAACATTTGTAAAGACTTTTTGGTGGTTTTTGGGTAAAGAGACTTAATAAATGTGTTTGTTTTTAGGTTTTGAAGGTGAGCTTTGAAGCAACCACTCCTAAGGCTCCACAAAAATTGAAAGGGTTTGCAAAGTCCTATCTCTTGATCAAAGATCAAGATATTGAAATTGAAAGATTCAAGGGTGAAAATAGTGGCAACAAATATGTAAGTTTATTGGAACATTCAACCAAACTAAAGCACTTGTATCTACATGCTTTGATTGATCATGTCATATCTTTCTTCTTACACTTGTTTTTCATAGTTTTGAGTCAATGACATTATAGGAACAAAAACCATCAATTGGGGAAGAAAACACAATGAGGGCACCTATTAACAATATTGATCTAGTGGGAGAAATTCATGTTGTAAAGGCAAGCCAAGCCAAGATAGATGTTCAACAATATGGAGTTTTTTTGCTTAAAGTTATGATTGGAATTCTGCAACATATCATACTTTGGAAACTTCAATACGACATGTTGAAGATCCATAATATTGTTTTTTTTTAAACATAATCCATTGTCAAAAACCAATGAAAAAAAAAAATTCATTAGTTTTGAACAATTGCTACATTGATGAAAATCTAGTAGAACAATACATTGATGACAAAACAATAATACTTTGCACACATCGAAAGGATGTTGATTATTACAATGATTTGATTCTTCACATGAAATTTCTAGCTGACCAAATCTATGTTATTCAATTGGAGATAAATGCAAGGAATGTTGAACACATTTAATCTTGAGTGAACAATGAAAGATTTAATCACATGCAACATGTTGCATTGGGAGCACTGCTTATGTTGATTGAAAACATTGATTTAAAAGTTGGTGCCGCAAATGGAACCATTGGAATTGTAACAAAGTTGGAGTTTGATTTAGAAGATAATGTTTGTAGCATTTCCATTGCATTTAATCCATCAAAACATGTGCAAATAGTTTGGAAAAAATCAATTAAAAAAAATAAAATTTCAAGGACATTTTTACAAAACATCAGTTTTTAAAATGTTAGGTTAGGTAATTACAGGGCACAAATCCCAAGGTGCAACGATATCATCCAAGGTGATGATATGTATTCGTAAATTTTTTGCACGAAAATTAGTGTATGTAATGTTAACTAGAGTTAAAAGTCGAAAAAATTTGAAAATTGTTAACAATCTTCAACCCTTAGACATACAACCTATGTTGCCATGTTCTTTAAAAAACATGAACATTGTTGTAAATTGAAATATTAACACATGTATCATTGTAATCTAATATGCACTATGTGCAATTCTTTTGATTAATTTTACCAATCTCCTTTCCACTCAATGCACAAATTGGGCGTATTTTTCTAGGTTCAAATCATAGGTTGAGTTATACTTTAAAACAAATTTAAATGTCATTTCTTACAAAAATATCACATATATACCAAATGTTATACTTACATTTTTAGATTATATCTTTAATATATGAAATGTTTAATAAATATTGAGAGTTAATTAGATTCGTTGTTAAAACATATTTGTAATTTGGTAAAAACATTTTGATAATTGATACATACACAACTAGAATTTAATATGTTAACATTTAGTTTAAAATGTTTTTACAAAATTGGCATTAAGGTTAAATAATATTATGCAGATTTATCATGTATATTAATTGCATGCCTTTCATTTTGACAACTTGTGGCCTTTTACAGCTATTTGTCAATTTCATTTTTTTGAAAATATAAAATTTCAAATTTAATAGTTGTCCATGTGTCATTATGACCTCGGTTTCATGAACCATTGGAACAAAACAAACAAACAACCTTCCTTCATGTATATACATATTTTAAAAATTCATTTGAACTTTTACTTGCTCATGATTGTTTCAAAGTTTAAGTTTTTAAAGAATTAATATGAGATGTACCCACATCTAATTAATAAAATCAATCCAAATTCCAGTGAGTGTTAATTGGATTTTGGTGTTTCAATTTCCAAAACCAACCACAATATTAAAACACACATTACTTTTAGAATCATTACACACATTATAGAATTTTGATTTTTTATAAAAATATTAATTGAGATGCACTTCACCCACTTTGCATTGTTTATTATATTTATTGAACATCAATTTAAAAAGGTTTTGAAACAAAATTTTGTTTTGTTCCTTCTTGGCATTGCACATCGAATTTATTAGATAGGAAAAAAAAAAATGACCCAACAATTGAAAGGGGGAAAATATGAATACCCTTTATAAAATTGGGCATTAGGCCTACCTCCACTCTGGGTCCCAGAAGGGACCAACTAGTTGTCCTTTGCAAACAGTCCAAAAATCAAAATGCTTCTGTTGGTGAACCTTCTTTTGTGTTGGATTCTGCTTGCCATCAGAATCTTGCAAATATCTTTTGTTTAGAAAACTTGGGAGTTTGAGAACAACAGACAAGGGGAAAAGGCACTGAGACCCACCATAAACTCTTTCCAGAAGACAGACAAGGGAAGGGAAGGTAGGGAGTTTCTTCCTTTGACAACAGGGACAACACATGCAAAAACGCATGATCTGACAAATGCTGTTATAATCTGAGAAATTTAATCCAGGCTTTCTCAAAGATTTTAAAGCTGGCAAAGGGGAAGGGTTTTCTTACTGTTTGTGATTGCAAGGTATTACATTGGGTGTGCACATACACATCTGTATGACTTTTTTAGTGATGCTCAGGCCTGATATCATTTAACAAAAATGGGTCAGATAAGGACTGCATAACAGCCATTTCCTTGGTCCTGCTGACATGCCTGATGCCTAAGATGCTATGTTTCAACGCTGATCTAATGTAAAAAAGCATGCTTTCATCTTCCTCAGCTTGGTACATTTCAGGTACTAACCACTTCATCCATCATTGGGAAGTGCATCCAATGTTCTTCACAATTTCTGCCAATAACCATGAGAGACAGACACCCAATGAGACCTCATTATATCTGTCCTTTCTTCATCCTTGCAGCCAAGGTAAAATCCACTCCAGAAAACTAATCAAAACTGAGCAGGTGTGCATTAGGCCTCATAACCCTCAGATGTGCTTTTCTGCATCCTGAATACTTGTTGACAAATAGCCAGTGCCACCTTCTCAAGAACACAGTTTCCAGTTACAGCACCTTACATCGTCTAACTTAAAATTACTAGAAAATTCCTGGAAGGACAGCTGGAATGACACTAGGGCAAGAATTAATCTTGGAAAATGTATTGTACTCTGATGCCCTTGTTTGGATGCCCTATCCATTGCTGCTACTGCAAGTAACAAGTTTTTGAGCATTTGGTTTAAGAGATGTGTTGCCCTTATCTAGAGAGAGACGATATAGCCAGGATGCACCAATGCAAGCAAATCCATGGTCTTCCGAATCAATTTCCAGTATGGCACTTTCACAACAATGTGCCAAAACATCACCACAGGTCAGTTTCTTGGACTCTTTTACAAGACCCTTTCTACTGTGTTAATATAGTCTGCTGGCGCTTTGTTAGTTTGGCATACTCTCCACCTTTCCTGAGCAATTCATCATGGCTACCCATCTGCAAAAGCACCATTTATCCTTCAGACAACACACATATAAATTCAAAGAGACAAACCTGCAGGTCCTAATGGTTGGTTGAACAGAACATGAACAGAGTCTTAAGCCACTTCTACCATCAACAGACCTGCATGAAGGATCAAAAGAATCAAAGAATGATGTGTATTCCAGGGTGCATTCAAAAAAAAAAACTGACCTCAGCAATCTGACCATGCTTCATGACCACGATGCGGTTGGCAGCACGAACAGTTGATAATCTGATAGACCCACAAATCATTGTCCAGGATCAACTACATGAATTCCTTCTGATGTTAATCCTTTAAGATGGGGGTGAAATAGATCACCAGTAATTTCATCTGCAACTCTCATGCTTGGAACATATGCAGGGAATAAGAAATCAAGCTACCTCAATGCCCAGAGTCCACGCCCTTACCTATGAGCGATGACTAGAACAGTTCGCTTGCAATTTCCATCCCCCCTCATAGCAGAGTCTAATGCTCTCTGAGTACACCCAAATGCCACAAATCCTGAGTGAAGATCACAATACATGTACAGCAGATCTGATACAGGGTGTGAGAAACATAAGGACCTTAACAGAGTACCTTCCCTTGAGATAAGGGAGTTCATGCATTGCAAGAGGCATGTTGCTCTGCTGTGAGCTGATCTGCAAGCAAGACATTTTATAATTTTGCACAAATACTCTGTTGGCTTTTGAAGGGGAAGCATAAATCTAATCAGATTGCATACCTGCACAGAGTGTTCACTTTCTGCATCAAGAGCACTTGTGGCCTCATCCAAGATCAGGATGGATGGATCCCTCATGAGAGCTCTTGCAATTGCAATTCGCTGTTTCTGGCCTCCACTTAACCGTGAATTGTCAACCAAAGTTTTGTAGCCCTCTGGAAGTGACATTATGAAGTCATGGGCATTAGCCTGTTTTGCAGCTCTCTCAACCTCCATGTGACTCACCTTTCTCCCACATCCATAGGCTATATTCGATGCTATGTCCATGCTGAAAAGCCGAGGTTCCTATTTGTGGAATCGATAAAAATGGAGGGAGCAATTGTGAACCATATAAGTGGGATACCCATCAATGCACTTCATAATGCAACAACCAGCTGTTCAATTTCAACGATACTTTACTCTTCTATAGTAACTTCAGTACAGGCAGTGAGGGAAGCAGGATCCACATCAAATGAACTCTCAGCCATTGAATTCTAAGTAACCTGGAGCATGCTGGGTGTCAACACAGCAGCCCACAATAAATAACTACCCTGAAGATGGTTCATACCTGATTCACAACTCCAACTTGTTGCCGGAACCATTTTATATCAAGACTTGTGAGAGGAACCCCATCTATCAGTATCTGCAAATGGAAGTAGATCCCATAAGACAGTTGAAACAATGACTGTAAACACACCAGATCAGCATCAAAACAAGTCCATGCAATAGGAAGCAACTAAGCAGTGAGAATTCTTTGAGTGTTCTGAGGGGAGCATGCACCTGGCCACTACAGGGCTCATAATGTCGTAGAAGCAAACCAACCAGTGTGCTCTTCCCACTGCCACTGAGGCCCACCTAATCACACATACACCCAGATCTAAAGCTTGTGTTTGAATCTTGATACACCCCAATAAAACTTGAGCTGAAAACTTACAGCAAGGATCAAGAAAAGGTTTTGCATATTTAGAAATGGAAGGCATATGTTAAATAAAACTTTGGACGTCCCCATTGAACTTTAGGGAACATGGAGCTTCAAGAACTAGAAGAGATGAATGGGTCCTTGTGTAAGACAACAATATAATTACAATTCAATGACCTGATCTTGACAGGTTTTGCTAAAGCTTGGGAGTACAACTCTCTTTTTGAGTTGTTATCTAGATGTCTGAAAAATAATATGCTATGTTAAAAGTGTAAAGGGAGAGATGCACACATACCACAGCGACAAGCTCACCAGGATACAGAGACAAGCTCACATTCTGCAACACATAAGCCTGCAGACCCCCAATTAGAGACATAGACTGTACCATGAGACTCAACAGACCAGAAATCTGACACATAATGTCTCTGCCTTTGCATCTAACAACATCTTTACTGATTCCACTACGAAGGACTGACTGTTTCTTCACAGAAAGTCGGTGGATCCTGCTCACTTGGGGTCGAGTTGGGTAACTAAAAGTGATTTCAGCAAATTGAACACATCCTTCGACTTTTGGCAGCTTGATGCCTGGGCACAAAGCAACTTACAATGTGTAAGTTCATCTACTAGATCCATTCAAACAAGTTTGAGGTGCAGTCCATAGATCTTTCCATGATACTGTGAGACAATGTATCACAGCTTTGATTTGATAGTTCAAATTACCATGCATGGAGAGCTGCTTGCTGGGTGGTAAGTCAAGCAGCTGGAAAACTTTCTCACTAGCTCCAATAGCCTGCATTAAAGAGGACCAATGATTCCCAACCCACCATGTAGAGTGTACAACCCACTCCGAGTAGAGAATGAACTTGGTGAGTTGCTCTGGTGTTATTTTCCCCGTCATGACAAAGCCACCTCCCATCATCAAGGCCACCACCTACACAGCCAGCCCCTCAACATGAACTCTTCTCCAGAGTGCTACCTTCCTGCTAGGATATGCAGAAGAACCAAGTTCTGGTTGGAAAGGTATTGGCAGCAATTGAAATAGTGATGTCTCACTAACACTATGGGAATTGAACTTGTTGACAGTATGATTCAAAGTACAACAGCAAGAACATCATCATCCTCATAAGTGAATTCCTCAAAGAGAATTACTTTGCAAGACATCTCTGTAATACAAATGACTGTCTGCCTGTTACTGAAATTTCTTCTAGCACATTGCGAAAACAAAAATCTGTCTTTTGACTGAGAATTAGAAATGTCATGGACAAGAGAAGGGCCAAACCTGTGTAGCATTATACAGGGTGTTGGAGCTCCAACCCCAGAACCCATGTGCAACACTTTGCCGGAAGCTGATGTCCACAAGCCTATTCAACCACTTGCTATATCTGCTCTACACCATATTTCCAACAGATTTCAATTACATTTACAAGCATGTCCATTCCCAGAGCAGTTGCTAGGAGGGACTCAGAATACATGTACTCACTGCTCAAGTATGATGCAGTTTTGCTAGAGCACATGTAGTTTGTGCTGGAGTGTGGTCCTCTTTTCTTACAACTGGTCAGAGTTGATACAAATCAAGGCATATATGGAGATGTCAAGTATCTGTTGACAAACCCTTCCAGGAAACAATGGAGACCATGGATCATCACTTTGTGAGAAACAAGAATGCTAAGTTGAAAGTCAGAAACCAAAGGAGTGGGGTCTGAGACAGCAAGGGACAGGGACCTGTTCAGTTCTTCTTTTTCTGTACCAAAGGTGCGCACCACCCTCAGCTGTGACAATGTCTCCTCCGCTACCTCATTGGCTGATGCCACTGAGTCTTGTGCTGCCTTGGCTGTCTTTTTTTGATATCTGTTGCGTAACATTTAACAATTGCCATAGAGCAATAGTTATTTCTTTGAACTGAAATGTGTTCAATACAGGTGGTAGAGTGTAAGCACTTGTATGCGCTTGAGAGAGGGCAGTGGAGAAAGAAACAGACCTGCCATAAATTTGCATGAAGTACCACATAATGCTGCAGATGGCCAATGTGGTCAAGGCCATCTGCCACGATAGTACCACCAAATACAAAAATGCTCCAATGCCCTGGATTTAATTCAACATGAGTCCACCTTTTCACAAGAACCACATTAAAGGACAAAAGAGAATCGGCAACAACTTGGGATGTTCACAGGAAGTGGCGAGTCACCTGGAGTGCATTCCGAAACATGATGTTAAGGTCAGTGCCAATGATCTGTGACACCTGCTGACAGTCGGACCCCAGTCTGCTTGTAAGTGCACCCACTGCCTCTGCATCATAGAAGGCAATATCCTGCAATCATCGCAAGTCCAGCTTAATTTGGTTTGAGAGAACAGCATGCATCATCCGACTTGAAACTTGCTACCTTTGAGTTTTTGCCCAATTCAGCCATGGACAACACATCATTTCAAGCCCACTCTTATGAGAGAGAGGGCTCGAAATTGGTGACAAGCAACTAAAAACATCGCAAAACTTCCCACATTCCACATCTGTCACCAGCTCTGTACTTCATCACCAGGCATGAAAGTGATACCTTACATGAGCTCACCTATATACACAACTGGGCAGCATGCAGAAGGTGGTCAACCCAAATACCTGATTAAGGAGGGTGGTAAACAGCTTCTCTCGCATTCGCCGCACCTGCCACAGTCCAATTCCCAACCACTTCACAAACATAGCCCTTATCATGCATGACCAAAATGAAACCCTACTGCAACCAGCTCTCAAATGGACAACTCTTTTCCCATGGGTCATTTGGTATAGAGGAACAGATTGGTTTTCAGAATACAAATGGTGAACTTACCAAAATTTGGTTGGCAACTCCAAAGCATGCACCTCGTATCCCACTGGACCACACACAACAAGTGAATTGTCATGCTCAATTCGGCACCAAGCAAATCCTATTGCTTCTTCTCATAAATACAATTCTTATGCAGGAGAGGGACACATTTAGGCCCAGTCATGACATTTGCATTCCATGATTCAAAAGTTCAAGAGCATTTTTCATACTCAAACAGAAGAAAACCAATGTCAAAAGGCACATGGATTTGTTCCATACACAATGTGCATATGATATGCACCAAAGAAACGGTCAAGACCTGAAGAGGCCGTATGTGCAGCTCATAATCGCAAGCAATTGTGAATTCCTATAAAACTCATCTGTCAACCCACTCTGTGCTGCAAATATCGCAGCTGCAACATAGTGGGGGATAGTAATTTCTGATAACTGTCACAACACCACCAAATTACCAAGTCTCTGAGAGAGGCATATTGCCAAGTCAGAATTCTCATAAAACGGTTCCAAAAAGGATCAAGAAATTATGTTTCAAACCTGCCCCAGAAAGCATTGATCCTCAGTATATTTGCAATATGTTTATGGTGCATGCTGGATCATAAAAAAGAGCAGTAGTACAACAGGTCATTACACATCATGACTCTTCTCTCATCCATTTTGAATGTTTGGGAAGTTCATATCTCCTACAAAAAACTGGGGAGCTGCTTCTAGAGTATGCAAGGAATCGATCCATTAAAATTGATTCCCTATTGGAGAACCCTCACCATAAGATGCAAACAGATAACAACTGGAGGATTGACTTACAGCTGCTACAATGAGGGCAGTGAAGGCTGCAGCAATCACCAATCGGTCTGGTGAAATGAGAATCCACAAACGCTTCATGGCCCCAAGAAATGTAATTCCATAACCTTGTTGATATTGGCCCTTCTCCATTACATCCCACCAGCTGCCATTTGGTAGCAGTGATAGCATGGTCTCCCATATTTTCAGTACTTGCTCTTTGAATGTGAGCTTCTCTTTCTGTGTTGCAGCTCCATTACCTCCAAGCTTGGCTGCACACATTCATGAAACTCACAGTAAACAGCTTTGACACAACCAACTGAGGCAGAAATATGAGAAAAAAACTGTCAACTTTATCAGCCGCTATCATACCCATCACTGGTAAGAACCTCATCATTACCTGGAGTAGGAATGGCAGCTACCAGATAGAACATGAACTCATCATGTCCATAGTTGCAAATTGTGGTTAAACCCTAAACAGTACCCTGGTCTTGAAATAAACTACACCAAACCATTGCAGAAACTATATGTGCACTTGAATCAAGCATAGAAACATCATTGCTTTGATACAGCTCAAGATGTACATCAGAGCATTCCCTGTGAGAAAGAAGTCTGGAAAGTGTACCACTGATAAAAACCAATGTACAGTCTTGCTAAGCAATAAGACCTACTTCATACTGGGTACAAAACACAAACTCACCTTGGGATTCATAACTGTTATTGGTGCCCAAGTCTGAAGAGAAAACTGCACCATCCCCTGCAGCTCTGCAGACCACTGCTGGTTGCCTGTGCAAAATTTTCCTGTGCAGTAGCTGCTGCTGCACCCCATTGCCATACCAATTTGTCGACGAATTGAAGGAATTTGAATGCAAGGTGTATTCTCTCAGCACCCACTCAGGTCCATCACACCTCCTCTCTTTGAGCCTCCTCCTCCTTTCACTCTGAACCTGGCTTACACCATTCAACTTGGACACACTCAGCTGCTGCTGCTGCTGCTGCAGCACTATCAACCCTGTGGTGTTGGCCCTAATGAAATGTCTTACATTTGGAAGTCTTTTGGGGAGTGTCCTCAAGGGAGACTTTTCTGAGCTATGAGAGAGAAGGGTGAGGCTGTGGGGCTGCCATGACAGCAACCCTGGAGGCACTGTGCCCATGAAGCACTCCCCTCTTCCCAAAAGTTGCTCCTCTTGCACTAATACAGCTCTGTTATGCCATCATGGATTTTTGGCCCCTTGTCTTCTAAAATCTACAACAAAGATTTGACCAATTCATGATGGAATTGTACAAATCTAAGGAGAGAACACCCGACTTTGCATCCAAAGGTGCTTCCTCCCTTCCTCAATTGGGTCTCCCAAACATATTCTGCTGCACTTGCTCAGCTCTTGAGCATTTTTTTTCAGCAACAAATTCAAACGGCTGTAAAACAATATTACAGCTTGAATCTATGAATTGTAGACACACAGAAGCAAGGATGTGAGATGCTGTAACACTAGGAAAACTGAAACCCACAAAGTGATGTAGAGCTACATACGTTAGGGCAACAAACACATCCCATCAACTCACTCAATAGCCTAACTGGATGGACTGGCTTCTAGGTTGCCGTGTTCCAAATGCACAACAAAAACCAAACTTATAGTCACAAAAAGAGCTGGAAGAAGAATTCAAAATTGTCACACCCAAACCGGCCTTTCCCTTGGAAGGAAGAACAAAAGGCTTGAGCTTCGAATCTTCGACAACCACACAACTCAAAACCACCAAAACATACACACACACACACACACACAGACAAAGCTCCAAACTCGGTTACAAATTCCGCTACCCAGATGATCACCACCAAACCACAAACAGCATCCAGCACACCGAAGGCCCGGACATCCACCCACTACTTCCCACCAATCCTACTACACCTACAGGAGAAACCTAGTTTGAGAATCACAAAATGCACCAAATCTAATAATGCAAGCCAAGAATTTTGTCAAAAGAGATCAGACAGAGACCAAAAATAAATTTAAAAAATCTCTCTTTGTACCATTCAATCAATCACATAGTCATTTCCAGAGACTCCAAATATCAACACACAAAACTCTCAAAACCATTCACATCCATGTGCTTCTGTGTGATTCTTGTGGTTTGTCCGAGAGAGAGAGAACGTAAAGCAATGCAAAGGCTCACTTACGGTAAGTACTGGGAGAGGGAAAGTGCGTTGGGGGAAATCCGCAGACACGAAGAAACACCACCGCCCCCCCCGCCCCCCCGTAAAAAAAGAAAAAGAGATTTTGACGAGGCAGGGGAGGTGGTGTCAGGGACCCACAAAATGGGACACGTGAAGAAAAATTAGAGACATGCTTTTCTAATGGGAAGCAAAGAAAAGTGAATAGCCTCGCAGAGGTGCACGGCCACAGTGAACCAGCACCCACCAGTGCACTATGAAGGATGGATGATAAATGGTCCGGAAACAGTTTTCTGTTGTGTTCCAGTTCATTAGCTAACCATGGTAGTTAGCTCAATTACTTTTTTTTTACTACCTACCTACTAACAACCCATAAGCAGGTTGTTACTAGGTAGGTAGTAAAAACAGGCCTTACATATGTATAAATCATCTACTTACCTAGTAGTTACCTATTTTCTTACCTACCTACCTATATATGAGACCTATTTATTACAGAATTGGTTAACAAGGTGAAACCAAAAATTAACTCAGTTGAGGTTCATCCACAACTGAGTAATAACAGGCATCCAGTGGATGGTGTGCTGGTTGCTGGTTCACTGTGCCCAGGTGCAGTCTTTTCAAGGTCCCAGACCCTAACCCCCCCCCCCATAGTAGTTAGTCATGTCAGTCTCACACCAACCATTATTATAAGTCATTTGTTAGAGTAATTTTTTTGGTGTATAATAATACCTATAGAACTTCGAAGATGAGGGTTTTCTTTTCTTTTCTTTTCTTTTTGTTTTGTCTTGGTTGATATTTTGAGCTGGAAAAACGAGGCTGACTTGTGTGCTTGTCCCATACTAAATGCAAACAACACAACATGATACACACACACACATAACATGTGAGTCGAGTGTGATGATATTTCACTCCTGTAAACTGGGAGTTTGTAGAGGAACCGACACTCTTTTCACGTCTTCAATTGCCATGTGTGTGTGCACTACTGGACATTTATGTATAACGGAGTATTAGCCTAGCCTAGCCTAACCTAGCCTAGAGCAGAGGACCTCAGGGCAACATTGAACCAGCACCTGCCAGTGTACCATGAAGGATGAATGGTAAGTGATAAGGAAACAATTTTCTGTTGAGTTTCAGTTCCCTAGCTAACCATGGTGGTTACCTCAGTTGCTTTTTTTTCTTTTAACCTACCTACTAACAACCCACAAGTAGGTTGCTAGTCGGTAGGTAGTGAAAACAGCCCTTACATATGTATAAACCATCTACTTACTTGGTAGTTACCTATTTTCCTACCTACTACCTATGTATGAGACTTATCTCCTACAGAGTTGGTTACTAAGGTGAAACCCTAAACTTATATTCTTTCTTGACTAAACTTCTATCTTTTGGCTAAACCTATATATTTTATTAGTTAACTTCTATTTTTTGCCTAAACCTATATTTCGTATTGGCTAAACTTCTATTTCTTGGCTAAACCTATATATCTTACTAGCTAACTATAATTTTTTGCCTAAACCTATATTCCATATTGGTTAAACTTCTATCTCTTGGCTAAACCTATATATCTTACTAGCTAACTTCTATTTTTTTGCCTAGACCTATATTTCTTATCGGCTAAACTTCTATCTCTTGGCTGAACTTATATATCTTATTAGTTAACTTCTATTTTTTGCCTAAACCTATATTTCTTATTGGCTAAACTTCTATATCTTGGCTAAACCTACATTTCTTCTTGGTTAAACAAATTTTTTTGGTTAAACTTCTATCTATTGGCTAAACCTATATTTCTTATTGGTTAAACTTATATTTCTTGGTTAAACTACTTTCTCTTGGCTAAACTTATATATCTTATTAGTTAAACTTCTCTCTTTTGGCAAAACCTATATTCTTTTTGGTTAAACTTATATTTTTTTATTAAACTTATATCCCTTGGCAAAACCTATATATCTTTTTAGTTAAAAATATTTCTCTTAATTAAACCTTTTTTTTGGGTTAAATTTGTATATTTTGGCTAAACCTATATTTCTTCTTGGCAAACTTTATATTTTTTATTGGTTAAACTTCTACCAAATTCATATTCCAAAAATTAGCCAAAAAAATAGATACATTTTTCAGTAATGCCATTTTAATTATTTGCAAAACATCTACTTATTGGCAAAACCTACCTACCCACATGTCATTATACCTACCTATGCACTTGCAAATTATGGACTTCAATTGAAAAATATATAATGTAAAATGTGGGTATTGTAATTGCGAATGTTTTTTGGCAACAGTCCTTTACCTCCACTTTGGACCATTTAATGCAAGATGTACTTAGTTTAATTAAAGAATAGGCTTGATAAATATAGAGTTAAAAGACATCAAAAATTTATGAATATTTTCACAATTTTTAATACTAATCAAAATCAATCCTAGGTTGGATTTTGGGGGGAAATTTGGCTAAATTTTCACATACAAATACTTGCAACAAGATGCATTTTATCTCTTTTGAAGGTGAATGAAGAAAGTCTCAAGTTGAAGTGACCACACTAAAAGTAAGAGAATAAATTCTTATTTCATTCATTCATTTTTTTCTTTTCATTGTGTTTCAATTTTAATTCATCATTCACTCCTAAAAGATTATTTTATATGACATTTGTATATGTTTATATGTTTATTAATTTTATGACATTTACCATTAAAATTGTTTAGGTTTATACATATATATTTTTTGGGGTAATTAGTTTTAAACTCTAAGGCTAATGCTTCCATTCATTATAATTTTTAATTGATTAACTTTAAAATTCAAACCATAGTTGTTATAAATGTTTTTTTATATTCCATTTGTAGTTTTGTTTGTATAATCATTAGGTTGAGAACATTTATCATTAGGATTATTTAGGGTTTTAAGTTTAAGGTTTAATGAAATGTGTGTTGATTTATTTAAGTTGTGTTTTCAAATCAAGATACAACTCCTTTAAATGTGATATCATCATTTAAAATCAATGGTATGATATTTTTTCTTAATCATTTTCTTATGTTTTTTTATTGCTTTGTTCTTAATTTATGGAAATCAATTTCCCTAGATGGTTTTAATATGATCATCAAATTCCACTATGAATGTTCCATGTTTGATCTATGGATTTAACATTTTGGCCTCCCATAGATAGTGTGGATTTAGGGTCATAATGCCAATATTACATTTTGCCACCCATATATAGTGTGGACTAAGGTCATAATGTGGGTATTGCATTTTTCCCCCACATATAGTGTGCATCTTTAAATTGTCATGTAGGTATTGCTTTGAGGGCTCCCACATATAGTGTGGATTAAGGTCATAATGTGGGTATTGCATTTTCCCCCATATATGGTGTGCATTTTTTAAAAGTCGTGTAGGTATTGCTTTTAGGGCTCCCACATATAGTGTGAATTAAAGTCATAATGTGGGTATTGCACTTTGCCCCCACATACAATGTGCATATTTAAATTGTCATGTAGGTATTGCATTTATTTTTTCCATAAATAGTGTAGTTTGTTAACTATCATGTGGGTATTACATTTAGATTATCCATAGATAATATGGATTAAAAATTTACAATTTTGGCCATAGATCATATCATATGTTCTCCATACTTAACATTTTAAAGTATTATGTGCATGATTATATAGGGTTTAGATGAGGGATACAAATTAAATACTTAAAACATGTACATTTGCATTAATATTGAATATGACAATTAACATGTAATTTAACATATTACAAATATAAAATTTTGGATATTAATATCAATTTATTGTTTTTTCTTGTACAATTAGTTCACAACATAGTTTCAAACATGGGTCGTGTTTCAAAATCTCAATATATTGAGATTCCAAACCCAAAGAAGTCACCCTTTAATAACATGGATTTGATGTGGAAAAAAAGATGTTTGACATGGAAGGGCACATATGATCGAAGTTAAGTGTGCATACATCCCACATGCACGAATCTTGGAATTTCTAGACGGTGAATGAAGCCATGAAGACTCCATGATGGAATCGAACATTTATAAATGGGTACCTTCACCAAAAAATGTATAAATGCCAAGAATCCAAAACCACCTCGACAATATTTGGTATGATGTTATATTATTCACTTTTGTTATATGGAACTTGTTTTTTAACCTCATATTGTACCAAACTTTTGGTCCTAAATTGATTTCACATTTTGTAGGTATGCATGTGAGTATGGGCTAAAAGATAATCATGGAGACCCGAATCACCATCAATCCATTAAACATGGTTGTTTAACTCAATTTTTGATTAAACGATTATACACATGACATGAGGTGGCAGTGATAATCTTCTACCATCGACTTCATACACAGATCAATGGTGAGCTTGCACATGGCAAACATGACCTTGATTCCATTGTGGGACCATTTTTTTTTGCCCCACGAATGTCACAAGCCTTCAAGGACCCACATTTGGACCCAATTGGGTTTAAGTTACACCATCAAACAAATATATGAAAAACATAAGGCAATATGGTGGGCTAGAATTAATGCAAGAGAAGGGATGAGAAGGGATGATTTCATTAGACAACAAGACATTGCTTACTTGGATCACAAACACACAAAAAAAGAGTTGGCGTTTACACCAAAATTCGATCATTTCCTTTTACACATGGGCATTTAGTCATCTAGATTATGTGTTTTATTTTCAATATGCAAGTGAAGATAATGGGATTCATGTCCCATTCACAATAGGGATACAAACCCCATCTTAATAACAAACCATGGTTTCATTAGGTGATAATGGGGAAATTTCAATGGATGTCACCTTCAACACCAATGATGTGAAATTTCATTTGTTCATATTGATGGTGTTTGATGCACATTGCATTGGAGTGCTAGTTGCATGGATCATTACAAGTCGCCAAACATGTGATGATTTGGTGGAATGGTTAATTCTTTTGAAAACAAACCTTCTAAATAATAACCTTAAATGGAAACCTTCGTGTTTCATTGTTGATGATGTTCCACAAGAATTACAAACATTGCGATGAGTTTTATTTTCATTCTACTTTTTTTTTGAACTTTTATGTACATGCAACCATTTCAAAATTCCATCCCTCATTTTCCATTTTAAATAATGTTATTAGTTGAAATGATAATAAATTGGTATTTTATGCATGGTTAGGATTATGTGGGGCGACGATCAAGTGCCCATTTACCTTTGCATGTGGCACATCTTAACAACTTAACGTTTATGTTCAATGGAAAAAACCAAAGACAATGAAATGCAACATGTAATATTGGATGACCTTCACACCCTCATTGTACATGCCCATTGAACCAAGTGAAAGCATTGAAACCTTCATGACTCATGGGAGAAATAAAATCATTGAAAGTTTCACCCAACATTTACTCATTAATTCATGGACCTATTATTTCCAAGTTGGTATGAAAATTAACTCTCAATCCATTATTGTTGTTTCACCATGTTGTGCATATCCCAAAATATTCATTATTTGGATTAAGGTAAAAACACCAATGGTGGACTTAATAATCCCATGTGGGTGCTAAATGCAATACCCACATTAAGACCATAATCCATGTGGGAACACTAAATGTAATACTTGCATGACAATTTAAAATGCACACTGTATATGGGGGCAAAATGCAATATTCACATTATGACCCTAATCCACACTATATGTGTCGCAACCCTACTTTGAGAGAGTGTGAGGATGAGATTCACACTCCCGAAATGGGGACTTGGGAGTCCTCCGAGACTCCCAAAACTTTAGAATTCAATTATAGAGGTCAAAACACCTTGCATTGGGGCGTTCTTTATATCATTGGAAAGCTATCAAAGTGTAGATGTCGAAAATGGTTACATGAGCCATTTGGGCATCTATGGCACAAGTTATGGCAAAAAGAAAGGTCGGGAGTCAAATTGATGGTTTGACTCCCGACCACTAAAAGTCAAGAATCGACCCAACCCCGATGCGTGCAGAGGGAGTGTGACATACTGTTGGAAAGCTCTCAACGAGAGCTACAACTTTGCTTTAGACCTTGTCCCAATCGGAGGTCTAAGAAAAGAGTTATAGTCCCACAAAGTTGCGGGAGTCCAAACCATGGCAGTTTCAGGACTCCTCCTTGGGAGTCTCGGGACAAAAAACCATTCAGATGTGGGTGCCGCGGGGAGGCACAAAGAATATTATGTAGGGGAAGGTGGTGGCTTCCCTCGAGTCCGGGACGTGGTGAGTCTTGTGAGTCCAGAGTTGCCCGTGGCTTGTCCTAACACTGAAGGTGTTCTAAAAATGGTATTAACCAACTCGTTGGTTGGTTTGATGCATGTTCGAGTAAGTAACTAAAGTTTTTCACTCTTCCTAGTCCCATCCCGAAGTTTCAGCACGCCCCTCTACCCCTTTTAGTGTTGAAAGTCGGGAGCATGCCTCAAATTCCTCACAATTCTATTGTTTGAGTAACTCAAACCCATCTTGGGTCTCATTGGGAACTTGGGAGCGCGTTAATATGTGGGAGCCTTAAATGTAATACTTACATGATTTTTTAAAGATGCACATTATATATGGGGGGGAAAATGCAATACATGTATGACAATATTATGGATGCACACTATATCTTGTTGTAAATTTATGGATGGTGGGGTTTCAATGAGTGCCACATTCAAACTAGGACACATAAACATCAATTGAGCCTTACCATGGGGCATTGAAACGTTGGTTATCTTTGGAAACAAAAGGGCTTTGAGGTCGATGAATTGATTGGTTAATGTGAAGATTCACAACAACAATTGCAAGACACTACATGCACATAGTTGAAATGAAAAAATGCATGTTCATAAGAAATAAGGTTGTAGAACGCATTGTGAAAACGAGTGCTGAGAAGGCCACATTGATCCCTCTCACCAATGTCACCCATGGGATAGATGATTTGAATGAAACTGGCCATACATGGATGGTACGAAACCAACAACATCCGAATATGACATATAAGGTCCCACTTCCTTTCACCAAGTATGCTTGTTGCACATGTGAATGGGCATTGCGTGGAAACTTGTGTAAACATCAAGTTGCCATTTTTCTTACATGTACTGATTTCACTAGAAAAAATATCATTCAATATTGTGGGAGATGGTATGGATTCGATTGTGGAGGTTTTGCTACCATGTTTGTGGACGTTACCTATTTGCACATTTATGACAATGAATCTAATGATGAAGAGGCCGATGAATATCACTTTGAAAAACCATGGGTTGTTGATATGTGTGAACTTATGAGACTGGATGATATTTCCCCCAATGTGGAAAAAGAGAAAGATCACAACCAACCTTCAAGTTCATCCACCTCCACAGAAAAACATTCACTCAAATAGGTGACATAATGCAAGAATTCATCAATGAAATCAAAGAAGTTGGGGTTCAACTCATAGACCACACCACAACATTGTTGCATGTTATTACAACAGATGTATGAGGTATTCACTTTTCCAAGGTGAATGAAGTCATGCATCCCAACATGGTATTTCATTGCATCAATGATGGACTTGGTAATTCAGTGCATTAGATGAAAGATTGGCATGAAACAATGTTAGAACATGGAAGTATTCGTAAGAAGAGAATTCATGAGTAAAGAAACACAAATTTGTTTTTACCTATCCCCCATTTTAATTTTCCATTATTAAAATGTGCATCATATTACAACTATGTCAAAGAAAAAATTATTTATGTGTTAATGCATTGATTTTTGTATTAGTGAACATATAGGGTTTGAGAGTTAAAATTACATTATTAAGGCTATATAACACATATTTTCTAAAATTCCCAAACAAGAATATTTCACTCAAGCATTATATAAAGGTGGGTATTGCAAGTCAATTGTACAATAATGACCATGTCAATATGCGGGTAATGTTTACCCATCTTATTTCTTATGGTAATTAATTGGTATTGCATGCAAGTATTGCAAGGTTTAGGGTATATCATAGTTAAATGTTAATGAACAATAACATAAATATTGCATATAATTTCATATTTTTCATGGGTATTAATTATGTTAGATGAAGGTATTGCGAATTCCCTACTCCTTTTAGAAAGGGATTTGACCACTTAATGTGGGTATTATCCTATTTTTTTCATTAGAATGATGATTTGTGATGCATTCCCAACTCCTTGCAAGACTCGAGAGTGAGTCCAAGTACAAGATAACGGAAGGGGGAGGAGTCGGGGCACGCTCCCTAGCTCATAACACTTTGAAGGGTAGAGGGGTGTGTTGGAGCTCCGGGATGGGACTAGAAAGAATTGACAAGCTTCATTCACTCACACGAGCCTGCACATAACCCACACGAGGTGGTTAGTGCATAGTTGGAGCACCTTTGGTGCTAGGACGAACCACGGGCGACATGGACACACAAGACTCACCATGGCCCGGACTTGGGGGAAGCCACCACCTTCCCCCTTATAGTATACTCTACACCTCTCCACGGGGCCCACATCCAAATGGTTTTTCTCTCTCGGGACTCCTGAGTGGGAGTCCTGAAATCGCGCCAATTAGGACTCTCGCGACTTTAGAGCCCCCATAACTTTGCGAGCAAACCTTGGATTGAGGTGAAGACTAAAGCAAAGTTATAGCCCTCGTCGAGAGCTTTCCAACAGTATGTTGCATGTTATCTGCAACTAAATACATCAGGTCGATTCCCGACTTTTTTTGGTCAGCCCTTCTTTTGGCCATAACTTGTGTTTCATATGTACAAATGAGCAACGCGAGCCCATTTTAGACATCTACTTTCCAATAGTTTTTCAATAATATAAACAATGCCACAAGCCATTGAATTTTGACCCCTGAAATCACTCTATGAAGTTTCGAAAGTTCACCGAGACTCCATTTCCCAAAGTGGGAGTTTACCTTGGGAGTGTGAGGGTTCACTCCCTCACACTTTCTTACACTCCCAAAAATATGTGATGTGACTCCCGGGCTTCCTCTTGGCCCGTAACCTTGCAACCCTTTTGCCTTGGTCGCAAGCCCAAGGCTAGGGTTGCGACAATTTAGTTATAAATATCATTTGGATATTTCTTATTACATTCGGTCCATTAAGTGTAGGTATTACATTTGGTGAGCAAGATCCCCCTAAGTATACCTAGATTATGAAGGAGTAAGTTTTTGCAATACACGCATTAAAAAAAATTATTAACCAAAAAGGGGCTTTTGATGAAGGTACACAATGTAAATTTATGTAGGTATAACAATAAATTGATTATGGTAAATTAGTAATATTACATTATAGTAATAAAGGAAAAATTACCTTAATGATCACCTTAACACTCATTACAAACGATGTAGGTATTGCATTTGGTTAAAAATATGATCTTACATAACCTTAGGTGATGAAGGAATAGGTTTTTGCATTATGAAATCAAGGGGGGTTACATAACACATATTTATTTAAATATTGCAATTTCGGATTTAACATAGGGTGATAGGGTATGGTATTATTGAAAACTTTAACCCTCATCATGCATACACTACAACCTAATGCATGCATAGGTTTGAATTTGAAAAATAAAGCAAACCTATATAATGAACCTTAAAATGTTGAGTTAAAACCTTTGTATGTAACAAAAAATCCTTACATTGACCTTAAATTAAATAAACACAAAAAGAATTGGTTACATAACTTTAATTGTGGAATTTAACAAATTTTTAAAAACTAAGTGTTAAACCTAATTTTGGAATTATTTTTGCATAACCCTAAATTGTGTACAGACTATCAATTTATGTTTTAGACCTAATTTGGGGGTGGGGGGGACAACCGGTGGGAAGGTTTTTATATCATTCATACCTTTGTCATGGAGACACCTTCATTCTCCTCTCCTTTAATGAAAAAGAAGAAAAATAAAAACCTCATTAAATATATGTGTGTATGTGAATACATAAATTCATTTAAAAAATATTCCATGAAAATAATATAAATGTTAGGAAAAAGGTTTAGAACAATTAATGACAAAAAGTTGGGCTTAATTTCCCTAAACCTAATGTCCCCCCTATTTATTTTAAACATATATTAGGCAAAAGTTTAGATTAGGGTAATAGAACATGAACATGAATTGGTTGATATGTGGGTATTGCAATTTGAAACACTTTATGGAAAACGCAACCATAAACAAAAAAAGATCAAAAGTATGCAATACTTGCATAGACAAACCAATTTATGCACCAAGGGGTCCTTTCATGAAAATGGGCAATGTAATTATATAAAAACATTATATTACATTTTTTGTTAAGGTTATTGTGCAAGTATTTCATGATAAGGATAATGAAGGCATTGTTTAAATGTTCTAGCATGGCCACATAATGTGCTAAACCTATTATATGAAGGTATTGTTCATTTGGTTTATAGTAAATGTAATCCATTCGTAATGGATGGGGGTATTGTGTGCAACATGGCATAAGATTAACCCAAAATCTACAAATCCCAAAATTAGAAGTCAAAATGAAAACAAGTGGATTGATACAAAAATATTCAAGTAACCACACTATAAAAAGGATGGAGACAAAAATATATCATGTTAAGTTAATCTATAATGGTTCGATACAAAATGGTGCATACATGCATTAAAACTATATTTATAATTAGTCCTTCGAAGAGGATGAACTAGAAGGAATGCACATACTGGTGCGATACTTTGCCATAGCTTCTATAGCTTTGGCTGCATGGTGATGAATAAATAGTTGATGATGCTCAAGCGCAAGTCGAATTGCATTTGCAACAAAAGCTTCCTTTGTTGTGCCTCGAAGCCTAACACAAAAAAAACAAAAAAAAAATTACATTCCAATGTTAAGATGCAAACAATGTTTAAACAAATAAATATAAGTATGGAAATATACCACCCATGAATGATTTCGAAATAATGATACTTGGATATTACATCCATTTCTTTGACTTGGATGCGTTTATTGGATTCCAATGTCCAATTCCAAGCACCCCATGCAACTTTCAAAGGCTTTGCATAAGCAACTTTACTTGCTTGAATTGTTTCAACAAGGTTCTCGTCCTTTTCGAAGCGTGCCCATGCATTTTGTGGGATGAACCCCACCCCCCATGTTGGAATCCCAATGATGCCCAACAATATTTTGGAGGTTAAACATACCAACAAAGGCCGTTTAACCTATTCCATTTGTTATGCTTGGGCTTGGAGTTCATCCCATTCTAACTCTGTTTTCTTTTTCACTCTATCAAAAGCATTATTTTCATTCCGCTTTTGCCTTGCGTGTGGGTTGCTCAAAATTCGAGCGTTCATAACATGGTGATTTTGTTGCCTTGGTCCCTAAACACAAATAAAAGGATGGCAAAATTTTCCTACCTCCATGCAAAGCCCGTGTTTGTTCTCCAAATGTTGATGAAATAACCATTTAGTCACATAAACATCGGTGCATCCATTGATTTTGCACTTCCACCTTGACCCTTCTTGCACCCAATCTACATCTTCCATTGCATGATGTGATGGTACTTCTACTTGATCACTTTCATGTGAAACCACCAAAGCCCCTACAAGAACAACATTCAAAATCAAACCATAAAATAATCCTTAAGAACGATGAAAGTATTGCAAACAAGCTAACAATAAAAACTTTCAAAATATGAAGGTATTGCAAATAAACTAGCAAGAAAACTCTACATAATATGAAGGTATTGCAAATAAACTAACAAGAAAACTCTAAAAATATGAAGGTATTACAAACTAGCAAATAAACATTAAATACAAGGAGGGCATTACAAATAGGCTAGCAATTAAAACCTTCAAACAATGAGGATATTGCTTGGAAAAAATTGGGCAAAAAAATACCCCATCCCCATTCTCAAATAAAGAATGAAGATGGGGTTTAAAGTTTGGATTGGGATTTTTTATTCGTAATGTGTTGCATTACACTCTCTTAAACCCTATCATGTGAAATGTATCATCCATCACAACAAAATTACTTTCAAGAATAGGCGTGGGATTAAGGTGTACCTTCAAAAGTAGGAGTATAGATGATAATTCTTTGTTCCATTTCAATTTCCTCTTCATTTACTACAACATTCATTTGTTTATTATCAATAGTCACCTTTCCTTGGCATTTAAGTTTCTTCCAAGGACGTGCCATCCTACAACAAAAGCACTCAAATCCTTAAACAACAATTAATCCAAAAAAGAAAAACAAAAGCTTGAATCTCCCCAACAATAGTGATTACCACCACTACCCAAGAACTTCGAGTTCCTTTAAATAAACAATTGCAAACGACATATAAAATGGGATAGTAACTTATTTTTTCCAACTTGCTACAATTGTTTTATACAAAAACAACTTGAAACAAAAAGAATTGCAAATTGAAATGTTCCCAATATCAATAATAATAAATAATTTTCATTATATTTAAAGGCTTAAAAGCCTTATACTTTAGATTTTTAAAATTAAAATTAATTAATACAATCTAATTATCAAATTTAAATAATGTAACTATATTTTTCATTATAATTGAATTGATATAAAAATCATAAATTTATATTATTACATTTATTTTTATTGTAATTATTTGGCTATATTGACAAATTATTTACATGAATTCATTATTTTTATAATTGAAAATTTATTAATAATTACATAAAATCTTGGGCATGACATGTGGTGTCTTTGTGTACAACAACTAAAAAAAAATAGTAGAAGACAACGACGAGCCCAAATTTCAATTCATCATTGTTTTTTGCACTTGAGGAAAAAAATGAAAAGATGACGATGAGCCAATATGGATCACCACCCCTTTTCAAAATAAAATAGAGGAGCCTTATATGAAAGAATCAAACTCAGAGCAGAACATTACCTAGAAACTCTCTTTGCCCTTTTGGTCCTACATCACATGGTGAAGTTTATGCTTTTATTGAAAGCCACCAAAAGATGTGCCACATAAAACACCTATCCTAGAATTCTCAAGAATTTCCATAAAAAAATATGAAAATAAGCCAAAATTTTCAAATATCACTAGAACATAATGGGCAAATACATTTTGCAAGTTAGAATAGAAAAACAAGATAGGAGCAATCCAAGCAGAACATTGTGAGCTTGTGCAAATAATGTAAGAACTCAAGGCAATGTGGCCTCACCACAAAGCAATAATTACAATGAGAACACACGAGGCAATGTGGCCTCACCACAAAGCAATAATTACAATGAGAACACATGAGGCAATGTGGCCTCACCACATGCCAATATTTTTTAATAAAGCTCAAGGCCTCCTAAAAAACAAGAGTGAATTGTTTAGTGTATTGCATGCACCAATTTTTAAAGTCATTAGTTTAAATATTCTCAAAATCTTTAAAAATTTGAAAATTTATCAACTATATTGTGCCCATTTACAAATTGAATAAAATGAATTTCCAACACACACAAGAAACTCTAACTAACATCACTGATGTGGTTCCTTTTGGTGAGGAGCATGTCCAAATGTTGTATACCACACTACCCCTTTCTTCCTTACCTTTGCTTTTGTCAAGGGGTACATGGTGACATCCCCACATATAGGAACGTATGGTGATGATGCATCAGGTGGTGATGTAGCCAATGAGCTCACATTTGAAAAAAAAACCAAGGAGATGACAACAAGCTAAGTGCCTCCCAACTTGTTGTCATCTTTTGCATTTGAGGAAAAAAATCAAGAGATGACGACGAGCCAAGAGGTTTGTTGTCGTCTTCTGCACCTGAGAAAAGAACTAAGAAATGATGACAAGCCTCCCAACTCACCACCATTTGTATTGTGCCCATTTACAAATTGAATAAAATGAATTTCCAACACACATAAGAAACTTTAGCCAACATCACTGGTGTGGTTCCTTTTGGTTAGGAACTTGTCCAAATGTTGTATGTTTCATTGCCCCTTGCCTCCTTACCTTTGCATTTGTCAAGGGGTGGTCACATCCCCAAGTACAAGAAGGTGTAATAATGATGCATCAGGTGGTGATGCAACCAGTGAGCTCACATTTGAAAAAAAAACCTAGGAAATGACGACGAGCCAAGGAGGTTCACCATCATTTGCTACACTTGATAAAATAAGCAAAGAAATGATGACAAGCTAAGGAGGTTTGTCGTCATCTACTACATATGAAAAAATAAAAAATAGATGACGACGAGCCAAGGAGGCTCATCATTGTCTACTACATCTGAGAAAAGAAAAGAAATAGATGAAGACGAGCCTTTTGGTTCGTCATCATCTTCTACACCTCGAGAAAAAAAAAAAACAATAATGAAAAAAAAAACAAAGAAACAAAAAATTGATGTACATTTACTTGCCACAAATGCATTAATGATCTTTTGGAGGAGCATTTTCTATAACACCACTTCAACAACGTCTTTTGTAGCATCACTTCTATAACATCATCTTTTGCAGCATTGCTTCAACATTGCCTTTGTAACATTTTCTTCTACAATAGCACTTCAACATTATTTCTATAACATCACTTCTACTCTTAAATGGCGACGAGGTTTAGGGTTTTTGGTGGGGCAAAGGTAGGTAGTTAGGGTTTGAAATGCTTGGGCAGTCAAATAGATTTCTTTTATGGGTAGCCTTGAAGTAAGTGAGGGAAAAAAATTGACCCAACCTCAATGCCTGCAACAGATCCAATAATTGGGATGAATTTGAGTTCATCCCAAACAAAATTGGTGCAGTCATGGGGGCTGGGTCATTCTGACCCTTCTCTTATACATAATGACCTTGTCAAATGTGTGTGATGTAGTTTTAAGGCACCTTACAAGGCACAATTTTGTTGTGAGCTTGGAGTGAGAAATTTCATGTATGAAAACAAGAAATGTTTGCATAAGCTAATTAAAACATCCTCATTGTGTGTAGGGAAATTTGGATACGCATATTTGGGTATTCAACTTTTATGCAAACACCTTCCATCATGTACTTCAAACTCCACCATTGTTACAAGGTGGAAAGCCTACTAGTAGTGCCTTCCCTTATAAGTAAAAATCAATATTATAAAATTATATTTTTTATTAAGATATATTCATCAGATATGAATAAAATATATTATTTAGTTTGATTTATTTTCCTTAAACCAACATACCTTAATGAAACACATATCCAAATTTATGTAATTTTAAATTTTTAAATTTTATTCAACATCTTGGATTATTTTTAAAAATTTGTATTCACAATCAAATATGTTTTGGCATTTGGGTATTTAAAAATAAATTAACATGACTATTTTTTTTCAATTTTATTAATTAAATGGGGTGCCTTCCAAGTCCCTAATTATTTTTATTTTTATTTTTTTGAAAAGATAAATCAATTTTATTGGCCCGCCATGAGAAAAAAAAAAAAAAACAAACTTGAAACCTTAAAAGCTCCCAAATTCTGAATTTTCATGCAAGTCAAAGAATATAAGTGAAAAGGTGAGAACTTTGGGCAAACCATATGGGATAAAATGGTGATTGTTAATATGTGATAAAACCACACATGTTAGGAATGGTAGGTGTGTGTGGTAAGATATATATTTCAACAAAAAAAACCCTTATTTTGGAAAGTCATAACTATAAAGGGGCGAAATTGCACCCCTTGATCATTATCGTCCTTCAAGGAGTATGACCAAAGGAACAGAGTCAACATCTTATTATTCAAAAAGAAATTACTTTCACTTACTTATTTTATTACAACTGTTCAATTAATAAATAAGAAGTTATGCGAAGAACAAAAGAAAAAGGTAAGGTATGCTATCTAAAAATAGACCTATTGTTTTTTTATAGCTTATTCCAAAGGTGTTAGACAAAGAAAACATAGAAAGGTAACATGGGAAATGAGCATAACTAGAAAATAATTACTCTCCAAGGTTCTATAGTGCCTTCAATGCCCTGTGGACATTACCCTAATGGGTCTATAAGCCTCCTACAACTATTATCCCATCTTAACAGTGCATGTAAACCCTTTGGTAACTTTACATATCATTTGCAACACCCCAAAACACCTCCCCAATGTTGCCTACCATTTTGCATCAAGTTGCACCCACTCTCAACCATTGCTTATCACCTGATGTAGTCCTTCCTAGTTTACAAACTATTACTTTCAAGTGTTTCCCTTCTCTTACTATCATATATTATTTGCTACCTTTTTGTGGTAGCCAATAGTTTACTATTCCAAAGGCTACCACTTGGTATGCCCCCTTACTTTTTGCTCTAAGAAAAACACATAAATACCATGGAAAAGGGTAGCAACACCTTTGTATAATCTAACAATACATTACTTTCTACACCTCCTAATATAATAAATGCACACAAAACACATAGAAATTCTTCAACCATTTTCCTTTTCCAAAACACACAAGTACAAAATGCATTTCCTCATTACTTTCTCATCCCTGGTGTTACAACACTCACTTCTCCAAAAGGATTTCATTCCAACAACACAATTGCTAACTTATCAAATCTTATAGATGTTTTCCAAATCCTCTTCTAATATTTCTTTTTCGCAAAACCACACAAGGCCCACATTGACCCCATGAAAATAGGGCCCTTATCCTAATCCCTTCTTAAAAATCTCCTAGATGATTTGGTAGATTGCCCCCAACCATTCACTAACATAAATTACTTAATCCCACTAATTTCACCCCTTTGGTAAGGGGCAATAAGTCCACCACTAGTAATTATGGTGTTAATTAATCAAAAGATTTTTATCCCTCAACATTATCCCCCTTCTACCTTGGATTACATCCCCATAATCCTTATTATGTGGGTTGAGAATTTAAAGATGTGTTATTGCCTATCTATCACATATGTTAACGTAATGAAGTTCATTCATTTGAATGTTCGTCCATGACTTATAATAAACTTACACCTAACTTTTAATTCAATTTCAATTCAATTTTAATTAATTTTTAATTTACTTCCACTTGACTCATAATTCACTTCTAGTTGATTCTTAATTTACTTTTAATTAAATCCTAGTTCATTTCTAATTAACTCTTAGTTCATTTATAGTTAACTCATAATTTTCTTCAATTCAATTTTGGTTAATTATCAATTCAATTTTAATTAAATCCAAGTTCACTCTTAATTGGATTTTAATTCAATTTCAATTGAATCTTAGTTCCCCCATAGTTCACACATGGGTACACATTGGCGCACATGGGTGAACATGGGCTACACATAGATTGGAAGCTTCTTGAGAAACTTCCATGAGCTAGGAGGCTAAGGGGTATAAATAAAAGTAGAGTTTTTTACGTTTAGTTTCTTCAACACTAATCTTAAGCACGATCTTACACCATAGCCTTGTCATGTTTTTTTCATGTTCATGTTTACACATGTTAACATAATAAATATTTTTTTTCACATTTTTTTTGCATATATCATATATTTATTTTTAGTTATCATTATTTTAATTTTGAATCACATAATTTTGTCTTATTCCTAATTTGAAAATTATACTCAAACTTTTCCTTTAGTCATTGTTCCTATGATTATTTGTGTCCTTAACGATTTGAATAGATTGTATTAGGTTCACATATATTTTTGCATTTATAAGTCGTTTAGGAGTTAGATTTTTTTTGGAATTGAGTGTGGATTACCCCTCTTCTTTAAAAAAAAAGTTTAAAAAAATCATGGATTACCCACTTCTTGTTGATTGAGGTTGTGGATTACCCACCTCTTGTTGGTGTCATATTTCATAGTGTTCATAATCATGTTTATGTTTAGAGAAGAGATGGTTACATCTATGGAAGAAGTCTTTGTTGTTTTTGGGCCTATGCAATAAGAAAATCAAGCTTTTCATGATTTTGTTGTTCATCTTCAAAATGTTCAAGCATCAATGTCATTGGGATGTGTTCCCATGACATCATCCCAAGTAGAGGAATTGCAAATTAACCTTTTTCACAAGTTTGATGGCACACTTTCCAAGTTTTGAAGTTTCTTTAACCAAGTGTGATTAATCATTTAGTTGCATTCCCATCGTTATCCAAATGGCCTAGGGCAAGCTTGCTTTTATTGGCACATTGTTATCAAGCACAACTTTAACAATTTTTTAAGTTATTCGTTGCGATAACATGTTTTTTGAATGTTGATAATAAAAGCGTTGGGAGTCACCAAATAATCCCAAAGAATTTTGCACCTACTATGTTGTCTCCATCAACAACATTTACACCAAATGATGATCCCATGCAAATTGATTAGACACGATTCAAACCACTCATGGAACAAAATAAACAATGACAATGTGTGAACAAACTATGCATGTATTGTGGAAAGCTAGGTCACATTGCTACTAATTGCCCCGAAAAACAACTATTGTATATAGTTCAAACCACTTCCATTCACATGCCACCTCCTCAAAATTCAGGAAATGAGGATGTCTAGTCTTAATAGGGATTTCGAGATTGGATTCAAACACATCATGTGTTCAAAATGGTCCTAGTTTACTTTTAGACCCAACACCTTGTTTTTTATAACCAATCGTGATAAAATACGATAGATCCATGTTGATGGACACTATGCATTACTTGATTCTAATGTATTTGTGTGTTTCATCAACAAGGAGTTAATGCAATGACATAAGATGATTATCATGAAGAAAAGCACGCTAGTAGTTGTGGAGGTCATCAATGGTCAAAATTTTTCTTTAAGACTTGTGACGCATGAAACCAAGGCTTTAAATATTATTATCGGGACACATACAAGCAAGGTGGCCTTCAATGTCATTTCATCCTCAACAAATCCTATTGTCATTGGGTTATCATGGTTCATTTTACACAACCTTTTAGTGGATTGGCGTATAAAAAGTTTTCATTTTGATGTATTTCAAAAAATAACATCAAAATGTGAAAAGCCTACATCCAAAAACATCATTAGTGAAGGTGAAGATTACCACTTAGACAATTTGTGTATTAAGTTCTCTGAATGTGATAAATATTTGGGGGGTGCCCAAGATGTCAAAAGTTTAATTTGTTCATTAGAGCAAGAACTTTCATGCAAATTGCCAAAAAAAAAGATGCATTTTTATCTATGTTCTTCCCACATCAAATGTTGAATCACCTTGTCATTAAATTCCTTCCTAGTATAAGGAATTCAAGAATGTGTTTGACAAGAAGAATGTTAACACCTTATTAAAACATCGTCCATATGATTGCACCATTAATCTTGAAGAGGGAGCACAACCTCCATTCAGCCCAATCTACAACCTATCACAAGATGAACCTGCAACTCTTCGTGAGTACATAAATGAAAACTTTGAGAAAGGGTTCACTCAACATTTTAAGTCTCCAATTAGTGCCTTGATCCTATTGTCAAAAAGAAGGATGGATCTTTGCGAATGTGTGTTAATTATCGTGAATTGAATCGACTCACCATAAAAAATGGATATCCTTTACCCCTAATCTCAAGATTGTTGGATCAAGTAAACATGCAAGGTGTATACCAAGATTGATTTACATGGGGCATACAACTTGGTGCGTATTCAAGAAGGTGATGAATGGAAGATTTCATTTCATACATGTTATGGCCAATTTGAGTATGTTGTGATGCCCTTTCACCTTACAAATGCACTTGTCGTCTTTCAACACTTCATGAATGATGTTTTTTGTAAATACCTAAATGATTTTGTGTCTATTACATTGATGACATCCTCATTTTTCCAAAAATTTGGAAGAGCACGAATGACATGTTCGACTTATTTTGGACAAACTCAAGGAAGTCGAACTTTACGCCAAACTAAAGAAATGTTAATTTCATCAAACCGAAGTGGAATTCCTTGGTTACATCATCTTTGGAGATGGCATTTGCATGAATTCTTGTAAGGTTTAGACCATTGTCAACTGGGCTACCCCAATTTTTATTTGTGATGTTCAATGTTTTCTTGGATTTACCAACTTTTATTGACATTTCATTGTGCATTATTCAATGACAATGGCTCTTTTTATTCATCTAACTTGAAAAGATCAACCTTTTTCATGGGGAGTTGAAATTAACACCTTCCAATCTTTGAAGGTTTCCTTTACGACTACCCCACTATTGATTGATATTGTAGACCTTTCCAAACCTTTTGTCTTGAACATTGATGCTTCTGATTTTGCATTAAGAGCTATGTTATCACGACCTAAACATGATGATATCCTTTATCTTTTTAGTTTTCATTGTTGTAGGTTTTTTCTTTTTGAGATTAATTATGAAGTTCATGATAAAAAACTTTCACTTCAAAAAAATATGACTTTTCAAAAGGTCCAACTTGACCGAAATGTTCACATTGACCAAGGGGGATGGTTGTTTTGACTGAAGGACTGTGGCATGAAATACACGAGTTAAAAATAATTTTTAACTCTTCAATGTCACATACACATTTCTTCCCTCAAAAAACTCTCCTAACCACATCCAATTTAGAATCATACAAAGGAATGATTGACGCGCTCCCAAGTCACGGGGTGAGACCAAGTTGAAGGTCTCACAAAGTCAAGTTGCGGAATCAAGACTTGGTAGCACGCTCCCGGCTTCCAACTCTAAAAAGGGGTAGAGGGTCGAGTTGGGAGCCCCGGGATTAGACTAGGAAGAGATCAAGCTTTTAGATTACACGAACCTGCATCACAAACCAACACGAGTTGGTTAGAATCCATTCTGGGTCCTTTTGGT
>Ga0209208_10000473_pt1 | contig 52109 bp, 45 predicted proteins | sample S1TSphfallax_3_FD_187694 | JGI IMG/M metagenome (GOLD analysis project Ga0209208, IMG submission 187694) | Host-associated microbial communities from peat moss isolated from Minnesota, USA - S1T2_Fd - Sphagnum fallax MG (SPAdes) (version 2) | ecosystem: Host-associated > Plants > Peat moss >... | reverse complement strand
GCCCGCGTGGCCGGGGCCAGTTTCGCCAGCGCGTTGAAGGCGCCGCGAAACTTGAACGCTCCCGTACGTTGAAAATTCTCGCACTTGAAGAACACCGATGCGCCGGTTGCGGCATCGACGGTGCGCGATGTGAGCACGGGCGTCCGCTGTGCATGTCCCGCGAGACGCGTCGCCGCCGCCTCGACGTCGGCATAGGTCGGCAGTTCGCGCACGACGTCGGACGCCGCGTCAGCCAAGGGGCGACACACCGAACAGCCGGACATGCGCCCAGGTGATGAAAAACACGTACGTCGCGAGTCCCAGCACGACGGCCAGCAGATCGTTGAATCGGCCCGGCGGCGCCATGCGGAGCGACTGCGGACGGCGCTTCAAAGAGATTCGGTCCACCACCGCCCACGCGAGGAAGCCACCGAACAGCAGGACATCCGCGAGCCTGCCGTTTGCCAGCAGATGAGCGAGCGCCCAGAATTTGACCGCAGCCAGCATCGGATGCTTCGTCGCGGTCCTGATCCGACCGGGCAGATTGGCGGCGAACAACAGCGGAAAGACCGGCAGCATCAAGAGAAACGCGACATGACGCAGCCACGTCGGCGGCGTGTACAACACCACCGGCGCCAACCGCGTCAAGCCGAAGCCACGCACCGTCAGTATCAGGCCCAGCAGCGAGATCAACGCATAACCGATCTTCCAGGGACGCTCACCCCATCGGCTGCGAGCTTGGTCGCGCGCGGCCGGTGCGACGATCGCAACCGAATGCATGCCGAGAAAAATCACCAAACCGCCGATCAATTCTGCCATGTCCGCCCTTCATCACGCAGTCGTGCGTCGCCCCGCAGTCTAGAGGGTTGTACGCGCGCCCGCGATACGTCGTGCCTGCCCGCGCAAAATATTGCCGAAGCCATGCGCGTCGAAGAAGGCGTCGAGACGGGCGATATCGAGGGCACGAGGCTTCAATTGATCCAAGGTGAATTCCAGCGGGATGTCGCACACGATCCCGGTCAGGCGTCGCGCCAGGTAGGCGGCTTCCTTGTGTGCGAGCAGCCGCAGCGCAATCGCGCCCGCACCACGCAGCTTGAGGGCGGGCACTCGCTCGAGGTTTGCATACAGTTCATCCAGAGATCCGAAAATTGCGAACAATTCCGCCGCGGTTTTCTTGCCGATGCCGGGCACGCCGGGGATGTTGTCGACGCTGTCCCCGGTCAGGGCGAGAAAATCGGCGATCAGTTCCGGGATGGCCCCGAAACGTGGCCCGATGTCATCATAGTAATAATGCGCGTTGCCGCTGTAGTCCCAGAAAATGTCCCCGTCGCGGATCAGCTGTGACAAATCCTTGTCCCGGGTCACGACCACGTTGCGTAAACCAGCGGCGCGCGCCCGGGCGCTCAAGGTACCGATGATGTCGTCCGCCTCGTAAACCGCACTCGCGAACTCGGCCAAGCCCATGTGACGGCAGAATTCGCGGCAGAGCGCGAATTGCCTCTGCAAGTCGGTGGGAGGCGCTTCACGATTGGCCTTGTACGCCGGATAGATGCCGTTTCGAAAAGACGTTTCGCTGCGCAAGCTGTGGTCGAAGGCAACACCGATGCGCTCCGGCCTGACCTGTTCGAGCAAATCCGATATGAAGCGTGCGAATCCATACAGCGCGTGAGTGGCGTTGCCGTCCGCATCGACCATGTCCGGCGGCATTGAATGGTAGGCCCGAACGATGAAGTAGCTGGCATCGACGTGATAAACGACGCCGGAACGCCCGCCGGGGAACACCGGCATTTACATCGGCCAGCGTTGCATTCGTTCGTGCAGCGGGCTGGAGCGGGGGAAGTGCGCGATCAGGTATTCCATCTGGTCCGCCAGCACGCGGCGGCCTTTCAAATAAATATATTCCGCATAGGTCGGGGTGAACGGCACGGCCAGAAGCTGCATACCCGCTTGTTCGGGACTGCGCGACGCCTTCGCGTTGTTGCATCGACGGCACGCCGACACCACGTTGCCCCAAGTGTCCTGACCACCTCGGCTGAACGGCGTCACATGATCACGCGACAACAGGCTGTAGGGAAACCGCGCACCGCAGTACAGGCACAGGTAGGCATCGCGCCGGAACAGCGTCTGATTGTTGAGCGGCGGCGTGTAGGCCGCGCCGCGGAGATTGCCCGGATTTCCTGTGTGCCCATGGGTGGCGATGATGGAATTCACATCGACCGTGGTGCGCAACCCGGTTTTCGCGCAGGTTCCGCCGAACAATCGATACAGCAGCGTGCCGCAGGTGTAAGCCACCTGTTCGGTATGATAAAGCCGCGCGGCTTCGCGATAGTCCACCCATTCGAGCGGCATGCCCGAAACGTCGGTGCGCAAGATTTGCTGGGACAACGGGTGGCCTTGCGGAAGAGCCGCGAGGTCGTCCGCCCAATCCACGATGCCAGGCTTGTCTTTATCCATTCGCTCCATAACAATACTAAAGATAATCGAGTCTTATGTGACAATTCAACGATTGGGGAGATTCCGTTCATGGCAGTCATCATCGGTATCCTCCGAGAGACGGCTGCGAACGAGACTCGCGTAGCGGTCGTCCCGGAGATCGCGGCGAAGCTGAAGGCTTTGGGAGCCCGCGTCCTGCTCGAGGCTGGAGCGGGAGTCGCGGCGCATTTTCCCGATGCAGCCTACGCGGATGCGGAAATCAGCGACGCGCCGACCATACTCTCGAGTGCGCAAATTCTGCTCAAAGTGCAGCCGCCCAGCCTGGACGAAGTCGCTGCCCTCAAGGAAGGTTCGCTGGTCGTCGGTTTCATGCAGGCCTATGCCCGTCCCGATCTGGTCAAGGCGCTCAAAAGCCGGCGCATCACCAGTCTGTCAATGGAACTGGTGCCGCGCATCTCGCGCGCCCAGTCGATGGACGCGCTGTCCTCGCAGGCGGCCGTCGCGGGCTACAAAGCGGTGCTCATCGCGGCCAATACCCTGGAGAAATTCCTGCCGATGCTGACCACCGCTGCGGGCACGATTCGCCCGGCGTCCGCACTGGTGATTGGCGCCGGCGTCGCCGGGCTGCAAGCCATCGCAACCGCTCGTCGGTTGGGTGCTGTCGTCGAGGCCTATGATGTACGCAGCGCCACCAAGGACCAAGTCAAGTCGCTGGGCGCGAAATTCGTCGATACGGGAGTCTCCGCCGAGGGTGCCGGTGGCTACGCCCGGGAGCTGACGCCGGAGGAGAAGCTCAAGCAGCAGGAAGTACTCGACGCGCGCATCGCCGCCAGCGACATCGTCATCAGCACAGCCTCGGTTCCGGGACGAGCGGCGCCGCGCATCATCAGCCGCGCTGCCGTGGAACGTATGAAGGCGGGTTCGGTCGTCGTTGACATCGCCGCCGAACAGGGCGGCAATTGCGAGCTGACCCGCGCGGGCGAAACGGTGCGCCACGGCGGCGTCAAAATCTTGGGTCCCGTGAACCTGCCTGCATCGCTTCCCTATCACGCCAGCGAAATGTACGCCCGCAACTTGTTTAACTTATTGAAACCCGCGTTGGTCAAAGGCGAGCTGTCGATCGACTGGCAGGACGAGGTGTTCGCCGGCGCGGTCTTGACCCACGAAGGTCAGATCAAACACGAAGCGACGCGCAAGTCGCTGGAGGCACAGTCCACATGATCGATGGCGTCATCGCCCTATATATTTTCATGCTCGCGGCATTCACCGGCTACGAAGTGATTTCGCGGGTGCCGGTGATCCTGCATACGCCGCTGATGTCGGGTTCGAACTTTATCCACGGCATCGTGCTCGTGGGCGCCATGGTGGCTTTGGCGGCGGCCGACAGCACCGTGCTGCGCGTGATCGGCTTCGTGGGCGTAGTGCTCGCCGCCGGTAATGCGGTCGGCGGCTACGTCGTGACCGAGCGCATGCTGAAAATGTTCGTTTCGGCCGGCAAGAAAAAAGCACCCTAGGTAAGAAGCACCGCAAGTCGAGAGCCTCAAGTTCATGCTGTCCCCGTCGACCATCCACACGCTCGTTCAACTTTCGTATCTGATCGCGGCGGCCCTGTTCATCCTCGGCCTGAAACGCATGAGTTCGCCGGTCACCGCGGTGAGCGGCATCCGCTGGGCGGGTGTCGGGATGATCCTCGCCACGGTGGTCACTGCCGCATTCATGGGCGCATCGCCGCTCAATTTTGTGCTGGTGATCGCCGCCATCGCCTTGGGTGGCATCATTGCCTGGGTCAGCGGCAAGCGGGTCGCGATGACCGACATGCCGCAGATGATTGCACTCTACAATGGCATGGGCGGCGGCGCCGCCGGCGCGATAGCCGCGGTCGAACTCTACAGCGGCAATGAACACAATGTCGTGCACCTGGCGATGGCCACCCTGGGCGGTTTCATCGGCGCCGTCTCCTTCAGCGGCAGTTTGATCGCCTTCGGCAAGCTCCAAGGACTCATCACCAAGTCGGTCCGCTTCGGCGGCCAGAAATTCGTCAACCTGGCCATTCTGCTGAGTACTGCGGGCTTGGGCATTCTGATCGTCTCGGGAGTGCATGCCGAGCCGGTGTTCATCTCGGCATTCTTCGCCTTGGCATTGCTGCTCGGCATTGCGATGACCCTGCCGATCGGCGGCGCCGACATGCCCGTGGTGATTTCCCTGTACAACGCTCTCACCGGTCTCGCGGTGGGATTCGAAGGATTCGTGCTCGACAACGCGGCGATGATCATTGCCGGCACCGTCGTCGGCTCCGCCGGCACGCTGCTCACCCAGTTGATGGCGAAGGCGATGAACCGCTCGTTGGGCAATGTGCTGTTCGCCAATTTCGGCGAGAGTTCCGCCGCCGCCGTCGGTGGTGTCACCGGCACTCAAAAGGCCATCGAGGCGTCGGATGCGGGTGTCATGATGGCGTACTCGCAGAAGGTCATCATCGTGCCGGGTTATGGTCTCGCCGTGGCCCAGGCGCAGCACAAGGTGTGGGAACTCACGCAGCTGCTCATCGACCATGGAGTGACGGTGCGTTTCGCGATCCATCCGGTGGCGGGACGCATGCCGGGTCACATGAACGTGCTGCTCGCCGAGGCCGGCGTGCCTTATGATTTGATCGCTGATCTGGATGAAATCAATGCCGAGTTCGAGACCGCGGACGTCGCGCTCATCATCGGCGCGAATGACGTGGTCAACCCCGACGCCCGCACCAACAAGGGTAGTCCGATTTACGGCATGCCGATATTGAACGCGGACAAGGCGAAGAACGTCATCGTCATCAAGCGCGGTCAGGGACAGGGGTTTTCCGGCATCGACAACGCGCTGTTCGTCCTCGATCAGACCCGGATGCTGTACGGTGACGCCCAGGCGGCGGTCAGCCAGCTCATCCAAGCCGTCAAGGCAGCGGGCTGAACGACGCGCCCACCAGCACCACGAGCGCGCGCGCATGGTCGGCGGCCGCCACATGCCGTTCGACCTCCTTCAGCCTGCGGGACCGACAGTCATCGATCACCAGGACGCTGTCGCGGTGAAGCTGCGCAGGGACCCCCGCGGACGGTGCATCCAAGACCTCGAAGCCCATTTCAGCCCAGAGCCCGCGCGCTGCGCCCAACACGGCCGCCTGGTCGTCGGCGGACAGAGCCAGGGTCTTGAAGTCACCCGCTGAGATCAGGTCTTGCAAAGCGCCCTCGAGGGGACGAAGCCCGGGCGCGCGTTCGAGCAGAGCTGCGCAGCGGGCGACGTCGACGGCATGACCTCGCCGCGCCGCCATCGTGGCGGCGCGGCGCTTCAGTGAATGCTCCGCCTCCAGCAGATCTCGTGAGGTGCAGCGTCCGGCCGGCGAATCTGCGTCCAGGGAGACGAAGTCGCGGCAACGAAGCACCGCCTCGCGCGCGCGTTCGAACTGCGCCGCATCGGCGGTTCGCGAGCGCAGAAATCGCTCCAACTGCTGCCTGCTGAAGATCGGCCGCTCATGGGTGAGGGCGCGCAGTGCAACGGTCGGATCCGCGACGATCATCTCGCCGTTCTCGTTCGCAATATGCTGTTGCTCGCCGATGCGCGCCTGCAGATGCGCGGGTAACGTCGACTCCCGGAGTCGCGCGCGGGCGACCCCTATCCTGCGGCCGGCTTTGAGTTCGATCCCTTGCGCCTCGAGTGTGCGGTGATCGATGCGCACGGCATGCCCGGCCCGTGCCAGATGCTCGTTCGTGCGCAGCGCCCAGGCAGAGCGCCAGTGGAGCAACACCGCTTTACCGTTCCATGAACGTTCCTTCGGCCCAAAGCCCTCTGGTGAGACGCCGCGCAAGGTGAGCAGGACGTGGGCATGCGGATTGCCCTCGTCGCCGCGGATGCAGAAATCCGCGATCATCCCCCTGGCGACGAATTCGCGCTGGATGTAATCGCGAGCCAGGTCGATGCGCTCCACCGGCTCGAGCTCGAGCGGCAGCCCAACTTCGATCAAGCGGGCCAGCTGCGCGTCCTTGCGGACCTCCCGCGCCTCGACCCGATTCCACAGCTCGCCACGATTCTGGGACCACGCCGGGGCCGTGGGCGGCGCCAGGATCTGCGCATGCACGACACCGCGTTTACCCTCATAGTTGTGCGCCACGCCGTAGCGCTCATCGCGCAACCGCGCCCCGCATCGGTAGGCAGCGGCGGCGACTACGCTTTGTCCGCGGCCGCGAGAAATGATGGTCGCGGAGAAATGATAGATGGCCACTCGATCGGGCGGGGGGTCAGCGGCCGTGCGGCCGGACTGCCGGTGAATGGTGCTCGAAGTTGCGCCGTTGTTCCGGGGTCATCTGATGCCATTGGCGCTTGAGTTCGCTGCGCCGCTCGGGCGGCATCTCGCGGAAGCGCTTGAAGGATTCGCGTACGCGCTGCTGCTGTTCGGGAGGCAAACTCTTGAACTGCTGCCAACGCTGCCGCAGCACCTGCCGCTCCTCCGGCGGCATCTCCCGCCATTCGTGGAACCGCTGCTCGGCGCTCGAGCGCTGTTCCGGTGTCATCGCCAACCATCGCTGACTGCCTCTGACCAAGGCCTGTTGACGTTCCGGCGGCAGCGAGCCCCACGAGTCCTGATACTTCTGCAGCAGATGTTGCTGGTCGGGCGACAGGGACTGCCACTGCTGCGGCGCAGGCACGGGTGACTCGGGCGGCGGCGGAGTTTGCGCCGTCGTGACGTTCGCCGTAGCCGCACTCAACAACAAACTCATGCACAAGGCGCGAATCATGAGCTCGCGTCCTGCCGCGGCGGCGGCGGCCTCTCCGCCCTGCCGGGTGCCGTCGGCTTCAATAATTCCCATGCGGCATCACCCACATCATCCGCGCCCAAAAATTCCATGAGGTCCTCATCGGGCCGTGACGTGCTCTGCGCCTTGCCGGCCGGCGTATCCTTGGCTTGTGCTGGCGACCGCGACACCGGCACACGTGCATCCACGGCGGACTGCGCCGACGCAGCCGGCACCTCGGGTGGTTGACCCGGGTACGCTGCACCTGCCACGACGAGGAACGCCAACCAATAGTGGCCTACGCTCAACTCAGGCCGCCGGCCCCGAATTTGCCACCGGCACGGCATTCGCCGCGGTATCCGCGAAATCATAAAAATCGATGTCGTTTTGCAGCATTTCCAGCGCATCGCCGGAACCCTCGTCGCTCGACGCGAAGATGTCCAAATCTTCAAGGGTCGCGGCGTTGTCAGCGACGGCGGGTGGATGATGACCTGCGGCTGCACCCATCCACAAGGCGACGCCCAACACCGCGGCTGCGGTAACGCCCGCCGCCGGTGTCCAAACACGTACCTGCAAAAACCACGGCCGCCGCTGCACGGCGGCCTCGAGAGCCGCCTGTCGGGCATGATTGAGTCGGGATATCACCCGCATGTCGAGCGATTCGACGCTGCGACTGAAAACCTCGCGGCTGTGCGTTTCAAACGCGCCGGCGCTCGGGTTTGACTCTTCAGCGATTTCTTTCATCACCACACCTCGCCAAGTTGCTCGCGCAGCGCATGCACCGCACGTGAATAATGAGTCTTCACACTGCCCTCCGAGCATCCCATGGCTTTCGCCGTGTCGGCGACGTCCAAGCCTTCAAAATTTCTCAGCATGAATGCCTCTCGCTGACGCGCCGGCAATTCGCGCAGCGCCACCTCCAGCTTCTCCATGGCTTCGCTCCGCATCAGCAATTCAGGCGCATCGGCAGCGCCGCTGGCGACGTTGTCGAGCGGATCTTGAGCCTCATTGTCGGGGTCTTCTTTGACGCCCGGCAGCCAAACCATCCACTTCTTGCGAACCGTCCGCCGACGCTGCAGGTCGCGAATGCCGTTTTCGAGGATTCTATAGAATAAAGGCCGCCATTCCGCGCTCGGCTTCGAAGCGTAATTGCGGGCCAGTTTCAACATCGCATCCTGAACCACATCCAACGCATCGTCAGGATCACGCAGCGCAACTTGGGCCATGCGGAACGCCCGGCGCTCAACTTCGCCCAAGAATTTGTTTAGCTCTCGAGTTTCGTCCAGAACCGCTACCCCGCGTGCTGGCGCGGGAACATCCCAGACCGTCCAAGCTTGGGTTAGGGTATCAAAGGCTGGCATAGCGCGTCCTCTTCCGGTCGACGACCTTTTCCATTCACTGTATAAACGGCGCAGCGGCGCAGCGGTTGACGAGACTTTCCGCAGGTGCGCACAAGCGCCTCGTTGGATGCCGGATCAGCGACTTACGCACATCGGCGGCCGCGGCCTTGCAATATTTGCAAGCGACATCTCGGTAACGCCTCCACATAGGTCTTTAAGTTATTGTTTGGATTCAATTTATTTCGATTTCGAGCAGAATTTCACCATTTTGAGTAGGACCCGAAATAGAACGGGCACTTAGGGTCAATGATCCCGGCTTCTCAACAGAGTTATCCACAACAAATGTGGACAAAGGGATGGCCTTGATTCTCCAAATCGCACTCGACACTCCGCTGCGTCGAGTGTTCGATTACTTGCCGCCGAGCGCCACCGGCCATCAGCCCACTCCGAAGGCCGGTGTGCGGGTGCGAGTGCCTTTTGGCAGGCGTCAGATGATCGGCGTGTTGGTGGCGATTGCAGAAAACTCCGTCCTGCCTCTGCCTAAGCTCAAGGCCGCCGTCGAAGTCCTCGACGCCGAGCCGGTTTTCGATGAAGCCACCCTCGAGCTCCTGCGTTGGGCCGCCGACTATTACCACCATCCGATCGGTGAGGTGATCGCCGCCGCCCTGCCGGCCGCCTTGCGCGCCGGGCAGCCTGCCGACGAGCGGATCGAGTTGTGGTCACTGAGCGAGGCGGGCCGGAGCGAATTCCATTGCCCGACAGTGCGGCAGAGTGCCGCCCAGCGGGCGATTCTGGCCGCCCTCGCAGAGCATGGGCCGGCGCCCTTGGAGGGCTTAGGGCTTGCCTGCAAGCGCTCCCACCTCCTGCGTCTGGCGCAACGCGGCTGGACGGTGACGGCCATCGCAACACCGGCGCCACCGGCGATCGTGCAACGGCCGAGCGACGTAACCTTGACCGCGGAGCAAGCGCGGGTGGTGGCGGCGATCCGCGAGTCGCGCGATCGCTTCGCCGCCCACCTTCTCTATGGCGTGACCGGCAGCGGCAAGACCGAAGTCTATCTGCGCGCCATCGGCAGGGTACTCGATGACGGCGGCCAGGCGCTGGTGCTCGTCCCGGAGATCGCGCTGACGCCGCAACTGGTCGAGCGGTTTCGTCAACGCTTCAGCGCCGGTATTGCGGTGCTGCATTCCGGACTTTCCGCCGGGTTGCGCCGCGATGCATGGCGGCGCGCGCACGGTGGTCGTGCGCGCATCATCATCGGTACCCGGTCTGCGGTGTTCACCTCGCTGCCGCGGCTGGCGCTGATCGTCGTCGATGAGGAACACGACGCATCCTATAAACAGCACGAGGGGTTTCGCTATTCGGCCCGTGATTTGGCGGTCTGGCGGGCGCAGCGCGCCAAGATACCGATCCTCTTGGGTTCCGCCACCCCGTCGTTGGAAACTCTAGATAATGCCGCCCAAGGCCGCTACGCGAAGTGGCTGCTGCCGCAACGCCCCGGTGCGGCCAGGCCACCCAATCTGGCGCTCGTCGATTTGCGCAAACATGCCTGCGAGCAGGGTCTCTCCCAGCCGGCGATGCAGTCGATCGGTGAACATTTGCGCGCCGGCGGACAGGTCATCGTCTTCTTGAACCGCAGGGGCTACGCGCCGACCTTGTTTTGCATTGCCTGCGGCTGGGTGGCCGCTTGCGCGCACTGCGACGCGCGCATGACTCTGCACCGCCGTGCTGCGCAGCTGCGCTGCCATCACTGTGGCGCGGTCGGCGCGGTGCCGCCTGCTTGCGGCGGCTGCGCACAGCCCTTGAACCCGGTGGGCCAGGGCACGGAGCGGGTCGAGGAGACCCTCGCACGCTTGTTTCCCGCCGCCCCTCTGGCGCGACTCGATCGCGACACCACTGCCGCACGCGGTACGCTGACGACGCTGCTCGACCAGGTGCACAGCGGCGCGGCCCGCATTCTGGTGGGGACGCAGATGCTGACCAAGGGGCACCACTTTCCGGATGTCAGCCTGGTGCTGATCCTGGATGCCGATCAGGGGCTGTTTGCCACTGATTTCCGGGCCACCGAGCGCCTGGCGCAGACGATCACCCAGGTGGCGGGGCGTGCCGGCCGCGGCGAGCGGCCGGGCCAGGTGCTGATCCAAACAGCTTTTCCCGAGCATCCGCTGCTCAATCGCCTCATCACCGAGGGCTATGAGGGGTTCGCGGCAACGGCCCTCGAGGAGCGGCGCGCGGCCGAATGGCCGCCTTATACGCGCCTCGCCATGCTGCGGGCAGAAGCCAGAAACGAGTCGGGACTGAATGCATTTCTGCAAGCCGCGGCCGCCTGCGGTGCGCGGCTGGCCGACGCCACCATCAAGGTTTTGGGTCCGGCAGAGGCGCTGCTGGCGCGGCGCGCGGATCACCATCGGGCGCACGTTTTGATCCAAGCGCCGGCTCGCCCTGCGTTGCAACGCTTTCTCACCCGCTGGCTGCCGGAGGTTGAGGCACTCCCTGGTCCGCCGGCGTTGCGCTGGTCGATCGATGTCGATCCTCTGGAGATCGACTAGCCGCCGCAGCGCAGGCGGGGCGCCCTTGAACGGCCGCGCAGTGGCAGGCACAGCGCGCTAAACTTGCGTCCCTTCAACCTACGAGCTCATGGAAACGCCTTTGAAGACCTTGATCGATTCCCTGTTGCGCCAGGCGTTGATGGCTTTGCCCGACGAGGCGTTGCCGCCGGCCTTGCGCGATTCCAAGATCGACGTCGAGCGCACGCGCGATCCCCAGCATGGGGATTTTGCCAGCAACATCGCCATGCAGCTGGCGAAGTCGAGCCGCCAGAACCCGCGCAAACTCGCCACCCTGCTGGTGGCCGCGCTGCCGGCGCACGAATCGATCGCCAAGGTGGAGATCGCCGGCGCAGGATTCATCAATTTTTTTCTGCATCCCAACGCCTTCCACGCCGAACTCAGGCGGGTGGTGCGCGAGGGCGCAAGCTATGGCCACTCCCAGCTGGGAGCGGGCCGCAGCGTCCTGGTGGAATTCGTCTCGGCCAATCCGACGGGGCCGCTGCATGTCGCCCATGGCAGGCATGCCGCCTATGGCGCCTCGCTCGCCAATTTGCTGTCGGCCGCGGGCTTTCGCGTCTCGCGTGAGTACTACATCAACGATGCCGGCCGGCAGATGGAAATCCTCGCCATCAGCACCTGGATGCGCTACCTCGCCCTCTGCGGCGAGACCGTCGCTTTTCCCGCCAACGGTTATGTCGGCGATTACCTGCTGCCGATCGCGGCACGGCTGCATGCGCTCGAGGGTGCGGCACTGGCGCGGCCCGCGGCCGAAGTGAGCCGGGATATTCCGGCTGACGAGCCCCAGGGCGGCGACAAGGACACGCACATCGATGCGCTGATCCGTCGCGCCCGTGAGCTGCTCGGTGTGACCGCCTTCAACCGGGTGCTGCGCTTCTCGCTCGACGGTATTCTTGCCGACATTCGCGGCGATCTCGCCGAATTCCGGGTGACATTCGATACCTGGTTCTCCGAGCAAACCTTGAGCGACAGCGGCGCGATCGATGCGGCCATGGAAACTCTGCGGCAGGCCGGACATACCTACGTCAAGGATGGCGCGCTATGGTTCCGCAGCACGAGCTTCGGCGACGAGAAGGACCGCGTCATGGTGCGCGAGAACGGCTTCAAGACTTACTTCGCCTCCGACTTGGCCTACGTACTCAACAAGCGCAGCCGGGGTTTCGACCATCTGCTGTACCTCTGGGGCGCGGATCATCACGGCTACATTGCCCGACTTCGCGCCGGCCTGCTCGCTTTGGGCGGACCGGCGGACTGCTTCGAGGTGCGTCTGCTGCAAGTGGTGACTCTGTTCCGCGGCGGCGAACGGGCGAAGATGTCGAAGCGCTCGGGCGACTATGTGACGCTGCGCGACCTGCGCGCGGAGGTGGGCAACGATGCCGCGCGGTTGTTCTACGTGATGCGCAGCAACGATCAGCATCTGGATTTCGATCTCGAGCTGGCCAAGGCCCGCTCGAACGACAACCCGGTGTACTACATCCAATATGCCCACGCGCGCATTGCCAGCGTGTCGCGGCAGCTCGCCGAACGCGGCATCCTGCATGACGCCGCACGGGGCCTCGAGGCGCTTGACCGCCTGACCCTGCCCGAGGAATTACAGCTCAGCAAACGCCTCGCCGGATTTCCAGAGCTCATCGAGCAATGTGCTTTGCAACGCGCGCCGCACAGCCTGGTCCATTATCTGCGCGACCTCGCCAACGATTTTCACACCTACTACAGCGCCCACCAGTTCATCGTCGCCGACGCGGAGCTGCGCGACGCGCGCCTGACATTGGCGCGGGCGACCCAAATCGTCATCCGCAACGGCCTCGAGTTGTTGGGCGTGTCGGCGCCCGACACCATGTAACCGCGTCGCGAGTCACTGATGGCCCGGGATTACAAAACGCGGCGCAAGCCCGCGAGCGGCTTTTCCGGCTGGCTCGGCCTGAGCTGCGGCCTGATGGTCGGACTCGGGGTGGCGGCATTCGTCTATTTCAAGGATCGGCATGCGGATATGCCCGCCATCGCAGCCGCCAAGCCCGACAAGAAAAGGGCGCGCAGCGCCGAAGCCGACGAGCCGGTCGATGCGGACACATCAGATGAGCCCGCCAAGTCCTATGACTTCTACAACATGCTGCCGAAATTCGAGGTGGTCGTGCCGGAGAAGGACAAGGACGTTAAGCCGGACATTCGGGGGGTACCCGAAACCCGGCGCGGCACCTACGTGTTGCAGGCCGGCTCCTACAAGAATTTCGCCGATGCGGATCGGGTCCGCGCCCAACTCGCCCTGCAGGGTGTCGAATCGAAGGTGCAGAAGGTGTCGGTCGACAATGACACCTGGCATCGAATCCGGATCGGACCCATCTCTCAGCTCGACGAACTGAACCGCCTGCGGGCGATTTTGCGCAAGGCCGACGTCGATGTGTTGGTCATCAGGGTGGGTGACTAGGAGCCTGCAGGTTTCAGTCGTCGCCGAGCTGCCGAAAATCGACCCCCAAGGCCCGCAGTTTGCGATACAGATGCGTCCGCTCCATCCCCACCCGCTTGGCCAACTGGCCGACCTTGCCGTTGCACAACAGGAGCTGCTGCTGCAGGTACGCCCGCTCGAACTGTTCGCGCGCCTCCCGTAAAGGCAGGGCGAGCAGGTCCTGCTTGACCAACGGCTCATCGCTGCCCTGTTTGACCGCAAGCTCGCGTTCGATCTCTTCCAGCCGGATCTCCTCTCCGGACCCCAGGATCAACACCCGCTGGACGAGGTTTTTCAATTCGCCGATGTTCCCCGGCCAGGGGTAATTGCGCAGCCGATTTTGCGCGGCCACGCTGAAGCGCCGCAGCGGCAGATGCTGCTCATCCACCAACCGTTCGACGTAAAATCGCAGCAAATCCGGCACATCCTCGGCGTACTCGCGCAGCGGCGGCACGCGCAAGGTGATCACATTGAGATGCGCCAGGAGGTCGCGGCGAAAGGGTTCGGCGGCGGGATGCAGCTCGAATCCCTCCTGCGCGGAGCCGACCCATCGAACATTGATGCTCAAGCGCTCACGACCGCCGACGCGGGTGTAGCCATTTTGCTCGATGGCGCCCAGAAGAGCGCGCTGCGCGTCACCGGTGAGATCCTCGATGCCGCTCAAAAAGATCGTGCCGCCGGCCGCCTGCTCGAGCGCGCCCTGTTCCACCCGGCCCCCATCCTCGCTACCGAACAGCGCCGCCGCCGGATCGCCGCTCAAACTCGCGCATACCACCAGAAAAAACGGCTTCGCCGCGCGCGCGCTGATCGAATGGAGGTAGCGTGCATAGGCTTCCCGGCCTGAACCGAGCTCGCCGACGAACAACACCGGCGAGGCGCTGGAGGCGGCGCTTTGGATCTGTTCCCGCAGGGCCTGTCCGATCTTGGCCTTGCCGATGGGCACGGCCAGACTTGCGCCCTGCGAGCGCTCCGACTGCCGCTTGCGCCGGCCGGCGTCGAGCGCGCGTTCCACGGTGCGCAGCAGCTTGGTCAGCGACAAAGGCTTTTCGACGAAATCGAACGCGCCCAGACGGGTGGCTTCGACGGCGGTCTCGACCGTCCCATGTCCCGACATCATGACCACGGGACAGTCATAGCCGTCGATCACCGACCACTCGCGCAACAGCGTGATGCCATCGGTATCGGGCATCCAAATGTCGAGCAGGACGAGGTCGGGTACTCGGGCGGCGCGCGAGGAGCGCGCCTGGGCTGCATCGGCCGCCACCTCCACGTCGTAGCCTTCCTCGGACAGGATCTCCTTCAACAGGCCGCGGATATCCGCTTCGTCGTCCACGACCAGTATTCTTGAAGCCGTCATACTCGTTCTCTCCTAAATTCGCCCTTGCGAGATTCGCGGCCCGTCGCGAACCGCGCGGTTTCCCCGAGCGGCAGCAAGATTCGCACGCGAGCGCCCGCGCTGCGCAGATTATCCGCCTCGATACGACCGCCGTGCTCTTCGACGATCTTCTTGACGATCGCGAGCCCCAAACCCGTGCCCTTGGGCTTGCTGGTGACATAAGGATCGAAAACGGTGCCGATCAAGTCCCTGGGGAAACCGGGACCATTGTCGGTGACCACGATGGCCACCATGGGTCTCAGACCATCTTCTGCCACCTGAGTTTCGATGTCGACTTGAGGATCCACTTTTCCCTCGAGCGCCTCGAACGAATTGGTCAACAAGTTGTTGAGGATCTGCCGCAGCCGGATGCGATCGGCGGAAATGAGCGGCAGGTTCGCATCGAGCAACAATTTCAGCTCGACCGAGCTCGCCTGCACGCGATATAGATCGACGACTTCGGTGATGAGTTGGTTCAAGTCGAATTTCGAGAAATGCATGTCCGGTGCCCGGGCATATTCGCTGAAGGCATTGACCATTTGCTTCATCGCCTCGACTTGGGCGACGATGGTATGGGTGGCCCGCTCCAGCACCTGCGCATCCTGCGCGCTCATGCCACCCGAGAACTTGCGCTGAATACGCTCCGCCGACAGCTGGATGGGGGTCAGCGGATTCTTGATCTCGTGCGCCAGGCGGCGCGCCACCTCGCCCCACGCGGCGTCCCGCTGCGCTTGTAGCAGGGTCGTGATGTCATCGAATACCAGTACCACGCCCGGGGCGCCGCCCATATCGTTCGGCAGGGCCGTGCTGGCGCACATCAGCACCCGCTTGCCGGCTTCCGAAATGAGCTCGATCTGCTCGCGCCAGTCGGCGTCCGCCCCGAGCCGCTCCTTGATATTGGCGATGAATTGCACGAATAACGGGCTGTCGCTGATGTCCGTGTCGAAACGCGCACCGACCGCGGCCTCGAGATCGACGCCGAGGATGGCGCTCGCCGCCTGGTTCGCGGTGCGCACGATGAGATCCGCTTCGAGAGACACCACCCCGGTGGACAGACGCGCCAAAATCACCGCGAGGCCGGCACGTTCCGCCTCGACGGCTTGTTGGCTGTGGCGGGTCTCTTCCCGGGCGCGCGCAAGCCGGCGGGTCATGTCATTGAACGAGGTGACCAGAAACCCCAATTCGTCACGTGATGGCAGCGGCAGCTTGGTGTCGTAATCGCCCTTCGCCACGGCGCGCGTCCCGGCGATCAAATCCTGCACCGGCTGCACCAGCCGCTGCGATGCGAACAGCGCGCCGTAGACCGCGGCGATCAGCGACATCAGCACCACGAACGACAGGATCAGCACGAATGAGGATTTCAGCGGTTGGCGCTGCTGTACCAGCGCAGCGTAATTGGTATACGAACGCTGGACGGTGTCGGCAAGCTGGGAGAGTTGCTGCGGCACCGGATAAAGCGCGACCAACACCCGTGCACCGCCGGTGCCGCCGCCGCCATCCAGGGGAGCGGCGGCACGTATGACGTATCCCCCCACCGCATCGGTGTCGAGACTGACATACGGACGATCGCGCCGCACTTGCAGCATCATCTCATCGGTCGCCGGCGCCGGCAGCATGTTCATCGGCAGGTCGGAGCTGGTTGCGATGATGCGCGACTGCGGACCCATGACCGTAAATTCGAGCGCCGTGCTTTCGCGGCGTTCGCGGTCGAGTGTGCCGATCACGTCGAAATCGGACAGCGACGACAGCCCGTGGGCGACCACCTGCGTGTGCTGCAGGAACTCCCGTACCTGCACCTCGAGTGCCGCATGCGACAGCTCGCGCGTGTCCTTGAGCCCCTGGCTGACCTCGATCTCGAACCAGCTGTCGATGCCGCGATTGAGAAACTGCAACGAGAAGTAATATACGATCAGGATCGGCGCCACCGCCAAGGCGCTGAAAACCGCCACCGTTCTGCCCTTCAGCCGCGAACCCGGCACATGCCGCCGGTAATCTCGCACCAAGCGCGTGAGTTTGCTCACCAGCAACACCATGAGGGTGATGAGTCCCATGATGTTGACCAGCAAAATCCACGGCAACCAGCGATCGAATTCGGCCGAGTTCTGCGTCGCATAGGTCAGCAGGTACAGCGCGACCAGCCACAGGGCGCCCCCTGAGGTGCCGAGCACCGTCGAACCATACTTGCGAGTCAGGGCTGGAAGGTCCATGTGTACCAATCGCTTTCGCGATGCCATTCATTGACCCAGAACATGAGTATGCGCAGCGACAAAGGCACGGAGCCGTAATCGACCCTGGCGCGCACGCTCGCTTCGTAACGACGCTCCGGTGTGATGAGCGACTTGTCGAGCACCGGCAAGCCATGAATCGCCGACAGCTCATCGAGCGCCGCCTCGACGGAACCCAACGATTCCTGTTGGCCGCTGTTGTCATTGCGCAGGATGTAGCGCGCACTGACGGCGTTGTACTGCAGATGATAGTGTTGCGTCAGTTCCGCAACACGCGAGTTCGGCAGCAGCTGGCGGACCCGTTCGATGTCGAGATCCAGCTCGAGCGTGAGCGGCACGCCGTCGGCAAGACCGTCGCGCACGGCATCGCTCACCGGCAAATCGAGCCGCGCGTTCAGATGGTAGACGCCGTCCTTGAGTTCCAGGTCTGCCGAGCGGATCTCAAAGCGGCCTTCCAAGCCGTCCGCCGACGCCGCCGGAGGAGCCAACGATCCGGCCGTCGTCAGCAGCGCGAACAACGCACCCGCCACGCTTAAGCGGCGCGCGGCTTCCAGAGACCAGGCTTTCATTGCTTAGGTCGAGTTCATTGCGTGGACGCGTTCATTGCTTGCTCAGGGCAGCATAATAGAAGCCGTCGGCTCCCGCCTCACCCGGTAATATCTGGCGGCCGAAGCCGTCATCCTCGCCGAATCCGGGCCAGCCTTCCCAGCTGCTGGCGGGGATGATGCTGGCATCGGCGGTGCCTTCGAGGAACGCGGCGATCACGTCGCGGTTTTCACTGCGCGTCACCGTGCAGGTGACGTACACGATCCGCCCGCCCGGCGCGAGCGTCGGCCACAAGGCGGCGAGCAACCTGGCTTGGCGAAGCGGCAGTTGGTCGATCTCGGCGGGCGATTTGCGCAGGCGGATATCCGGATGACGCCGGATGACCCCAAGTGCCGAACAGGGTGCATCGAGCAAAATGCGATCGAACGGCACACCGTCCCACCAGGTCGCCGGCGCGCCCGCATCACCGATCACCAACCGACCGGCCAATTGACCCCGTTCGAGGTTTTGCGTAACCCGCGCACCGCGCAGCGGGTCGACTTCGAGCGCCAGGAGACTGGCGAGTTCGGGTTCGCGCTCGGCGATCAGCGCGGTTTTTCCTCCGGGCGCCGCGCAGGCATCCAACACTCGCATCCCCCGGCCCAAGGCGAGTGGAAATGCCACGCACTGCGCGCCCAAGTCTTGCACAGAGACAGTCCCGTCCGCGAAGCCGGGCAGGTCGCGGACGTCGCAGGGCACCTCGAGAGCCACGGCCAGCGGCACTCGCGAGTCGGCGTGCGCATGCATGCCGCTCGACCGCAAGGTCGCGAGATACGACTCGGTGGTGGTCCGCCGCGAATTGATCCGCAGCCACATCGGAGCCTGAGTGTCGCCCGCCGCCAACAGCTGGGTCCAGCGTACCGGCCAATCGGCCCGATAGCGGTCGGCGAGCCAGATGGGCGACGCATGCCGTGTCACCGGGCTCTTGGCGATCTGCGCATCCACCGCGGTGCGCTCACGCAGATAGCGGCGCAGCACGGCGTTGATGAGTCCGCTCGCACGTTTCGCAGCGCCGGCCTTGGCCGTGGTGACGGCGGCGTCGACCACCGCGTACTGCGGCGTGCGCGCATCCTCGAGTTCGAACAAGGCGACGGATAACAACGCCCGCACCTCGGGCTCGAGCGAGCGCACCGGCTGCGACAACAACCGGCCGAGAATCGCCTCGTGACGGAAGTAGCCACGCACCGCCCCATAACTCAGTGAGCGCACCGCCGAGCCTAAGTTCGACGCTGTGCCTGCCAGCACATGCTGCAGAGCGACATCAAGGGTGACACCGTCGCGCAGAATCTCGGCCACGCTATGCGCGGCGAGCGCTCGAGCATTGGCGACCGCGGTCATGGACTCATGAATCTTGCGCCGACGAGCTTGGCGGACCGGGTGAATTGCGCCGCGGTCAGCGGCCGCCGACCCGCCAACTGCAGCCGGTGGATGCGCAGTACGCCCTCGCCGCAGACGACGTCGATGCCCGCGTCGGCAGCGCGCAACACCGTACCCGGCAGCGCGGCCGCAGACGACGCGTCACGCGGATCGGCGGGCCCGAGCTCCGCGTCCCAAATGCGCAGTTGTACGCCGTCCCAGGCCGTCGCCGCGACCGGCCAGGGGTTGAAGGCACGCACCCGACGCCAAATATCGAGCGCCGGAGCGCCCCAGTCGATGCGCGCCTCGGTTTTGCCGATCTTCTCGGCATAGGTGATCCCGGTCATCGGCTGCGGCGACTCCGCCACCCCGCCCGCAGCCAGGGCATCGAGCGTCGCCAGCAGCAGGCGGGCGCCCATCGCCGCCAACCGCTCATTAAGGGTCGCCGCCGTATCTCGATCACCGATGGGCGTCTCCTCCATCGACAAGATCGGACCGGTGTCGAGGCCCGCTTCCATACGCATGATGGTGACGCCGGTCGAGGCATCGCCCGCCAGCAGCGCGCGGGCGACGGGAGCAGCCCCGCGCCAGCGCGGCAGCAGCGAACCGTGGATATTGAAACAACCGAGGCGCGGCAGCGCCAGCACCGCGGCCGGGAGAATGAGTCCGTACGCGACCACGATCAACGCATCCAGCTCGAGCCCGCGCAGCAGCGCGGCCGCGTCGGGCGTCTTCAAGCTGGCGGGTTGATACACATCGAGACCCCGCTGCTGGGCGAACTCCTTGACGGGGCTTACCTTGAGGTGCCGGCCGCGCCCGGCAGGACGATCGGGTTGAGTGAACACCGCGACCACCCGATGCGCCGAGCCCAAGAGCGCAGCCAGTGCGGGCAGCGCAAACTGCGGCGTGCCGGCAAATCCCAGTTGCAAGGGGCGGCGCTCTACGGCGTGCAAAGCGTTGGCGCCTAAAGCGCCGGCGTCGACGTGCGGGATCTCCCTGGGCCCGACGACACCGGCTGGGCATCCGTGCCGGCGGCGCGCTGCTTGCGCTCCTTCTCGAGCCGCCGGCGGATCAGTTGCCGTTTCAGCTCCGAGAGATAGTCGACGAACAACTTGCCCTCGAGATGGTCCATTTCATGCTGAATGCACACGGCCAGGAGACCCGTGGCATCCATCTCGAAGGGTGCGCCATTGCGCCCCTGCGCCCGCACCCGGATGTCGGTGGCACGCGGCACCTTGTCATAAATATCGGGCACCGACAGACAGCCCTCCTCGCCGGGTCCGCGGCCGGTGGCAGACAAGATCTCCGGATTGATGAATACCAGCGGCTGATTGCGCTCTTCGCTCACATCAATGACCAGCACCCGCCGATGAATGTCGACCTGCGTGGCGGCGAGGCCGATTCCCCGGGCTGCGTACATGGTCTCCAGTAGATCCTCGGCGAGCCTGCGCACCGTGTCATCGACCACGGCAACCGGTTCGGCGGTCTTGCGGAGCCGTGGATCGGGATACTCCAGAATTGCGAGCTTTGTCATGGGAGTTATGAGAGCGCTGTCGTGTTTTTGGCCGAGGATAGTTGCTAAAGTTCCGCCGCTGCTTAACTTAATGCCCGTTGGCGGAAGCGCGCATCGCTTCTGTTCACGAGCAAAAACGGGCGATACGTCCCAGTCTTCGGCGGCAGGTCGGCAGTATACCAGCCGGCCCGGCACCATAAGACAGGTGACTCACGGGAGCGAGAGAGAATGCAAGGCCATCATTTAATTTCCCTGACCCTGGGCCTCGTGCTGCTGGCGGGTTGCCGTGCGGACCGGCACGCTGCGGCGCCGGTGCCCCTGGCGTCGGACGAGAACACCGTGCAAGGCACGGTGGTCGGGGACGACCGCACCGCGATGGAGGCGGCGGTCGACACCGGTCCGACTGATGCACCGCCATCGACCGGGGCAACCGGCACGGCTGCAACCGCGGGCGCGGTCCTGAACCCCAACGCCCCCGAGAGCTATGTGGTGAAGCGCGGCGATACGCTCTGGGGCATTGCCAAGGTCTTCCTCCGTGACCCCTGGTATTGGCCCGAGATCTGGCAAGCCAATCAGCAGATTCAAAACCCGCACTTGATTTATCCGGGCGACACGTTGCGCCTGGTGTACATCGATGGCAAACCCCGACTGACTCTGCAACCCGGTATGGAGCGCGGTGACTCCGCGCGCGTCTTGCCGCGAATTCGCAGCCAGCCGCTCGAGGCGGCCGTCACCACGATTCCCTATGAATCGGTCGCGGCATTCATGTCGAAGCCGACGGTGCTGACCGCGGAGCAGATCAAGGGGGCTCCCTATGTATTCGCCACCCGCGACGACCATGTGGCGTTGGCCTCCGGCAACACGATCTATGCACGGCATTTCACCGCGCCGGCCGAGGTCGGCGAGCACTACAACGTGATCCGCATCGGCGACCCACTGCGTGATCCGGACAATCATGAAATCCTGGGCTACGACGGGATTTTCACGGCCTCGGCACGCATCACCCGCCTGGGCGACCCGACGACGTTGGCCATGACCGATTCGGCGCGCGAAACTGAACTCGGCGACAAGTTGTTCGTCAGCACCGTCGATGTTCCGCTCGACTTCATTCCGAGCCCCCCCAAGGTCAAGGTCGACGGTCGAATCATGGCGGTATCCGACGGCGTCAGCATCATCGGCCAGTATCAAGTGGTGGTCATCAACCGGGGCAGCCGCGATGGGCTGGCGCCCGGCAACGTGCTCGCCGTGCTCGAGGTAGGTGGCGTCCAGCGCGATACCGTCAACAAGGGCTATCTCGGCGGAATGTCGCGTCTGTTCGCACCGGAGATTCGCCTGCCCGATGAAAGGACGGGCACTTTCATGGTCTTCAAGACCTTCGATCGAATGAGTTATGGCCTCATCATGGAAGCGAAGAACATCATCCGCGTTTCCGATCGCGTGGTTAACCCCTAGACGAACGTTGCCGCGCGTTGGCGCACCCCACGATTCGCTCGTTCACGCAACTTAAGATTCTGCATGACCGCAGCAGATTCGCCGGCGGCCCGGCCGAGCCCAAGCACCCATACTGCCGTCGATGGCAGATCTGGACGACTTGCTGGCGTGGACGGTGCTCGCCCGAACTCCCGGACTCGACGTCGCATTGCTGCAAGCAATGTTCGAACGCTGGGGCAGTGCCGCAGCCGTGTTGGCTGCCGGCGAGCGCCAGCGGCTCGGCACGCAGAGCCCTCCCGCGAGCGCGGCTTTCCTGGCAAGTGCGGCCGCCCGGCCTCGCACCATCGACGGGCGCTGGCTTGAAGGAGCGCAGCATCACCTGCTGCCGTTCACGGACCCGAACTTCCCCGTGCCGTTGCGTGAGCTACCAGACTGTCCCTTAGCCCTCTACGTCTGCGGTAATGCACATAGCCTCCTCGAGCCCCAACTCGCCATCGTCGGCAGCCGTAACCCCTCCTCCCAAGGGCGTGACAATGCGACAGCCTTCGCCGAAAGCCTGGGAGAACGGGGTCTTACGATTACCAGTGGCGCCGCTGAGGGCATTGACAGCGCAGCGCACGAAGGCGCCCTTCGAGCTCAAGCTCTTACGATCGGGGTGCTCGGGACCGGTATCGACCTCGTTTATCCATCCGGTAATCGGCCGCTGTTCGATGAGATCGCTGAGCGTGGCGCGCTCGTCAGTGAATTTGCGCTGGGCACGCCGCCGCGGCGCAGCAATTTTCCGCGGCGTAACCGCATCATCGCCGCCATGTCTCTGGGAACCCTCGTCGTGGAGGCCGCACGCCGGAGCGGTTCGCTGATCACCGCCCGGCAAGCGGTCGACTATGGTCGGGAGGTCTTCGCCATCCCGGGTTCCATCCATAATCCTCTGTCGCGGGGGTGCCACGAACTCATCAAGGCGGGGGCCCGCTTGGTCGAAACGGTAGATGACATATTGCGGGAGTTAAACTTTTCCACCTTTTCCGTCAATTACTTAAGCCCATCCGAGGGTAAGCGGTCGGCCGTCCCGACGCCCGTGGGCATGGACAAGGATCATAAAATCTTGTTAGATGCGCTCGGCTTTGATCCTGTGGACCTCGATACTTTGGTCGTCCGAAGCGGATTCAAACCAGAAGCCGTGTCCTCGATGATGCTGATCCTCGAGCTCGAAGGCCACGTTCAGGCCGCCCCGGGGGGCCGCTACTCCCGAGTCGCCTACAGGAGAGCCGGAGTTGAAAGATAACGTTCTCGATCTGCTCATTTATCTTTTCGAGAATTACATGAGCGCGGACGATGAGCCGCGACCCGACCGCGGAACGCTGAAACTGGAACTGGACAAGGCGGGCTTTGCCGAAGCCGACATCGATAGAGCATTGGAGTGGTTGGATGGTCTATCCGGTGAACAGCTCGGCAAGGTGGCTGAAGCCACGGCGCGGGCGGTGCGCATCTTCAGCGGCCAGGAATTGCTGCGGCTCGACACCGATGTGCGCGGCTACCTGATGTATTTGGAAAACGTCCGAATTCTTTCCGCGACCCAGCGCGAACTGGTAATCGACCGGCTGATGGCGCTGGAGGCTGACGAGATCGACATCGAACAGGTCAAATGGGTTGTGCTCATGGTCTTGTTCAGCCAGCCAGGACAAGAGTCGGCATACGCGCAGATGGAAGATTTGGTGTTCGAAGAGCGCTCGGACGCCCTGCACTAGCCGACCCCGGACTATTTTGAGCACCAATCTCGTCATCGTGGAATCGCCGGCCAAGGCGAAGACCATCAAGAAATACCTCGGATCCGACTTCGAGGTGCTGGCCTCTTACGGCCATGTGCGCGACCTCGTGCCGAAAGAGGGCGCCGTCGATCCGGATCACCACTTCGCCATGAAATACCAGGTGGTCGAGCGCAATCAAAAGCACGTGGATGCGATTTCTCGAGCCTTGAAAAAAGCCAAGGCGCTGTACCTCGCGACCGACCCCGATCGCGAGGGCGAGGCGATATCGTGGCATTTGTACGAGTTGTTGAAGGCCGGCGGAGAACTCGACGGCAAAACCGTGCAGCGCGTCGTGTTCTACGAAATCACCAAGGCGTCGGTGCGCGAGGCCATGGCCCGGCCGCGCGAACTATCGGTGGATCTGGTGAACGCGCAGCAGGCCCGTCGCGCGCTCGACTTCCTGGTCGGATTCAACCTTTCGCCCTTACTGTGGAAGAAGGTGCGGCCCGGCCTGTCGGCGGGCCGCGTGCAAAGCCCGGCGCTGCGCATGATCTGCGAGCGTGAGGATGAGATCGCCGCCTTCATCGCCCGCGAATATTGGACCATCGATGCTGAACTTGAGCATTCGGAGCAGCGCTTTCCCGGCAAGTTGGTCGAATATGCGGGTGTCAAGGTCGAGCAGTTCAGCTTCGTCACCGAAGCCCAGGCGCACGAGGTAGAGCGGACGCTCACCGAGGCTGCGAACGGCAAGCTCGAGGTCTTGGCCGTCGACCGCAAACAGCGCCGCCGCAATCCGGCGCCGCCGTTCACCACCTCGACATTACAGCAGGAAGCGGCCCGCAAGCTTGGTTTCAGCGCGCAGAAAACCATGCGTGTCGCGCAGCAATTGTACGAGGGCGTCGACATCGGCGAAGGGGCGGTGGGGCTCATTACTTACATGCGCACCGATTCACTGAATCTCGCGCAGGAGGCGATCGGCCAAATCCGCGAAGTGATCGTCCAGCTCTATGGCAAAGACGGACTCGCCGACGAGCCGCGGCTCTACAAGACCAAGTCGAAGAACGCGCAGGAGGCACATGAGGCGATCCGGCCCACGGCCGCCAATATTCTGCCGCAGACAATCGAAAAATTCCTCGAACCCGACCAATTCCGTCTCTATGCACTGATCTGGAAACGTACCGTGGCCTGTCAGATGGCGCCGGCCGTTTTCGACACGGTCGCCGTCGAGTTGCTCGCCGGGCTCGCCCAGCATGACGCACGCGCGCCGGGCGCGACGGCGCACGCCATATTGCGGGCCAACGGCTCGACCCTGGTAAAGCCCGGGTACATCTCGGTGTATCAGGAAGGAATGGACGATGTCGTGCAGGATGACTCCGACCATGTGCTGCCGCCGATGCGTGAAGGCGACATCGTCAAACTGACCGGCGTGGTCCCGACCCAGCATTTCACCGAACCGCCGCCACGCTTCTCCGAAGCCTCGCTGGTGAAGGCGCTGGAGGAATACGGCATCGGTCGTCCGTCGACCTATGCGTCCATCATCTCGACGCTGCGTGATCGCGAGTACGTCGACATCGAGAGCCGGCGTTTTACGGCGACCGATATCGGCAAAATCGTCAGCCGTTTTCTCACCCAGTATTTCACCACCTACGTCGACTACGATTTCACCGCCAAGATGGAGGATTCGCTGGACGCCGTGGCCGCCGGCGATCAGGAATGGGTGCCGCTTCTCGAGCGGTTCTGGAAGCCCTTCATTGACCTCGTGACCCACACCGAGAGCTCGGTGAGCCGAGAGGAAGTGGCCCAGGCGCGCGACCTTGGGATCGATCCGGTGAGCGGCAAACCCATGAGCGTGCGCATGGGACGGTTCGGGCCTTTCGTGCAAATCGGCACCAAGGATGATGCGGACAAACCGCGCTTTGCCGGCCTGCGGCCGGGACAGAAAATGGACAGCATCACCCGGGAAGATGCGCTGGCGCTGTTCGTGCTACCGCGCAAACTCGGGGTTACTGCCGCGGGCGATGAAATCACCACCAATGTCGGGCGTTTCGGACCGTATGTGAAATACGGGGCAAAATACGTGTCTCTCAAGGTGGATGACCCCTACGAAATCACGCCGGAGCGGGCGCTTGAGGTCATTCGCGAGAAGGAAATCGCCGACGCCAACCGCCTCATCATGGATTTTCCCGACGCCGGCATTCAGGTCCTGAACGGGCGCTTTGGGCCGTATATCACCGACAAACAACGCAACGCCAAGATTCCCAAGGAGCGAGACCCGAAAAGCCTGACGCTGGAAGAATGCCAGGCCATGCTGGCGGCGGCGCCGGTACGCACCTTCGGCAAGTGGGGCCGCAAGAATGCGAAGCCGGCAAAGACGGCGGCGCCGGCGGCGAAGACACCGAAGCTCAAGGCGGCGAAGGAGCCGTCGCTGAAACTCGCCGCGCGGGTATCCAAAGCGCAGGCTGTCAAGCAGGCTCCCGCAGCGCCGCAACCCAAGGCCGCGGCCAAGCCCAAGGCAAAGGCCAGTCCGAAGGCAAAGGCGCCGCCAAAGCCGAAACTCAAGGCTGCGACGTCGAAACAACAGGCGTGAGAGGCAAGCATGGAAGACAGGCTGCCAGAGACCACGGTCACCCCGGACGACGTTCTCGGCGTCAAAGCCTACCTGCACGAGTTGCACGATCGGATCACCGCGTCGATCGAGAATCTCGATACTGAAAAATTCAAGCGCGACGCTTGGCGGCGGCCGGAAGGTGGCGGTGGCGAGAGTCGAGTTCTGACTGAGGGCGCTGTGTTCGAGCGCGCGGGCGTGTCGTTCTCGCATGTGTTCGGCGAAAAGATGCCGCTCTCCGCGTCCAATGCCCGCCCCGAAATCGGTGGCGCCGCCTTCGAAGCAATGGGGCTCTCGCTGGTTTTTCACCCCCGCAACCCCTATGCGCCAACCACTCATTGCAATGTGCGGTTCTTGATCGCGAAGCCCGCCGGATCGCCGCCGGTGTGGTGGTTCGGGGGAGGCTTCGATCTGACGCCGTACTACCCTTTTGATGAGGATGTGCTGCATTGGCATCGCACCGCGCTCGCCGCCTGCGCTCCCTTTGGCGCCGAGTTCTACCCGAAGTACAAGGCGTGGTGCGATCGATATTTCTTTCTGCCCCACCGCGACGAAACGCGCGGCGTGGGCGGGCTGTTCTTCGACGACTTCAATGCACTCGGCTTCAGGAACTCGTTCGCCTTCATGCAGAGCGTCGGCGATCACTTCCTGACCGCCTATCTACCGATCATCGAGCGGCGGATGAACCACCCGTGGACCGAACGCGAGCGCGATTTTCAGCTGTATCGTCGCGGCCGCTATGTGGAGTTCAATCTGGTCTATGACCGGGGCACGCTCTTCGGCCTGCAATCACGCGGCCGCACCGAGTCCATCCTCATGTCGCTGCCGCCGTTGGTACGTTGGAGCTACGACTGGCATGCACCGCCCGGCTCCGCGGAAGCGCGGCTCTACGAGGATTTTCTCAGGCCGCGTGATTTCTTGGCGGAACTGGCACCACTCTGAACTACCGCCACATCTTTCACGCCGGCAACTTTGCCGACATCGCCAAACATGTGGGACTCTTGTATTGCCTGGAGGCGATGAAGCGCAAGGAAACGGCCTTCTTTGCGCTCGACAGTCATGCGGGGCGCGGCTACTACGACCTGCTCGGCGCGGAGGCGCAAAAGTCGGCGGAGGCCTCGCGCGGGGTACAGCGGCTGATCGAGCAGGGCTTGGACACCGCCGTGCTCGGCGCCTATTTCAATGCCATTGGCGCAACTAACGGCAAGCGCTTGGACCGCTACCCCGGCTCACCGGCCCTCATCAGTGCGAGTTTGCGACCGCAGGATCGCGCCTTATTTGTGGAAATGCTGCCGGCGGAGGCGCGCGCCGCGATGCGCGAGTTGGAATCGGCCGGCAGGATCAGAACGGAGATCGGCGATGGCTACGCCGCACTCAAGGCCCATCTGCCGCCGGCCGAGCGACGGGGACTGGTGCTCATCGATCCTCCCTACGAAAGCCTCGACGAATTAAAAACGATGCTCGGCGCCTTTGCCGACGCGCATCGACGTTGGCCAACGGGTAGCTACTTGCTTTGGTACCCCATCCGCAGCGCCACTCAGCGTCGCTTGGTGCATGCCAGATTTGCCGCGCTGCGCATTCCAAAGATGCTGTATGCGGACGTCGCGATTCATCCGGACGACGCCGGCGTCGGTCTGGCCGGCAGCGGGCTGATGATCGTCAATCCGCCGTACGGCACGGATGACTTTTTACGGGATGCCTATTCGGCCATCCATCGCGCGGTCGCCAACAACGGCGCGGGATATGTGGAAGTCGCACGATTGACTCCCGAGCGAATGGCACAATAGCGGCCATGAGGCGCCGGCCGCGAACCCCCCAACTCCAGGAGCCCGCATGGATATCGACCTGCTGCGTGACCAACTCACCAAGCTGCACCAAGAACTCGAACTCGCCCGCCGCGTCGACCCGCGGTCAGCCCAGCTGCTCGAAGAAATAGAGGCGGAGATCAAACGCTTGTTGGCTCATGAGGAACTGTCGGCGACGCCCCCCACCCTGCCCGATCGATTGGAGAGAATGGCCGTGGACTTCGAGGCGCAGCACCCCACTCTGGCCGCCAGCTCGAGGCGTCTGGTGGACATCCTGGGCAAGATCGGCGTGTGAGCCCATCAGCTGCGCCAGTCGAGCGCACCACGCACCTTGGCTGCCACGGAGTTGACGGTTTCGGGGTCGATGGCCGAACCCCGCTCGAGTAGCGCAATGCTGCCGTGATGCGGCACCGGCAGGATGAGTCCTTGGTAGCCGCCCTCGTCGAAATGCATCGACAGGCGTGCCGCCTCATGGGTCAGTACCATGACCGTAATCGGTCCGGTGGCGGTCTGGACGACCAAATGTGGCACCTGGTGGCCACGAAACAAGCAGCTGTTGGCGTAGGTAACGAGGCCGGCATCAGCCCGCAAATGCAGCTTCGCCTCCAGCAACACGGCGTCGAGCCGCGCGGTCGGCACTGCCCGGTCGGTCGGCAACCAGGCATCGGGTTCCCCCGACATATGCCCGACCACATCGGCGGCGAGGCTGCGCTCCGCGGCTCCGAGCCAGAGGCTGCCGACGATCACGACGGCCACCACGACGCTCGCGGCCATGGCCAGCCAGCGTATCGGCGACGCCTGCCCGCGCAGAGCTTGCAACATCCAGGGTCGCGCCGGCTTGAGATTGCTGTCGCGACCTGCGCGGTCGGCATCCACGGTCACCCGGAAGGCGCGCTGCAGGCGCTCCTCGAACTTACGCAGCTGCAAGGTATAGCCCGTGCAGTCGGCGCAGCCGGCGGCGTGCCTGCGCATGTCGGCGTCGATCTGCTGTGGGTTGGCCAAGAGCGAACGTCGATACTGCGGACAATTCATGATTCTTCCGGATCCAGGCGTGTGTCCTCACCACACAAGACGCGCAACCGCTGCCGCGCCCTGAACAGACGGGTGAGCACGGCCGCGTTGGACAATTCGAGTTCCGCGGCGATCTCGGCCGTCGAGTAGCCCATCAGAACCTGCAACACCAAGGGTTCCCGATACTCCTCGGGCAGCTTGAATATCGCCGCGCGCAGCTCCTTGAGATCATCCGCATCATCGGCGGCCGCCAAGGTCGGCTCCTCGCTGGTGATGAGCTCATCGAGGTCCACGGTGGGGAGGCGCTTGCGTTCGAAGCTGCGCGCATATTCACGGCGTATTATGGTCAAAAACCATGGTTTTGCCGACGTTTCATCCTGCAACGATTCGCGCGCCTTCCAGGCGCGCAGCATGCTCTCTTGCACCACGTCCTCGGCCAGCGCCCAGTCCCGCGACAGCCAGAACGCGAATCTCAGCAGGTCCGGCCGCAACGCATGGCAAAGCGACTGGAAACGCGTGCGCTGCTGGGGTCCCCCGCTCGGATCCTTCATGTATGAATCAGCACCCGACTTATAATATCGTCGCTGCGATAGTAACGCGTTCCGACCCGTCGGAATGCAACGCGGCAAAAACGCCCCGAGCGGCGCCGCTGGGTCGCCGGGCAACGATGGTTGATCGATTTCAGGAGTCACGCGGCAGATGACCGGAGAAGCACCGAATAAATTTCCCCATGTCCGCCTGCGGCGGATGCGCCGGGATGAATTCTCGCGGCGCCTCATGCGCGAGACGCAACTCACCGTCGACGCGCTCATTTATCCGATGTTCGTCGTCGAAGGCCGCAAAGAGCGCCAGCCGGTCGCGGCGATGCCGGGCGTCGAACGCGTCTCGGTGGACGAACTGCTGCGCGAATGCGAAACGCTGGTCAGGCTCCGGGTGCCGGCGATCGCCCTCTTCCCGGTCACGCCCGTGGAGAAAAAGTCGCTCGATGCGCGCGAGTCTTGGAACCCGGAGGGGATCGCGCAACAGGCTGTGCGCGCGGTGAAGCGCGAGTTTCCGGCGCTTGGGGTCATCACCGACGTGGCGCTCGATCCATTCACTACTCACGGCCAGGACGGCATCATCGACGCATCGGGTTATGTGCAGAACGACCTGACGGTGGAAACTTTGGTACGTCAGGCGCGCTCTCATGCCGATGCCGGCGCGGACGTGGTGGCGCCGTCCGACATGATGGACGGCCGCATCGGCGCGATACGCACGGCACTGGAAGGCGCAGGCCTGGTCCACACCCGCATTCTGGCGTATGCGGCAAAGTATGCGTCGAGCTTCTATGGCCCCTTCCGCGAAGCCGTCGGTTCCGCTGGCCAGCTCGGTGCGGGCAACAAATACACCTACCAGATGGATCCCGCCAATTCCGACGAGGCGCTGCGCGAAGTGGCGCAGGACCTGGCGGAGGGGGCTGATATGGTCATGGTGAAGCCGGGTTTGCCCTATCTGGACATCGTGCGCCGGGTGAAGGACCAATTCGGCGTGCCGACCTTCGTGTACCAGGTCAGCGGCGAATACTCCATGATCATGGCGGCCGCAGGCCACGGCTGGATCGACGAACGGGCGGTGGCGATGGAATCCCTGACATCCATGAAGCGGGCTGGCGCGGACGGAATCCTCACCTATTTCGCCAAACGCGCCGCGGAGTGGCTTCAGCGGTGAACGAGGCGGCGGCCGTGGATCAATACGGGGTGGTCGGGCATCCGGTGGCGCACAGTTGGTCGCCCTTCATCCACGGCATGTTCGCCAAGTCGACCGCGCAAAACGTGGCATACCGGCTGTTCGACGTGCCCCCGGAGCATTTTCGCCGCGACATCCTGCAGCTCTTCGCCGACGGCATCCGCGGCCTCAACGTCACGCTGCCGCACAAACAGGCTGCCGCCGAACTGGTCAATGATCTCACACCACGCGCCGCGCGCGCGCAGGCGGTCAATACCATCGCCTTCTTCGAGGATACGGCCCTGCTCGGTGACAATACCGATGGCGCCGGTCTCACCGCCGACCTGGAACGTAATCTCAACCTCGAACTCGCTGACCTCCGGGTGCTGGTGTTGGGTGCGGGCGGCGCGGTTCGCGGCGTCCTTGGGCCGTTGCTCGAACGCGAACTCGGCCAACTGACGATCGCAAATCGGACAGCCGACAAGGCTCTCCGACTGGCGGCAGAATTCGCCGATATGGGCAGGGTCAGCGGCTGCGGCTTCGGGGAGCTCAGTGGACCCGCCTACGACCTCGTCATCAACGCGACATCCGCGGGCTTGCACGGCGAGATGCCACTGCTTCCCGCCGGCATCGTCGGCGCAACGACCCAGTGTTACGACATGTCCTACGGCCGCGGCGACACACCCTTCACACGCTGGGCGAAGTCACACAATGCGGCTCGCGCCAGCAAGGGCTGGGGCATGCTGGTCGAGCAGGCTGCGGAGTCCTTTCTGCTTTGGCGCGGCATCCGCCCCAACACGCGGGCCGTGCTCGACGCCCTCGCCGAACATGCCTGACCAATCAGCGCATCGTCACGAGTTCTTCCGAGCTCGTCGGATGGATCGCCACGGTATCGTCGAAATCGCGTTTGGTCGCGCCCATGCGGACGGCGACCGCGAAGCCCTGCATCATCTCGTCGGCGCCGGTGCCGATCACATGGCAGCCGACGATGCGTTCCTCCGGACCCACGCAGACCAGCTTCATGTCGGTGCGGGTCTTGCGCGTGGTGAGCGCGTGGTACATCGGCGTGAAATCGGCGACGTAGACCTTCACCGCATCGCCGTAGGCAAGCCGGGCCTCGTGTTCGCTCATGCCGACGGTGCCGATGGGTGGATGCGTGAAAACTACCGTGGCGATGTTCTCATAATCCAGGCGCCGGTCCGGCTGACCGCCGAACAGTCGGTCGGCGAGCCGCCGGCCGGCGGCGATCGCGACCGGCGTGAGCGCGGCACGACCGGTCACGTCACCGATGGCATAAACCCCCGCGACATCGGTGTTCTGCCAGGCGTCGGTGACGATGAAGCGATTTTCGTCCACGGCCACGCCGGCATTTTGCAAATCGAGTTGCGACACATTCGCCTTGCGCCCGATGGCCCACAGCAGGACGTCATAGCCCGCGAACTCATCGCCATTCGCGGCAAGCAGTGATTTCGAGCCGGCGCGCTCGATCACGGCTCGCGGGACCACGTGTTCATGGATGGTGATGCCCAAGGCGCGCATTTCGCGCATCAAGGACTTGCCCAACATCGTGTCGAAATGGGTCAGCACATGATCCTTGCGCACGAACAACTCGACCTGACTGCCGAGTTCCTTGAACGCGCCGGCGAGTTCGCAGGCGATATAGCCGCTGCCGACGATCGCGACCCGACGCGGCCGATGCTCGAGCGCGAAAAAGCCGTCCGAGGTGATGCCGAGCTCCGCGCCGGGCAGTTCCGGAATGGTGGGTTGGCCGCCCGTCGCAATCACGATATGCGGTGCTGTCAGTCGCAGACCGCCCACGTCAAGGGTGTGGGCATCGAGGAAACGCGCAGCGCCGCGCACGAGGGTCACGCCCTTGGCGGCAAGATTACGCGCATAGATGTCATTCAATCGGGCCACGTAGGCGTCGCGCTTCTGCTTGAGCGCCGCCCAATCGTTGTCTCCTAGCTGAATGTCGAAGCCGTAATCACCTGCATCGGCAAGCGTCAGCGCCACGGCCGCGGCATTCCACATCACTTTCTTGGGCACACAGCCCACGTTGACGCAGGTTCCGCCCAATCGGTGCGATTCGATCACCGCCGACTTGGCGCCGTATTGCGCTGCGCGCTGCGCGCACGCCAAACCGCCGCTGCCGCCGCCGATGCTAATCAAATCGAAGGCTTGAATTGCCACCTAAGATCTCCCAATTGACGGTTCCGCCCGTGGCCCATGATACCGTGCCATACGGGCATCACAGCATGCGGCTGTGCGGCTGTGCGGCCACCGTCGGCCACCGCCGCTGTGCACCGCCTCTGTTAGACTCACGACCATGAAAAATCCTCTGCTGCAAATCGACGACCTGCCGGTGTTCGAGCAAATCGAGGCGAGTCATGCCCGACCGGCTCTCGAGACGGTGCTCGCCGACAATCGTGCCCGCCTCGCGGAGCTGACCGCACAGCCGGCGCCGACCTTTGCCTCGCTGGTGGTTCCGGTCGAGGAATTGAGCTACCGGCTGAGTCGGGTCTGGAGTCCCATCGGCCACCTGAACGCGGTCGCCAACACGGCGTCCATGCGCGAGGCCTATAACGAATGCATCCCGCTGTTGACGGCGTATTCGTCGGAGTTGGGCCAGAACCTCGCGCTCTACAAGGGCTACGAATACGTAGTGCAGCATGAAGGCGACCGGCTCGATGCCGCGCAACGCCGGGTCGTGGAAAATGCGCTGCGCGATTTCCGCCTGTCGGGTGTGAACCTGCCACCGGACCGGAAAGAGCGTTTCCGCGAGGTGATGCAGCGTCTGGCACAACTCGGAACGAAGTTCTCAGAGAACGTCTTGGATGCGGGACGCGCCTACACGCGGATGGTCACCGACCCGGAGGAGCTCGCCGGCCTGCCCGCCAACGTGGTCGAACGCGCGGCTGCGGATGCGCGCGAGGCTAATCAGTCCGGCTGGGCTTTCAAGCTCGACCAACCGACGTACATGACCGTCATGACCAGTGCCGAGTGCTCGACCTTGCGGCACGACATCTACCAGGCTTGGGTCACGCGCGCCTCGGACTTGGGTCCCAGCGCCGGCCGCTTCGACAATGGGCCGATCATTGCCGAGCTCCTGCCTCTGCGCCACGAATTGGCGCAGCTTCTGGGTTTCGCCAACTACGCGGACTATGCCCTCGCCACCCGCATGGCGAAGAGCACCGACCAAGTGCTCGGGTTTCTCGATGATCTTGCCAAGCGCTGCATGCCGGCCGCACGCCGCGAATTTGCCGACCTCACGCAGTTCGCCGGCCGCGAACTCAACGCCTGGGACATGGCGTTTTTCAGCGAACGGTTGCAGGAGAGCCGGTTCCAGGTTTCGCAGGAAGCACTGCGTCCGTATTTCCCGCTGCCGAAGGTGCTCGCGGGCCTCTTCGCACTCACCGAGAGGCTCTACGGCATCACCGTGCGTGAGCGTCCGGCGGTGAGCGTCTGGCATCCGAGCGTTCGCTACTATGATCTTTTGGGCAACCACGCGCAGGTCGTCGCCGGATTTTATCTCGACCCCTACTCGCGCAGCGAGAAACGCAGCGGGGCATGGATGGATGAGTGCGTGGCCGCCAAGGCGCTGGTGTCCGGCACGGCACTGCCGATCGCCCAACTGGTCTGTAACTTCACCGCGCCGGCGGGCGACGGTCCGTCACTGCTGACGCACGACGAGGTCACCACGCTGTTCCATGAGTTCGGTCACGGACTGCATCACATGCTTACCCAGGTGGCCTACCCGAGCATCGCCGGCATCAACGGCGTGGCATGGGATGCGGTCGAGTTGCCGAGCCAGTTCATGGAGAACTTCGTCTGGCGGGGTGAGGTCCTGCCGCTGATCTCGGCGCATGTGACCAGCGGCGAGCCGCTGCCCCTCGACATGCTGCAGCGGCTCGTCGGCACCCGCACATTCAATGCGGCGCTCGATACGCTGCGGCAGATCGAACTCGCCACCTTCGATTTCGAGTTGCATGCCCACTTTGATCCGGCGGCGGGCGCGCGCGTGGCGGAGACGCTCGCAGCGGTGCGCAGCCGGGTGGCGGTCGTGCCGGCCGCGAGCTTCAATCGAATGCCGTCGAGTTTCGCGCATATCTTCGCCGGTGGTTACGCCGCGGGCTATTACAGCTACAAATGGGCGGAGGTGCTCGCCGCCGATGCCTTCGAGGCCTTTGCCGAGGCCGGGGTGTTCGATGGTGAGACGGCGGCGCGTTTCCGCGATTCGATCCTCGCGCGCGGCGGCAGCCTCGACGCGATGGACGCGTTCGTGCGCTTTCGCGGCCGGCAGCCGGAAGTGGGCCCACTACTGCGGCAAACAGGCATAGCCGCTTGAGCCTCATGTAAACGGGCCTGTCTGCGCAACCCTGCGACGCCCGTCTCGGTGGGTTTGACATAACCGCAAATCACACGTGCTTGTGTCAGCTTTTGTGAAGAAGGAGCACCAGGTCCGTGGCGCTGCCCCACTTAAGCGTTTACTATCCCGCGATGTCTGATTTTCGCCGCAGCGACTACGACGTCACCAACACCGTGCAGGTGAGTTCCACCAACGCCGTGAAGGCGGCCGTTCGCGAACTTTTCGCGAGCCAGTGGCCTGGTGAGAATTTCGAACGGGTCGGCATCGCCTTCGACGAGTTCGAGAAATTATTTACCGGCCGCATGCCCGGCTACCACGGCGTCGACACCGTGTATCACGACCTTCAGCATTCACTCGACATGACTCTCGCCATGGCGCGGATGATGCTGGGACATGAGCGCAGCGTGGAACCGGCGCAGCAATTCGGCGCGGATCGCGCGGCCATGGCCTTGGTGACCTCACTGTTCCATGATGCCGGCTACATCCGTGAATTCGAGGATACCGAACACCGCAACGGCGCGGAATTCACCCTCTATCACGTGACCCGCGGAGCACGTTTCCTCGCGCGCTTCCTGCCGACCATCGGCATGGAACACTGGGTGGCCACCGCCACCCGCGTGGTGCATTTCACGGGTTATGAAATGGACTTGAAGCAGCTCAATCTGCCGGATCCGCGCGACCGCAAACTGGGACACCTGCTCGGTACCGCGGACCTGATTGCGCAGATGGCGGATCGCTGCTATCTGGAGAAATGCCGCGATCGGCTGTATCCGGAATTCGTGCTGGGCGGCATCGCCGCGGCACCCGGGACCAATGGTGCATTGAAGGTTCGCTACAGTTCCGGACTCGATTTGCTGCGTCAGACCCCGGGGTTCGTCCGCGAGACCCGGATCCAGCGGCTCGAGGGCGAATTCGAGCATGCCTACCGATACATGGAAGTCCTGTTCGACGGCAAGAATCCTTATATTGAAGCCATAGACCGCAACATCGCCTTTTTGGAAAGGATTCTTCGTTCCGAGCGGTGGCCGTTATTGCGGCGCAATCCCCCTCTTTTCACTTCCGCCGACGACCAGTTGGGTGAAGTGCGCGGCTTGATGTTGAACCGGCTGAAGACTCTCTGGGCCTAGCACCCGGGCCTTGGCGGCGGGGGCTCACCGGCAACAAGGCTCATCGCCAGTCGAACAAGGCTCATGGCCAGTCGATAGCCGCCACGTAGCGGGCGTGCAAACGCTGCAGCTGGGCGAGCACGGCCTCCTTGCCCAACAGCGGTGCCGACTCGAGTGCCGCCTCCAAGACCGCCGGCGTCAGTGCCCGTCGCGCACGCTCCGCCTCAGGCGCAAAACTGTAATGCCAGGGTTCGGCGCGTACGCCTGAGAGGGCTCCGCGAAAGGGTCGAAAGAAGCCGAAGCGGGCGGCATGTTCCTCGAGCCAGTCGGACAGCGCGGCGAATGGGCCGCCCGGCGCGAACTCGGCCGGGATCAACCGCACCGTATAGTTCGCGGGAATTGCGCGGCTGTCGATCACGTCGAGGTCGGTTCCCCAGTGATGACGGCTCCCGCCGGGCAGGGCGGACCACCCGAGGATGGCATCGATGCGCTCGGCGGGCGGCAGGCGCTTTGCATCCAGCGGCAGACCGGCGGCATCGAGCAGCGCTCGCTCGCCCTGATACTTGGCGTTCCAGATGCCGACTTGCCGATCAAAATCCCGGAAGCTGCTGACCGCTTGCAACTCGAAGCCTGCCGCCCGTGCCGCGCGGCACAGGGCGAGAAAAGGCGCCACCGCGTGCTTGTGCAAGGTCGCGGGCAGCGGCACGGTTCCGGACAGCGACGCCATCGCCGACGTGCTCCGGAGCTCGACGACGTGCGTGCGTGCGCGGCCGGTCAGTTCGAGGGCATTCACGGCACCACTTCCCGGGTGCGACGGAACTCCGCGACTTGATCCAGCACCCGCACCATGTTGGCTGATTCCTGCGCGCCGGAGATGCTGTACTGACTGTCGAAGATAAAGGTGGGGACGGCGGTGATACCGAGTACGGACGCATGGCGTTCCGCCGCGACCACGCCGTCCTGGCCGATGCGCATGACCAACGCGGAACGGACTTCCCGCTCGACCAGCCCCGCCTCGACGCCCAGCCGCACGAGCTCCTCCGAGTCACCGATATCCACGCCCTGCTCGAAATAGGCCCGCATCACCCGGTCCTTGACTTGGAACTGCAGTCCGTGGCGCGCTGCAAGGGCTATCAACAAATGCGAACGACGGCTGTTCGGGACCCGCTCGATGAGATCGAAGCGGAAATTCAAGCCGACGACCTCACCATAGCGCGTCAACGTATCCTGCATGGCGCTCACCCGGGCTGAGTCGGGCAGCTTGGCAACGAGGTAGGCCGACCGGTCCATCCCTTCGCCGGGCATCTCCGGATTGAGTTCGTACGGTCGGAAGACGATCTTCGGTTCATATTGCGGTCGCAGCGCCAAGGCCATCTCGAAGCGACGCTTGCCGAGGAAACACCAGGGGCAGACGGTATCGGAATAAATATCGATTCGCATGGGTCCGGTCATAATGTCGGATTGTACCCGGCCCCTTATGGGCTTTGACATGAACGGGTATCATTCCTCGATCAAGCGCTCCAATGGGCTGGCCTCGACGGGAATGGCACGCAGTCTCAAAACCAAGTATCTACTCACGGCACTCGTGGTCGGGATGGTGCTCGCCGTATTGCTGGCGGGCCTCTCCTACTATGAACACCGGGTCGATACGGCCGACATCAACCAGCTCACCCATGCGGCGGTGGAGCAAAAGCTCGAGGCCGATTTGGAGGCGCGCGCCGACAGCCTGAGCAAGATCACGAGCACCTTGTTGGCCCCGGCGCTGGCGACAGGCAACCGTGCGGCGGTCGAATCGATCGCCGGCCGTCTCCTCGAGGAGCGCGACATCGAGCGTGTCGAGGTACAGGACGCCCGCGGCAACGTGCTGTTCACCGGTGGCAAGTCCGCTGCAGATAAGTCGGCCAATGGTCCTTTCATTCTGAAGAGCCCGATTCAGCCCAAGGGCAATGCGTGGAAGGACGGCGGCACGCTCGAGATCTGGCTGAATCGCGCGAAGATGCAAGACACGCTGGTGAGCATCCAATCGCAGATGGAGAATCGTCAGGGCCACCAGGTCAAGCGAATGGGCAGCCTGGTCGCAGGCGTGGTGGTGCCGCTCATCTTGTTGGGATTGATCGGCGCCTGGTTCATCGCCCGCCAGTTGTCCCGACCTATTACCGCCTTGGTCAAGTCGGCAGACCGCATCGGCGAGGGCGACTACACGCGACCGCTGGCCGTGGTGCGTCGTGACGAGCTCGGTGAATTGCAGTACGCACTCGAGCGTATGCGGCAGAACCTCGCCGAGACCACCATCACCAAGAATTATCTCAACGCGGTGCTCAACAGCCTGAGCGATGCGGTGATGGTGACCTCTCCCGACGGCGTGGTGCGCAGCTGCAATGAAGCGACCCAGCGACTGTTGGGCTATGCGGAGGCGGATCTGCTCGGCAAACCGTTGGTCAGCTTCATCGATGAAGCGCATCGCGGCGCCTTCGACCTCGGCAGTTCCACCACCGAGGCACGCGAGACCGTGCTGCGCACGGCCAGCGGTCAGACCATTCCGGTATCGATGGCGAACTCGGCTATCGCGTCGGAAGATCCGCAATTCAAGGGCAACATCTACGTTGCGCGCAACATCACCGAACGCAAGCGGGCGGAGCGGCGGATTCGTTATCTGGCCCGTTACGACACGCTGACGAAGATGCCGAATCGCATGCAATTCCAGCACCTGTTGCAGCAATCCATCGCGCGTTCGCGGCGCAACCAGCGCTCGCTCGCCCTGCTGTATCTGGACTTGGACCGTTTCAAGGAGGTCAACGACACCTTCGGTCACGCGGCCGGTGACCGCACCTTGGAGATCCTAAGCGAGCGACTGACCCGCAGCCTCAGCAAGGACACGGTGATCGGCCGGCTCGCCGGCGACGAGTTCGCCATGTTCATCGACGACCTGCCCGCCGACGTCGACAACCGGCCGTCCATCGCCGCGCTCGCCCGCACCTTGTTGGATGAGATCAGCCGCACCTTTTACGTCAATCAACAAGAGGTCTACCTCACCGCCAGCGTCGGCGTGGCGATTTATCCCTACGATGCGGAGAACGTCATCGACCTGATCCGCAATGCCGATGCCGCCATGTACCATTCCAAGCAGAACGGCGGCAATTCCAACGCTTTTTACGTTCCGGAAATGAATGCGGCGGCGGTCGAGCGCCTGATGCTGAAGAGCAAGCTGCGGCGCGCCTTGGAACGTGACGAGTTGGTGATTCTTTACCAGCCGAAGGTCGACCTGCGCAGCGGACGGGTGGTCGGCGCGGAGGCGCTGCTGCGCTGGCGGCTGCCGGGTCATGGCGACATCTCGCCCTCGCAATTCATTCCGCTTGCCGAAGAAACCAGTCTCATCCTCGACATCGGTGAATGGGTCATGAACCGTGTCTGCGCCGACTATCGCGAATGGCAGAAGACGGTGCCTCAACCCGGTCGCATCGCCATCAACCTGTCGCTGCGCCAGCTCAAGCAGTCCAGTTTCATTGCTCGCTGCCGCAGCGTCTTCAAGCGCCACGAAGTGTCACCGACCTGCTTCGAGCTGGAGGTAACCGAGACCACGTTGATGACCGACCCGAAGCGCACCATCGGTCTCCTGAACGAGCTCTACGCCATGGGTCTGAACCTGGCCATCGACGATTTCGGCACGGGCTATTCATCGCTCTCCGCCCTGCAACAATTTCCCATCGGCACACTGAAGATCGACCAGTCGTTCGTCCGCGACGTCGCCGTCGATTCCGATGACGCCGCCATCGTCCGCACCATCATCGATATGGGCAAGAGTCTCGACCTCGAGGTGATCGCCGAGGGAGTGGAAACCAGCGAGCAGCTGCAATTCCTGCGTCAGCACGGGTGCTATTACGCCCAGGGACGTTTGTTCAGCGATGCCATGGCCGCGTCGTCGCTGCTCGAGATCCTGGTTGGCCAGGAGCAGGGAGTGCCTTTCCATGCTTCGTTGTGCGCGCCGGTCGCGCTGCGCCCGGCTGCCTCCCGACAGATCGGCGGCTAGGAGCCTCGCAGCCTGCTGCGCGAGTTCTTCGGGTAGAATCTGGCGCCTATGCTATCTGCTCGGGATCTCACCCTGCGGCGCGGCCCGGAACCGTTGTTCGAGCGGGCGAACTTCACCATCTTCCGCGGTAACAAGGTCGGTCTCACCGGTGCCAACGGCGCCGGCAAGTCCAGCCTGTTCGCCGCCATCCTCGGCGAGCTGTCACCGGATCATGGTGACATCGATCGACCTGCGAGTTTGCGCATCGCTCATGTCGAGCAGGAAGTCGCCGCCAGCGATCGGCCGGCCATCGAATTCGTGCTCGATGGTGATGTCGAATTGCGCCGCGTCATGGCCGCGATCGACGACGCCGAACGGCGCGACGCCGCGATGGAATTGGCCGAACTCTATGCCGCGCTGCAGGCGATCGACGGCTACCGGGCGCGAGCCCGTGCCGCGGCGCTGATGCATGGCCTCGGCTTCAAGGCGAACGACTTGGAGCGCAGGGTGGCGGAGTTCTCGGGCGGTTGGCGGGTCCGCCTGGCGATGGCCCGCGCGCTCGGATCGCGCGCGGATCTCTTATTGCTGGACGAACCCACCAATCACCTCGATCTCGATGCCATCGTCTGGTTGGAAGAATGGTTGACAGCCTTTCCCGGCACCCTTCTGATGATCTCTCACGACCGCGAATTCCTCGATGGCATCATCGACCGGGTGCTCAACGTTGAAAATCGCGCGATCCGGGCCTACACCGGCAATTATTCGCAGTTCGAACAGAAGCGGGTGGAGGAGCTGGCCTTACAGCAATCGCTTCAATCCCGTCAGGCACGTCGGGTCGCCGAGATCACCGCGTTCGTCGATCGTTTTCGCGCCAAGGCGAGCAAGTCCCGGCAGGCGCAGAGCCGGCTGAAGATGCTGCAACGCATGGAGCGGATCGTACCGGCTCATGTGGACAGCCCCTTCGAGTTCGAGTTCGCCGCCCCGCACAAAACGCCGCGGCCGCTGTTGACCGTCGAGGACGCCGCCTGCGGCTATGCCGGTCGCACCATCATCACCGGCATCAACGCCGCCATCGGTCCATTGGATCGGATTGCATTGCTCGGCCCGAACGGAGCGGGCAAATCGACGCTCACCAAAATGCTGGCGGGCGCGGCGCGCGGCGATGAATCGTTGACCCTGGCGGGTCGGCGTGTGCCGGCGGCCGATCTGTCCATAGGCTACTTCGCGCAGCAGCAGATGGAGCAGCTGAAACCCGACTGCGATGCCTTTTGGCATGTCCGCAATCTCGGCGGTCCCGACTATGCGAGCGGCGACGAGCAGAGGGTTCGCGATCATCTCGGGCGATTCGGCTTTCAAGGCGATCGTGCGTTTGCTCCCGTCGCGCGCTTTTCCGGAGGCGAAAAGGCCCGGCTGACCCTCGCGCTGCTGGTCGCGAGGCGACCGAATCTGCTGCTGCTGGATGAGCCCACCAACCATCTGGACATCGACATGCGGCACGCGCTCACCGTGGCGCTGCAAGGGTTCGAGGGTGGACTCGTGGTGGTATCCCATGATCGCCACCTCATCAAGACGGTCGCCGATACCTTGTGGCTGGTGGCTGACGGCAAGCTGACGGTATTCGACGGCGACCTCGACGATTATCAGCAATGGCTGAAGGCTCGGGCCAAGCAGCGGCAGGCCGCCAAGCTCGCGCCCAAGGCCGCCAGGGCGCCCCGCGACACGCTCGCCGAGCTGCGCCGTGAGCTCGAACAAATCGAGCGCCGGCTGGCGACGATCGCCCGCGAACAGACGCTGCTCGAGGCAGGACTCGATCCTGTTGCCCGGGCGCGAAACGCGGACAAGCAGGCGCGGCTGAAGCGCGATGCGGCCTCGCTCGAGGAACGCTGGCTGGAATTGGGCACCGTGCTCGAGGCCACCGAAGCGAAGTCTTCCCATGACGGCTGATTTCGGCGACGTCGCCGAGTTTTCGATCAAGGCCGTCGCGCAGGCAACCGGTCTCAGCGTCGAGACGCTGCGCGCCTGGGAGCGCCGCTATGGTGTGATCGAGCCGCGCCGGGGCGCCGGCGGCCATCGCATCTACAGCACCCAAGACGTGGCGCGCCTGCGGCGGCTGCGCGAGACCACGTCCTGCGGCCACCCGATCGGCAAGGTGGCGCACCTCACGAACGAGCAGCTGGCGCTGTTATTGAAGACTCGAGAGCCTGAATGCCTGCACCGCAGCGCAGCCGAGATGCTGGTCTCCCGGATCTTGGGTGCCGTCGAAAGCTATCAACCGCCGGAATGCGATCAGTTGGTGGCCATGGCGTTTGCGCTGCTGCCCACATCCAGGGTCATAACCGACGTCCTGGCGCCGACCTTGCGTGAGGTGGGTTCTCGGTGGGAACGCGGCAAGCTCTCCATCGGTCAGGAGCGCATTTTGTCCTGCGCGGTGCGCCGCAAGGTGATGGGTGTGCTCAATACCTTTCAGGGCAACACGTATAACGGCAGCGGCGCCGGTCCGCTCGTGGTCTTTGCGACCTTGAGCGGCGAGCGCCATGAACTCGGGATTCTGATGTGCGCCGCGCTCGCGGCCAGTTTCACGTTGAGGCTCGACTACCTGGGCGCAGATCTGCCCGCGGAAGTGATCGCCGACCATGCCGAGCGTGTGGGCGCGGCCGTCGTCGCGATCAGCGTCGTGATGGCGGACGATGCTCGTCGTTGCCAGCGGCAGCTCATCGCCTTGCGCAGGCGTCTGCCGCAGCCCATCGGCCTGTGGGTCGGCGGCGGCGGCGCCGAACAGCTGGCCTCACGACGATTGGCTCCAGGCATCGTGCTGCTGACGAGCTTCCGGGATTTCGAGCAACGCGCGGCTTTGCTCGCGCGTGCTCACGCCCCTTGATGTAGGAAGGATGCATAACGACCCGCTGTTGCAGATTCTCATTTTGCTGGCCGCCTCGCTGCTCGTGGTGGCGGCGGTGCGCAGGCTGGCTTTGCCCGCCATCCTCGGATATCTCGTGGTCGGCATGCTGTTGGGACCCCATGCCCTGAATCTCGCGATCGACAACGACACCACGCAGCTGCTGGCCGATTTCGGCGTCGTCTTTCTGGTCTTCACGCTCGGCCTCGAATTTTCCCTGCCTCGCTTGGTGGCCATGCGCTGGGAGGTGCTGGGGGTGGGCGGGGCGCAAGTGGTAGTGACGACCGCCATAGTCGCCGCCATCGCCACCCTGTTGTTCGCAGTCGCGCCGGTGATCGCGGTGGTCATCGGCGGCGCCGTGGCGATGTCCTCCACCGCCATCATCATTGCGCAATTGACGGAACAGTCCGAAAACAACCGCACCCATGGCCGGCTTGCGGTGGCCATCTGTCTCTTTCAGGATCTGAGCTTCCCTCTGTTCCTCGGCTTGATCTCCGCGCTGGTCGGCGGCGTCGCGACGACGCCGGGCCACATCGCCACGGCCGTGCTCTCGGCGGTGCTCGCGCTGCTCTTGGTGTTGGCCGCGGGTCGGTGGCTGCTGCGTCCCTTGTTCGTTGCCATCGCCACGGTACGATCCGCGGAACTGTTTTCGCTCGCCGTGCTGCTGGCCGTGCTGGCCTCGTCTTGGGCCACGCAGGCGGTGGGTCTGTCGCTCGCGCTCGGTGCGTTTCTTGCCGGCATGATGCTCGCGGAGACCGAGTTTCGGCACCAGATCGAAGCGACCATCCGCCCGTATCGCGAAGTACTGCTCGGGCTCTTTTTCATCACGGTCGGCATGCTGCTCGACGTACGTCTCCTCTACCACGACCTGCCCGTGGTGACGGCGATACTCGTCGGTATGCTGATGCTGAAGGCGGTCGTGGTTACCCTGGTCGCGAAACCGGTCACCGGCAACTGGTTCAAGTCATTGCGTACCGGGGTGGTGGTGGCACAGAGCGGCGAGTTCGGATTTGCGCTGTTGACCCTGTTGCTGCGCCGGGGGCTCGATGATCGCGATATCGTTCAGCCGCTGCTCGCGGCCACGGTGCTCAGCATGGTGTTGTCGCCGCTGTTGATCCGCCACAACCGGCGTATCACACGATTTTTCCTGGGTGAACGAGTACCGGGGCCGTCCGAAGCCACGCGCGAAGCGAAAGCCACGCTGGCGGTGGCTGAACGCGATCACGTCGTGATTTGTGGGTTCGGGCGGGTCGGGCAGAACATCGCCCGCGTGCTGGAACAGACCGGCTTCGAATACATCGCATTGGACCTCGATCCCTACCGCATACGCGCCGGGCGACAGGCCGGTGATGCGGTGGTCTACGGCGACGCCGGTGAGGTCAAGGTGTTGGAGAACGTCGGCGTCGCCCACGCGAGCTGCATCGTCGTCACGTTCACCAATCCTGACGTGGCGATGCGCATCCTGCGGTCGGTGCGCGAACTGCGTATCGACGTGCCGATCCTCGTGCGCACTCAGGATGACAGCCGTCTCGAGGACTTGCAGAGCGCGGGGGCCACGGAAGTGGTGCCGGAAACACTCGAAGCCAGCCTCATGCTGCTGTCACATCTGCTGTTGCTGCTGAAGCTGCCGGTTGCACGGGTGATCCGCACGGTCAATGATATCCGCGCCCATCGCTACGCAACACTACGCCAATTCTTCCGCGCAGCAGATGCGGAATTTCTGGACGCGACTCATGCGTTTCGCGAAGAATTGCACAGTGTGATCCTACCGCCGCATGCGTGGGCGGTCGGCCGCAGCATCGATGAGCTTGCGCGACGCGGCTCGACCGCCGTGGTGAGCGCCGTCCGGCGCGAAGGTATCGTCGGTCGCGAGCCGGGTCCAGATACCATATTGAAGGAAGGCGACGTCGTGGTGGTTTGCGGCACACCCGAGGCGGTGGAGCATGCCGAGACGCTCATGCTCATGGGCTAGAAAACTCTTTACAGCGGGCATCGCTGCTCGCATAGTAGGGACGCTGTCCAAGGGCAAACCCACCGAAAGGTGGAGACGCAAAACCACCGGTCTAACGGGCTCTGATATGAGTCTCACGATAGCGGGGTCACCAGTAACGCTGCGCCGTCGCGCACGCTATCCCCCTGGTTTTGCTACCCCTCTGCACGGCAGGTTCGAGTTGTTTTCCATATCCTTCCGGGGGGAAGCACATGGTACTTAAGGTCAAGCGTTCACCGGGTGCGGACGAAACCGGGACTCATCGCCGTCCGCGATTGGTGTTGAAGCCCACGCGCATTGACGACATTCCGAAGATTCTCGCCGACCGAAAAAACTACCCGACGCCGGTACGCATGGTCGGCGCCGATTATTCGCAGAGTCGCTGTGTCGGCGGCGACGGCGGCACCACGGTCGACACCACCGCCCTGGACAAGGTCTTGGAATACGGTGAATCCACGGTGCGTGCCCAAGCCGGCGTACGGATCGGCACATTGGTCAAAGCGCTGGCGGAACGCGGACAGGAGTTGCCGCTCACGCCGGAAATCGGCCACATCTCCGTGGGCGCGTTGGCGGTGACGACCTGTCCCCAGGCGTCATTCGGCGCCGGCCTTGCTGATCTGTCGTCGCTGGTCAGAGAACTCACACTCACCACCCCACAGGGCAAGGAAATCATCGTGCGCGAAGGCGATGGGGACCTCCTGCGCATTCTGCGGTCGAGCTTTGGACTCCTCGGTGTGGTACACGAAGTACTGCTGCGGGTTCGACCGCTGACGCCGGTGACCATCCACTACCGCGTCATGAATCTCAAGCAGTTCACCGCTCGCTTTGCGTCGCTGGTCGCGGAGCCCGGCGCGCTGCGACTGCACATTTCGCCCTTGGAGGATCGCATCGTCGTCGAGCACCGCCTGCGTGACGACAGCGGCAGCGTCACTCGCTCCGGAATCTGGCAGATCCGCAATTCCGTGATGCGCAATGTCCTGCCTGCCTTCGGCTCGACCGTCGGCAGCATTCTTTCCGCTCCTGGATTGCGATCCGCGGTGGCGACCGGCGTTCACCGCGCGCTCAGCGCCACCATGGACCGCCGGTCCCGCGGCGTGTCAATGCACGCTCACGAATGGCTGCGCGATCTGCCGCCGCAGGCCTGGCGATCGCGCTACACCTACTCGATGTGGGCCTTTCCGCAGAACGAGTATCCGCGCGTCTTGGGCGACTACTTCGCTTTCTGCAAAGCCAAGTACAAGGAATCCCGCTACCGCTGCAATGTGGTGAACGGCGCCAGTCGGCTGCATCAGGACCGCGGTTCGTTGTTCGGCGTGAGTTATTCCGGCCCGATGTTCACCATCGAGCCGTCCTCGACGGGCGAACAGGGTTGGGACGATTTCCTCATCGACTTCAATGACTTCGCCTCATCCGTGGGAGGAGTACCGACATTTAATCAAAGTCGCGCTCTCAAGCCCGAGCATGTCGCCAAGGCGTTCGGCGAACGGGCCAGGCTGTTCAGCGCGTTGCGCCGGCGCACCGACCCACTCAATCGGTTGAACAACAGTTATTTTTCCTATTTGCTGCCGTGACACCGGCCGCAGGGTGCCGATGCCGTCTAAAGTCCGGCGACGATCTTCGCCTTGATGCTCTCGTACTCGGCATCGCTGATGAGCTTGGCGTCGAGCATCTCACGTGCCTGACGAAGTCGGCGAGTGGGCTCGGACTCGCCGTCGCCCGCCGCGCCCAAGCCGGCCGCGCCGAAGGCGGCCGCACCAAATTGGATACCGCCCGACTTGGCGCGCAATTCCTCGAGCTCGCGCACCCGGCGCTTCTCACGCCAAATCTGGTCATGTTGCTGGCAAATTCGATAAATCGCCGGTGCCTGGTCCTTGCGTAAGCCCTCGAAGACCAAGACACGATTGGTCTCGGCACCGATGTTGAGGTCTGCGCTCGACTGGGCAACCAGGGTGAGCTCGGCAACCAGAATTCCCGCCCGGATCCGGGTCTCCTTAAGGTCCTGCCAGCGAATATCCACCGAATCATAGCCGCCGAGCAGCCGTCGGCTCAATGCAATGAAACGCCCGCTGGTGGCGGCAATGCAGGCGCGGCGGTGCGTCAATGCGTACAGGCGATGCTGTATGGCCCAGGCCTCCAGCGTCTCATTAGGGGTGAGCAGGCCGCGCAGGAACTCGAGCGCTTGCGCCGTACCGGAGTCGACTTGAGCTTCGCTCATTCCCGCCCAGCTCCTGTCACCGGTCACGGTGAACCGTTCACGCCTTGTCCTGAAGGTGCGCTTCCAGGAACCAGAGATACTTGTCGAGCTCACGCGAAATGCCCGTGAACAAATCCGCCGTGTCGGCGTCGCCGAGCTTGCCGGTATCGTCGATCGCCTGACGCACCGCCTTGCCGAGGGAGGCGATCTGGGTGGACAAATAAAGAAGATGATCCTTGCCCGCGGTGATGCTGAGCGGATAATTCTTCAGCTTGCTGCGCTTGGCGGCCACCGCCACCGTCCCCTCGGCGGTGCCTCCCAGACTGGTGATGCGCTCCGCGATGTCATCGATGTGCTCGAGAGCCGCCTCGGAGATTTTGTCGAACAACTCGTGCAAGGCGATGAAATTCGGACCCTTCACATTCCAATGGGCCTGTTTGACCTGGCTCTGAAAGTCGATGGCATCAGCCAGCCGATCATTCAACACGGTGATGACATTGCGCCGGAGTTTTTCCGGCAGATCGATCTTGGTCTTGTACATGCAAGTCCTCGACGTTGAGACTGCTGAGTGTTTCGCGTGCGGCGCGTCGTCATGTTAACCTAAGAGACGGCTCACCGCCTTTCATGACTCGCAACGCCGCAATCGCAGCTGGATGGCGCCGACGAGCAGCGCGGCGCCCACGGCAACGCCCACCCAGGTTTGCGCATTCTCCAGAAAGCGCAGTGGATCGAGCATCGGCCACAGCGAATTCGTCCGCGGCACGCCGGTATCGCTCATCCGGCTCCACGCATCGACGGTCGTCGGCTGATTGAATGCGGCGCCGGCGTAGCCCAGCAGGCGCAGCCCCAGGGCCTTGGTGAGCACATGCGTGCCGAAAAACCAGCGCTCGAGCACGCACGCGGCCGCGAGCGGCAACACCGACCAGAGCAACACCGCGCGCCTCGCCCATGCGGACACGACCATGAGCCATCCTGCCACCGGCGCATACCAGATGGCGGTGGTGACGATCAGGTACAACCACAGAGCCTGAAGCTGCAACCACCGATCGGGGCGCCACAGCTCACCCGCCGCCGTTTGGCCGCGAATCGACAGGATGACCGCGATGCTGAATGTGGTTAAGTCGGCGGTGAGGAAATACACCAGCGGGATGGCGATCACGCCGGTGAACAGCTTGGCCAGCACCGTTGCCGTATCGGAGACGGGCAGCGATTTCCAGAAGAGCACGCTGCGATCCTTGCGCTCGGAATACAGGCAATCGAGAAGGTACCACGTCGCGTAGATGTTCATCACGACGATGAAGATGACACCGAAGGCAAACAGCAGCATACCGCCCAAGTCAGGCGAGTCGCCTGCCGACGTCGCCATGCCCAGTTCGACACGTCCGAACGCGGCGGCCAATATGAGCGCACAACCGATGACCAGCGGCATGATCCAAATCGCGCGGTTCTCCCAGAACTCCCGCCGTACCAGCCAGGCATAAGTCTTCATGCCGACATCCTCTTCATGCCGCCACCCTCGACAGCTTGGCGACAAACAGATCCGCCACGCTGGGCGTCTGCACCTCGCCGAGCACCGCCAGCCGATCCGGCTTCGGCTGCTCGAAATACAAAAGGGTCTTCCCCAACAAACGGCGCTCGAAGAATGGCTGTTCGGCCCGCGCCGCGGCGAGCCGGTCGTCGCCGACCGCGAGTACGGCGTAGTTGGCGGCGATGGCCGCCACCGAGGTGTCGAGCGCGACGCGGCCGCGATCGATGAAGATGACGTCGGTCAGCAAATTTTCGATCTCCTCGACCTGGTGCGTGGTGACGAGGATGGTGCGCGTGTCGTCCATGTAGTCGTTGATGAGCGCATCGTAGAAGCTGCGGCGCGCGAGAATGTCGAGGCCGAGCGTGGGTTCGTCGAGCACCAGCAAACGCGCATCGATGGCCATGGTCAGCGCCAGATGCACCTGCGCCTTCATACCCTTCGACAGCTCGCGAACGCGGCGCCGGCCGCCGATCTGGGTCTTTGCCAGCAATGCGAGCGCGCGGTCGCGGCGAAAGCGCGGGTGCACGGCCGCGACGAAATCGATCGCCTGATCCACCCGCAGCCATGGCGGGAGTACCGCCACGTCGGCGATGAAGCTGGCTTCGCGCATCAGCGTCGCACGGTTCGCGAACGGCTCCCGGCCGAGCACCGCGAGGCGACCGGTGTAAGACGTGAGCCCAAGAATGGCGCGCAAGGCGCTGGTCTTGCCGGCACCATTCGGGCCGATCAGTCCGACGACGCGGCCGGACCCCACACTGAAGCTGACCCGATCCAACGCGGTGTGCGACCCGTATTTCTTGGTCAGCTCGTGAGCCTCGATGAGCAGTGACATGGGATGTTTGACGTCCTTGAACAAGTTGGGGAGAGTGCTCGCGCGCCGAGCGCGGCGCGCAGGTTGCGAGAGCTCCGCCACCACGAATGATTTTATTGAAATGACGGGGCTCCCGACCTGACCGGGTCGTCGATGGCGGTTCTTATCATCGCTTACTTCATTCCTCCGAGGCTACCCCCTCGAGTCAACGCGAAATTGTCAAACCGTCGCCGTATGCTCGAGTCTTTCCGCACCCGAGGCCCAACTCCCATGCTCGCATTGCCCTCGAAGACGTCCGCGCTGATTCTCCTCGCACTGCTGCTCGCCACCTCGCAGGGCATCGCCCGGGCCGCGTCGGTGTTGCTGATTTCGGTCGACGGGATGAAGCCGCAATACGCTCTGCAAGCCGGGAGCCGGAAACTCAACCTGCCGTTTCTCACGGGGATGATTGCCGATGGTACCCATGCCAGCGGCGTTACCGGCGTGTGGCCCTCCATCACCTACCCCAGCCACACCACGTTGGTCACCGGCGTGGCGCCTGCCGAGCATGGCATTTACAACAATCCGGAATTCGATCCCAATCGAACCTTTGCCGGCAGTTGGTATTGGTATGCGGGCCAGATCAAGGCGCCGACGTTGTGGGCGGCGGCGCATCGCGCAGGCCTATCCACCGCCAGCATCGGCTGGCCGGTCACGGTCGGCGCCGCCGACGTCGACTTTCTAATTCCGGAGTACTGGCGGCTCTCGGGTCCCACCGCGGAATTGAACCCGTCGGACCGACTGTTGATCGCCGCGCTGACGCGCCCGGCGGGCATGCTCGAGACCATGCAGCAATCCTTGGGTCCTTACCTCGAGGGTAATGACACCAGCCTCGAAGCGGATGAGATCAAAACCCGTTACGCCATCGCCCTCATCGAAAACCACCAACCCCGCTTCATGACGGTGCACTTGAGCTCGTTGGACAGCGTCGAGCACGAAACCGGGCCGTTCAGCACTCAGGCCAACCAAACCATGGAGGCGATCGACGCCATGCTGTCGCGTCTCGCGGCGGCCGCACGGCGTCAGGATCCTCAGGCCATCGTTGCGGTGGTTTCCGATCATGGCTTCGAGGATGTCACCCATCGCGTGAATCTGTCGATTCCCTTCGTCGCCGCCGGCCTGATGTCGGCCACCGATCCGGTCGCGGGGGCAGCCGTGCCCTCCTGGGAGGCGGAGCCTTGGGCAGCGGGCGGCATGGCGGCGATCATGCTGAGAAACCCGGGCGATGCCAAGATTTTGGCCCAGGTGAAGACCCTGCTGGAAAAGTTGCAGGCGGATCCAAGCCTGGGGATCGACGCGGTGCTGGGGCCGCAAGATATGGCACAGCGCGGCGCTTTCCCCGGCGCCAGTTTTCTGGTCGTGATGAAACCCGGCTTTTATTTGGGCACCGCACTGCATGGCGAGACGGTCACCCCGCTGACCGGTCATGGCGGACACGGCTTCTCGCCGGAGGATGCCTCCATGCGCGCGTCTTTCTTCATCGACGGCCAGGGGATCGCCGCCCACCGCGACTTGGGGTTGATCGACATGCGCCGGATCGCCCCCACGCTGGCCGGGCTCTTGGGCGTGCCGCTTCCGAGCGCCCTGCTGCCGCCGCTGCCGGTGCGGCAATAGGGCTCTATTTGGGCTAACATTCCCAGCTTTTCCCCGAGGGAACGAGCGATGAAAAAACCAGTTACCGTCACCATCACAGGCGCCGCCGGCAATATCGGCTACGCGCTCGCCTTTCGCGTCGCCTCGGGCCAGATGTTGGGTGCGGATCAGCCGGTCAACCTCAATTTATTGGAGATTCCCGCCGCCAGCGCCGCGGTGCAGGGCGTGGTCATGGAACTGAACGATTGCGCCTTTCCCACGCTCAACAAGGTGACCGCCACCAGCGATGCGACGATAGCCTTCAAGGACTGCGAATTCGCGCTGCTGGTCGGCGCGCGCCCGCGGGGTCCCGGCATGGAGCGTAAGGATCTGCTGTTGGAAAACGCGAAGATTTTCTCCGCCCAAGGGAAGGCGTTGGATGCGCACGCCAGCCGCAACGTGCGGGTGCTCGTGGTCGGCAACCCGGCCAATACGAATTCGCTGATCGCCCAGCGCAATGCGCCCTCACTGTCGCCGAAGTCCTTCACCGCCATGACCCGGCTCGATCATAACCGCGGACTGGCGCAGCTCACCGAGAAGACCGGCGGCGCACTGGCCGACATCAAGAAGGTCATCATCTGGGGCAATCACTCGGCGACGCAGTATCCCGATCTGCACCACGCGACGGTTGGCGGCAAGCCCGCCCTGTCGGTGGTCGACGATG
>Ga0209208_10000472_pt1 | contig 52185 bp, 34 predicted proteins | sample S1TSphfallax_3_FD_187694 | JGI IMG/M metagenome (GOLD analysis project Ga0209208, IMG submission 187694) | Host-associated microbial communities from peat moss isolated from Minnesota, USA - S1T2_Fd - Sphagnum fallax MG (SPAdes) (version 2) | ecosystem: Host-associated > Plants > Peat moss >... | reverse complement strand
CCGGTTGCCATTCCAGAGCCCGTTGCCCAGGTTGCGGCGGAGCTTGCGCCGGAATTCACCGTCGAATTGGAAGAGGTCGTGGAATTGGAAGAGGCGGAGGAGGAGTTTCCTCCCGCTGCTCAGCCGGCCGCGGCGCACGAGCCGGAGACGCGCGAGCGGTTGGAAGAAGACTCGGAGGAATTGCCGGAGGTTCATGCTCATGGAGCGGAAGCTGCCGGACTCGAGGCTGAGCCGGAGAACACGGAAGACTCGCAAGACGCTTCCGCCAGTCACAACGTCGATCCACTCCCGCCCAGCAGTTTCCGGCTGAAGGACCTCTTCGGCGGTAAGAAGAAAGAACCGGAGTCGAAGCCCGCCGCTTCCGAGCCGGCGGCAAAGCCAGTGGCCTCGGTTTCCGCCTACGCGCCCGGTGCTGGTTTAGTGGAAGAAGAAGTTATCGAGGAAGAGGAGTACGAGTTTACCCCTCTTAAAGCGCATCATGGCGACGAGCACGATCTGGAAGAGATGGAAGAGGAGACGCTGCAGCAGCAGATTCGCTCCGGAGCGCTGGGCGAGATGTTGCAGGAGGCGCAGCTCGACCGCCGCATTCTGATTGAATCCGAAGACGACGACGAGGACGAAGAGGACGAGGCAGCCGCTCCGGCGGCGCGTACGGGAGCTCCGAGCGGTGGCCGCGAGCGTGGCGGCCGCGAGTCTGGCCGCGATCGCGGTCGCGGCGGTCGCGAGCCGGGCCGGGATCGTGGCCGCGGCGGCGCCAGTGGGACAAGCGGATCGGGAGACGGTCGCAGGCCAACCGGTCCTACCGGCCACTCGCGGCGCTCCGCACAGACTTCGGACCTGCCGATTATCAGCGATTTGCTCAAGCCGGGTCAGGAGATCCTGGTGCAGATTGCCAAGGAGCCGATTGCCAAGAAGGGCGCGCGGATTACCAGCCACATTGCGCTGCCGGGCCGGTTCCTGGTCTTCATGCCGACCGTGAGCCACGTTGGCGTGAGCCGCAAGATCGCTTCCGACGAAGAGCGGCAGCGGCTGAAGCGGATTCTGGTCAGCGAAAAAGGCGATGCCTCGGGCGGCTTCATCGTCCGCACGGCGGCCGAAGGCGCTTCGGAAGAGGAGCTTCGCGCGGATTTGCGATTCCTCATCAACCTCTGGAACGACATCAAGCAGCGCGCGGATTCGTCAAAGCCTCCGGCCTTGATCTACCACGATCTGAACCTGATCGAGCGCATTCTGCGCGACCAGGTAAGCGACAATTTCTCCCACATCTGGGTCGATTCCGAGGCGGATTACGAGCGGATTGTCCGTTTTCTGAACCGCTTTTCGCCGGAGTTAGTGCGCCGCGTCAAACTCTACACCAAGGAAGAGCCGCTCTTCGAGCACTTCGGCATCCAGGACGAGATTTCGAAGGCGCTGCGGTCGAAGGTCTGGCTCAAATCGGGCGGTTCGATCGTCATCAACCAGACCGAGGCCCTGGTGGCCATCGACATCAACACCGGCAAGTATGTGGGCAAGACGGCGCGGCTCGAGGACACGATTCTCAAGACCAATCTGGATGCGATTCCGGAGATTGTGCGCCAGGTGCGGCTGCGCGACCTGGGCGGCATCATCGTCATCGACTTCATCGACATGGATGAGCGCAAAAACCGGACGCGGGTGCTGGCCGCCCTCGAAGAGGCGCTCAAGCAGGACCGCGCGCCGACGAAAGTCTTGCAGTTCAACGACTTTGGCCTGGTGGCGATCACGCGCAAGCGGGTCAAGCAGTCTCTCGAGCGGACGCTGAGCGTGCCTTGCCCGGTTTGCCAGGCAACCGGCATGGTCAAGAGCCCGGCAACCGTCGCCAACGAAATCTACATCGAAATGCGCAAAATGCGCAAGCACTTCGACGGCAGCGAGGTGTTGCTGCGCGTCAATCCGGAGACGGTCAAGGTGCTCAAGGCCAACAATGCCCGCTGGCTGACGGAACTGGAAGAGCTTTCGGGTAAGAATGTGCTCATCAAGAGCGATGCAACGCTGCATCCCGAGCAGTTCGATATTCAGGGTTGACGACGAGCGGATTGCCGGATCCGGTCAAAATCGATCGGAACCGAAGTCGGGGCCGGGGCGAAAGCTCCGGCCCTTGCCGAATAGCGGTAACTCAGTGCAACCTTTCGCAAAAATCCGTGTCCAAGTTATTAGCGGCAGCGAAGCACGACTGACGCGTACGGTATCGATTTCACACTCGAGGTCACATCCATGTTTTCAAGCGGAAAACCGCCAGTCTCGCGGAGTATTCGTAACTCCGCACTTATTTCGGTTTGTGGAGTTTTGATTTGGGCGTTGCAGCCTGCAATGGCTCAAACGTCTTCCAGCAGCGGATTTGCCAGTTCCGCTCAAGGGCTTGTGGCATCCTTCGATCCCGGTTCTTTTCCGGCATCCCCGAGTCCGGCGGCTGGGGCAGCGGAGCAAGGCAACTCCTACGGTTATCGCGACAAGAGCATAACCAGCCGCTTGACCTTCGAGGGCGGCGCCGGAGCCAATGCGCCCATCGGCAACGATCTGCACTTCATTACCTGGGGGGCTAACTTCACCGGTGGCGTCGGGTATCGCTTCACCAAGCGGCTGAGCGCGTTGCTCGAGTACCAGTTTATCGGCGACAAGATTCCGGGCGGCTTCGCCGCGGACGCCGGAACGCAGGGCGGACATGTGCATATCTGGTCCCTGACCGCGGACCCGGTGATCGAACTGATGCCAGCCAAGAAAAACGATGTGTACCTTACCGGCGGATACGGTTTCTATCGCAAGGTGACCAGCTTTACCGATGTCGAGGAATACGAACAGTGTTATTACTTCTGCTACACTGGCACCGAGAACGTTACGGTGGCTCACTTCTCGAGCAACCAGGGCGGCGCAAGCCTGGGCGTCGGAATCGAGCATAAGCTGGGCAGCCCGGACATGGGCGATAGCAAACTGAAGGTCTTTGCCGAGGCGCGGTACCTCTGGCTCGACACGCCCAAGTACGTTCAGGGAGTCGAGTTGGGCGGAACGGAGTTGTTGCCGGTGACGATCGGACTCCGCTGGTAACTTCCCGCTCAAATGCCCATAACTCGCAGCCGTAACAGGCCGCCGAGGAAGACGCCCGCTGGAGTCAGTGCCACCAGCATGAGTTGATACCAAATCGGTTGGTGGCCGCGCTGCTGCAATGCACTGAGCGCGGCCAGCAACAGGACGGCGATCGCGAGCGCCAGCACCTGGACGAGTGGATTGTCTCTCGCTACCCAGCCGGTGACGTAACCGCCCGCAAGAGCGGCGGCGAACGAAAACCCAAGGTTCACGAAGATGTATCCGGCGCGAGCGCTGCCGGGTGCGCCGGACCACTCGGGAACTCGCTTTATCAGGACAGCCGTGGCCACGCCGATCGTCAGCGCCATGGCGATGAAGCCCGCCAACAGAGCGAGAAACGTGCGCAAAACGAGCATAAGTTACGCGCCTCGATCGATCTCCGCGAGAAATGCGCGGGCCAGCTTCTGCTCGCCGGGATCGGCTTCGCCGTGAATGGAGCATAGGTCGAGGAACTGGTCGCATTGCGGGTCGAAAGCTTCGTTCTGCGCCAGAATCGATTGCAGCGCGAAGGCCAACTCGCGCAGCCGTGCGGCTTCCGGCCACGGACCGTGCTTTTCCGCGTCGCCGTCCAGGTGCTCGCGGTCGGTGAAGAGGCCGAGCCGGCCGCCAGCGCATTCTTTCAGACAGGCCGCGAGTTGCCCGCGAAACGCCTCGATCAGCGGGGCGAATTCCAACTCGCTCTCGTTTGCTTCCGAATCGTAATCCCAGTCCATGTGGATACCTAAACGAGTCTACTCCGGCAACTGGCGGCTCAGGCAAGCATGCAACGCGGCGGCCACGCTGGCAGCCTCGGCAGGAGTGAGCCGATTGTAAAACGGTAGCGCCAGCGTCCGTAGCGCGATCGAGTCCGTGACGGGGAGATGCGCCGCCCGCGCGCTGGGATACCGCACGTAGGCCGGCTGCCGATGTATCGGTGCGAAATAGCGTGCGCAGCCGATCCCCTCGCGCTCAAAAGTTTCAAGGACTCCATCTCTCGCGGTGCCAGGCAGCCGATCGGAGAGCCGGACGACATAGACGAACCAACTGACGGTCCGATTCGGCACATGCAGCCGAGGCCGTTCCACGCCTGGAATGTTTGCGAGCAGTTCGTCGTAGTTTCGAGCTACTTCAGCGCGCAAGGCGAGTATCTCCGGCAAGCGCCGCAGTTGCGCAATGCCCAGGGCGCATGCTAACTCGGAAAGCCGATAGTTATACCCTATTTCGGTGTGCTGGAGCCAGTCCGAACAAGGATAACGGCCTTGATTGCGCAGGGCGCGCATACGGCCGGCCAATTGCGGGTCGCGGGTGAGGATCATCCCGCCTTCGCCAGTGGTGATCTGCTTGTTCGGGTAAAAGGCGAAGGTCGAGATGTGACCGAATGTGCCGGCGAGTTGGTCGTCGAACGTAGCTCCGATCGCTTCGCACGCGTCCTCAATGACAGCGAGGTGGTGGCGCTCAGCGATGCTCATCAGCGTGTCCATTTCCGCGGGGACGCCGAAAGTATGCACTACGATCATGGCGCGAGTGCGGGGCGTAATGGCCGCTTCCACGCAGGCCGGACTCATGTTGCGCGTGATCGGATCGATGTCCACAAAGATTGGCGTAGCTCCCTCATACACAACCGCGTTCGCGACGGCGATAAAGGTGAAGGATGGCACGATGACTTCGTCCCTAGGGCCTAAGTTCAGGGCAACAATCGCCAAATGCAGCGCGGCCGTTCCCGAACTGACGGCAATGGCATGAGGCACGCCGTGGAAACCGGCGAAAGCTTGCTCGAACTCATCGAGTTTTGGCCCAAGGCTGAGAGAATTGGTGCGCAGAACGGCAGTAACCGCTTCAATTTCGGCTTCGGTGATGTCCGGCGAGGAGAGTGGAATGCGCGGGGTCATTGCGCATCCCCTTCGGGCGTTACGGGCACCGGCGCCTTGATGAGCAGCCCTTCGAGTGGCGTATTGACTAGCACTTCGACGATGCGTTCGGCAGCGTGGCCGTCGCCGTAGGGATTTACCATATCGGTCAAACTGGCACGAAACTCGGTGCTGCGGGCTTTTTGCACTACGGCGAGAATACCAGGCGTGTTGGCCGGCGCGTCGAGTATGTTGATGGCTCGTTCGCGCCCCTGCTGGCGCATTCCGACGTTGACGACGGGAAGCGCGAAGGACGCGGCTTCCATGATGCCGCTGGAGGAGTTGCCGATCAGAAAATCTACCTGACCTAACATGCTCCAATAAGTGATTGCATCGAGGTTGATAAATATACGGGTGAGGATGCGGTCGTCGGCGAAGGCTTGGGTTTTTGCGATGAGCGCTCGGCTGCCTGCGTCGGAGTTTGGGTATGCGAAGAGTATCTGGCCGGATAAGTGAGCAAGAGCGTCGAAGAGGGCGTCGGCTTCGTCCGTTGTATCTCGATGGATAGTTACGGGATGAAGAGCTACCAGCAGCGTGGGCTGGTTGAGATCGAGATTGAGGCGCTGTTGCAATTGGTCGCGAGTGAGTAACTTGCTGCGTCGCAGATGATCGAGCGATGGCGCGCCGGCGCGATGCACGCGCCATGGTTCCTCGCCCATGGCGATCACTCGCCGGCGAGCCAACGGCGTGGAGGTGAAATGGATATGGGCGAGCTTGGTGAGCGCGTTGCGCACGGCATCGTCAACAGCACCCTGGCTGACTTCGCCGCCCTCGATATGTGCGATTGGGATGCGCAGCGCAAGCGCAACCGAGGCGGGCGCGAGCATCTCGTAGCGGTCTGCAATCAGCAGCAGCAGGTCAGGCCGCCACGCGGTGAGCGCGTCCGCGAGCGATAGCGTCGCAAGGCCAACCGTCTTGGCCATGCCGGTGTCAGTGTCCGAGCTGAGCAGGCACTCGATCCGCGCCACGATGGGAAAGCCGTCCTTCTCAATCTCTCGGATCGTGCCGCCAAACTCCGGGGAAAGATGTGCGCCGAAAGCAATAACACCGAGTTCCACATCGGGGTGGGCTTGCAACTCGCGTAGCGGCCAATAGAGATGGCTGTAGTCGGCGCGGGAAGAAGTGACGACGGCGATCCGGCGCGTCATCGCCGCACCTCCCATGGGCGAAGTTGCGCCAGAATCGTATCGCTGGGAGTATAGCCGGGAACCAGGGCTGTCAAGCAGTCGAGAGCGATCGTCAGATCGCGCCGGCGGACCGCCTCGCGCAAGATTTCCAGGTGATGCGCCGACGGTGGGTCCAGGTGGGTCTTCGGCTCGATTTTCATGACTCCGCCGATACTCGATGGCGAGGCCAGCTCATCGGCGGAGTAAAACACTTCTTGCGGCTTGTCGCCGGGGCGCTTGCCGGTGAAGGCGATGAGCGGCCTATGCGCGGGGGCTAACTCCTTCGAGAGGAATTGGGCTAAGTCGACGATGCGATGCCGGCGAAGAAGTTGCGGCGCAAGCAAGCTGCCGGAAGGCGCGTCCACGGCACACGCGGCCAGCAGATCGACGGCTTCGGCGCAGGTGAGGAAGTAACGCTCGGCATCCGGCGCGGTGACGGTGACGGGCGCGCCGGCGGCGATCTGGCGGGCAAAGGTTTCACTCACGCCGCCTTCGGTCCCAAGCACGTTCCCGAGGCGTGCCGCGACCCCGCCACGAGCCAGCACCACGCGCTCGGCAATGCGCTTGCTGGCTCCCAGAATGCTGGCCGGCGCTGCGGCCTTATCCGTGGAGAGAAGCACGATTCGCGCCGCGCCGGCCCGCAATGCGGCTTCGGCAAGAGTAAGAGTCGCGAGCGCGTTGTTGGCGATCGCTTCCAGAGGATTTTCTTCGAGCAGCGGCACGTGCTTGTACGCCGCCGCGTGAAAGATGATCTGCCGCGGCGCCAGGATCTCGTCCAGCAGCCCACGATTGCCCGTGTTGCCGAGGATCGGTTGCGTGTCCGCAAGCGAGCCGGCCTCTGCGAGCGCCACTTGAAGACGGTAGAGAGCCTGCTCCGAGGAGTCGAGCAGCAGAAGCCGCCGGGGGCCAAGCGACGCGAGCCGCAGGCTGAGCGCACTGCCGATGGAGCCACCCGCTCCGGTGACCACAATCCGCGCATCGCGCAGCCGGTCGAGTGCTTCCGCCGCCGGACCGGGTAGCCCCGGCCGCGCAAGGAAGTCATACCAATCGATCGCGTTCGCCGCGGCAGTCACAGCCTGAGTATAGTAGCTATGGAGTACCGCTGGCGTGGCCGGCTCACTGAGTCCTTTCGCGGTTTTTGCAGGACCAATGCGGGTTAGCCGCGGCCGCGGATCAAGGATGCGCGGGATGCCATGAATTTGAGACACTGGGGACGCCCTGGCTACGCGCCATGGCGGGAAGCTGGGAAATGCGGATTCGTTCGACTCAAACTTTGGATGTGGCCATGTATGTGGCGCTGGCCCTTGGCGCCGCGGCAGGCGGGCTGGCGGCTCGCGCCGCCGAACACGACCCGGAAGCGGTGCGCCTGAACAACGACGGCGTAGCCTGGATGAACCAGCAACAGGCGGAGAAGGCCGAGGCCTCGTTTGCGGCAGCCGAAAAGCGCGACAAGACGCTGGCCGAGGCGGCGCTGAACGACGGCATTGCGCTGCTTTACATGCAGAAACTGGACGAGGCGCAGGCTGCGCTCAAGCACGCGATCGAACTGGCGCCTAAGAGCCCGCGCGCCTGGTACAACCTCGGCCTGGCGCAGCGCGCGGCCAACGATGTTCCTGCGGCTCTGACGAGCTTCAAACATGCCGTTGAACTCGACCCGGCGGATGCGGATTCGCTCTACTTCGAAGGCGTCTGCGAGCAGGACCTGAAGGATTTTCCAGCCGCGATTGCCACCTTCATGCGGGCCCTCAAGGACGATCCGCGCCATGCGTCTTCGGAGTTTGCGCTGGCCCGCGCATTGCAGCGATCCGGCCATGCGGATGAGGCGAAGGAGCACTTTGCGCGCTTTCAGCACTTGACCAGTGCCAAGATATCTTTCGCGCTCGGGCTGAGTTATGGCGACCAAGGCAAATACTCCATGGCCGTGCCCGTGGACGAGCAGGTCAGGCCTAACTCTGCGATGATTCCGGTTCGTTTCACGCCGCAACGCTTTGGGGCGCAGTCCAGCGCAGGAGCGACAAGCGGCGGCGCCTGCATGATGGACGTGGACGGCGACGGCATTTACGACCTGATTCTGATGCAGAGTGGACCGTTCGCAGTACGGGTACTGCGCAGCCGCGGCGACGGGAGTTACGAGCCCTTCGATGCTACGAACGCGGGCCTGAAAGTTAGCGGCCACGCAATCTCTTGCGCCGTCGGCGACCTCGACAACGATGGATTGGCGGATCTCGCCGTGGCGCTCGACGACCGGCTGGTTCTGTTTCGCAATCTCGGCAAAGGCCATTTCGAAGATGTAACTCAGGCTGCGGGAATTTCGCCTGCAAATAAGCCATCCGGTATCACCTTCGTGGACTACGATCACGACGGCGATCTGGATTTGTTTGCAACCGGCGCGCCTCTGGAGGCGGGCGGCACGCCGAATGTATTGTGGCGCAACAACGGCAATAAGACTTTTACAAACTGGACGGCGGAGGTAGGGTTAGGCGGTGTCGGAGTCACCAAATCCGTGCTGCTATCGGACGTCAACAACGACCGCGCAGTGGACCTGATAGTTACCGGCGATGGCGCGTCGCCGACCGTCTATCTCAATCCGCGCGAAGGCAACTTCGACGGACATCAACTTACGACCTCCTCGGAGTTGTCGAAATCCCTGGGCGTGGCGTCTCTCGACTTCAACAAGGATGGTTGGATGGACCTCGCGGTAACTCAGTCCACCGCGCCCGGTCTCACCCTCTGGCAGAACAAGGAGGGCGCAGGATTCGAGCAGGTGCCGCTGCCGCTCAAGGATGCGATCGGAGCCTGGGGAGTTACACCGATCGACGTAGATAACGACGGCTGGATTGACATCGCCGCCATTGTGGAAACCAAACAAGGAGCGCAGACGCGAGTGTTTCGCAACCTCGGCGACGGCACATTCGCGGATATCAGCCGATCGCTCGGGCTGGATCGCATTCCGCTCAAGGATCCAAGAGCTTTGATGGCGGCCGACATTGACGGAGACGGCGCCGCGGACTTGATCGTAACGTCGGCGACCGGCGAGCCGATCTGGTTGAAGAATGAGGGCGGCAACAAGAATCATTCCGTTCTCTTGAAGCTGGCCGGTTTCGCCGATAACAAGACGGCTATCGGCACCAAGGTCGAAGCTTTCTCAAATGGAAACCGGCAAAAGTGGGAGATAACTGGAGCTTCCGGGTATCTCAGCCAGGGACCGCCGGAGGTATTAGTCGGCCTGGGCAATGCGGACGGCATCGATCTGCTGCGGCTGCTTTGGCCCACGGGTGTGCCGCAGGATGAGATCGCGGTCGCGCGCAAGCCCGAAGTAACGTACACGGAGGCCGACCGGCGCGGCAGCTCCTGTCCGGTCCTCTTCGCCTGGGACGGCAAGAAGTATGTGCTGGTGACGGACACGATCGGCGCGGCTGTTGTAGGTCACTGGTTTTCGCCGGCGCGACGCAACATTCCCGATCCCGACGAGTGGATCAAGGTGGAGGGCTCGCAGTTATTGCCCGCCAATGGGCGACTTAGCTTGCGATTCACCGAGCCGATGGAAGAAGTCAATTACATCGACCAATTGCGGCTGCGCGCCATCGACCATCCCGAAGGGACGGAAGTCTATCCCAACGAGCGATTTCTCGACGATCCTCCATTCGCAGACGGCAGCCTTGTGGTCAGCACTGCGGCACATCTGCCCGCCGGTGCTCGGGACGATCATGGGCGCGATGTACTGGATGAGCTCCGCACCCGCGACCATAAGTTCGTCAGTGACTTCACCAAGCTGCCGTACGACGGATTTACAAACCGTCATGCGCTAACACTGGACCTCGGAGAGATAAAGGATCGCGGGGCGCTGCGTCTGTTGCTCACCGGCTATGTGGAGTACTTTAGCGCCACTTCGCTCTACTCCGCGTGGCAGGCGGGCATCGCGCCGACTTCACCGTATGTGGAGGCGCAATTGCCGGATGGGAGCTGGCAGCGGATCGACAAGGAAATGGGCTTCCCGGCTGGATTGGAGCGGACGATTGTGGTGGACCTGAGCGGCCAACTTCCCGTTGGTTCGCATCGCATCCGCATCGTGACCAACCTGCAGATTTATTGGGATCAGGCGCTGGTGGACGACGGGCCGAACGACCTCGCCGCTGTGCATGAAACCGAGGTGCCGCTGGCCAGGGCAACGCTGCGCTTCCACGGTTATCCGCGTCAGATGGAAGGCGCGAGTCCGGGCGACCTCAACTACGATTACGACGAAGTCAGTCTCACTGGACCGTTTCAGCGGCAGCGCGGGAGTTATACGCGATTCGGGGATGTAACTCCGCTGTTGACTGGCATGGACAACAAGTTTGCCATCTTCAGCAGTGGCGAGGAGCTTGCTCCGGAATTTGACGCAACGGCGCTGCCGCCGCTGCCTCCGCACTGGAAGCGGGATTACTTCTTCTATGCCAACGGCTATGTGAAAGATATGGATTTTTACGACGCTTCTCCGTTCACCGTTTCGCAGTTGCCCTTCCACGGCATGAGCAGGTATCCGTATCCAGCCGATGAGGCGTTCCCTTCCGATACGAAGTCGGTTGCGTATCAGTTGGAGTGGAACGATCGGTTCGACAGCGGCGCTCCCTCGCACACGTTCCGGTTCGACTATCGACTGCGGCCTTCGACGCCGGCTGATACGAATGCCAATACGGGAGCAGGCGCGCGTGAATGAGTTGTTGCTGGCTTCCGCAGTGCGGCAAGTCGAACTGGTCCGCAGCGGCGAGGTCTCCGTAGCAGAACTTGCTGAGGCGCATATCGAGCAGATCGAGCGATTGAATCCGGCTCTCAATGCGCTGGTCGACTTCGATCCCGAGCGGGTACGGGCGCAGGCTGCGGCACTCGACGATTCGAAGTCGGCGAAGGGACCCCTTCATGGATTGCCGGTAACAGTGAAGTCATCCATCGCGACCGCAGGCTACCTTTGCGAGATAGGCAGTCTGATACAACGTGGCGACATACCGACCGAAGATGCGCCCGTGGTAGCCAGGCTTCGCGATGCCGGCGCGCTGATCCTTGGGACGACCAATTGTCCTGAGTTTCTGATGGCTTACGAGACGGATAACTTGCTGCATGGGCGAACGAATAGTCCCTGGGACCTGAGCCGGTCGCCGGGTGGGTCGAGCGGCGGTGAGTCGGCGGCGATTGCGGCCTGCATGTCGGCCGCGGGGCTGGGCAGCGATAGTGGCGGCTCTGTACGGTTGCCGGCGCATTTCACGGGCATTTGCGCGCTTAAGCCAACGCCGGGACGTGTGCCGGGGCGAGGGCATCTGCCGCCTTGCGTGGGGCCGTTTTCCACGCTGGGAGCGATCGGCCCGATGGCCCGCACAATCGCCGACATTGTGCTAATGTTCGAGACGCTTTCCGGGCAAGATATGTGCGATCCAGCCAGCGCTCCGGTGGGTTTGCGCCGGCCATCTCCGGCGGAATCGCGGACGCAGACCATTGGGTATTTCGAGGACGATGGGCTGGTGCCGGTAACCGCTGAGACCCGCGCGGGAATCCAAGGTTCCGTGCTGGCGCTCCGTGGCGCGGGCTTTCGCGTGGAGCCGTTCCGTCCGAAGACGCTGGAGCTTCTGCGCAAACTCTGGTGGAAGTTCTTTGTGCGCTGCGGGGCAATGTTTTACCAGCCCGCCATTCGCGGCAAGGAAAGCCAGCTAAGTCCGATCTTTCGCGAGTTTCTTGAGATTGCCTCCGCCGATGGACCCATGGACGGTGTCGAATTACTCGACGCCTGGGCGGAGCTGGACTTACTGCGAAGCCGCACCTTGAGCGAGATGCGGAGTTATCCCGTTCTGCTGTGTCCTGTAGCAAGCATTCCGGCATTTCGGCACGGCGAGCGCAAGTGGACCGTCGAGGGCAGGGAAGTGGACTACCTCGATGCTGTGCGGCATACCCAGTGGTGGAATGTGCTGGCGTGTCCGGCTGCCGTAGTGCCGGTCGGCAGGTCGCCGGAGGGATTGCCGATTGGGGTGCAGGTGGTGGCGCGGCCGTGGCAGGATGAGGTTGCGCTCGGTGTTGCCGGGATTCTCGACAATGCCTTTGGGTATCGCGCCCCGGCCTTGATCGCCGAAAGCACGATCTCCTCCCGGCCTTGACAGGGACGCTTCAATGCACCATTTCGACCGCGGCCGACCGTTTCGCCGGGCGTTTCATGAGAAAGGGCAGCGGAATCAGGCACCCGGTCAGCGCCACCAGGATCCAGATTACGTCCACATACGCCAGCGTCCGCGCCTGGGACTGCATCATGCCGTAAATCTGCGCGCCGGCGTGCAGCGTCGAGTCCGGACCGCTTCCGCCGCCGCCGTGCGTCCACGCGCCGGCCAGTGCGCTCTTCATACGGTCGAATGGGCCGTTGCCCTCGACCGTGTGGCGGATGAGCATGGCCTGATGGCGCTGCGAAAACCGGGCCAGCAGCGTGGTCACAAAGCTGATCCCGACCGAGCCGCCCACGTTGCGGCTGAGAGCCGTCAGCCCGGAGACTTCGTTGTTCTTCTCCTGCGGCACACCCGCATAGCAAAGTGTATTGATGGGGATGAACAGAAACGGCAATCCCAGCGCAATGCAGGCGCGCCAACTTACCGCAAGTCCAAAGCTAATCTGCTGGTTGATGCCGGTCATGCGATACAAACCGTAGGTGGTGATGACGAAGCCCACGGCCACCAGTTTGCGCGCGTCGAACATCGGCGCTAGCGCGCCGGCGACCGGAAACAGCACCATCAGCACAATGCCGCCGGTCGAGACGGCCATGCCCGCCTGCCGCGCCGAGTAGCCCATCACTTCCTGCAAGTATTGCGGAATCAACACGGTCGTTGAGTAGAGCGACGCGCCGACCATGAACATGACCAGTTGCGTCATGGCGATGTTGCGCCGCTGGAAGAGCCGCAGATCGACGATCGGATGGTCGATGCGCAGTTCCCGCCAAAGAAAGAGCACAAAGCTGAACGAGGCCAGAATCGTCGCCGTTACGATAAAGCCGGAGCTGAACCAGTCGTCCTCTTGACCCTTGTCGAGCAGCATCTGCAGAGCGCCGATAAAGACCACCAGCAGACCCAGTCCCCAGTAGTCGATGCCCTCGCGCTGCTTGCGTCGCGCGGCCAGATACGGCGGATCCTCGACCAACCGCTGCGTGAGGATCAGCGAAAGAATGCCGACCGGAATATTCAGAAAAAACAGCCAGCGCCAGCTATGGTTGTCGACGATCCATCCGCCCACCGTCGGCCCCAGCGCCGGCGCCAGCACCACGGCCATGCCGTAGACGGCAAAGGCCATGCTGCGCTTCTGGGGTGGAAACGTATCGGCCAGAATCGCCTGTTCGCTGGGCTGCAAACCCCCGCCGGCCGCCCCTTGAATGACGCGAAAAAGCACCAGCATGGGCAGCGTCGGCGCCAGGCCGCAGAGCAGCGAGGCGAGTGTGAAGAGCGCCACGCAGCTCATGTAAAACCGCTTGCGCCCTATGCGATTGGCGATCCAGCCGCTGATCGGCAGCACCACCGCGTTGGCCACCAGATAGCTGGTCAGCACCCAGGTGGCCTCGTCGATCGACGCGCCCAGCGAACCGGCCATGTGCGGCATGGCCACGTTCACGATCGAGGTGTCGAGCGCCTCCATGAAGGTGGCCAGCGTGACCGTAATGGCGATCACCCAGGGATTGGCTTTGGGCCGCCATGTATCGTGGAAGGTGAGAGTTGCCGCCGCCAAGGAATCTCCGATTCGTTTGTACTGCTGGAGTCGGGGTAGTTTGTCAAACTCAGGGTATCAGTTCCTCCGGCGTCCGCTAAAAACGGCCATGTCGAAACTTAGTCCGGATCGGAAAGCGAACGATTCCTCTGCGGTACAGCAGTTGTTCGCGGGCCTGCGCTCAGGAGAGACGCGCGCGTTGGCCCGAGCCGTTTCGCTGGTCGAGGACGGCGCGTCGGAGGCAGCCGACCTGCTGGCGCTTTGCCGCCGGGCTCCGTCTGCGCAAGCGCGGGCCTTTCGCGTCGGGATTACCGGACCGGCCGGAGCGGGGAAGAGTACGCTGGTCGACGCGCTCGCGCGAGAGCTGCGCCGTCGCGGCCGTCGCGTGGGCATCGTCGCCGTTGACCCGAGCAGCCCGTTTTCCGGCGGCGCGATTCTCGGCGATCGCATCCGGCTCGGCGATTTGGCGGGCGATGCAGGAATTTACATGCGTTCCATGGCCACGCGCGGGCATTTGGGTGGCCTGGCCGCCGCTACCGGCGACGTGCTTACGGTCATCGAGGCGGCCGGTTTCGACTGGCTCCTGATTGAGACCACCGGCGTCGGCCAGGGCGAAATCGAAGTGGTGCGCCAGGCCGATGCCGTCGCGGTCGTGCTGGTGCCGGGGATGGGCGATTCGATTCAGTCGCTCAAAGCCGGCGTGCTGGAGATTGCCTCGATCTTTGTGCTGAATAAGGCGGATCGCGGAGGGATAGACCGGCTGGAGGCCGAAATTGGCGAAATGCTGGGGCTTTCGGCGATGATTTCGTCCGGCAATGCCGCGCCGGCGGTGATAAGGACCGTCGCAACCACGGGCGAGGGAGTTTTGGAATTGCTGGCTTCGCTCGAAGCGCTCGCCGCGCAGCCCCCGCACCCTGCCGTTGCGCCCCTGCCAGCGCCGATCGCCATTCCCGACGGGATCGAAGGCGCGGCGCTCGATCATCTGGGCATCGCGGTGCGATCGCTCGACGCTTCGCTCGGCTTGTATCGGGCTCTCGGACTCGTCGTTTCCGGTGTCGAAGTAGTGCCGCGCGAAAGGGTCCGCGCAGCGATGCTCCATGCCGGGGAATCGAGAATCGAATTGCTGGAGGCGACCGAACCGGACTCCGCCGTGGGGCGGTTCGTGGCCAAGCGCGGCGAGGGGCTGCATCACGTCGCGCTGCGTGTCCTCGATCTTGGGGCAGCGGTCGAGCGGCTCAAAGAACTGGGCGTTCGGCTGGTTTCGGAGACGATGCAAACTGGCGCGGGCGGACACCGTTACGTCTTTGTGCATCCGTCCAGCGCCAACGGTGTGCTGCTGGAGCTGGTCGAACCGGCCGATGCGGGAGAAGGTCATTGATGAAAAGCGGCATTTTCCTCGGTTTGGATACCTGCGGAGCCGTAGCTTCGATTGCGTTGGCGCGTGGGCGGGAGGGCGAGCTTGCGTTGCTGAGCGAGAGCCAGATCGCGGGCGGCGAGCTTTCAGTCTCGCTGGTGCAGGGAGTCGCCCATCTGCTCGCGGAGGCGGGGATTACGGTGCGAGAACTGGCTGGAATCGCGGCCGTCGCGGGTCCGGGCAGCTTTACCGGTATTCGCGTGGGCCTCGCCGCCGTCAAGGGGCTGGCGGAAGCGGCGAATCTACCGGTCGTCACCGTCTCGCGGCTGGCGCTGCTGGCTGCCGAAGCCAACGCGCCCTGTTCCGTTCTCGACGCCCATCGCGGCCAGTTCTATTGCGGCATGTACAGCGGCGGCGAAGCGCGCGAAATGCTATTGACTGCCGGCGAAATCAACGCCATGGGCGGCCTGACCGGCCGCGTCGCCGTCTGCGAAGAAACCGTCGCGCAGCTTCTCGAAGAGCTTTACGGCGAACCCGAGCTGATTCGGGTCCAGCCGCCGTCGGCATACGACGCCCTCGCCTTTTCCGCCGCGAAGTGGCGCGCCGGGGTACTTGCCGATCTTGCCACGCTGGATGGCTACTACCTGCGCGGCGCCGATGCCAAAGTCGCCGCCAGCCGGGGTTAAGCGATGCAAATTCGTCCCATGACCGAGGCCGATTTAGACACCGTCCTGGCCATTGCCGCCGCGCTGCCGACAGCGCCGCAATGGGCGCGCGCCGCGTACGCCGCAGCTCTCAATCAAGCGGCAACGCCGCGCCGCATTGCACTCGTCGCCGAGTGGGAGCACTGTCTGGCTGGCTTTGCCGTTGCCAGCGTGCTCGCACCGGAAGGCGAGATCGAATCGATCGCCGTCGCCGCCGATGCGCAACGGCAGGGCATCGGAATGGCTCTGCTGGCCGAGCTGTTGGTCGCACTGGCGGCCGAGGGCGCGCTCGCAATCATGCTGGAATTGCGGGAGTCGAACCGGCCCGCAGCCGGACTGTATGCACGAGCCGGCTTCCGGGAAGTGGGGCGCCGGCATGGATATTACCGGAATCCCCGCGAGGACGCATTACTGCTGCGGCTGGCGATCGCTGGCGCAACCCGTTGCGATTCCCAAAACTCGTAGCGCGGCAACTTTCCAGGCCAAGTTGTCGCTTGGTTGGCGCGGAACCCGAGCCGGGGCGGGTTCCGCGCGTACTTCTCCCATCATTGGGCAACCGGCTGGGAGGTGGGGTTGAGCTTGGAAGGGAATTTGGGATCGTGGGGAGCAGGGCTTGGTTTGATCGCTGCGGCGTTGACCGTGATGATGACGGCGCCGGTGGAATTGTTGTAGAGAGCCGGGTTGGAAGGGGTGAAGGCGACGCTGAGCGTGTGAGTGCCTGCGGCGAGGGTTGCACCGGCGGCCGGGGTGTAAACGAAGGTGCCGGCAACCGCCGCACCGGCATAGACCGCCGTGGCGTCAAGTTGCGTACCGCTGAGCGCGGTTGCGGTGGTAATGGCTGCGGGGGTGGGCCAGACGATGGTGGGGGTTTTCTTCTGGCCGGTGCCGTTGAGCTGAATGGTGTTCAGTCCCAGGCCGGTGTTGTCCACAAAGTTGAGCATAGCCAATTCCGCGGTTGCCACGGTTGGCTTGAACACGATGCCGATTGTGCAGGTCTGGCCGGAGTTGAGCGTCCCCACGCCCGTGGCGAGGAAGGCGCAGGTGGTGGTGTGCGGGTCGGTGGCAAAGTCCGTGGCGTTCTGTCCGGACCAGTAGACCTGGGCGATGTTCAGGGCGGAGTTTCCGGTGTTGGACACGGTGATGGTCTGAACCGGGCTGATAGAGCCGACAATTCCATAGAACAAGAGGTTGCCGATAGGGCCGATCTTGCGGACGACGCCGATGGTTGTGTCGGCGACGTAGATGCTTCCGTTGGAGTCGACGGCTAGTCCCCACGGTTTGGTGAAGGAAGCGGCAGTCGCCGGGCCGCCATTTCCGGCATTGCCGGGTTTGCCCGCAACGCCGGCTATGGTGTGGATGAGTCCCGTCGCGGCATCGATCCGGCGGATGACATAGTTGCCGGCATCGGCAACGTAGAGATTGTTCGCCGCATCCGTGGCGACCTGTCGCGGAGCGTTCAATTCGGCGCCACGCGCCTGACCTCCATCGCCGGAATAGCCGCAGGTGTGAGTACCCGCAACGATCGAGATATATTGATCGTTAGGATCGACGGAGCGCACCTGACAATAGGCGAAACTGGAGTAGTAAAGGCGTTTGTTACCGTCGATGGCCAGGGAAGCCGGTTGGTCGTCGGCATCGGGATCCTGGGCGTAGTAGTTGATCGTTCCGTCGCCAAGCAGGTATTCCGTACTATCGTCTCTTGCCGACAAGTAGATATTTTCCTGGGGTGTGATGGCGATGCCAGCAAATCCGGCCAGTTCTGGGGTGCCGGTGACGACGGACATGTTCTGATCGACATCGACCTGAAAGAGACTGAAGGTCCCGGCGTCGCCAACGAACAGGTCGCCGTCGGCATCGGCGGCGATGGCTTGAGGCGTTGCTAAGAGGGCTTCGGTGGCAGGTGTTGAATTGAACGCATACGTCTGTCCGCTGCCGGCATAGAGAGTCAATGCGCCGCTCGAATCGATCACGTCGACCACGGGTGGTTTGCTGCTGGTGCCGCCGCCCAGGTCGGCGATGTACAGGTTGTCTCCGCCGTCGATGGCCAGGCTGTAGGCATTAGCAAACACTCCCTGCTTTGTGGTGGCGTTATAGGTGGAGGGAACGGTCTGGATGATGGAAGGCACAAAGCTGACTGCGGGAGCAAGGTTGACGCCACCAAGGCCAACGCTTTCTGGGTGTGCCGAGGAGGAGTGCGTAACGGTGAGTTTCGCTACGCGGTTGCCGGGGCCTTTGGGCGTAAATGCGACGCGGACGGTGCAGCGATCCGCGGGAGTCAGATGCAGGCCGGCGGCGCAGGTGCCACCGTCGAGCAATTGGAACTCGGAGGTCGAAATTTTCAAGCTGGTGAGCGTAGTGGATTCCGTAAAGCCGAGGGTTAGCTCGTCGATCTGGACCTCGCCAGTGCCGCGCCGGCCTTCGGGAATCTTGCCCTCCTGGAGTTGTGGAAAGGTGTGGAAGTTCGCCGGCGGCTGAATTCCCGGCTGCATTCCCCGCTCGATTCTCAGCGCCGGACCTTGCGCTTCGGAGGTGGCCGGCTCGGGTACTGCCCGTGGCTCAAGCAGCGTAAGTATCGGCTTGGAGGGTTGAGCTTGCGCGTGGGCGAAGGGCTTGCGCGCGGTGAGGCAAAGGGCGCAGAGCAGTGTCAAGCGGATGGCGGCGGAGAGCGAAGTGCGGCAGGGAGAAGACATGGTGGCTCCATGAGGGTTTCAAGGCGATCGGTACGCCCGGCCGGGGTCGGGAGGGTGCTTCCACAACTCGGCGACGCTGCACCCACCGGGAAAAGGAAGAGAATCAAAACCATGGTGGAGTTGCGTTCCCTTTCGTTGCAGGCAACAAACCGCTTCGTCCACGGTTTTCCGTGAGCATTTTGCATCCGGATCGGCGCTGGACTTTTCCTGAATTGGACCTGGCGAGGTCTTGGGCTCAACGATTTTGGGAGGGTTATCCACACTTTCGTCTTGGATCGAGCCTCATGCGGCTTGCCGTGGAGTATTCATCGGGCGTATACATTAGGCGTAGTCAGCCATACGAGGTGACCGATGGATGAACTTCAGGAAGCACAGATGAGCGCGGAGATTCAGCGGCTGTTGACCGAACACCGGCGGTATTCCCTGCGCTTGGATGAACTTCTCACCAAGCCCTACCTCTCTTCCGACGAACAGTTGGAAGAAGTGCGGCTGAAGAAACTGAAATTGCACGCCAAGGACCTCATCACCGCGATCGAGCATCGAGCCGCCGTGATGGCCTGAGATCCGCGGAAATGAGCCGGAAAACTGCCTTGGAAGACGAGTTGGCCTTCCGGACTGTACGTTGGGAGTCTGCTACCGACAGGCCTGCGCCCGTATAATCGTTTGGACCTATGGTGAAAGACGGTTACTTCTACGGCGTTGGATTGCTTGCGGCTGCGGCCCTCTTGGATTGGCTCACGAGCTGGCCTCTGGCCCTGGTCGCTGTGCTGCTGGCGGCATTCTTTCTGTGGTTTTTTCGCGACCCCGCTCGGACAATTCCATCCGGCCCCGGCCTGATCGTCTCTCCCGGCGACGGCTTGGTCACGGAGACGATCCGGCTGGAGACGCCGGAGGGACCGCGCCAGCGCATCAGCATCTTCCTCAGCGTCTTCGATGTGCATGTCAACCGCTCGCCGATCGCCGGAACCATCACGGCAGTGCGTTATCAGAAGGGCAAATATCTGAACGCGATGAACCCGGCCTCGGCCGACCAGAACGAACAGAACATCGTGACCGTGCGCGGCGAAGGTCCCGATAGCTTTGAAGTGACCTTCAAGCAAATCGCCGGCCTGCTCGCCCGGCGCATCGTCTTCCTCCCCGCCGAGGGATCCGCCATCGGGCGCGGCGAGCGTGTCGGCCTCATCAAATTCGGCTCGCGCGTCGATGTGGTGTTGCCGGCCGAGGCCCAGTTGCAGGTCAAGCCCGGAATGCGCGTCAAGGGTGGCGCGTCGATTCTGGCGTCCATGCCGGTCGCGTCCAGCTCGCTTCCGAGTGAGGCGCGCTCGTGAGTGCGCCGTTTGCGGGCCAGCCTCACCGTGAGCGGGAGACTCTGCTCCGGGCCGGAGCGCAGGCCGATATTCGCGCCGCGCGCATGCGCCGCGGCATGTTCCTGCTGCCGTCGCTCTTCACCGCCGGCAGCATCGGCGCCGGTTACTTCGCCATCACCCAGACCATGGATTCGCTGACCGCCTCCGGCAACGACGGCGGCGCGAACCATCTCGACTGGGCGGCGATCGCCATCTGCCTCGCCATCCCCTTCGACGCGCTCGACGGCCGCATCGCCCGCATGACCAACACCACCAGCGACTTCGGCAAAGAGCTCGACTCGCTGGCCGACGCCATCACCTTTGGCGTCGCGCCCTGTCTGCTCGCCTGGGTCTGGGGATTTCACTCGCTCCCGGAGACGATGAACCCGCAGCTCCATCGCCTCATCTTGCAGGTCGGCTCGTTCGTCTGCTTCCTATACCTGCTCTGCGGCGCATCGCGTCTGGCGCGCTTCAACATCAGCCACGACCCGGAGCCCCGCAATCCTGGCCGCCACGGGCGTAAATATTTCGTCGGCATGCCCATCCCAGCCGCGGCGGGCCTCATCGCTGCCACCGTCCACTGCTGCTTCGGCTATCCGATTCCCTATTGGTGGCTCGCCCTGCCTTGGATCGGCCTCGTCGGCCTGCTCGGCTTCCTCATGGTCAGCACCTGGCGCTTCTGGTCCGGCAAGGAGATCAACTTCGGCACCCGCCAGCCCTTTCAACTGCTGGTCGTGCTGGCGATCGTGCTGTTCCTGATGATTCGCTTCTCCAACGGCGCCCTGTTTTTCGTGGCGCTGGCCTACATGTTCTCCGGAATTTGGGCGCGGGCCGCCTACGGCTGGTCCCGCCGCCGGCGCATGCCATCAGGCGAACCGGAGGAAATTTCCGCCCGCGAAGCCGCGCCGTTCACGGCCGAATACGCCCCGGAGGGCTTCCCCGAACCCACCCCGACAGCCGCGGAACAGGAGCGGGCGCAAAACCCTCCGGCAGTTGCCGAGATTGCGAGGCGCGATGACTTCTGAGTACAAAATCGCGCTGGTTGGCGCTTCGTCCCTCCTGGCCAAGGAGTTGAAGGAGTGCCTCACCGAGTCTCCGCTGGCCTCGGCGCGCTTTGTTCTTCTCGATGTGGAAGAAGCGCAAGGGCAACTGGACCAGGTGGGCGACGAGGTCGCCGTCGTCCAGGCGATCGCCGGCAACTCCTTTGAAGGCATGGACTTTACCTTCTTTGCCGGCAGCGAAGAGCTGACCCGCAAGTATTGGCGTCGCGCGCTTGAGGCCGGCTCTTCGGTGCTCGACTTGTCGGGCGCGCTCGAGGGCGAACCCGGCGTCCTGGTGCGCGCCCCGTGGCTGCAGCAGGGCGCGGCGTCTCCGGATCTGCTGACCAAAGCGCTGGTCCCCGCCAACTCCGCCGCGCTTGCCCTCGCGCTGATCCTGGATCGCCTGCAGCAGATTGCCGAAATCCGCTTCGCAGCCGCGACCATCCTCCAGCCAGCCTCCGAGTACGGCAAAGACGGCCTCGACGAGCTGCACCAGCAGACGGTGAGCCTGCTGAGCTTCCAGAACATGCCCCGCGCCGTCTTCGACACCCAGGCCGCCTACAACACGCTGGCCAGCTTCGGCGAAAACGCAACCGCCAACCTGGCCCGCGCCGAGGAGCGCATTCGCCGTCACTACGCGCTCCTCGCCGGCGATCGCCTGCCCGATCTGCGCCTCCAGTTGATCCAAGCGCCGGTCTTCCACGGCCAAACGTTTTCGATTTGCATCGAACTGGAGCAAGCCGTGCCGCTGGCGGCGATCGAAGACGCGCTGGGCGGCGAGCACCTCGATCTGGTGCTGGAGGAGACCGATTCCCCCTCGAATCTGGCCGCCGCCGGCCAAAACGACGTTCTGGCCTGGCTCAAGCCCGACCCTCCAGTCGATAGATTGACCGGCGAAACGAGCCGCTTCTGGCTCTGGGCGGCCAGCGACAATCTCCGCCTCGCCGCGCAAAATGCCGTCGAGTGCGCGCTCGACCTGCGCCGCCTGCGCCCGCAGGGCCAGGTCCAGTAGCAAGTTCCGCGCCCATCCCTGCCCCAAACGCGGGACAAGGATGGGCACCCTGGTTTCCGGTCAATTGCTGAAGGACCAAAGCTGATTGGTGCCGCCATTGACCGTGTATTGGTCCAGATCGGTCCCGTTCGTCTTTGAAAACGACGGAACCTCGAGCGCCAACCCGCTGTTCTCGTTGATCAGCTCGTAGTAGCCGCCTCCTTCGCTGACCACTTTCCATATCTGGTTAGTGCCGCTGTGGTACGGCCACTGGTCGATCTTGGCCGAATTCGCCGTCGACTGCCCATAAACCTCCAGCGCGTAGCCGCTGGTCACGTTGATCAGCTCCACGTAATTGTTGCCCAGGTTGGTCAGCGTCCATTTCTGATTGTTGCCGCCTCCCGAGGCCCACTGGTCGATGTAGGTGCCTTCCGTCGTCGAATAGCCGGGGTCGTCCACCACCAGCCCACTGTTCTCGTTGGTCAGGATGTATGTGCCGTTGGCGATCAGATAGCCGCTGGTCTTGGGGATGAGGATCGCGGTCTCCGAATACGCCGGCACAGTCACGGTAAAGTTGCTCCCCACGCCCGAGATCGCGCTTTGGCTGATGCCGGAAGACGCATATTCCCCGCCGCCGGGGTAGTTGGCGTTTCCGAAGTTGTATTGCGTGCCGCTGGTCGCGAGCGTGGCGTTCGAAATATTCACCGTCGCCGTGGTGTTGTTGCTCGGGTCGTCGTTGATCAGGATCACGCCCACCTGGCCATCGGTGCGATTGACGGCGTGGGCGCGCAGCAGGGCGTTCGAGGAGCTGGCCGTGACCATGTTGTCGCCCACCCGCGCCAACGTGCTGCTGAACTGCGCTCCGTACCACGGCCCGAGCGGCGTATTGCTGCTGGTGTCGTCCAGGAAACCGTTGTGCAGCTCCTGGTACTCGACATTCGAAGCGCCATTTTCAATCCACGTCAGGTAATCGTCGCTGGCAAAGAGAGAAGGGAAGAGCCCGCCGGTCGATGGCGCGCCCGACTCGGTGATGGCGATCTGGATCTGGCTGCCGTTGCTGAGCTTGTAGTAGTTGGCAATGTCGGAACGAATCTGCGCCACGGTCGCGGCAATCGTCGACTGCGCCGCCAGCACCTGAGCGTTGGTGCCGCCGGGGTACCAGTGAACGATCACAAAATCCAGCGTGTAGCCGCTGCCCGAGAGCGCGTTCGAGATACCCGTCAGCACGTCCTGGTCCCAATTCGTGTAGTAGCTGGCGGTGTTGACGAAGACCCCGCATTTGATCGAGGGATCGACCGCCTTCATCGCCTTAATGAACGCCGCGGCATTCGTGCCGTAAGCGGTTGGCGAGAGCGCCGCATTGCCCTGCCGGTTCGATTCGGTCTGCGACAAGACGTGCAAATCTTCTTCCCAGTCAAGATTGCTGCCGTAATACCCGTTGCCGTAAACCTCGTTGCCGATCTCCCAGTACACAATGCCGTAGTTGTTGGTGACGTTGGCGTACTGCACCCAGGAGGCGGCCTCGCTGGGAAGCGCCGGCCCGGTAGCGCCATTGTTCGAGCCGTAGTTGACGGTGATCACCGGTTTGCCGCCCTCCGGGGTAGCCAAAATGCTCATGAAGTTGTTGAAGGTGTCTCCGGGGGCGAAATACGCTCCTCCATTGAGCGTCTGGTCGGTGCCGCTGATGAAGTTGAAGATGTCGGCGTACGATCCGCCGGGATAGCGAATGGCGTTGATGCCGGCCGACTTGAGCGAGGCGGCAATGCCGCTGTTGGTCAGGTACCCATCGTAGACGGCCGTGTCCACACCGTAGGCTTCCGAAGGTACGGTGGCCATGGTCGAGGTGGCGTTGACGGAGACCGTCGCCGTGGTCTGCGCGAGGGCCGGGGTCGCAGCCAGGCAGAGCGCAAGTGCCAGGCAAACCGCGGCGGAAAGCGGCCAGGCGGAGCTGCGCGGCAAGCGGATGCAAGCCAGGGTTAAAGCACAATTGGCGTTCATAGGCATTCAATTCCTTTCCGGGAAGGGCCTTGGTTGGAGGACATGCAGGTCCGTTCTGGGCGTCTCAAAAGGCGCAAGTTTCCTCAAGGCCGCGCGGAGCGCTTTGGCCTCGGTAAAAACGATTTACTCCTTTCGATTAGGGACAATCCGGAAGGCGCTTCCGAATTGCGATGGGAGACTATCCGCAAAATGTAAGCGTTGTCAAATGGATTTTGTACATTTTTGGCCACGTCCCGGAAAGGGAAAATAGCCGCGCCGGCCGGCCTCTTTGGCACCGGTTCGGACCGGCCTGCCCGCGCAGTTTCGTCATGGACCCGGAAAAACCGGCGCCCTTACCGCAGCCGCAACCAGGCCTGCTCGATGTACGCATCGGTCATGCCGGCGATGTAGTCGGCGACGGCGCGCGCCACGCCTTCCGTCTCGATGCGCGCCCGATGGTCGGCGGGCAAGAGCGCCGGATCGGCGGTCCAGGCGGCAAAAAGCGCCTTCACCACCTCATCCGCGTGCAGGTGCTCGGCCTCAAGCTCAGGCGACTGGTAAAGGTGCGCGTACAGGTAGCTCTTCGCCTGCAACCGCTTCTCCTCCATCTCCAGACTGAAACTGGCGATCCTCCGCGGAAAATTCCTGACCTCGTCAAGCGTCAGCAATCCCGCCGCGCGCACCTGAGCCGCCACATGCCCCATCAGGTCGGTGTTCAGCGCGTTCAGCATCTGCTTGAGGGCTTCATTGGCCAGCAGGCGCGGCTCCGTGGCTGGATATTGGCGCTCCACCTCGGAATAATAGCCGGCAAAAAACGGAACCTGGTCCCGAACGTGCCTCAGGTCGAGGATTCCCGACCCCAGGCCGTCTTCAAAATCGGCGGTCAGATACGCGATTTCGTCGGCCAGGTCGATCAACTGCGCCTCCAGCGGCGGGAATTGGTCGAGGAAATAGGCCGCAAGCTCAGGATGCCCGCCGGGCGCGTAGTCGCGCGAGTGTTTTACGATCCCTTCGCGCACGGCGAGGGTGAGGTTGAGTCCGCGAAAGCCGGCGTAACGCTCCTCGAATGTGGTGACGATGCGCAACGCGTGCAGGTTGTGGTCGAAGCGCAGCCCGTGCTCGCGCAAAGCCTCGTCCAGCGCCTTTTCCCCGGCGTGGCCAAAGGGCGGATGCCCAATGTCATGCACCAGAGCCAGCGCCTCGGCGAGGGGCGCGTTCAGGCCAAGCGTGGCGGCGCCAATGCGGGCAATCTGCGCCACTTCCAGCGTATGCGTCAGGCGGCTGCGGCTGTGGTCGCTCTCCGCGCCGCGCCGCGCAAACACCTGCGTTTTGCCGGCCAGCCGGCGAAAGGCCTTGCCGTGCAGGATCCGGCCCACATCCCGGACGTAGGGCGAGCGATAGGGATGCGGCGGCTCGGGAAAGGCTCGCGCCGCGAGCTCGCCGCCGGCGTGGCCCGGCAAAGCATCGGGCACCGCGATCGCCGCCGGCAGCGCAATCGGAAGCGCAACCGGAAGCGCATCCGGAAGAGCAACTGGAAGCGCAACCGGAAGCGCAATTGGCGCGAGGGAAATGGCTCGATCCTCCATGGCTGCCCTTAGGGTAATTCGTTTCGCGGCACTCCGGCGGCCGTCCGCATTCTCTGTTGGACATCCCGCAGGAACCGGAGTAAACTTCCCCGTACTTTTGGGAAGGGCCGGCAAGCGACGCCAGCCCCGCGGTTACTGGCGCAGGCCGCGACGCGAAGCTCAGCAGTTTCAACTCGGTAACGACACTTCAGGGAGGTTTTTTCATGCCATCGGTCAGAAAGCTCGTCGCACTTGCTGTATCCCCCGCGCTGCTGCTGGTTATCAGCTGCGGTCGCCATTCGCAATCCGAGACCTTCTATCTGGTTTCCGCAAACCTGGCTTTGCCGTACTGGAAGACGGCCATCGCGGGATTCAACGCCGCCGCGGCGCGCTACAAAGTCACCGCCAAGACGGCCGGCCCAGACGATTACAACCCGCAGTCGGAGTTGGATGAGCTGAATCGCGCCGTAGCCGCAAAGCCCGCCGGAATCCTGATCTCCGTGGCCGACGAGGAACTCCTCAAGCCGGGAATCGACGCCGCCGTGCAAGCCGGCGTGCCGGTGCTTACCATCGACTCCGACGCTCCCACCAGCCGCCGGCTGTTTTTCATCGGGACCAACAACCGCGCCGCGGGAGTTCTGGGCGCCAACCGGTTAGTCGACAAGCTGGACGGCAAGGGCAACGTGGTCTTCTTCTCCATGCCCGGACAGCCCAATCTGGACGATCGCCTGCAGGGATTCAAAGACGTCTTCGCTTCCCATCCGGATATGAAAATTCTCGATGTGGTCAATATCAAGGGCGACGCGCGCAACGCCTTCGACAACACTCAGCAGTACCTCAGTCAGACAGGAATCGCCCGCGTGGCCGCTTTCGTCTGCCTCGAAGCCTCCTCCGGCAAAGTGGTCGCCGACGCGGTTCGGCGGCAAAAGGTCACCGATCGCGTGGTGCTGGCCTGGGACGTCGAGCAGGACACGCTGGCCGAGATCAAAGACGGCACCATCGAAGCGACGGTTTCCCAAAAGCCCTACACCATGGGCTTCGTCGGATTGAAGGAACTCGACGAGATCTTCCACAACAAGCCCAAGTCCCTCACCAAAGACTACGAAGTCGACGCATTCTCCGAGTATCCCGTCTTCATCGACACCGGTACAGCGCTGGTGGATAAGGCCAATGTGGACGTCTACGCCAAGTCGGCCGAGGAACATCGACAGTAGAAGCCTCCCCAAGGCAAGCCCGATCGGGGCTCGTGGCTGTCGTGGGCGTGAAAATGCACAGCAAAAAGGCGTCGCGATGGCGGGAACCGGAAGCGCGACGCCTGGGCATGAGAGCGAGGTGTGCAGGGAATGGTTCAGACTTAGCTAACTTCCCGGAAAAATTCCGCCGGCCACCGCAAAGGCGAGCGGACGCCGATTCTTTCCTTCACCGGGAAGCTCGTCAAGGAGTTACATGAGGCTCGGAGGCGGGGCCATGTCCAAAGCCTCCGAAACTCCGACGTAATAGCGCTCGCGGCATAGCTTGCAGCGAACGGGTAACTGGAGAACTGCCATACGACTCACGTCCGAAAAGCGAACGCGAGACCGTCTAACACGGGGGGAACCGCAGAATGAGCAGGCCATTGGCATTTGTCCTTGATTGAAGGTGAAAGGGTTTTACAACTGAAGAGAATTGGGTGGACCCAATTTCATGGAGACTGAAATCAACATAGCCGGTTATGTTTGCTTTCGCTACAAGGAAATGGCGAAAACGTAACCACAAGTAAGATTACATGGGTAACCACTTACGCAGCCCGTGCCTTTGAAATGCCCTCGGGCGAGGGCATTCGGCCGCACTAGCAACAGATTCCCGCCGTCGGGAATTCCCTGGGCACGATCAGTAGCCGAGGCCCTCGCGCTGGGAAAGTTCCTCAATCAACAGCAGCAGATTCTTGTGCAGAGTGGTTTCGATCTCGGAAAACTCCATCCCCACTCCCAGGCCAACCCGTATCGCGGCCACGCGCGCCCCGACGCTGAAGTGTTCGCCATTCACAGTAAATCGCAACTCGGCCTGGGCGGAACGGCCTATGTTCAGGTGCGCCCTCGTCTTAACGAAGCAGCCAAATTCACTGATGTCGGAAATTTCTCCCCGAAACAAGTATCCAGCGGAAGCAATTGCCACTTCCGCAAATCCGTCGCACTCATGGCGAGCGGAGATCCGTCTCTCCGATGCCGTTTTGGCCTTTTTCTTCTCAGCCGTCACCGTAGTGGCTGGAGGTGTCTCCATCTGGAACTCCCGATGCCAGTCTTCCGGAACTGGCCGCAATAAAGACATTATCGGCAGATTCCTGGGCGGGATTAGGACTGGGACCGATCAAAATGGGGGATGAAAGCCTGCTTTGGCGATGCCAGCCGGAACGGCACTCCGCAGGCGGGTCGAAACAAACTGAACCCTCCCGCAGCGGAGATTCTACCGGTCGTAGCCGGTCCCAGCCGCGGGCGAGTCGAACCCGCCTGAGACGCTTCAGGGCTGCTTTTCGTCGCCCAGATGGCTTTCCTGTTTGGCCAACCGTACGCGGGCGCCCTCCAGCTTCTTCTGCACCTTCGCTACTTCGCCCGGCTCTATATCGGCTGATGAGGACTTCGCGAATTCGTTTACCGAAATCTCCCATTGCTCCGCGGCCAGACGAATCCGTCCCGTCTTCTCGTAGAGATCGCCCAGGTGGTCGTGAACCGCCGGATCGTTCGAGCTGCGCTGCACGGCCTTCACCATGTTGTCCTCGGCCGACTCAAATTGCCCCAGCTTGAAGTACACCCAGCCCAGCGAATCCAGATAGGCCCCGTTGGTCGGCTCAATTTCCACCGCCTTGCGAATGTACTTGAGCGCATCCGCGTAGCGCGTGGTCTTGTCCACCAGCATATACCCCAGATTGTTCAATGCAATCGCCGAGTTGGGATCGATCTCCAGCACCTTGTGGAAGAACTGCTCTGCCTGATCGTAATGCTTTTCGCTCTCCGCCAGCGTCGCCTTTTGGAAGTACAGGTTGGCCTTGTCTTCGTCTTTGGTCGCGAATGGCTCGGCCTTGGCCAGTGCGTCTTCCGCTTCCTTGTAATGCTTGAGCCGCAACTGGATCAGCGAAATCTGCAGGTACACTTCGCGGTCGCTCGGCTTTCCGGTCAGCAGTCCGTTGGCCACGGCCAGCCCTTCGTCCAGCTTGCCGGTCTCGCTCAACTCCATGGCCAGCATCAGCTTCATCTCCGGGTCGTCGGGGAACGCCGCCACCGCCTTCCGGCTGATTTCGGTCGCTTTGTCGAACTGCTTCACATCGCGGTATGTATCCACCTCGCCGCGATAGCCGCCCTTGGCGATGTCTCCGCCCAGCTCGATCTCTTTCTGGTACGTCGCTATCGCCTCGGCCGTCTTATTTTCTTCGTGATACACGGCGGCCAGGCGCTCGAGGAAAACGCTGCGGTTGGCTTTTTCCTCCTGCGTGTACGCGCCATTGGCGTGACCGGTCAGGTCGACCATCTTCTGGTAGACCGCAACCGCCTCGTCGTACCGTCCCAGCACGTCCAGAATGATCCCCTCGTTATAGCCGGCTTCGAGCGAATCCGGATTCTTTTCAAGCGCCTTCTGGATGGTCGCCAGCGCCTCGGTATATTTTCCCTGCCGTCGTTGGATTTCCGCGATCCTGTTGAGCGAACCGGCATCTTCCGGATCGGTCTGCGCCAATTCGCGAAACTGCTTGAGCGCCGCGTCGAGCTGATTGTCCGCCAGCAGCGCGTTGGCCAGCGCATGCGCCGCGTCCAGATTTTCGGGCTCCATATCGTAGGAGCGCTGGTAGGCGGCAATCGCGCCCTTGGTGTCTTTCAATTGCTCGTCCGCCGCGCCCAGCGCAAACTCTTCTTTCGTCGTGCGATCGTCCACCGGCACGGCTTCCAGAAGTTCCGCGGCCCGCTTCACATCGCCGCCCTCGGCATACAGCCGGGCCAGACTCAGAATCACGTCTTCCGATGCCGGCTCAATGGCCTGCGCCGCTTTGAACTGCGCCTCCGCTTTGGCATTGTCGTGCTTGACCGTGTAAAGCTGACCTAGCAGCAGCCGGTTTTCCAAATTCTTCGGCTCCAGCGCGACAATCTTCACGAACTCCGCAATAGCCTGGTCGAGCGTCTGATTGCCGCTTTGATTCCCAGGCGTGGATTCGCTCCCCGGACCCTCCTGCTGACCCAGCGAACGCAGATAAATGCGCCCCAGCAGCTTGTGCGCGTCGACGTTGTCGGGGCTGCGCTTAAGCAACTCCTTGGCCGTGCCGATCGCTTCGCCGTTGTGGCCTTCGCGGAAATAGAGGTCGGCCAGGCCCATGGCGAGTTCGGCCGAGTTGGGGTCGGCGTTCAGAGCCGCCTTGAATTCCTCGACCGCGCGGCCTACATACTCCTGGCGGCCGGTGCTTGAGGCCATGTCCTCATAGGCATCGGCGAGCGCCGCGTGGTAATACGCCGTGGAGCGATCCGGCGTAGGCGCCTCGGCCGGCGTTGGCAATGCGGCCTGACCGGTCGCCGCAAGCGGGGAAGCATCCGGCTTGGAAGCGGGCTTGGCCGCCGGCAACGGCGCAATATCCACAGGAGCAGGCTGCGGCCGCACCGGATCCTGAGCGCGCGAAGCCAGCGCGAAGATCGCAAAAGCCGCGGTTGCGGTCCATAACCGGCAACTGCGCGAAGACAACCGTAACCGTCGCATCGGAAGAAGAGCGCCCGGCTCCGGGCAAAGATTGGCTTGAAGCGGTTCCGTCATATTCGGTTCATCCACGCTTTCTTTCCCGTTGCGCACATCGCGCTTTGCCGGGGCGGATGGTCCGCCGCCTGCGCGCCTCGAGCACAAAAGCGGATCGCGGAAAGCCATCGGCGAGGTTGGCGGGCAACCGTTGCTTCCGGCCGCGAACCGGACAGGTCCGAGAGGCGAGGTCTGAACACGGCCATCGACTATTGGACGATTGTATCTCGCAAATGGTTCAGAACGCAGGCAGGCAAGGCTCCCACAATCGGAAAATCGGAGCAAACTGGACCCGAAAAGGGAGATTGCGCCCGGATTCGTCGAATTTACGCGTTCCGCCCCGCTTCCGCGCCGAGTTTCCAGACCGCGCCAACCCCGCCTCAGTGCCGGAAATGCCGCATCCCCGTGAAGACCATCGCCACGCCCAGCCGGTCGGCCGCCGCAATCACCTCCGCGTCCTTCACCGATCCTCCCGGCTGGATCACCGCCGTCGCGCCCGCCGCAACCACCGTTTCCAGGCCATCGGGAAAGGGAAAGAACGCGTCCGACGCGGCCACGCACCCGGCCAGCGGCAACACGGCCTTCATTGCTCCAAAACGCGCCGCGTCCACCCGGCTCATCTGCCCCGCGCCCACCCCGATCGTCTGACCATCTTTCGCATAGACAATGGCATTGGACTTAACGTGTTTGCAAATGCGCCAGGCAAAGAGAAGGCTGGCCATCTCTTCCCCGGTAGGCGCGCGGCTGGTCACCATCGTCAAATCCGCCTCCGTCGCATGCCCCGTATCCGCATCCTGCGCCAGCAATCCCCCCGAGACTTGTTTCACCACGAGTTGCGCCGGAGCCGCGTGGACTTCAACCAGCCGCAGATTCTTCTTCGCGGCAAAGACGGCCAGCGCCTCGGCCGTAAAGCCCGGCGCGGCGATCGCCTCCACAAACAGCCGCGCAATCGCCCCAGCCGCCTCCGCATCCACTTCCCGGTTCACGCCAATCACCCCTCCAAACGCCGAAATGGGGTCGGCCGCAAGTGCCCTTTCGTAAGCCTCCAGCACCGTCGCGCCCGTCGCCGCCCCGCAGGGATTGGTGTGCTTGACGATCGCCACGGCCGTCTCCGGAAACTCCTCCACCAGCGCCCAGCAAGCGTCCAGATCCACCAGATTGTTGTAGCTCAGCTCCTTTCCCTGCAACTGTCGCGCGTTGGCCACGCCCAAGCCCGAGTCGTCGGCATAAAGCGCCGCCCGCTGGTGCGGATTTTCCCCATAGCGCAGACTCATCTTCCGCCCCAGGTTGACGCGCAGCGTAGCCGGCAACGCGTCCGTATCGAAAATCGCAGGCGACTCCGGCTCCGGCGCCCCCAATTCCGGAGTCGCGATAAGCCGATCCAGCGCGTTGGCGATCGCCGTATCGTACGCGGCCGTCGTCGCGAAGGCCTGTTTCGCCAGCCGCCACCGCGTCGCCTTGCCCAAGCGGCCTTCCCGCGCGGTCAGTTCCGCGGCCAGCGCCGGATAATCCGAAACGCGCGTCACGATCGCCACGTCCTCAAAGTTCTTCGCCGCCGAGCGCACCATCGACGGGCCACCGATATCGATGTTCTCGATCAAATGGCCAAACGCCACCCCCGGTTGCGCGGCGGTCTTTTCAAAGGCGTACAGATTCACCACCACCATATCGATGGGCAGGATTCCATGCTCGGCCACGGCCGCCTCATGCTCCGCCTTGCCGCGAATGTAGAGCAGTCCGCCGTGGACGCGCGGATGCAGCGTCTTCACCCGCCCATCCAGCATCTCCGGAAAGCCGGTCAGCTCGCCGATGTCCTTGACCGCCAGGCCAGCCGCGCGCAGCGCCTTCGCCGTTCCGCCGGTCGAAACCAATTCCACGCCAAAGCCGGCCAGCGTCTGGGCAAAGGCCACCAGGCCGGTCTTGTCGGTTACGCTCAACAGCGCGCGGCGAATCGGTTTCAGATCGTTGCTCAAATCGTTGCTCATGTGGGGATCACGGCCTTCCATTGTGGGGAAATCTGCGGGTTGGGAGCCGGCCAGCGCAAAAACCGGAAGCCGTTGCCCCAAGAGTTGTTGTCCGGAACGACGGGATGGACCTGCCGTTCCGCGGTTGCGCGCCCTTGGCACAAGGGTCGATTTCCGCAAGGAACTTCCGATTCGGCCAGCGCCGCCGGCCGCAAGCGCACACTTCAGGGTATATCCAAACTTCGCCCGAAATAGCCCTGCCGGCCGCGCCCGCCCGCGCGGCCCTGTGGATTTCCCGGCTGGAATTGCCAGCGCGCCGCAACCCAACTAGAGTAAAACTATGGGCAGTTCTCCCTCCCCGCCTGGCCTTCCCACGCATCCGCCTGAGATTCTGTTGCCGGAAAGCGCGACCGCCGCCGCGCAGCCAGAGAAGAGGCGAGTCGAGCGGGAGCGGCACTCCTGGGCCTACGCCCCCGCGACCTACTTCCTGGTCGCCGTCAACTGCCTGATCTTCTGCGCCATGCTACTCGACCACGTCTCGCTCTGGAGCCCGACTCCTCAGCAACTCCTCGCTTTTGGCGCCAACCAGCCCAAAGCGGTGCTTCTCGGCGGCGCATGGTGGCTGGTGGTCACCGCCATGTTCGTCCATGTCGGCATCGTTCACTTAGCCACCAACATGTGGTGCCTGTGGAACCTTGGCTTGTTGGGCGAACCGCTCATCGGCCCCTTCGGCGTCCTCGCCGCTTACATCCTTTCGGGGGCCGCAGGCAATCTGCTCTCCATCGCCGTCAACATGCTCGACTACACCCGCTTTCCTCAAGGCAACGCGGACTTGGCCGTCGGAGCCGGAGCTTCGGGAGCCGTATTCGGTCTCGCCGGCGTCCTCATCGTGCTTCTGAAATCGTCCCGCCTGCCCATCGAACCCAAGGAACTGAAGAGCCTGCGCCGGCTGGTGATCTACTTCGCCGCCATCAACTTCGCCATTGGATTCGGTGGCAATCGCCTCAGCGACTACTTCGACCTCGGCATGCAGGTGGACAACATGGCGCATCTCGGCGGCTTGCTCGGCGGAATCCTCTTCGCCCTGCCGCTGGTCCCCATGCTCGGCGCGTCCCGGCGGCATTTTCTCTTCCGCCGCCGCATGGCCGTCACCCTCGTCAGCGGAGTCCTCGTCTTCTTCGGCTTCTATCTCACGTCGGTCTTTCCGGGCTCAACCTGGCCGGCGAAATAGCGCGATCACCGCACCGCCGTCGTGGCGAACTTCTTCACCATCGCCAGCAGCAGCTTCCGGTCGCTCTCGTTCAGGTTCGTCGAGTAGCGCCGGATCTGCGTCAGGAACTTCAGCTCCTCGTCCGACAACTTCTGCGCGTTCGGGTCGCGATGCAGCGCATCCTCTTGAAAAAACTGCGAAATCGGCAAATCCAGCGCCTGCGCGATCTTCGACAGCGTGTCCAGCGACGGCACCGTATGCCCGTTTTCCACGCGCGAAAGATAGCAGCGCAGCAGCCCGGTCTTCTTCTCGATATCGCCCTGAGACAGGCCTTTTTGCAAGCGGTGGCCGCGAATCGTCGTCCCGATTTGCATAGATTGCGATGCTCCCGACCCTCATGTCCACAGTTGTCGAAGAGGGCAATCTGCGTACCTGAGATGTTGATTCAATAGCTAACATGCGCCAACGGCGAAAGCAAGCGCTTTCTTGGAAAAGATGACGATCGAGCTTGCTCAGGCACCGCGCCCTTGGCGCCGAAGGCCCGACATATGGGGCTGCCGGAGCCAAAGGAACAGTTCCCTAGAAGATTTCAAGCCGCTTTCCCAAATAGACAATCCCCTCGATCGCCGCGCCGTTGTAAGGCGGTCCGGGCGCGTAACCCATCGCGAGGTAGAGCCGGTACGCGGCCGGCATCGCCTCCGGCGCGGTGTCCAGCACCAGCCGCCCCTTCCCCGCAGCCCGCGCCCGCTCCTCGACCGCCTCGACCAGCGCCCGTCCCAGTCCCGCCCCGCGCGCTTCCGGCCGCGTCCACAGCCGCTTCAGCTCCCACGCGTCGCCCAGCCGCGGCACAGACCGCCAAGCCAAAAATCCCGCCGGAAACTCCCCCAGCCACGCCACCATCGCCCCGCCGCCCTGTTCCCAATAGCTCTCCGGCAACCGCGCCGCTTCGCGCTCCAGCGACCCATAGCAAAAGCTCGCCACGCCCGGTTGCGCCTGCACAAACCGCCCATATTCCAGCAACAACTCCCGCGCCGCAACCACGCTTGCGGCAGTGGAATGAGGAACCAGCTCCTCCAGCGAAAAACTCTGGCAGGATAAGCGGGGAGCGGAAGTCATACTTGAGTTTACGACGACGGCTTTGCCCGTCGGGATGCCGAAGTGCGGCGGCGTAAACCTTATTCCGGCGCGGTACGTCAGACGAATGCATGCAACAAAACCAAGCGGGGTGCCCTTGAAACCATTGCATTCAGTTGGCGTGTCGGATGCCACGCTCCCCGGGCGCCGGTCCCGTTTGCTTCGGCTTGCCCGGCCTGAGACGGCCCTCCCACGCGCGTTGCTGGCAGCGCTGATCTTGTTAGTCCCGCCCGCCCTCTGCGCCCAAATCGCGCCGCCTCCATCTCCAGTCCAAACCGCCACCCCAGCCGCGGCTGCCTCAACCATCGCTGGAGGCACCCTCCACGGCGTCGTCGCCTCCGGGAAAATTCCCCTTCCCGGTGTCGCCGTTACGGCCAAAAACACCCTCACCGGCAAGAGCTTTGCCACCACCACAGACATCAATGGCGCCTGGTCAATGACCATTCCGCAAAACGGCCGCTACGTTATCCGCACCGAGTTCACCGCCTTCGCCGCCAGCACCCACGAGGCGCTCCTCAACGCCAGCTCCCACGATTCCCAGGTCAACTTCGATCTCACCCTCGCCTCCCGCGCCGCCCAGCAAGACGCTCGCGACCAACAGCAAGGCGAAGCCCAGCAAACAGCCGCGGCCATGCGCCAGTTGGGCGCCGGCGCGCAAAGCCTCAGCCTCATCAGTTCGCTCGCCGCCGGCACCGACGCCGCCGAGGGAGGCACGACCGCGGCCGGCGCGGCTCTTCCCTCCGCCGCCAACAGTGCCGGCTCCGGTGCCGACTCCGTCGCCGTCATCGGCCAATCCGGCTCCGTCAGCCCACTCGCCGGCCTCGACCCAGATCGCATCCGCGACGCCATCGAAACTCTACGCGCGCAGGGCGGCGGCGGATTCTTCGGCGGCCCAGGCTTCGGCGGCCCCGGCGGCCCCGGCGGCTTCGGAGGTCCAGGCGGCGGACGCGGCAACTTCCGCGGCTTCCGCGCCGACCAGCCCCACGGGGCCGTCTTCTGGAACGGCAACAACTCCGCCCTCAACGCCCTCCCCTACGCCGTCAGCGGCCAGCGGGAGACGCAGCCCGACTATGGCTCCAACAACTTCGGCCTCACCTTCATCGGACAGCCCTACCTCCCCAAACTCACCAAGCCCAGCGGCAAAGACACGCTGTTCCTCACCTTCTCCGCCACACGCACCTCCACTCCCATCGATCAATACGCCATCGTTCCCACCGCGGCGCAGCGCGGCTCCTGCTTGAGTACGCTCTCGTCGCAACCGGCCGGCTGCAATCTGCTGACGTTCTTCCCGCTGCCCAACCTCGCCAACAATAGCCAGGGCTACAACTACTACTTCGCCTCCACAGGACAATCCAACTCGACCCAGGGCGGCCTTCGTTACATCCGCGCCGTCGGCCCCAACGCCTCGCTTCCCACCGGCGGCGGCCGGGGCGGCGGGGGAGGGGGAGGCGGACGTCGCAACCAGCAGAATCAGGGACTCCGGCAGAGCGTCAACGCCAACTTCAACTACGCCGACTCCGCCTCCGACAACGTCAACCTTTTCCCCGAGTTAGGCGGCAAAACCGCCGGCCATAACTACTCCCTCCAAACCGGCTACTCGCTCGGCTACCACCGCATCAACAGCAACCTGACCGGCGGATGGAACCGCAGTCTCAGCCAGGTGAAAAACTTCTTCACCGACGGCACAGACGTAGCCACCCAAATCGGCGTCCTCGGCCCAGATGGCGCTCCGCTCAACTCCAGCCCGCTCAACTACGGCGTTCCCAACATCGTCCTCAGCGGCACCACCGGACTCAACGAACAGCAACCCAGCTTTCGCGTGCAGCAGACCATCTCGCTCTCGGAAACCCTGAGTTATGGCCACGGCAAGCATAACTACCGTTTCGGCGGCGACTATCGGCGCGTCCATTCAGACATCCTCGGCAGCTCCAACGCCACCGGCACCTTCGACTTCACCGGCACCGCCGACGAAGCCTTCGCCAAGCTCCTCGCCGGCACACCCGACGCAAGCTCCATCTCCTCCTCCGTCTCCAAAGACTATCTCCGCCAGAACGTCTGGGACCTATACGCCCAGGACGACTTCCGCGCTTACTCCAATCTCACTTTGAACTACGGCGTCCGCTACGAATACTTTTCTCCTTACATCGAAAAGTTCAACCATCTCGCCGAGTTAGCCGCCGGTCCGGGCTTTACTCAGATCGCGGATATCTACCCCGGCTGCACCGGCCAATTCTGCGGCACCGTCCCTCGCTCGCTGGTCTATCCCTTCCATGGCGGTGTTGCGCCAAGACTGGGCCTGGCGTTGCGTCTGCCTAAGTCCACCGTAGTGCGCGCCGGCTACGCCATCAACTTCAACAACGGCCAATACTCCACTTTTGTCGCGTCCATGGTCCACCAGCCGCCCTACGCCAACGTGCAGCAAAACAGTATAACTACTACACCCATTACTTTGGGGGACGGTTTCCCCATCCCCGAGTCCCAACAGACTCCCACGTACTCGCTCGATCCGCACTACACGCTGCCCTATGTGCAAGCGTGGAACATCGACATCCAGAAGACCTTCGGCCTGGGCATCCTGCTCAACGTCGGTTACAACGGATCGAAAGGCACCCACCTCGACATCGCCAGCGCTCCACTCCCTTGCAGTAACAATGCCGGCGCCGATTTCGCGCCCTGCCAAAACTTGAACGGCGCTCCCGCCACGGCCATCGTTCCCTTCAAATACGAGCAATCCAGCGCCTTTTCGAGCTTCCACGACGGCACCATCCGCCTGCGCAAGCGTCTGCAAAAGGGCGTTTCCATGGGAGCGTCTTACCAGTATTCGCACTCCATCGACAACGCCGGCTCCATCGGCGGCACGTCCTCTGTCGTCGCCCAGAACTGGCGCAATCTTACCGCCGAAGAAGGTAACTCCAGCTTCGACCAGCGCCATCGCCTTACCGGCGACTATCTCTTCGAGTTGCCCTTCGGCAAAGACAAGGCCTATCTCACCGGCGGCGGTTTCGCCTCCAAAGCCCTCGAAGGCCTGTCCGTTTCCGGCGCCTTCACCTTCGCCACCGGCACCCCGCTCTCGCCCACCTACCAGGCGTCCACCTCCGAAGTGAACACCTTCACCGAAGGCTCCGAGCGGCCCAACCGCAACCCAGGCGTTTCGCTCACCGCCGGCGCGGAGTCGCTGCATCAGTGGTTCAACAGGACGGCTTTCAGCACCGCGGCCCCCGCCAACGGAATCGGCAACGCCTCCCGCAACTCCATCCCCAGCCCCGGCACGATTTCAAACGCCATGTCGCTCTCCAAAACCGAGCAACTGGGCGACACGCGCAGTCTCGAAGTTCGCGCCACGGCTAACAACGTCTTCAACACAGTCCAATACTCGGGCGTCGACACCAACGTCAATTCGCCCACCTTCGCTGAGGTTCTTTCCGCCGCCTCCATGCGCTCGTTCACGTTCCTCGCCCGGTTCCGCTTCTAACTTAGGAGAGTTGCAAAGTGCTTCGCCAGATACAACGCGCTTTCACCATGGGACTGGTAGCCCTTCTGGCTTCGCCTCTACCCGCGCAGCAAAGCGCGAGTAACTCCACCGGAAGCTCGAATCCAGACACCGGTTACGTTCTCCGCGCGGAGTCCGACCTGGTGCTCACTAACATCGTTGTCCGTGACGCCAAAACCGGCGACATCGTCACCGGCCTCAAGCAAAGCGACTTCACCATCCTCGAAGACGGCAAGCCGCAGCAAATTGTCAGCTTCGACTTCGAAAGCGTCGACATGGCCAAGCCGCTGAATGAAGCCACCATCAGCGGCCTTGCCTCCTCCGCGACCGGCAAGACCGCCACCGGCGGCGTGCGCCCCGAAGACCTGAAAGATCATCGCCTCATCGTCTTCTTCTTCGACCTAACTTCCATGCAACCGGAAGACATCGATCGCAGCGTGGACGCGGCTCGCGAGTTCCTCACCCACAAGATGCAACCTGCCGATCTCGTCGCGCTGGTCTCGCTCGATACCGCGTTGAAAGTCGATCAGGACTTCACCTCCGACAAGGACAAACTCGCCGCCGAAATCGGCATGTACAACGGCACCGAAGGCGGCGCTTTCGCGCAAGGAGCCAACGCCAACTCCAACCAGGTCGAAGACGCGAGTGGTTACACGCCGGACGAAAGCGAATACAACGACATCAACACCGACCGCGAGTTATACGCCCTGCGCGCCATCTCCAAGTCGCTCGAGCGTATCAATCAGAAGAAATCGCTGCTCTATTTCTCCGGCGGCCTCACCCGCGACGGCATCGAAAACCAAGCCTCCCTGCGCGCCGCCATCAACGCCGCCGTGCGCGCCAATCTGGCCATCTACAGCCTCGACACGCGCGGCTTGCAGGCGGTTTCTCCCCTCGGCGACGCCTCCACCGGCAGCCTGCGCGGCACTGGAGCCTACAACGGCGCCGCCATCCAGAACAACTTCAACGCCAACTTCGCCTCGCAGGAGACCATGACCACGCTCTCCGCCGACACCGGCGGCAAAGCCTTCCTCGATAACAACGATTTCTCGCCGGCCTTCGCGCAAATCCAGCGCGACAGCTCCGCCTACTACGTCCTCGGATTCAACTCCACCAACCGCGCCCGCGACGGCCGCTTCCGCAAACTGCAAGTCAAGGTCAACCGTCCCGGCGTCAAACTCGAATACCGTCCCGGCTACTACGCCCCCGCCGACTTCAAGCACTCCGGCAAGGAAGACCGCGAGCGCGAACTGGAAGACGAGTTAGCCAGCGACCTGCCGGCCACCGATGTCGCGCTCTATCTCGACGCCTATTACTTCCGCCTCGATGAAAATCGCTTCTACGTGCCCGTCTCCCTGATCGTCCCCGGCTCGCAAATTCCCTTCGTCAAAGGCGGAGACAAAGACAAAGCGACGCTCGATGTCATCGGCGAAGTTACCGACGCCGCCAAACATCTCATCGGCAACGTGCGCGAAACCGTCAAGCTAGCCGTAAGTGAGCAAGAGCAGGTGCGGCAGAGAAACATCCAATACTCCACCAGCTTCAACCTGCCGCCGGGCAAGTATCATCTCAAGTTTGTCGTCCGCGAGAATGAAACCGGCCACATGGGCTCCTTCGAGACCGACATCGTTCTCCCCGACATGCGCAAGTCGCCGCTCAAACTTAGCTCCATCCTTCTCGCCTCCCAGCGCGTCGCCACCAAGGCCGCCAACCCCCTGGTCCACGACGGCGAGCAGTACGTCCCTAACATCAGCCATGTCTTCCGCGAAGGCCAGCACCTGTATCTGCTCTACGAAGTCTACAACCCGACCAAAGTCAAGCCGGTCGCCGACGCCAATGGCGCTACCGCCAAGGTCGTCAAAGGCAGCATCAACCTTATCAGCAACCTGGAGCTGATCCAGGGTTCCACCAAGGTCTTCGAAACCCCGGTCGTGCAAGCAACCGCCTTGAACGTCGCAGGCCGCGACGCGCTCGCCGTGCAACTGGACGTACCCTTGGAGAAACTCAAGCCTGGCCAATACATCGGCCAACTGAATATCATCGACGACGCCGGCGGCAGCTTTGCTTTTCCGCGATTCGCCGTGCTGGTCAGAGAAGCGGACAAACCCGCAACCGATACCCCGGCATCGCCCGCCAAGCCCTAACCGCTGCCGCGGGAGTTTCCGTAACCGGCCAGATTACGGCGTTCCAAGAGGCGGCAAACGCAGCGACACGCGAGTTCCGCTGCCCAACTCGCTCGCGATCGTCGCGCTGCCTCCGTGAAGCGTCAGAATGCCCTGAACGATGGCAAGTCCCAAACCTGTCCCGCCGGAACTCTTGGCGCGAGACGGATCCACGCGGAAGAAGCGATCGAAGACTCGCGGCAGCGCCTCGGGGGGAATGCCCGCCCCCGTATCCGAAACCTCGACGCAAATCGTACCGTCTTCGTTAGCGGCCGACAGCGTTACGGTCCCACCCCTTGGCGTGTGGGCAATCGCATTCGAGACCAGATTGCTGACGGCGCGCAGCATCAGCGAGCGATCCAACGCCGCGTTCAGGGTCTCGGCCCCATCCCGCACCGCAAGCGTTATTCCCGCGTCCGCCGCGGAAACCTCGTAGTAGTCGCGAACCGTCGTCAGCAACTCGCCGATGTTCACCCGCTCGCGATGCAACTCGCTCAAGGGGCTCTCCGCGCGCGCCAGAAACAGCAGATCGCCGATCAACTCCGATAGCCGCACCGCCTCTTCCAACGAGGATTCCAGCACGTCGCGGTACTCTTCGGCCGTCCGGGCGCGGGCCAGAGCCACCTCGGCCTCTCCGCGAATATTGTTCACCGGCGTACGCAGATCGTGCGCGATGTCCGCCGAGAATTGCGAGATGCGCTCGAAGGATTCTTCCAGCCGATCCAGCATCGCGTTGAAAGTCCGGGCCAACGAAGCCAGCTCCAGCGGATACCCCTCGGACGCAATCCGTTCGCGAAGATTCGTCGACGTGATCCTCCGTGCCGTCGCCGCGATCTCTTCCACGGGCCGGATCCCGTGCCGGGCAATGCGGTAACCCACTAGCGGAAAGATCACCGAGGTCGCCAGCAAAATACCCCAGAACCACATCCGGTAGCGCGCCAGTAACTCCTCTTCCTGCGAAACGTCGATCGCGATTTGAACCCGGTCGCTGTGCGACGACGGGGCGCCAACGGCAACCGCGGCGCTGGCCACCCGGAACGGTTGCCCATCTCTGCCGGCCATCGTCGTCGATCGCTCGGAGAGGCCGCCGGTCCGGCGCGCCAGCTCCGCAATATCCAACTGCCCGGCCATGCCAGGCGTCGTCATGATTGCGACGCCGCGCTCATCGAGCAAGCGAATGTAAAACTGCTGGTAGCGCCGCGCCTGGGACTCCAGCTCAATCTCTTCATGCAACGCATCGTCGTCGTTGGGCCTGTCGCGCAGCATGGTGCGCAGCACATGCAGCTTGTCGGCAAGGAACAGCTCGGTGCTCCGATCCAGTTCCATCCGCAAAACCACATAAAGACTGGCCGTAGCCAGAACCACAAGCGTCAGCCCCGCCAGCGAGTAAGCGGCCGACAGCCGAAATGCCAGCGTTCTGCGCAGCAGCAGCGCATTCCACGCGCTACGGCTTGTTTTCGAAGACATATCCGGCTCCCCGAACCGTGTGAATCAGCTTAACCGGGAACGGATCGTCCACTTTGCTGCGCAGCCGACGCACATTCACATCCACCACATTCGTATCGCTGTCGAAGTTCATATCCCAAACCGACTCGGCGATCAGCGTGCGCGACAGCACTTCGCCGGAGCGCCGCGCCAGCAAGGTCAGCAACAGAAACTCCTTCGCGGTCAGGTCCAGCCTCTGGCCGCCGCGCGTGGCGCGATGGCGCAGCAGGTCGATTTCCAGATCGGCCATCCGCAGCGTCTCCTGCGGGCGCGGCGCGGAGCGCCGCAACAGCGATCGCGCCCGCGCCAGCAGTTCCGAGAACGCAAATGGCTTCACCAGGTAATCGTCGGCGCCCAACTCGAACCCGCGCACCCGCTCATGCACCGCATCCCGCGCCGTGAGCATCAGCACCTGCGCCTTCTGTTCGGTCTCGTGCAGCCGCGCCAGCACCTGCCATCCGTCCATCACCGGCAGCATCACGTCGAGAATGACCAGATCGAATTCGAGTTCCTGCGCCAGATGCAAACCCATCAGACCGTCGGAAGCCACGTCGACCACATAGCCGGCTTCACTCAGGCCCTTCTTCAGGAACTTAGCGGTTTTCAGTTCGTCTTCGATAATTAGAATTCGCATCAGTAACCGCCTGGAAAGAGAATCTTGCTCGCGACTGCAATGCCCTGGAGCGCCTATGACTTCAGGGAAGGAAACTCACCTATGGCTTCTCTTCCGCACCGAAGGCGAAGGCGAGCATTGGAAATAGGTTGGCAACGCCCCGGTGCGCATCCGTCGCCATTGCGCGCAGGGCGCCCGCCCCGGCGGGATTGCCGAAACGCGACGGCTGTTGCCGAGTATAGATGAGGGTCTGTTTCTCGCCTTTATCCAGAGGTTCGCGAACCCTCTGAAGCGCCGCACCGTTCTCGATCAGCGTCCACGTCTCTTTCGAGCGCAGGATGCGGCCGTCTTCGTGCTCCTCGATCGTAAAGATGAGGCTCGAGTCTTTCCACACGACCGCGGTGTGGAACTCGTCTCCGTCGGCGCCAGTCGATACCGAGACTTTCCCGTCGGTCGTGTACTTCTGCTCCGCGTGCCGGGAACTGCCGGAGCTGTTCGTCATCGTCGTCTCCACCGTCAGCGCATGGTCGCGTTGTTCTATGCGCAGCGCCACGTCGCCCCTGCGCCGCGGTTGGCAGCGATCGTTGTCCTGCTTCCAGGTGCCTGAAAAGTCCGGCGTCCCCTGCGGCCACGCCGCCGCCGCCGCCATGGCCATCGTCAGGGTGCAAAGGAAAATCCGCATGGTGTGAAGCATCGGCGTTTCACTCTTTCTCGTTCCCAGCCGTTCCAAATCATTCCCGGCCGTTCCAAGTCTTAAATCGCTCCGCTGGGGCGGCCGAGCCGGCCGCCCGCGAAGTTGCCGGCGTTAGAAATCGAACCGCAGCGCGAGTTGGATCTCGCGCGGCGTTCCCGAACCGACCGGCGTAATCGGCGACACAATCGCCGTGTTCAGGTTGATCGGGTTGATGATGCTGCCGAAGCCGTTTGTGTTGGCCGGGTTGAAGGTGGCTTGCGGCTGGCCCAGTTGCGGGTGATTGAAGACGTTGAAGAACTCGGATCGGAACTCCACCCGTCCGCGCTCGCCCAGGGAAAATTCTTTGCCCAGGCCCATATCCACTTGCCAAGTGCCCGGCCCGCTCAACAGATTGCGCGGCGCGGTGCCAAAGGCGCCCGCCGGAGTCGTAAACGCCGCGGGATTGATCCATCCCGCAACGCTCCTGCCTCCCGGCGGCGCGAGCGGCACGCCCGGAACCCGGTCGGGACGCTCGGTTCCAGAGGCCCCATCCGGCGCCGTGTAGCTGCTCGGCATCACCACATTCACCGGGAAGCCGGTGCGAGCCAGCGCCGTCGTCGTCATCTCCCAGTTGCCCGCGATGGCGCTGGCGATGCCGCGATGGTTCAGCATAGGCTTGCCCACTCCAAAGGGAAGCTGATAGACCGCATTGCCGTTGATCACATTCCGGGCGTCCCATGCTCCGCTGGCGCGGTCGCAAGGCAGGCACAGGGGGTTCTCCGGCTCGATCTCGTCGCCGTCGCCGCTGCCGTTCGAGCCGTTATCGATCTCATGCGACCACATGTAATTGGCCGCCACCAGCAGCCCGCTCCTGAAAGGCCGCCGCACCGCCACCGAAAGGCCGTTGTACGAACTCATGCCGATCGAGCCGCGCCAGTTGATCGCCGGGGCGAATGCCGGATACTGCAGCGTCTTGTAGCTCGGAGCCAGGTAAAGATTCACCTGATTCTGTTCCAGCAGGTGTACGCCATGGCTTCCCAGGTAGGAAATGGTGCCCACGAAATTGCCGGGCATCTCCCGCTGCACGGACAGATCCCATTGCTCGACATAGGAGTCCTTGCGATCCCGTTGCTCGGCATTCGGCGAAAGCGTACCGGGGCCGCTGATGAACGGGGTTACCGGATACGTCACCTTCAGGCTCGACGTGCTCTTCACCGAGTAGGACGGCACTTCGTTCTTGGCAGGCAGGTTTTGATCGTCCAACTGACCGTCCTCGTGGTACGTCCCGAAGCCGGCGCGCAGCACCGTCTTTCCGCCCTTATCCAGCGCCCAGGACAAGCCCACGCGCGGATCCACGTCCCCGTAGTTCTGCTGGCCGAAGCTGGCACCCACGCCGCAGTATCCCGCCGCTCCGCAGGTGTCGAAATCGAATGGGTTGGCCTTCCCGTTCGCCTCGGTAAAGAGCTGGAAGACGGTGTACCGGAGCCCGAGGTTGAGCGTGACATTGGCGCTCAGCTTCAATTCGTCCTGAGCGTACTCGACGATATCGTTCTTGCGCAGGTCGTTCACTGGCAGTGCGCCGGTCAGGCTCGCTTTCTTCACCTCGTTGGCCGCCAGCGCCTCCACCGTGGCAAACGTAACCGTGCCGTGTTCCCCGTAGTGCTGGTTCACCTGGACGTTGCGGAATTCCACACCCGCTTTCAAAGTCTGCCGGCCATGCACCCAGGTCAGATTGTCGATCCCCGAAAACGAATTGCCCACATAGATGCTGTTGTAGCTGTAGTTCAGGTTGCCGAATCCCGGCCCAGGACCGGTGGAGATGGCGATCTGATATTGGGTGTCCGCCGGACTGGAGTTGTAGCTGTTGTTGGTGGCGCGATTGAACCCGAACTTCGCGTCGTTGGTCAGCGTGGGGCTGAAGATGTGCAGCACTTCGAGAATGCCGTTGACCGGCGCGGACACCTTCTGTTGCAGGCCCGTCGCGGAGGTCGAAACCGGCTGCGTATTGACCGACCGGTCGAAATTGAAGCGCATAAAACCGGTCGTTTTCGAGGAAAAATGCTGGTCGAGCCGCAGCATCTCGGAGGCCTCATTGACCACCTGCGTGCAGGAGCAGGTGAGCAGATCGTAGTCCGCGTAGTGCGGGTCGCCGGGGTCGTTGGCCGGCGTCCAGGGCGTCAAAATCGTGCGTGGACCGGCGCCCGGATACCCTGCAAGCAGCGGATACACCGGCGAAGAAGTCGGCACGCTCGCAATCAGCGCCGCGCTCGGCACGTCCCCGCTCACCGGATAGCCCCACACCTGCCGGTACGCCTCCGAAGCGAGGAAGAAGAATGTCTTGTCGCGAACGATCGGCCCGCCAACCGATCCCCCGAACTGGTTCAACCGGAGCGGCTGCTGCGTCTCGCCGTTCGAGGCCCAGAGCGGCTCCGGCGCGTCGAAGATGTCGTTGCGCAGGTATTCGAACAGCCGCCCGTGAAGCCGGTTCGTTCCCGAGGGCGAGGTCACGTCCAGTTGCGCCCCGCCCGTTCCGCCTTCTTCGGCGGTCGCCGCCAGCGTATCGACGCGGAACTCCGAGATCGCGTCCAGCGGAATGGCCAGCCGCACCCACGGTCGCTGCGTCTGGTTCACAATGTTGGTCGAGTCGACCCCGTCGTAGGTAAAGTTGCTGTCGTCCAGGCCCCGGCCGGCGAATCGGATCGATCGCTGGTTGCTCCCGCCAGTGTCGATCGCCCCGGGGATGTACGCCGTCAACTCCGACCAGTTGCGCCCATTCAACGGCAGTTCATCGGCCTGCTTCTTTTCAATCAGCCCGGTCACGGTGCTGCTACTGCGGTCCAGCAACGCCGAACTGGCCTCCACTTCGACCCGCTGCTCCCCGCCTGAAACCGGCAGCGCCGCATCCAGGGTTCGCGTCCTGCCGATCACCTGCTCCACATCGACGAATTCGACCTTCTCGAAGCCTGCGTGCTCGATCGAAACGGTGTAGATTCCCACCGGCAGATCCGGGACGTTGTAGACTCCGCTGGCGTCGGAAATCGCTTCGCGCCGCAGCCCCGTCGCGCCGTCCACAACCGTCACATGCGCCCGCGGCAGCACTTGGCCGGACGGATCCGTGATTGTGCCGTTCAACCCGCTCCGGTCCACCTGCGCGGCGCACAGGTGGGCAAAAAGCAACAACGCGACCGGACCGATCGAAGCCAAAAGGCTGCGAATCCCGGCGAAACGTATCGAAAATTGACCTTCACTCTTGGTGCAATGCATGGCTACCCCTAAAGAAACAACAGATTATCGAGCGGACGGAGATTCCGCCGAGTCGCGCTGCTCGTCGCGCGCTTCGGAATCGGAATGAGGATGATTGAGCTGGGACGGTTGCATTCAGGTGTCGTGCTTTCCGGCCGCGGGTGGGGAACCGTGCCGGATTGACTGGAAGCGGCCTTTCGATCGTTGCGGAGCGTGGGAAGTCGGATCGCGCTCAACTGCTTTCGCCCGTAGGAACGATCTCCTGTGGACAATATTCGCGCGAAATATGACGCGTTTGTAATCCGGTATTGTTAGGCGCGGATGACTCGCGAGTTAAGGTTGCATCAATGGTGGATTCCCGAGACCCAAACCGTTGATCCGGCGAAAATATTGCCCGGAATCTCCCCACGCGGCGATAAACCCGAATTTGGGCAACCGGCCTGCGACCCACCGCGTCGCCGATTCACACCCCAGTAACCAAATGACAAAACTGTCATCTTCGCGTCATGCTGGCGTCCTTTTCTCCCTCGTAGACTCAGGTCGTTGGTGTTGCTTCGCCGCTTCGCCACGCCCTGCAATGGAGAGATGGCAAAAGCCTGCTTCATGGTTCTCACTCCGGCACTCAACCGTCCAGCCTGTCGAAGGGCAAGCTGGGTTCCCATAGCGAACCGAAGGCCGCGTATGACAACACCCCATGCGCGATTCCGATCAACCACTCGTACCAGCCGCAGGTCCACGATCGCCAGACGCAATCCCCGGAAAACGCTCGCTATCGGAACGGCCTGACCATCCTCTCCCCCAACCACCCTAAATTTCCATTTGCTGGAGCGACTTGAAATTCCAGAGCCGGCCCAGATCGCATGATGGAAGCAACCGAATCAGGAGAACTGCAAATGTTCCAAGATAGCTCCCGAAATAACCCTCGCCACAGCGCCCAGACCCACGGTCTGCACCTGTTGGCTGGCCTGTTGACCATGGGACTGAGCGTTCCGGCCTTCGCGCAATCCGTTCCGTTCCCCTCCTACCAGGTGGGTCCCCAGACCAACGGCACGTTCGTCGCCAGCGACGGCACCATCCTCACCCCCGCTGGAACCCAGGTGAACCTGGGCATCCGCGTTCGCGCCAAGTCCGTCGCCATCAACCCCACCGGCAATCACACCGCCGCCGTCATGAGCATGGGTACTTCGGCGAGCGACGGCAACGGAGTCGTCGAGGTCTTCAACACCCAGACCGGCGCCGTTTTGCAAAGCTACAACTTCAAAGGCAAGGACTCGAGCGGCAGCTCGCTCGGCATCGCCTACTCGCCGGACGGCAAATATCTGCTCTTCAGCCAGGACGACGGCTATGTCACCGTCGCCGACGTGAACGCGAAGACAGGCATGCTCACGGACAACACCCAGGTCAGCGTCAAGTTGGACGCCACCCTCAAGAGCTACCCCGCGTTTGGCACGTCGCTGCCCGTTCTCAACACCGCCAACTGCACCCAGACCGTCATCCTGCCGGGAACCAAGGTCCCGATCAGCGGACCGATCGGAACCACGGGTAGCATTGCGATCCCCTGCGGTGTTCCCCTCTCGGCCGCCGAAGGAAATCCCGCCCCCTACCCCACCGGCATTGCCGTTTCGCCGGACGCCAAGACCGCCTACGCGGTGCTCAACTTCAACAACGAACTCACCAAAATCGACCTGACCGCGAAGACTTTCGTGCAAGGTCCTGTCGTCCGCGTCGGCAACGTGCCCCACAGCGTCGCCATCTCGCCGGACGGCACCACCGCCTACGTCTCCAACGAAGCCGGTGCGATACCCAGCAGCAACGAATTCCAGCTCTACTCGAACGGCACACCAGTCGCCGCCACCCAGACGGGCGCGGTTTACGCCGGCACCGTCTCCGTGGTCGACCTCGCCACGTTCACCACAACCTCCTACATCCCCACCGGTCACCACCCGACCGGAATGGCCTTCTGGGGCAAGTACCTGCTGGTCGCCAACGCCTACGACGACACCATGTCCGTGATCGACTCGTCGCGGAATGAAGTGGTCCGCACCATCAGCCTCGCCTTGCCGGTTGCGATCCCCGGTTCGACCACCGCCGCTTACGGCGCCGGACCGAACTCGATCGCCGTCGACGAAGTCAACAACATCGCCTACGTCGCGCTCTACAACGCCAACGCGGTCGCGGTGGTAAACCTTTCCTTCGCCGCAAAGACCAACCTCATCGGCATGATCCCGGTCGGCTACGCGCCCAGCTCGGTTGCGCTGGACTCCACCGATAACGCCCTGATCGTGGCCAACGACAAGGGGTGGGGCACCACGGGAAATCCGAGCACCTGCAACGCTCCCGGTCCCTCCAACCCGACCATCGGCGGCACCGTCTCCGGCGCCCCGAAAACCTCCAACTCCTGCACCACCGAATTCGGCGCCACCGCTCTTGAGACCCACCAGGATCTCGGCACCGTCAGCATCATCCCGGTGCCGACCACCAGCGAACTGGCAACCATGACCAAGCAGGTCTCCCTCAACAATCACTGGGATCTGACGGCCAATATCGCCGCCGCCAGCGGTGGCAGCCCCAAGACCGCCCCAGTCCCCATCCCGGCCCACATCGGCGACCCCTCGCTGATCAAGCATGTCTTCCTCATCATCCGTGAGAACCGCACCTACGATCAGATCCTCGGCGACGTGACCCCCGGCAACGGCGATCCCTCACTGGCCGTCTTCGGTGACAACGCGACTTCCGGTCCCGTCACCCCCAACGCGCACACCCTCGTGCATCGGTTCCCCCTGCTCGACAACTTCTACGATCCCAGCCGCCAGTCGGCCGACGGGCACAACTGGATCGTCCAGGCCATGGCGCCCTACTCCGACGACATTCAGTCGCCCGACTGGGTCCGCGACTATCCCTCCAACGGCGGCGATACGCTCGCCTATCAAAACAAAGGTCACATCTGGGACGCCGCCGTCGCGGCCGGAGTGACGATGAAGAACTACGGCGAGTACGTCGAAGAGAACACCTTCAACGTCCCAGGATGCACCCCGACCATCAACACCGAAACCTGCGAACCCAGCTGGAGCGAGTTCTTCCAGGACACCGTCGACTATGAGAATGGCGCCGAACCGCAACTCACCTTCTACAACACGGTCGGCTCCTACACCCCGCTCCCGAATCTGATGAAGTACACCGTCCAAAACTATCCCCAGTTCGATCTGGGCATCCCCGACCAGTACCGCGTCGATGTCTGGCAGCAGGACTTCGCCAAGGACGTCGCCGCGGGCAAAGTGCCCCAGTTCGAGATGATGTGGATCAGCTCCGACCACACCGGCGGACCGCCATCCGCGAAGGCCATGCAGGCCGATAACGACCTGGCCATCGGCCGCTTCGTTGACATCATCAGCCACAGCTCCATCTGGTCCTCCTCGGTCATCTTCATCGAAGAAGACGACGCGCAAACCGGCGTCGACCACGTCGACGGTCACCGCAGCCCTGGCTACGTCATCAGCCCCTACGTCAAACAATACGTACGGAACGACGGCACGGGCGCTGGCGTCTACGTCGACAGCCACTACTTCTCCCAGGTCAACATCACCCGCACCATCGAGCAGATTCTCGGCATCCCGCCGATGAACCAGAACGATCTGATGGCCTCGCCGATGACCGAACTGTTCACCAGCACCCCACCCTCCCTCTACTTCCTCCCGTGGACCCACGTTCCCAATGGCATCCCGTTGGATCTGGGCGTCGCACCCACTGAGGCGCTCTACCAGCACGACAGCCCAGCGGTCAAGGCTCTGCGCGCCGGTTGGATGAAGAAGAAGGCGCAAATCTTCGCCGGCAACTATCAAAGGGCCGACGTGGAAGACACCGACACCGTCAACCACATGGTCTGGTACGAGGCCACCAACTATACCCGCCCCTACCCCGGCGAGAAGAAGGTTCGTCCCGCCAGCGACTTCAAGAAAGTCGCAACCAAGAAAGTCGACGACGACGACTAGTCGCCTTCTGGGTGTCGGTTTCCTCAAGCAATCGACACCCAAACCAAAGTCGAGACGCGAGCATGCGAAACCAAAATGCTCGAAATCGCCTTGCAACCCAAAACCAAATCCCTCTCTCCGGTTGCCGGAGAGAGGGATTTTTGTTGCCGCCCGCAGCTTGCCGCGCACTGCTTGCCGCCTCGCCACACCAGCCTTCGACGGGTTATCGGACCGGCCCAACCGAAATAGCCCGGTCAATCGCGGACTCGAACCCGCTCCACTCGCACGAGCCATCCGCCTTGCCGCAACCCGGCAAAAAGACCGGAACATCCGCCGGCGGATGGTCGAGCGAGAGTACCTTCAACTCCCGCATCTGCTCCAGCGTCTGCGCCGTATACGAAACGCGCACAAAGAGCTTCCCATCCGCCCGCGAACGCCACAACGCGAAGACCAACGCCCCGCCCGGAGGCGTGTCGTCGCGCCGTCCATCCTCGATCCATGTCAGATCGAGCGCTCCCGCAACCGACGCGATGTTGGTGTCGTGCCCCACCAGGAAAAGCACCCGGTCGCCCGGCTTGCCCGGCGCGCCGGCCACCGCTTTTCCCGTCGCGCTCTGTTCCATAGCCTTCCCGATTGCGTCCAGCAGATGCGACGCGTACATGCGCGCCACGGCCGGGGTGCGCTGAGCAAAATCCGCCGCCGCGGAGTGCAGCTGCATCAACGCGCGAACCTTGGCTCCGTCCACGCATCCCCATCCGGTCTCTGCCGCGCTCTTGCCCTCGGTGTACTCGAGCAGCAGAATCTCCGACAGCGTGGAGGCGGTGCTGAGCGGGCCGCGCAGCTCCGCCGGGTGGTCGCCCGTCCCCGGCGCCAGACTGGCGGCAATGTCGAAAAGCGAAACGCGCGATTTGCCAGTCGCGCCAGCCGCGCCGCACCCCGCCAGTACACGATCCAGCTCGGCCAACTGCGGCCGATAGGCTTCCGTCACCGCATTCGGATCGCCCCCAATGCGGCCGCCGATCGCCGCGGCGGCAAGCTCATGGTCGACGCCGCCGGGATTCGCCTCCGTAAAATGAAACAGCGGGTCCGCCTTGCCCTCCGCCAGCGCCTGCACCTCGACCGCGCATCCAGGCAGCAGCCCCTCGGCGATCGCCTTGCCCGTCTCCCGCGTTCTCTGGTCGGAGTCTGCCAGTATGCTGACGCGCCCGGCGTCGGCGCACCCTTCCGCAGCCAGCAGCCCCGCCGCGGCCAGCCTGGCCCGATCGTACGCGCCAAACAACTTCATCGACTGATAGCCGTGAGCCGTCAGATAGCCCGGAGGCACGTCCCACCGCGGCCACGGCGCAGCCGCATATTTGTCGTACTGCTCCGCCTTGCCGGTGGGCGAGCGCACCCCGTGCCGGCTCAGGTACACAACAAACTGCAGGCTCGCGTCCTTGGGCTCCTGGCCCTGGCTAGGATTCTGCGCCTGGGTCGCCGGCAAACCGCAAACGAGGGAAAGCAGCACGAAACGAGAGATTCCAGCATGGTAAGTCATAAGTCCCCTTTAGCGTCCTGAGTTTGAAGTTGTTCCAACCGATGTCGTCTTCCGTTCCAACCAATCTTGTCATCCATTCCAACCAATCTTGTCATCCATTCCAACCAATCTTGTCATCCGTTCCAACCAATCTTGCCGTCCGTTCCAACCAATCTTGCCGTCCGTTCCAACCAATGTCGCCGTCAGTTGCAACCAATCTTGCCTTCCATTCCAACCAATCTTGTCATCCATTCCAACCAATCTTGCCGTCCGTTCCAACCAATGTCGCCGTCAGTTGCAACCAATCTTGCCGTCCATTCCAACCAATCTTGTCATCCGTTCCAACCAATCTTGTCATCCATTCCAACCAATCTTGTCATCCATTCCAACCAATCTTGTCATCCATTCCAACCAATCTTGTCATCCGTTCCAACCAATCTTGCCATCCGTTCCAACCAATCTTGT
>Ga0209208_10000471_pt1 | contig 52187 bp, 37 predicted proteins | sample S1TSphfallax_3_FD_187694 | JGI IMG/M metagenome (GOLD analysis project Ga0209208, IMG submission 187694) | Host-associated microbial communities from peat moss isolated from Minnesota, USA - S1T2_Fd - Sphagnum fallax MG (SPAdes) (version 2) | ecosystem: Host-associated > Plants > Peat moss >... | reverse complement strand
AAAAAAAAGAAAAAGAAAAAAAAAAAAAAAAACAACTTGCTAAACTAGTTATGTGATTGGAATAAGCAAGAACGAGCAACCGGCTAAGCCGGTCACATGCTGGATGAAAGCAGCAGCGGGGGGTTAGTGATGAAGTAGTGACGAAAGTCAGTCGCGTCTGATGATGTGACTACGAAGTAGTGTTGCCGCCGCTGCTGCCGCTGCTGCTGCAGTTGCTGAGTACCTAAACACCGCCTTCGTAGAGTACTACATCGGTAATGAGAGGAGCAGGAGGACACCAAGGAGGAGGACGGGGAGGAGGAGAAGAACAAGGAGGACAACGACGACGACTGCACTTGTTGCCAAAACTGCACTGCATTGCACTTCACTACTTTCTTGGTCTTTTTCTTCTTCTTCTTGTACTGCAACAATATAAGCATTTACTGTTTCTTTCTGTTTCCTCCCTTTGCTTGGAAATTACAGTCTAGAACCAACAACGACACGATCAGAGCCTGGAGTTGGGGACAACAAAGGTAGCGGAGGAGTAGGAGGAGGAGGAGGAGGAGGAGAAGAGGCAAGGGATGGAGGGAAGAAGCAACAGAGAGTCGGAGAATCAAGATCCTTTTGTGTCCTTATTATCTATGATTGAGGATTTGTACTGTGTGCGAGATACTTTCTTCCCGCTTGATCCGAGTATAAAGAAAGCGCGGCTGGATAATTTGATGCAGCAAGCGTTGATTGTTCTCGCTGAAATCGCATCAGGTGCTGCTTCTCGCCTTGTTGTCTTTGATGTTTCTTGTTTTTGGAACCAATTTTGTTTTGTTTTTTCTGTTTTAGTTTTTGGAGAGTCTTTGTTCGCTTCTTTTACTGCTTTTGTTTTGAGAATAAAAGGCCGGCGTGAGGAGGAGTTTGTAGTTTGTGAAAACGCCGAAGAGCTCAGTCGAGGGCTTTGCTGGAAATGTTTAGAATGCAGGAAGCAACCGGAGCAACGAGCGCAATGGGAGTATTTGCGAGGGAAGGTCCTTGATGCTGGTCCTGACTACTGCAAAGAAGCTGAAGATCATCTCGCAAAATCTGTACTCACATTTTGCCCTTTCCATGAATCTTTGTTTCTAGTAGAGAAGAATTACATTTGTTACTGACAATAGAATGGTTTTTGCTATTGATTCTCAAGGCATCAAGCTTTGGAGTGGAGTGAACAGGTGAAGCTAGATCCATCCAGAGTGGATGCATGGTGTTGTCTGGGCAACTGTTTTTGGAAGAAAGGAGATCTCTCACAGGCCAAAAACTGCTTCAATTATGCACTTAGCAAGGTCTTCTTCAGTCCCTGAACACTTCAGTGATTATGAATAAGTTACAGCTCTGAAGTTCCTTTTGTACTTTGATGGTCAAGTTTTCCCATCCAGAATTTCTCTTGATTTGGGAGTTGACAAAGAGGAGATACCTGGGGTGGGATGTGGACAGGGGCTGAACAAGAAAGCTCTCCAACAGCTATCTATGCTTGAGCGGCGAATTGCCAAAGGTAAAGCTTATTACTCTCATCAGGGTATTTCTGTGACTATGGTGCAAGGTTTATGCTCTGCTTCTATAATGATTTAGACCTATGACTATCTTGATAAAGTCCAGTTGATATTCTTGAAACTTTACAGCAGGATAAGTGGCATTGCTGCTGATTATTGCTCATGAAAGTGTCTCATTCCCAACCTGTGCTGGCTTTGTTCCTATTGTAAAAGCGTGCCCTAATTTTTGTAGTGTATTTAGATGACTGTTGTCATGCACAAGAACTCAGTGAGGATCTTCTAGGATCTCATGAAATGGAAGGCATCTTCTGTTGTGGAAGCACACACCCTCTGAAAATTAGGGCAGGCTTTTATGCTGGAGAAGGGTAGGGCCCTTGGTCCTTCCTTGTTTTCTGGTGCCCATCACTCAGGCTGCCACCTTGTGCCTAGGCACCTCAAAACTAGGAAGTGCCTCTGGCTCTACCCTTCTCCTATACTTTTATTGTTGTTCTCAGTTGATGTGAACTAGTTACAAGCATGTGTCTGTTGAGCTCTTATGAACTGCTGGCAAGAATTTAGGGTTTGTCATCTTAGATCTGGTAATGACAAATCAAAGGCTCTGTTTTCTTAGATCATTGCTACATGACATTCACCCATGCCACATATTGGTATAATGACATGGGAGAAACTACCTTGCTTGTGGTCACACAGCATGTACTTGTCATTTTATTCTTCACTTCAGCTGTGCCAATCATTGTGAATGTAGAGTTGGAAGCAGTACAGTGTCTGAGACATATATACACTGTTGCTAATAAGCAAACATTACAAAAACTGTCGATGCAGGAAGTCCAGATGAGGCAGAGACAATAGAAGAAAGTATTCGACATGCTAAGCAAGCAGTCACTCTTGACATCAAGGATGGCCAGTCTTGGTGTATGCTTCTGATCTCAAATGACCCTCTTCAAACCTGGAATAGAGTAGGATAAATGTCGTGCCATGGCAAATGAGATGAAGCTTACCCACAAGTTTGTTGCATCTGGAATCGGGATACTATTGAAATCCTTTTTTGATTATGTCTCTTGGCTGCTTGCTGATATCATGATTGAGTCTTCCTGTTGCTTCTGGAAATGCAACAGAAACTCAGGATGGAGAATTTTGAATTCTCAGTTAGGTTTCAATACTGAACTTAATCCTGGCAAATGATCCTAAATTCATGATTCACATGGATGTTTTGGGCTGCAGACACTCTAGGGAATGCTTTCTTCACAAGCTTCTTTGTGACGGGTGCTTGGGATCAGAGTAAGCTGCATCAGTCCCTCAAAGCTTATCAAAATGTGGTGAGTCCTTTGGTGTCCATATCAATCATTCTTGTGTCTGTTGACTTAGTTTGATTCAGTGCAATGTAACAAGGGCACTGATGTCCAAGTCGCATTGAGAGTTGCTCCCAGTGACAGCAGCTGCTACTTAGCCAAGCATTTTTCGTCCAATTTTGTAAACTTGGTTGGATCTTCCGAACTTGTTGTCTAGTTTCTGTAGGTTGTAGAGCTTTTGAGCCCCTTGGTAGATATCAGTACTTAAGCACACCTTTGCAGCATTTCAACATAGATGTAAAATGTTTGGGTTTAGTGGTTGCCAACAGATTTGCTGGTTTTAGTAGTCAATCCCATCTGCAGTGCAGCTCTGAAATGTCTTAACACATATGATGACCTAGAACGCAACTGTGTAACGAGTCATCTTCAGAATTGCTGCAGGAGTATATCAATTTGGACCATTGTCTGTTTAGGCAGTCAAGCAGAAAATCTTGGAATAGTTTTAGGGTGATCTAGGCTGGTTGCAGTCCCTTGCACCTGGATCAAGGCTTTGTTGTATCCTACCCTTAAGATACTACAGTTTTGGTACTATGTTTCAAACTCTGATGAATTTGCCAGCTTTGAGACAGCAATATACATAGCAATAACTTCTGGTTGAATTTGTGGTAGTGCTGATTATGGCTGAATTTTCAACATCAAAAGTGGCTTCTTGGTTGACTCATGTGCTGATTATATTATGTTCTGGGTGCATGTCATGTAGGAGAAAGATGAAATGGCAAGTGCGAATCCTGATCTACATTTTAACAGTGCAACAGTGAGATCTTTGATTCCATCAATCATCCACTTCAAATTGCATGTCACTTTTATTGATGATGCAATTTGCAAACTCACACCATCCAAGTTTTGAATCCCTCACCAATTGGATGGAGGTATTGAGTTGGAGCAGGTCCATCAATATTTGGAGGATTATGAAAGGGCACTGCAAAAGTTTGAGGCTGCTAGTATCCGTGATCCAGGGCTGCATGCTGAACATGAAGTTAGTAAACTAGTAAACTTGCTCAGCAAACTTGAAGATCTCACCGTCAATAAGGTAAGCTGTCTCAATTCTTGGCTCTCCATGTCCATCCTAGGGCCTTAGAAGGTTGGCAGTCTTACAGCAGGATGACATGTCTCTCATCCTCAGGGAAGATCAATAAGATTGCAAATGCTAAAGAGATAACAATTACCATAGTAGCTGCATATACCACTGCAATGATATTCATGGAAGGTTATAGATTGCATTATGAGCCCAAAAATGACCAGCAAGGGATGCTCAAACTGCTAAATTGTCTATGGTCTTTCCATAGCTATGATTTCTATTACAGTTATGGGAATCAAAGAGGAGGCTGTGTAAAGCAGTAGTCTGGCAGGAAAGAATGCAGCAAGAAGGTTTTAATTTCAAACCATAAACAAACTTGAAGTAGAAATTCACACAATTCTGGTTGGCTCTCCACAAGGGTTTCTGCAGATTGCTGGTTGTCTCAACCATATTGCTATCTGAGCAGAAAAACTTTGGAGAGAGAAATTCCTATTTTGTTGTTTGTAGAATTGGAGATGGCTTTTGGCTGGTGTATGAATTTGTGGTTTAGATTGCCTGTTCAATGTTAGGATGGGTGTTTTCCCAGTTCAACATTTGATATTTGGTTTTATTTGTATACAGGGGCGAATCAAGCCAAAGAGATTAGCATCAATTCTATCTTGCCTTCCTCCAGATACTTGTAAGCCTCTTTCACTATTCTAAGATGGATTTCTACTAGCTGGCAACAATGACAATGTGACTTGAAGACTTGGGGAGGATTCCATGGAACAGTGTTGGGGGATATTGGTGCAAATTCAATCAAAAGCAGACTGTGGCATCATATTGTCAGAACTAGTGCTGCAAGTCTGGTTACCCATAGAGGTTTTGGTTCTTGATGTTGTCACATTGTCTCACCAATTACCAAGGACACCTTGTCAGATTTTGTAAGGAAAAGAGATGAGTATTTAATTATTATGTTCAACAGAATGTCAGAGCAAGATTAATTTTTAGCAAGAGTAGCATCAAGAGGAAGAACTGAAAATATGATCAGAGTCTCAACACAACAATGAGTACAGTTGCTTAAGTTGTTAAACTCAAAACTGCCATGACTTGATGAAAGACCCTCCAAGTTTTTTGGCTTCCTGAGGTAGGCAGTGAGAGCAGTTTTGATCTTTGTTGCCATGCACTAAATGTAATATCTCATCTACTCCCAAATAGGGAGTGATACCCTGCCCATGTCACACTACTAAGGGCTGATAATGGAAAGCTGGTATTTTCTCCCAACCTTTGCCGGTTATTCAAAGGGCAAACCTTACGATTTAGTGGATCAAGAGCATGAAAGAATGAAAACTCAAGACCAGGACTTCTTTGGGAAGTTAAATCTCTCTCTGTCTGCCCTTGAAAAACTGGAGGTCAGTTATGTCTTGGGGGTTGGAATGGGAACAGCTGTTGGTGCTCACAAGCAAGTAAGAGTTGGAGCGTTGCAAGAAGGATTTAACAAGGGTGTGGCACTTCTAGGGAAAGTGCTACAGACTGTCCCTCATGAGAATTCAGTGCCCCTGTATGTTCCTTGCTCCCATGTTCTGCCCTATGCATGTTATTTATTGTAAGAAGATTCATAGCAATTCACAATGCTAGAACAGATTACTCTTAAGCTGATGGCCACACATTGCCTCTTGTAGCTGTGTGCAGTGTTGTACACCAACCTCTTTGCTATGCATGGTAGTTTTGTAAGAGCATTTGCAGTAGGTAAAAGGTTCTGGAAAGAATTATTTGTAACCAATATCCAATGCCTGTGTGCTTAGCTCCTGCCAAAGTAGGAGTCTTCATGTTAATATCACACTAATGTTTAAAATGCATTTCATTTTTGGCTTTAGCACAAGAGAACTGGAGGTAAAATCCTTGATATTTTAAGACCAAATTGCATAGGCAGCAGTGTTAAGCAGAAGCCAGTCATCAGGATAAGGTCTAGTAACAGAGCAGGGTGTGTATGTCTCTTCGTGTTGGAGTTTTTACAGCATGTAATGGACTGAAGCAATGTTGTGCAGTTACTATTTAGTGGCTGATCGAGAAGCCAACTGCTTTGCTCTCTCTGTGTATGCGCTTCGTGAGGGTGCGGTAAATGTCTTCTTCATTAACGTTATTTGGAAGAATTGATGATGAAATGTCAGGTGGTGTTGAAGTGACAATTTTGACTTGATGATGTTTTACTGTCAACCTGGTTGGAGTCTTTTAAGAGTCTTGGTGAATCTGCAGATTAGGGAGGGTAACACTGTGACCTTACTGGAACCTTTCTTCCACAATGTGTGTGTGTCATGGCAGGGCAAGGTGAAGATCTCTCCATTTTCTTCAAATGGCGTTCTTCATTGTTTTCAATTCTTGCGTTCACATTTTCATATCCTATGGTTACATTTAAGGGTTTGTCTTCCAATTAGCAGAGCGCCCTAGTGTACCACTTTGGGGTTCTCAATAGTTTGTTGCAAAGTGATCTAAAATTGAAATCATCTATTTTTGGTCATTTTCTCCGAGAAGATCTGCATGAAAGCCTCATTTAGTCTTTGTGATGCAGACATATCAATACAAAGCAATACGTGTGGATCTGCCTCAGCAGCTTCTGTTGAATGGTCGGCCTACCTTAGTACAGGATGCTGTTTGCTCAACACTGCAAGCAGAAAATATTGCTCCTTGAAAAAAATTGTCTGTTTCTTTCATCAGGTGCAATCACCAACCATTTTGTGAAGTCCAATTGCTCATTTGGCTGGAAGGTTCAAAACTGCTAACACTGCTAAAATGTTTTTAGTTGTCTCTAGAGCTTAAAATTAATGCCCATTCTCAACTGGAGTGTGTCATCAGCTTGACTATGTCCTAAAAACTCTCTCCACACTTGACCTGATAGTCAAAGTGTGTTGCATGGAAGGCATTGGTAACTATACTAGTCTACCTGATTGCTTTTGTGACAGCTGGCAGAGTTGAAACCCTGACAGTTAGCTTATGACTTTTGCCATGTAATGAAATCAGAGGCCACCCATACATGTTTATGTATTCTATGTATATGTATATATACTGATGCTCTTCCAACTTAAGATAATTTTATAAACATAATGGTTCATTCATAGTTTGGAGTCATTCATATGTGGGGGTCACCTTGTTGGAACCCCTACAACAGCCTTAATTCACCTTTGGTCTACTTCTTCCTCAGGGCTACTTGCTGATAACTAGGATCTGCTGAACCTCACTTTGTTACAGGGTTTTTGGGTCCATTCACAGTGCTTACACCCTATGCCAATTGAGGGAACCCTAGGTTTGATCAAACATTTCCAACCCTACACCACACATATTATCTTTGTTGTTGTGGGATAATCTGATCCTTGGGTCTACTTTCTGAGGTTAAGGGTTCATTTCCCTCACCTCTCCTCCTATAGTTCTTAATTCAACGATGATTTCCTTTTGCTGACCACAATTTGAATTTGAGCCTGTGAAATAGCTTTGCGTTGAACATCATTGGAGTTGAAGGTGATCAACAACTGCATGAGTGTGCAGCAACTTCAACTCTAGTGTTGGCCGCAATTCAAATTCAAGCAAATCAATTACTTTCCAAAGCTTTTGTTAGACAAAATTCAAGTTTGCTTTCTCACACCTTCATGTTCTTTCTTTCTTTCTTTCTTTCTTTATGTTCAACTTGTGGTTGGTTCCATTTTTTTTGTAGCCTTCATGACTCTGGCTAATCATCAACAAGCATCATATACATATATATACATTGTCTATATATGTAAAGCAATTGTGGAATGAATCAAACAAAACAAAATGTCAAACCATGTTCACATCTAACTTTCAAATTCAATAGGCATATTTGACCTTCAAGTGGGGCTTGAAAACTCATTATTTGGCAACATATGTTGTGCTAGCATTAGGGTGGACAAAACACTTGCCAATGTGCATGATTTGATTCAATTGTTTTCACACTTTTAACCAATGACTTTGTACTTGTGTTTGGTCATGGATGTAACATTATACATTTGTTTGGAAACAAAGTACTTAATTTATATAACGTGTTTGGTGAAAGGGCACATAAAATTGCACACAACTGCACTCTTGGAGTACCATGTTATAGTGCATCAAATCCTAGTATATAGCCTTGGGAATAATATTTGGCAATTGTTTATAATGAGTGTATGGTAATAGGGTGGATTTTGTCACATAAAATTGCACTCAATTGTCATATCTTACATGTTTTAGTGTTTGGTAAAGGTGTGGTCTAAGATAGATCTACAAATATTGCTCCTTGTCATCGGAGGCTAAGTGTTTGGTGATGGGAGGAAATCTATACTTTGAAAGGGATCCAATAACACAATAAATATCCTAAACCCCTAATTTATAATAAATGTTCAAATCATAGAAGGAGATAACAAGCCTAAGTATCAAATGACACATTGTTGCATTGGGATCTTAAAACTCAAATCTATTGAACATCCAAATGATTAGTAAGGAGATTCTTACACCACATTTCTTACCAAAACAAGAGTATCACAACTTTGGTTAGAGAATATTAAACTCATTCCAATAGTTCAATAACAAATTCACTCTTCTCAAATGACTATTCAAAACGTGTTTAACTTACTCAAAATTATAAAGGATGACCTACAAGACTTCATAGAATTCTTAGTTCCTAATAGAAGAGGGAAACATAGATGTGAAAATAGAAAACTGTATGATGAATGCAATTGAGTACATAGACAAAGTGTATAGGAAAACATGTAGTATGTTTAGTATTGACATATACAACAATTTGTAATTGTCCCACAAGTTGTTTCACAAGTTCAAAGGAATGCAAGCAAAGTATTGAATTGCATATTCCAATGTGCTACACAATATATACACAATAGATACACATTAACAATGTGCATAGAGACAATAGACGAAAATTTATATTAGAAATATTTTCCATAGTTTTGGAATATCATTTATTTCTAGTATATAGATAGAAGAACATTTTTTTAAATCCTTTTTTGATCTAATTTATTTTTTGTATTCTTGGGAAAAGTTTAAAAGTGCAAGGGCATACCACTTGTGGGGCCTAGACATGAATCACTCATTTGCTAAAGGTTAAGGTCAAGAATACTAAGCTACCAAATGTTTAATGTACCTTGTTGGATTAGCTAGCTTTGGACTAAGAGGATGTCCTTCCTTGTAGGAAAAAGAGGCGAATTGTTGAATAAATTAGATCTAGCTTTGGACTACAAGAATCTATCTCTTCAATATGGATCACAACTAAGGCAAAAATCTACAAAAGTGCAAAGGAACCTTATTGCAAAGGTGAACAACACATGGATAGATGAGCACTTGGAAGAGGCCTTAGATGTGATGAAAAAAGGGGTAACATCTTTGAAGAAGGCTAACAAGCATTGGAACATCCCTTTAACATTTCTTTCTAACCATCTAAATGGCAAGACTAGAAGTAGGAAATATGGCCCACTAGGTGTGTTGACATTTGATGAGGATCAAGTTCATGTTTCTTGGATTTTAAACATGTAGTAATGAGGATTGTTTGTAACATTACAATGTTCAATTGAAGTTGAAGATGGTAGAACTTACTCAAAGTCAACCTACACCATTTAGAGATGGTCTACATGGGAACTCTTCATGGTTTTGGTTTAAGTACAAACATTTATATGTTACAATTCATCTTGAGAAATGACTTAATATTTATAGGTAGAAGGATTAACCAATGATTCTTGCAAATCCTTCTATTTGAACCTATAAACATTATACATTAAAAACATGGTGCAGCCCACATTTGGAATTTTGATGAAATAGGGATTTAAGCAAGGCATCAATAAGAGGCAAACTTTTTGGCAAATAAGGTTTCATATTAGGTCTACAACACAATCCCTAGGTCTAGGGAATGATAGTTCATTATAAACTATGTTGTAAATAATGTAAAAGGAGTTCTATCACAATTTTACATATTCAAGGGAGAAAAAATCAAAGGTAACTACATCAAGAATTGCAAACTAGGAACATGTATGGTGATATAGAAGAAGGCATGGATGACATTTTATCAGTTCAAGGAATTTATGTCATTTAAAAAAAGATTTGTTCCATGTGGTATCTCTTAATCTAATCATCATTTATTTGTTATAAAGTGTTATCGTTCACATGTCGCTCTAGAAGCAATAAAACCAACACAATAGTTTGGGTTGGACATATGCACATTACCTTCATTTACTTTTCATGCCTTATAACCTTTTGATGAAAGCTATTTCCAACCTTTCAAAACAACCTTTAGAAGAAAAAGAGACAATGTCATGGTTAGAAATTAGTATATTGAACCATATAAGATTGAGTTCATTGGTTGGTTAAATAAGGCTCTTGACAAATAAATGTCTAAGAAAAATATTAAAAATGAATTCAAGACTATAAATTTTTTACCATTTAATTCCAAGACAATGGATGACAAGACTATACTAATCAATGCATACACAACAACACCTCACACATCATATGAAGAAAATGACAACTCAAAAACATTTATTGACAATCAACAAGTGGGAGTTCATGGAATTACTAAGGAGTTAATGAACTTAACAACTATAGTAAAACTTATTGAATCAAGAAATAATGTTGGGAAAATGTGGAATCTAAACAAAGATACAACATGAAAATGCTTATGAACCTTATAGCCATAACAAAAATAAAGCGAACAAAATTAACTATAAACCTTGCTATAATTATTTGTGAATTGACACTTCCAATCCAAAATTATGCATCTCCAACTTAATGATGTTTTTGTTAAACTCACAATTTTTTTTTATGTGCCACATTTGCCTACATGGAAACAACAAAACAAATAACCATTAGTCGATTAAAATCAATTCAATGTTGTAACAAGTAATGAATATTTGAATATTTTGCAATAAAAAACTATGAACAAAAAGGTAATGGAAAAAAATAGAAAGGAAAGAATGAAGGCAAGGGAGTAGAAAAAGGCAAGGTGATTGGTTAAAAAATGTGCTAGAACAAGCTTCAATGTAACCTAATCTATAGTTGTCAAAAGGTTTCAACCAAGCATTAAGAGAAAACAAGTGAGTGGAAAAAGATAACAAAGATCAATAGTGGGTTTTGTTTGATTCTTAAAATTGAATGGTTAAAAAGGTTTGATTAGGGACTAAAAGAGAGAATGTGTGTTTGAAGGAAAAATTGAAAATCAATAGGGGATTCAACTAGTTTTTGAGAGAAAATGTGCACGCAAAAAAAGAGAAAGTGATTAGAGGGGTTTGGCTAAGGACCAAGAGAAATAATAAATGCATGTAGAAAGAAAACAAGGATCAGACATGGGTTTCCACTTGGTTCTTGAGAGAAAAATGCACATAGAGAGAATGATCAAATGGGTTCAACCAAGGACCCAAAAAAAAATGTTCATGTGTAAAAAAAGAATAAAGGTTATTACGGGGTTTGAGAGAGAGAACACACATAAAGAAAGAGTGATAAAAAGCTTCAACAAGGGATTATCAAGGTTTGTGCACATGAAAAGAAAACATGGATCAAAAGGGATTTTGACTTGGTTTTTGAAAGAAAATGCACATAGAGAGATAATGATAAGAAGGGTTTAACTTACAACCAATAAAGAAAGAAATATATTTTTGAATCAAGGAGGTTTGGGTTCCACCTTCAACCAAGAGAGCAACCAAGAAGGAAAAAGATCTTGAACTAGGAAGGTTCGGGTTCAACCTACAACCAATAAAAAAAGGTACAAGTATCAAATGAGGTGGACCTAAGTTTGATTGAAAGAAACCATGAGAGATTATGCATACATATTAGGTGAGCTTGAGTTATTTTTGCAAGTAGAAAAAAATTAAAATCAATAGCTAAATTCTAAAGGCAGATAACTTCTTGGTCTAAGATAATGAAAGAATTTTTGAAATTTCCATTAAATTTTGGGGTGAAAACACACAAAACAACCAAAACCTTTGGTGAAGCCTCCAACTTGTTTACGATTTTAGGTTTAAACAAACAATTTTTCACCCATTGTTGATGTAGATCTTAAAGCCATTTTGAAATTTGTCATCTCGTTCATTGATGTTTGATGAAAAGTTTTGCACAAATAAACACACGAATTTTGCATTCATTTAGTTTGATCAAGGTTGTGGTCTTGTCCATGTGTCAAGTGTACATAATTTGTTCATTTCATGGGTTGCAATGTTTATTTAGGGAATTAACATGTGTTTGGTTGAAATTTTTATTTAGCAAAACGTGGTTTCCTTACTTATAGGCATCTATATCTTGTTCAATTCTTAACGAAATTAGGTGATTTCAATAGTCATGGGTGCACCCACAAATTGTTTACAACTTTTTTGGTCCTTAAATACCCAATGAATTGAAGGTTTGGCTTTAGCAACTTTAGAGTCCTAATGTGTTTACCCACTAGCCTATCTACCTTATGCCACTACTCATCCATGAACAAGTTTGCAAATGACAAAATTGATAGGTTTGAGTGTTCATGAAAATCCCTTTGACCAAAAAGGACTTGTGTAGTATTTGACATGTCCTTGTGACACATTACAATTGATGTGACCTTGTGATTTAGAACCCTTATCGAACACATTGAACTATACTTTCATTAATCATGTTTGTAGTAGATCCTTTGCAACTAAAGATTAGAGAACCACCATAGCCATGAAAAAATGACCCTTGGAGGGCAAATGAAAATGTTCAATTTCAAGTTAATTTCCTAACCAATCCAAGATTTTTTCAATTGAACAAAGAATTGTCACCCCAAATAACTTAGTCACATTTGTATTCAAAATGTGTTAGTGTCTTGTACCCAAAGAGGTTGAAGGGAAAAAAAAACGTTTTTGGCCATTTGATTGATTGTTTGTATTCTGAAAATTTAAGCCCTAGATCCCGATCACATGTGCAAGTTATAATCATGCAAAAAGATATAACAAGCTATGAAGGTTATTGAATCATTTCTTGGTTTTGGACCAAAGCATTGGTTCACAATAACATGCATGTGAAAAATAAACACCACTATATAAGTTATCTTACTATGGATTGTTGGATTTTCCTCAATTAAACTTGTTATGTGTTGTAACAATGAAAAAAATCCTATATGTAAAGTCCTATGTTCAAAAACTTGTCACTTCATTGTTGCAAGGTTGCATCCAAGGACATCACATCTTTAGGGATATTGTTACTATTTAACATGACTTGGTTGAATTAACAAATTGAACAAGTGGCAAGGTTATTGGAGGGATTGTGTGTTTGTTCCCAAGAAAGTTAACAACTTGGTGGTTACATTTGTTGGTTAGATGTTCTTCACCTTAAGGCTCAAAATCGACAATGCTTGGAGAGGCAACATTGAACTTGTGCATAATGATAATGATTACCTTGCAAACATTGCTGAATACTAAGCATTCGGTTGAATGTTTTGTAGAATTTGTTTACTCATATCAGAAAAGCTTCTTCAGGGATCCTACCACATGAGATTTCTATAAGCCTTGTGAGGTCAACATTTCTTGTTTCTCAGCACTTAAAAGTTCAAACATGACCTTATTCAGGCTTTGATGTCGAAACGTTCATCTAAACATTCACTCAATACATTCAAGTTATGAACATAGGTTAAGCACCCAAGCAATATATGTCAAGGTTGACATTGACATTGCAACAATGCTCAAGATGAAAGTGCATTGTGACATTTGCACACAAGAAACCAAACACACCCTCAGCAACTTTAATACATATAGAGAACCCTTAAATCACAGCTAATGACAAATCCATATTACATGCACAATCCTTGAGCACTTAAAATGCAAAGTTAATTAAGTTCCTTCTCATGAAAGAATAAGGGGGACACAGTTTTATTGATCAAAGGGGTGTGACACTGGAGATGAAATGGGCAAATAATTAACTTGTAAAGGTGTAGCCTCTCTCAAGGTCCAAAAGCGAACTCAAATGGCAAAATTTACTTCAAGCCTTATAGCTTCTCCTGGTGCATCATTTAACTCCTCCTAAGGAGTTGTTTTGAGGAACCCAACCATGATCTTGCAGCACACAATCTGTGCAACCCTCACACAAAAATTGAACCCAATCTAATGGTTCAGTTGGAAGGGATTGAGCATTGACCAACCCCGACTCCCAAATGTGAACCCAGTATTTATGATACTACCAGCAGAGAATTTGAAGGATTACCTACTTTGGAAGATCCCTGATTCATCTATTTCATGCAACAACAAGAATATCAAAAGGTGATAGCAATGACTAATCCAATGCTTGCATTTCCATATGACCATAGATGAGCTAGAAATAGATAATGTAAAAAAATGACATGATATGAGAATAAGTTCACATAGAGATCCCCCCTCTCACATGGGTTCAAGCCTAAAGCAGAATACAGAAATATCATTGGCCCATTGTATATCTGCTACGTCCTATCATACATCACCATGTACTTGAAAACACAGAGGTTTCTCTGCTTATGTGTTACAACAACTTTCTCCCTCTCCAATTTCTTGAAAAGTATAACAGCTGCTCAGATGCTAAAAATCAGAAGAAATAAAACTTTCAGAAGGTGAACCCAATACTTCCTGACATGCTAAAACTTAATATGGAATACCCAATATATCCCACTCTGGTACATGCTAAAACTTCTTCATAAAGAGCACCTAATATGTTCCCCATTCTAGTGCATGTGCCCCTGCAAATAGTGGCCTACAGAATTACAGCTCCAGTGTTGTTACTAAATAAAACATTAAAAACTTGTAACTAAAAGAAATTGTTTGGAGAAACCTACCTGGATACTCTGCCTGTTGATAATGCACAGGCAACTGCAACATCTAAGAGAAGCAAACCATCCAGAAGTTGTGATACACATCCTAACATTAGAATTTTGGCAAGAAGCTTATCTGAAGAGGTAATTAAATGCAAATCAACCCAACTCTTCAGCCTATCCTAATATACTTGCCATTGTCTCTTATCAACAGTAAACTGAAGTTTCCTGTAGCTGGTAATGTTTGTGCAGTATTACTACTCACTCATCTTGTATAGCAATTTGCAGATGGGGTGTTGGTGCAGCAAGGTGTGCACTTTTTTCCATGCTGCAAGGGAAAACTGCACCAACATACCCTGTGGTTTTTCCAAGAAAAGTGCCACCTTTTACAGCTTTACAATGTTATATAGCGCACACAAACTCCCCACTGCTGTCAACATCAGGATCTCCATCACCTTCCAAATCCATATCATCACCGTCTAGTGCTGCATCACCAAAGTAGTGGCCTAACCCACCAGCAGCAGGCACTCTTGCTTCACCAATTATCCGCATGATCTCTTCTATGCTTTGTGGTGGATGGTTTGGGTCCTCAAAATCATAACTCCGATCAGCACGGTCCACAAGGTCTGCAGGTAAGTTGCGCAGGAACCACTCATGGTTTTTGATCTCTTGTATGCTGATTCTCTGTCTCAGCAATAAGTAGGTATATTAGACTTTTTCCCACTCCACACTTCTAATATTCATGCTCATTTGAAGATCTCAGAGTTGCCAATGAAATGCTGCTCTTCCATTTGCACATCATAATTTGCCAAAAAGCTGAAGAGTCAATATTTACCATTTCCAAAAAATGGAATGTTATTGAGAAAAAAATGAGTCCTTCCTAAATTGGTGTCAATGCAATAACTACCACATCTCACAACCAGGAAAAAAACAGCAGCATCGAATTTACCTTAGAAGGATTGGCCACAAATATTCGGGAGAGAAGGTGACGACATTCAGCAGAAATATGCACATAGTCAGGAATGGTGTATTGCACACTCAGAATGCGCTGCATCAACAACCGCCCTTAATAAGCAAAAGCAAAATGTCTTATAACCTCCAGTGTAGACATACTACCCTCTCTATGAGTAAGCAAAAAACTGATTCACATAGCTCTGACATAAGAGCTCACCCCAATGGTCTTCCGAAAATTTCTAGGGTCCTCAGGATCCTCAAAAGGATAAGCTCCAACCAACATGACATAAAGAGTCACACCACATGACCAGACATCGGCAATCTGCAGGGACAGAACCCAAATTCCATTATTGTGCAGAAAGAGAGTGAATGACACAGCAGAAGGACTGATTTCTACACATGGAGTTCTCCACAAGCCTTAAATGCTTCTATACTGTGGATCAGAAAGCATGCACATCAATGAGCACAGAAAAGAAAACTAAGAAGCCCGTTCAGGACACAGGTTGGTAACATCAGAGGTTTGTAGAAGGTTGGGTAAAACATTAAAACACTTTCTTGGCTTTACCTTGCCATCATACTCCTTCTTGGATAAGACTTCTGGGGCAATATATGCAGGAGTCCCCACTGTTGATTTGGGTTGAGAATGTAACAGTGCTGACTGCAACCCATCAGTACACCACAAGAAGCTTAAGAAAAAACACAATGTAACAGTGATGAGTGCAACCCATGATTGCACCACAAAAAGCCCAACAGAAACAATCACCATATCCAGCTCCATGTTTCATAGCCTTTCTACCCACAATGTAAATAGTAAGGTCTGAAGCTAGATAACCAAACTTGCAAAAAAGAAACTATACAATACAACTCTCTTCAACAGAGAAATGAATGCCTTACTGCAAGAAAGTGCCTTACCTTTGAGTAGCCAAAGTCACAGATTTTGAGCCGGGGTGCAGGGCTTCCATCAAGGAGAGTGTTTTCCAGCTTCAAGTCACGATGGCAGATTTGCTGTCACAAAATAAAACAAAAACAGTGGCAATTTGAGGGGGAGAAATTCTCTCTGCACATATTTTGTGATGTGTGACTTATCCTCTGCACATGGGCAGCCTGATCTGATCCTGAAAGCACCAGCATCTTTGCAGCATGACCCCATGCAAAAAAAAGAAAACAGACCTTGGGTGTACCAACAACTAAATAATTATCATTCTTTTACAACAAGATCTGAAAGCAAAAAGGAGGGCGTGGTGCAGACAGGCGGGTCACATAGTGGAAAGTTTGAACATACCATCGAATGACAGTAGCTGACTCCAGATATCAACTGCTGAAAAAAGAATCTGGCCTGCAAGACAAGGAGCCTGTTAAGAGATTACAAAAGAAAAGAAATCTTGTCTAGCTGACAATTTGTCTCAGTTGCTATGTCTAACTGGGAAGAATTAGCAACTGAATCCAAAAGCAGAGGCAGCTGCAAAAATCACTCACAGATCATTGAAAGAGAGAATGTGTTATTGCATAACAAAGACACTGACCTCATCTTCACTGAAGCGACCAGCATTGCAAATGCGCTCAAAGAGCTCCCCTCCAGCTGCGTACTCCATGACGATAGCCAGATGAGTAGGGGTGAGCATCACCTGCATGAGCATCATCAACAGAAACCCTTACAGGCAGTCAGAGAAATTGACCTGCAGAAAAGAGAGTCCTTTTAATGTCCCCAAACTACAGCAAACTACTATTGGGTCCAAAAGTCTCTGCAGCAACAAAAAGCTTGCTTCTCTTACCCCCCCCCCCCCAAAAAAAACCAGGGTTTTCTGAAACCATGGGTGGGTGGGTAAGCTTGATTCTCTAATGCATGCAAAACATAGAAATGCGAAAAAAGGCTTTTCTGAAATCATGGGTGGACGGATGGGTGGAAAATTTACTTCTTTGAATCGTACGATGTTTGGGTGCCGCAGTGACCTGTGATTGATGATCTCTCTTTGCACATTCTCATCAATCTGATGCAAGGAAAGACAAAGACAAAGATTAGGGTTAAAACCTTACCAAGACTTCAGTCACAAGAGAAAACTACTAACCCTTGGAGGTGAGCCAGGAAGCTTTCCTTATACATCTCAAAAGATAAAAGCAAGAGGAATACTAACGAAATACTGTCTACAAGAGATACAATTTCACCACACATACACATTTCCGCAAGCACGAAAAACAACAACCTGTCGAACAGGAAAGAACCTTAACCCAAAAAAAAGAAAAGAAAAGAGAAGAAGGAGACCTAATTTTATTTTTTTTGTTTCTGGTGTTCATCGGGCACTAGATATTCACCTTCTCCCCACGCTCGATGTACTTGACGGCAACAAGCTCGCGCGTCTTCTTGTCACGCATCAGTCTTGCCACTCCAAAATTGCCCGATCCTATGTCTTTCACCAGCTCATAACGCTCCACATCATGTATTCCCATGATCTCCAAGGGGTCCATCTCTCTCCCGATGATCTCCTCCTCCCCTCCCGCACCCTTTCTCGCTCTCTCTCTCTCCCTCTCGCTGTGTCTGTGTATCTTCTTATACCGCCACCCACCTCTTCTCTACAACCAACCTCAAAAAAACAAAATTCTACCCAAAAGAAGAAAAAACCCAAAGAAAGAAAAACCACGAAAACACCCACACACACTACTATCACATCTGTCACACACAAAGAGCAACACACAACAACACACAGAGGTCGTCGTCGCACACGGCCAACAAAAGTGGATCAAGATCACTAAAAAATGCACCAAATGACAGACCGAAAAGCTCTCCGGGAAGCTAATTTCCACACGCACTTAGCATGCTCGCGAATCCGCCTGCGGAAACTAGGATAGAAATTGTAGTGTTGCAACAAACGCACATCTGTCGCACGCGCATGAGTCGCTCTTTTCTCTCTCTTTCGTCCAGAACAAAAGGGCGACGCTAAACGCTGCTGCAGCTCCGGTAAATGCCAGCGCATAGCTTTCCGAACCTAAAAATATCGACACGCGTCCCACGTTGTAACCGAACCTCAGGTAAGGCGGACACTGTAGCCTCGTAAAGACGACAAACCTGGAACCGAGCCTAATAAAGTGGTATGTAGCCAACCAGAGAGCCCCAAGTGTCCGGATTGGGTTTGGTTCATGCAATACCGAGCCTACGGTTTTCCTTGAACTTGAGTTTGCTCAGAGTACAAAGGGGAAAAGGAAGGGTTTTAAGTTACCAGGTACTTACTTGGGGTTAATAGTCAATACACTCATTCCCTTGTGGCAAAAGATGGAGGAGGTTATTAAAAAGTTACCCTGTCAAATTAGTAAACCTTTATTTAAATAAATAAAATTTTAAAAAATAGATTTAAAGTTGGAAGCACATTTGGAGACTCTTAATTTAATTTAAGTTTTTTTGGGGGAAAATAAAAAAAACCATGTATGTAAGTAATGAAAGAAAAATAAATCAATGCTTTTAATTTTATATCTTTTTATGATTTTAAGTGATTAAAATAAGCCATGTCCTTGATGTCCCCCCAAACATTTTATCAAATAAAATATATAGAATGAGGGTTTATTTATGTGATTTGTAACCTTGAATGCTAGCAAAAAAAAAACACTAGTGGTGATGGTGTGACTTGAAGCCTTGTCCTTACACCTTACATATTGCTTCCTTTACAAGGCAAATGCTATATAAAAGACTTATTATTGTTTAAATTTTTTTGCTAAGCCTTTTTTGTACACCATAGTTAGTATCTCCTTTTCTTTAAATTTAAAAAATTTACCTTGTATAATTGCTTGTAATCTAGGACCCATAAGGTTGTTAATGTGGGAATAAAGATGCATTCACACTTGGTATTAAGGACTCAAATGTTACATTCCCGAACACCAAGCTAGTCATTTAGAACCTAAACCTTTTTACCACAAAGATTTTATGTTAAGTTAACATTCACTTAATATTAAATAATCAACCATTTAACATTGATTGCCACCTAAGATGCCACCTAGACTTTCACTTAACACGGACTTAAACATTAGGTGTGAATGCGAGTTTAAAAGATAGTTAAACATCTCAATTAGGGAGTGATACAAAAATCTCTTTTCCTATGCAAATTTTGAGAGTTGATTGTGCCTCAAAGTTAAAGTCATGACTATATACATAGATCTTTTCCACTTGTTATGTAGCAAAGTCCACTTGCTTATGGTAATTATTGAATTTGTGATGAATCGAAAACTTTCGAGTGGCTTCTTTGAATTACATCTCTTGGTCTTTGAATGTGTGAAGAAGTAATTTATTAGTGTTGCACATGCACTAAGAAGAATAATGACAAAATGTCTTTCAGAGTACATGTTGTACAAATTTTGCTAATTTCCAAACCCTTTTGGTCACATTGTGATTTTTCTTGAGAAAATGTTACTTTCATAGCTTTTTCTTTTTGGTTGGATGAAAGTATTGGGAATGATTTTTTATTTTTATTTTTATTTTTATTTTTTTGTGGCACTTAAAATTTGTTGCTAATGTTCTTTTTTTCTGACCAAACCCAACCCATCAAGAATAATCAAACTAATAAATCCTAGGGAACTAAATTTTAAGTATACACATCTTGGCATTCGCTTTTTAGTATTTGTTTCTTCTCATATTAAATACTTTCTAAGCTCTTTTAAATTTTTGAAGTAAAAAATTCCCATGAAATTTATAAAATGTTCATGGTGCACCTTACTTGCTAGCATTTTTTCATATACAAATATATTGCTATTGCATGTTTGCCATGGCCCCAACATGTTGAAACTTTTCCTATCATGATATGTTCATGGAAAACTTCCAAATTAGGATTGGGGCTTTCTTAACTTCCACAACACAAAAAAGACCATTTTTTTATAGACCAAAGTTCAAACTAGTGTTAGATGTGTATATGGTTTTAAACATACCCGCTGTATAATTGTAAATGACAATTTGAAATTTATTTATGTTTTGTGTAAGTGTAAAATAGCTCATTCACATCCATGTACTATAAATGCCTTTAATTTGGATGTATAAGTGTATATGTAAAATCATGTAAATCCATTTTAAGCTAGGTAAAACCATCTAAGTGTACATGTACCCCCACCATCTAAATCCATGCAAATTTAAGTAAAAGTTAAAAAAATGAAAAACATTGTGTAAAAAACACCAACATGGGTGCTAGTGAACAAATCATTCTCAAAGTTTTAGAATTTTCCTAATGCTGGATCAATGAAAGTGACCATTTAAAAAAATAAAATAAAAGTTGAGGTGCATCACATTTAATTAAACTAATTAATATGAATCACAATAAAGTACCTAAGTTCTTGTAAAAAGCCTAAGCTAAAATGGTGATGAATGAAATTAAAAATGAAAACTCTACTCAAGCAATGGGGTGGGCCAACATGCACCCCCAAGATTATGCACTCAAAATATTCCTCAATAGCATCACAATTGTCTCATATCCTTTTCCCAAAAATGTGGACTTGTATCTAGATTGGTGGGCTAAATGGAAGCACTTCCCCAATACCTTGTTATATAGTAAAAGCTTCTATTGAAGAGCATTGGAAATACTAAAAGGTTTTGTGTTGTGAAGGGCTAATCAAAGTGACCCATTGCACAAAAAAGAAAAAGAAAAAAACATTTATAGTTACAGTACACATAGCAGTAGGAGTGATTGGTTGAAAGCGTTCAGAAAAAAGAAAGGACAGGACAAACTCAGTTGAACACCAAATTTGCTGCTAAACTGAATTTCATGCCCACCCTTGAAGCCCAGTGTACCGTCTGGTGCCGTCTTTTTCTGACTTTACAGATAACTTTAATATATATTTAATATATATGCACTTAGAGCATCTCCAGTCGGTGCTCAGTATGTCACGCTGCGAAAATATATGTCACATCCAAGTTCACAGTTATGTACTCTTTCGTCGACCCCACCCATCAAACTGAAATCAGGACAGCAAATAGGTGGGGGACTACTAATAACAAACCACCTGGACCAATCATTATGATGAGCCAATCAGAAATACTGAGCCGCAGTTAGATCAAATTTATTACACTCTTCTCTGCAGGTGTACAGCGCTGGTGTGCCTTTTTTACAAGCCACAGCAACATGTCACAATTATGCAGAACCAAAACCATTGTCCTGAGCCAAACCGGCATAGGTTGGATTTTCTTCATCCATTTTCTTTACTTTGCTGGATCACATACCGAGCACTGTTGGAGGTGCTCTTATGCTTACCTTGTCAAAGACATTAAAGTAAGGTTGTGTAAGTGTAATTAGCATTTTTTTTACATGATGATGAGCATGACAAGACTGAATGTCAAAAAAATTGACATATAAATCATAAATCATTTATATGTATTTGATTTTACACAATGGGTATATGTGTATTTTGCACTTAATCCTCTCAACACTGGTTTAAACCTCATTTTTTAATCTTGCCTTCTAGCAACTTGAATCCACACCCCCCATTAACAAGTTTATTACCATACTACCTTCGTTGTTTCAACACTAATTATATTATTTGTAAGAATGTTGAAATTAAAAAAACAAAATTACTCTTTTCAAAAGAACAAAAATTTATGAAGGAAAATCGAGAATCTTTAGAAATATTTTTATGTTTCAACATGAAAAAAATCAAAACTAAAAAAATTATTTGACTGACATGTGTTGAAGATGCCCTTGTACTACAATATTTAATCCTTTGAGTGTGGTTTCGGTTGTCTTTTGCCACTGCATTATTTCCCATGCATGCAAAGGTTTTTATGTCACATCCAACCAAAACACATGGTCTAAGTTAAAGTGTGTAAAAATGTCAGTGGTCATTATTGTTTGTGTTGAACACTAAGGTCATGAAACTTAGGCTCACTTTAGATGGGGTCCAGGGTCCAAACTCCTAGGAACCAATTTGGACTCATTTGAAGCAAATTGAATCCTTGAGTTGGACCCTGCCCTCACACTCTAGTGTGCAACTTGGCTCTTCAAATCATAAGCTCCCTTCTTAGCTCTTCTTTTGGGTTCCAACCAATTGATTTTAGGCCATTTAGGTTTAGCCTTGATTTGCCTCCTTTTGATGTTGAATCCTCATCTAAAGGCCATGGGTCCAATTTATGGCTCTCATTCAATAGGATTGCTCTATTTCATTGGACCTTGTACCCTCATCTAAAGTAGCCCTTAAAAGAAATTGGATTCTCTCGTGGTATGTCCCAACATTTCATTTGACTGAAAAACCAACCCCAATTTAGTTGAAATGGGGACCATAAGAAAAAGGCCTCCTCTTCTTTAAACTGGGCCTTAAGAAGTTGTTCAAATCACCACCAACCCATCCCTTGTTTATCAAGCGACACCAATTACTACACTTCTTCACATTGTATCAAACTACTAACTTATTGTGTCATCATCTTGGTCATTGCATTTCACTTTGTGTGCATTCAATCCCATTCTTTTTCAATGGATGTGTGCAATGAAGGTCTCTTAATTGAAGGTTAGATTATGGGGTTCATTGTGTGTTTTAATGCAATAGAGTCATATTGATGGGAATGAAAAACACCTACAACTTGCTTGGGTTTGTGGGCACCTCTTGGCCTTTCAAAGCAAATTGCCCAAATGGGCTTTTCTCTTGCTTCATGTGGGTTGTTTTGCAAATGGAGCAAGTCCTGTAGCCTAGGGTCAGCTTCCACATTGACAAAATGAACAATTTCTTTTCAAAAACATCAATTCATTGTTAAGTTTTTGGAATCATTATTATTTCAATGAAAATGAGTAAAAAGGCTTTAAAGATGAAGTCAATAGTTTGCTACATTGTGAAATTAATTGAAAACTCCAACCAACCCCAAATCAAATCAGTGCTGCGACAACATCTATAGAATTTTAGGATGGTACAAACAATATTTTTGTTCATTTTTTTTCCTGTTTATTTCAATTTAATCGTTAATTCAATTGTCTATTTTTGGGGAAGCCACTAAAAAGAAATATTGAATCAAATCTCTTTCATTTCAAATAGTGTCGGATCGGCACATAGTAATAGCTTCATTAAATCATATGTAATAATTTTTCTTATGGTTATTCGAAATGATCGAATAAAAAAAATTGATTTTCTATTTTATTTGTAGGTAAAATCCCGACAAAGAAGAATTTCTTGTTATTTCAATATTTTCATCCATTCTATAGGAGTATATTGATGTCCCCCACTGGCCAAATATGATTCTTTTTTCCTCTTTTTACTAATAACTAGTTTCATTCCTATAATAGCCTTTTCTATTTCCAAAATCGTAGCACCTATTAATAAGAGACCGGAAAAATTGACTAGTTATGAATCAGGTATAGAACCAAGGGGGGATGCTTGGATCCAATTTCAGATACGTTATTATATGTTTGCTCTAGTTTTTGTCATTTTTGATGTAGAAACAGTTCTTCTTTATCCATGGGCTATGTGTTTCAACGAATTGGGTTCATCCGCCTTTATTGAAGCCTTCATTTTTATATTTATTTTAATTATTGGTCTAGTTTATGCATGGCAAAAAGGAGCCTTGGAATGGTCTTAAATATTCTAATTGTGGAAATGAGGTCGGAAATTCTATGAAGTCACTTATAAATTCTGTGGAGTCACCTCTACTTGATCAAAAAACACCAAATTCAAATTTTTGAACTACTTTTAATGATTTTTCAAATTGGGCCAAACTCTCTAGTTTATGGCCACTTCTCTATGGTACTAGTTGCTGTTTCATCGAATTTGCCTCATTCCTTCAATGAAATCCATTATTCACAAGATTCATTTAAAGTACTGAACTCCCTCCTCTCGCATCATAGCTGGATTTTGTTTTCCTTCCCCATATTTGTTTTTGCCCATAACTTCATCAGAACATCTAGTTAGTTTCTTGATCTTTTCTGTTCATTATGAATGCTCCCATGTTATTTGATTCTAATGTTATTCTAAATGGGTCACTAAGACAATGATTTACAGGACTCTTTCTTTATTGAAACGTTGTTAATTTAAACATTTGATTCCAATGGTTCAAAGTAAACCTATTGTCAAATATGCAATTGAAGAGTACTTTGTCTCATTCCATTTTTCTTCTCTGGATATTACATTATTCCTTATGGGTTCAATTTGATGAAGCTTATTCTTTTGCATAATACTTGGATGCTTTCAATTCCTTGAGTATGTTGCTTTGAGAAGCTTGTAAATCCTTTGATCCCACCAACATCATCTACAACATGTATTCTTCAACATCGATGTACCAGAAAACAAAAGAAGTATAACAGGCAGGCCTGCTCCCCATGGTTCTTAGTAGCCTGAGGTTATAGGCCTAAAAATTAGGGTTAGTCCTTGGGAGCAAACCTTCCCACAGCAAAAAGGTTTTTTATTCAAATCACAGAAGGTCTCCTGGCACATATGATCAGCAGAATGGTCCAACTGATGACTGAATCTCTCTTGCAAGGAGATGCTTTCAAACACAAGAAGATGTTGGGGCAGTCCCCAGTCCCAAAAATATTTTCCAGCCTTAGAGAGCTAAGAAGGTACCTAGGAAGAAGACTTATCCTTTTCGCCTTCAGCTTCTAGTAACATCCTGGAGGCCGAATCCTTAAACACACCTCGCTCACCTGCACCTGTTTCCTTTGACTATTATGTCAAAGAAATCACACTGATTGCTGCCTAAAATCAAGCTCATGAAGTTTATAGAGTAACTCTCCAAATCCAGATTGACAAGCTGTCAATAGATTGGGGCTTAACCTCTCAGGAATAACCAATCTCCTGCACCTTTCTTACCTAAATTGATGTTGTGAGCAAGCTGCTCCTGAAATCCTACAACACATATGGCAGGACTTTTGGATGCAAGCCATGGCACCCCAATTCTTGCATCCAAGAGTGGGGCATAGAAATGCTCCATGTTGTCGTGGCATGCAATGTGGCTGGGGTGCTCTCCCAAGCACACTCTGACTTCTGACTTGTTGTGACAAATCATGTTGGTGAGAAGGAACTTGCTGAGTCACATGCTCCATGAACAAATCATGCTGCTGATAAGCAACAAGCCGAGCCACATGATCTCTGGACAAACCATGTTGGTAAGAAGGAACTTGCTTAGGCACATGATCCAAGGACAAATCATGTTGGATAGAAGGAGTTTGCTGAGTCACATGATTTATGGACAAACCATGTTGGTGAGAACGAACTTGCTGAGTCTCATGACTGGTGGACAAATCATGTCGGTGAAGAGGAACTTGCTGACTCAAATGATGCATGAATCGTTTGGGCAAATGCTGGTGATGGAATTGGACTTGGGGTGCATGTTGATTTTTCATTTGGATATTTGTTCCAAAATAGTTTGTGGCTTCAACAGAGTAGTTTGCCCTCCTCAGTGTCAAAACTGGTGACTTTGGTGGATTCTGTAAGCTTGATGATGAGGTTACAGGAGGAGCAGCAACGTGAAAAGCGTTATGATGATGTTGTTGGTTCTCAGCAAATGAGTGCTGTGGATTTGAGCCTGGACCACCACCCATTGTGTTTTCACATGCTCTTCTTGCAAAGCTGCCTTGCACTTGTACTCTGGTTACAGGTGCACTTCCTGCCTTCTGGGTGGCAGGTTCTGCACACCACCACGACACCAAAAGAATTGGTTGATTGTCAGAACTGATTTCCAGAAATGTTAATACAGTGAGCCAGGGGCATACCAATTAACCTGATACTGAAGTTTCAGAAAGCAGATAAGATTGGGATCTAGAAACAAGCTCACTGTAGTCAGGAAAGAATAAAGAAGGTACACACTTGACAAGGCACCAACCTTTGGACTTTAAGTGAGAATGCTTAGTCTTAGCTTTAGCAGCAGCCCTGATCTTACGAGCAGCTTCTCCACGACTGTGCTTCTCCACAAGAGCTGCTTGTCTATCTTCTTCATTCAGCCACGGCTGTAACCCAACACTCAAAAACTCAGGTCCTCTCCAATAAGATTCTCTCCAATGGGCAGATAAGAAATAGGAAAGAGCAAGGCAGCATAGAAAACCCCTACTTGCAGGCTACTCTTTCCCATGTCTTGAGTCATGCACCTAGTGAAAAATAAACAGGAGTCAAAAACCTGTCGAAGAGTGCGAAGCCGATACAGGTTTCGGCCCTTTATCCGAAGTGGGTACATGGCAGGTAAGGGCTGTACACCTGTGCTCCATAAAACCTCAATCTGCACCCATAGATTTGAAGTCAGTGATACTTTTCACAACTGATCTGGCATCAGGTTCACACATAAGATACAGAGCTTCCTGCTACAAAACACATGAGAGATTAAATCAGATCCAGATGAAACACACAGAATCTAGCAATACCAAATGAATTACTGCAGGTCTCAAACAAGTCTTGACGCAAGACTTGTTGATTTGATGGGTCAGTACTGAGAGAGCATTGAAGTCACAAATGTGATGGAGCCAACTTGGAACTACTACCATCCAGACATCTGGAACTGGAACTACTACCATACAGAGATCTTAAACCCACAGAAACCAACATCAACCCAGTTATGTGACAAGGCAGCTACAATATTAGTTCACAGAGCTCAAGTATCTTATATCTGCAGGGTTGAAATACCTATGAAAATCTTACAGTGAAAGTGTGCTGTTGCTTTTTAGCACCATAGCTATCACTCACAACACGGCCAGCCACCATGCGTTTTCCCAATGCTGGACCAGCAGCACACCTGGAGATGAAGTTATATCTGTGCAAAACCCAAACAAAATGTGATTTTAAAGGAATTTCTTCTAGTGTCTCCAAGTAAACAGGATCACAAACTTCACTAGGAAAAAAAGCATGGAGAGTTTTGAACCTTCTAAGTAAGAGAAAACTACAAAATAGAAGCCAACCATTTTCTAGCAGATATTTCCAGAGCATAATGTGTGCTCAATCTCCAGGTTTCTGCACCCAATGGGTAGAGCTAAAATGCCAATGGATGAAGTTAAGAGCAAATGTTGCAGAAGTGCTGTTGGTAGTTCATCAATCACAACAAGGTGGCTGAACTTACGAGTCATACACCTGTTGGTTGAATAGTACAACATCACCTTGAACAACATCACCTGGAATCAACATTCCAGATTAGTTTAGAATTCAGTAGTTACATCCATTACTGAGATGAGCCAGAAAGTCATGAAGCAGCATGCAACATGAAGGAGATTTACCTGTACAATCGATGAAGAATGTTGACCTTCTATATTTGGCTTCGCCTCCACCATCTTTCACCCTAATTCCAACAAGAAATACACAAAGCATTTCAACAGCACTTATGTGAAAAAAAAGTACACTTAGAATGTAAAAGGATTTCTTTTGCTACTCACACCATATGCTCCTGAATGCGCTCGATAAGAGTTGCCTTAATGCCACTCATGCGCAGCCCACAGTATCGCAAATATGTCTTCAACTCATCAACCTTCAATTTCTTCAAATCACCCGCCTCTGTACAGAAAATACCCACACCTGAGTTATGAAGAAAAACACCTTTTTGTTTCTAGCTCTACCATCAATTCATCGCCTCAATGCTGCAGCAGCTCCTGTATTCACTCTGTCAAGCTCCTCTTACTTTTATAGCTGGATGCCAAAACTACTATTGAGTATCTCTTTCTTTTTCCATATGTACACAAAACCTCATAGCATGTGACGATATCATGTCAGCAGAAGCTTTCTTCACCTTTTATGACATCTAATACATTCCTCAGAAGTACCGTGTCCTCTGGACTTAAGCTATTAGTCTCTGGAACTCTTGGTGACTTTCTGGCAATTCCACAATCATCATCCTCATCACTGTTACTGCTGCTGTCATCACTGCTGCTGCTGCAGAAAAACACAACCAACCAATTTTTAACATACTGAAGAACATGGAAGTAACCAGGGAGCCACACTACAGTCTTCAACTCTCAAAAAATCCACTATGTCAACATCCTGAATTCAAAAACTCATTCCAGGAGATTCTCCCATGATTCTACATGTGAAGAGGAGGAGGAGGAGGAGGAGGAGGAGGTGAAAAAGATTCCCATCCCCTTCCAGACCCAAGATCCAGAATCAAATTTCTCACAAGCAAACTCGGATCCTGAAATGAATCTCACCTCCTCACCTCGATAGTTTCAGGCTCCTTGGACATGGGCTCCGTTTTTCCCTGTGAGCTGCAAGACTCTGCAGTCATGATCTCCATCAAGACCTGCTTCCCAAGAGCCTGTGTGTTGCTTGCCACCATGGAAACCTCAGTTGGTTCTCGCACCCTACCAACAGCAGCAGAAGGGTTTTTGTCAAACTCCTCTCCTACAGAAGAATTCCACTCCTGCTTTGCACGCTTTCTCCCAGCACCATCATCAGGAATGTTGAGGTTCCAGGAGCAGTTCTCATCACCTTCCTTACTGCGTCTTCTTCTTCTTCTTCCCGCGATTCGCTCTTTTGCAGCATCCTCAAGGCCCAGATTCTCCTCACTTCTTCTCACGATTCCGGATCCATTGCAGAGGACTTCACCACCCTCCTGTCGGCTCCCCCGAGCGCGAGTTTGAATCGCCATTGTGCGAATTTCAATACTCTCACAACCCACAAACAAGAATGCGATCAATGTACAACATTCAGAGCACCTCGATGATACTTACAAAACACAATCCTGAAAGCCACTTGAATTAGAAGAGTAATACAACAACAAAACCCACTGCGACAAACCCGATTCAATGTGCACAACAACAACAAAGAACAGCCAACAGAAGCAGCCAACAACGACGACCCAAGAAGACGTTTTTCCAGAAAGTGGGTAGGAGCTGCGATTTCGGTTCCAGGACTTGGGTGCTTAATCGGAGGCATTAATGATTCGAAAACGACTTCAACGATCATATTCGTGAAGAAAACGACAAGATTCTGACACGCCGCCCATCTGGTTCAAACGGATCTCGAAATCATGGAAAAGCGAGAAACCCTAAAAAAGGACGATGAAGAGAGAGAGAGAAGCGAGTCACAGGCAGACAAACAGACGCATTCCACTCTCACATGATGATGTCGTGCATGATGATGATGATGATGCGCATACCATCGTTTCTGGTTGTTTCTCTCAAATCCCATCTTCAAAACCCATCTTACCCCTCCTCCGTTGTCGAGAATGCGTACAACTGCTTTGTGGGTGTTTCGGGATTCGACGCGGGAGCTCAACGATTGCATAAAAGGGGCATACTAAGAAAGAAAGGGGCAGAAACCTTTGGAGAAGAGACACGCACATTCGACAGAAATCTATATCGCTCGCTCGGATCCAAAGCTGAAAGATGGTGGTGGTGGTTGTGGTGGCGGTGTTTCCGAAATCGCAAACGTATTCTCCGATCCTAACGCTGAGTTGATCAGAGACTGGATTCTCAAAATTCTCAATGCTGCTGCATTCGTCATCGATGCAACAGTCGCCAAGAAGAAAAACCTCAAACCCTAATACAGAAATTCTGAATGCAGCAGCAATTGCGAAGAAATGAAAACACAGTTCAGGAATTGAGATTTCAAGGAGCTCCGAGATTCCTTTCGCTACAAAGGCGCTTCAAGGGTGGCGGCAAGAGAAAAAAGTTCATAGTTGGATCGAAAACCAAAATCTCCATTTCCAGCTGCTTCGAGTGCTCACCATAGTACATTTCTCGACAAAATCTCAAGCTCCTACAGAAAGACACCAAAATTTCACATCACAGAGACTATACTCCTCTCCTCCAATCTTCACGGAAAACACAAGGTTCCTCTCAAAGCCCAGTTGACACCCAAAAGCCTTCTTCTCAAAAATTTCATCCAAGAATCTCGAGTTTTGCAGAAACAAAATCTGATACCAAAAAACCAGAATCAGAGAGAAAAAGCTCGAGTAGACAAAGGTTTGAGATCAATACAATGTATTAAGAAACTATACTCATCTTTCTGCTCCTTTCGCAGCTTCTTTGCATTCTGAAGTTCTGAAGAAAATGTTTTCTTCTACTGTTTCCTTCTCAAGTAAAGGACATGCAAGGACTCTAGAGAGACATAAATTCTCCTTTCAGGTTATTGTTGTTGGGTATGGCAGAAGAAAAACTATGGCAAATTGTTAGAATCTTGTTGTAGTCATCTTCTTCTTCCTCTGACAGTCGTCATCTGATGTCATCTTCTGAAACTGCTGGGAAGAAGAAGATGTAAGACTTGCTAGAATCTTCTTCTTCGTCTCGACAGTCTTTATGTCACTGGATCATCTTCTGAGACTGTTGGGAAGAAGAATTAGAAGATGTAAGACTTGCTGCTGCTGCTGGCTGCTGGTGGGTGCTGCGGATCGGAGCTTGGGTTGTGACGGGCATTGCCGAAGCAGTAGATTTCAGTGAAGGGCATATCGAGAGATGGGTCGATGTCGAGAAGAGAAGCACCAGAGAGAGAGACTCTGTTCGTGAGCAAGTGCTTGCGCAACGTGTTCTCGTCCTCGAACTCGTTCTTGTTGTACTTGCATTCGTTCACGAAGAACCTACCCATGAAATTGGACATCTCGATGGCTTTCTCGCTGCGCGCGATCCGCCATTGTGGGTTCCATTCCGAGGGCGGTTTCTCAGGATGCCATTGGGTTCCGTAGATCGGCGCCTTCTTCCCTTCTATGGTCGACACAAAGGACTTCCCGTTGCGGTCCTTATCGATAGTCAAGACGGCGATCTCTTCCGTGAGCGCCCTGTAGCTCGCGAATGTCTCAGGGTGGATCCCTAGTCCGTGATTGTTGAACGCCAATCGTCCCACAGGAGAAGCAACCTGACAGAAAATTCCCAATATGTAAACCATAAGAGCTTCACTCGGGGAGATCAAGCTCCCAGAGAAGGAGAAGGAGGAGTGCAGGAGGAGGAAGAACTGGAACTGCAAGGTTTGTACCTCTTTGAAGAGATCGTCGCTCATGCTGCCGAACAGTCTGCTTTCCCAGCCGGCGTCCGTGAAGTTCAAGTTGATGGGGTAGTTCTCGGCGTCGAAAGCTTCCAGAATGCTACTGCTGGTTGCATTTGTTGCTGCTGCATCCTTCTTCTTTCCTGCTGCAACATGCTCTAGCAATCGCTCGAACCCCAAGCATGTGGCCCATAATGGGAAGTAGTTCCCATTCTCGTTCTCTTCTTGCACATGCCACAAGATCCGCTCCGTAGTACGCCTGCATTGTTCAACATACAACAACATGAAGATAATCTTCTTCCCATGCTTGAGCTTCCTCTAGCCTCTCCACTAGAGAACAGAAAAAGGGACAATGGGTTTTGCGCAAATGGGTGTGCGCACAATCGATCGATGAGCTTGCTTACAGGTACAAGGATCCGGAGGGATCATCATGTTCATCAGTCCTCGTTGGGTTGTAGCTCACAGCGCCGCCAGTGAAGAAAATTCCGTTGATTCTGTGCAGGATGTAGTCAAGCTCATCGTCCGTCGAGTCGTAGAAGACGGGTACAACACGAGCTCCGCCCGCTTGGATCCAGCGCACGTTTGAAGTCACGATGGACTGCTTCCCGTAATGCAAGCACGCCGGTTCCGGCAGCGTCAGAACCCCGATGACGGGTCGATCGGTGCGGATGATCTGCTGCTGCTTCTTGGTTCCTTTCTCGTACACCCAGGAAGAAGACTCCACAACCCGAGGTGCTACCACAAGAATCTCCAGCGTCACCAACAACAACAACACGACCACCCTCATGATCACCATCATCCGCTTCATCATCTTCACAAATGGGTATCTTATTTTCTGCTCGCCAAGTCGATGAATCAGGAAACTAAACTATCATCTTCACAAATGGGTACATTCGTTTCTGCTCGCCAAGTAGATCAACCTGAAAACTAAACCACAAGAACAACAAGAACAAGAACAAGCTGCTGCTCTTGCACGATTGACATGAGCAAGAGAGCCGTGACGAGAAAACTGATCAGAAAACTGGACACAAGGAGCTTTGATCCTCACTCACATATGATCGATCTTTCCTGAGTTTTATGTGGGATTTGTGCAGAGCTTTGTGAAGATTTCTGTAGAAAAAAGATTCGTAAATTTGATCATAGAAAAAACATAGTAATTTATAAAATTAAAAAAAAAAAACTTCATCTACTTGCGGACAATCTGCACTGTTTCTGCAGTTTTTATTTTTTTTTCGGTTGAGTGAATTTGGTCACCATCTTTCTACAGATACATTAGGTTTGTGCATGATATCCGTCTGCACAGACAGGCGACTGCATGTTTTTTGACTGGCAACATATATATATATTTACATAGCCAAAAACATATTATCAAAAAAATGAAAAGTGCTAAAATCAAGTGGTTTTTTGAGATCTTCAATAGCCATAAATAGACCAAAATTTAAGAAAAACCGCCAAAATTCTATTCATGCTTCAAGTATGTTAGCCAAAAACATTAAAGGATGTTTTAAAGAAAATTCCACTTTCGTATGTAGCTTGTAGCCAAATTCAGCTAAATCTTTCCTATGGATCATCGAGATTTTGGCTATACGAAACAAAAAAAAAACAGCACATCGCTGTGCGTGCATGCATGCATGCAAAGCAACAAGAGAGACGGGCCCAAAGCGAGCGAACGAGCGATCGAGCGAGCGAGCGAGCGAGCGCAGTTTGTGTGACGTTTGCAAATTTGGACTGGAGCAAGAATGTGGTGAAGACGCGGCGGTACGAGCCCGGGTGTGGACGATCCTTTCTTTCTGTCGCCTCGTCCGTAGTGAGAGATATTTACGCACCGCACTGCACCGCTTCCACGAAATGCTGCTTTTTGCAGCTCCGTTCTCCACCTTCCGATCTGTTCCTGCGTCTTTCCACGAATTTGCTACTATTCAAGAAGCAAAGCAAAGCAAAGAAAAGAAAAGAAAAGAAATACAACAATTTCCACGTCAACAATTTCTTAGCAGCAAGCTAAGCTTCTTAGATTCTTCCCTAGAATTTTTCCATTAATTTTTCCATTCAAAGTAAAATAGAATTGAAAAGTAAAATTCACAAACAATTATTTCTATCCAGATTAATTCTTCAATAGTTTCCTTTTGCATATTCATGGAATAGCTTCTTTGATCTTTCGGTAGATTCTTCCATTCTTTTATAATTCCTTCCATTGTCAATCAAATCTGTTGACTTAATAATTTATTTATGTATTAGTCATATCTCATCCAAAAAATAATTTAGCCAAATTTGGTTACAAACCAGATATGAAAGTTGAAAAAAACCAGCATCCTTCTATATTCTTGGCTACCTATCATAAAAGTTTGATCTTTCAGATTTTTATTTTTTTTGATAATTGGACAAATTTGGGCCATTTTTCCAGTGAAAAATCCTTTGTACAGGTAGGTCAAAAACCATATTTTCCAGGTAAAAATTTGACAAAAATTTTTCCAATAAAAAAAGCACATGCACTTACATATATAATAAATTCCAATGAAACAAATGTCTTCCCCCCCCCCCCCCCCACAATGATTCTTGATTTGAATTGTTCCATTTTTCATAATTGTTCTTCAACTCATCCATCATCAACAAACACCAAATTTACTCAAATTTTTAAAGAAATTTTCTTGGCACCACTGAAGATCTCTTGGCACTTAGACTGATGGGTTTGGAGGGGAAATATTTTTCCTTAAATTTTAGTTGGGATTAAATGTAGGGGTTTGTTTTTTCTTTTTCTCTTTCAATTTTCCGATGTAGCAACAGGTGATGAAAGTCCCAAGCATTGATTTTTTTCAACAACTTTTGTAGGTTTTTCAACCAAACAAAAACAGATTTTTTTTTCTACTGTAAGTTTGACTAATTTTGCTAATGTTTTTAGAAACATTTGCCAAATTTTCAGTATCACAAAATTGAACAAAAAAAACCCCTCATCCCAAGATATACTTAATTGGCAACATTGTTTTTTTAAAGGAAAAAAATGACAATAAACTGGGCCTGAAAACTAAAAAAACTGTACCCAAATGTGTTTTTCCTCAAAGGATTAATAATTTTTTCTTTAAAAACAGAGAATTTATAACAGAGTGTTTTTCCCTTTAAATGTCTGAGGTGATTTGAGGGGGAGTTGATTGATTCTATGAATTGTTCTTTCTTAAATTTTAGTTGGGACTTTGCTTGGTTGAGACTTGGACACAGAAATCATGATGTGATGAGAAAACACCCTTTTGGTGTTTCCCTTTGTATCTTTGCATCTTCTTGGCAAATATTTATTTATTTATTTATTTCTCATTTTTTTCACTCTGGCAGTAAATAAAAATAAGAATTTCCTGAAATTCCAGCACTTACAAAGACCTGGACATGTAAATCTAGAATAAGCAAAATGACCCATGTACACTTTAAAAACTCAGCATTTACTGAAAATAATTTAATTATTGCCCGAATGGTAAAGCTACTAGGATAGGTAAATGAGAACATTGAACCACCCCAGATACAATTTGAGGAAATATTATTTATTTATTGGCAAGGATATAGTGTTTAGATTCATTATAGAGTGTATTAGCTTAAGGGATTTTGGCCCCCTAAGTAGTAGGTGTATTTTGATATGAGGATTTTTGAAAGATGATATTTTGCCTTGTGTTGAAATTTGAGATTAGTTATCGAGTTATGATATCTTGAAGGATTTTGGTTTCTTTTAAAGGATTTTTTTGAAGATTATATTTTTTGGATGCTGAAATATTTGAATTTCCATAATTCTTTTTTTTGCCTTAAGATACTTATTTTAATGTAAATGGCAAGGCCACAGTGTGTAACACACCCCTTGTTTCTTTAAATACCATCTTCTTCTTCTCCTCCTCATGGCACCTCGCACACCACACATGTTCCAACCACCACCACCGCCCATACCCAGTAATCCCTGAAGATGAATGCCTGGTGGACATGTGTGGGTTCTGGAGATGATCAATCAAAGCAGCCAATCTCAAATACATCATTCTTGTCGGAACTTATCATCATCAGCAACTTCCTTCTTCTTCTTCTTCTTCTTCTTGCACATCATCAAAACCCTAAATCCTAAGCTTTAAATGTCAACATCCTAAAACCCTAAACCCTGAACCTGTATTGTGAACATTCCAAAAACCTAAACATTTTCTTCTTACACATCATCAAAATCCTGACCCCTAAGCTCTAAACTTCAACATCCTAAAACCCTAAACCCTGAACCTGTATTGTGAACATTCCAAAAACCTAAACATTTTCTTCTTGCACATCATCAAAATCCTGACCCCGAAGCTCTAAACTTCAACATCCTAAAACCCTAAACCCTGAACCTGTATTGTCAGCATACCAAAAACCCTATACATTTTCTTCTTGCACATCATCAAAATCCTAAACCCTAAGCTCTAAACTTCAACATCGTAAACCCTAAACCTGAACCTGTATTGTGAACATCCTAAAACCCTAAATTCTGAACCCCTCTATTTGGTACATCCCAAAAACCCTAAAATGTTCTACTTGCACATTCTTCCTTTCCTTGGAACACCAGAGGATTCTCATATGCAATTTAATTATTGCTAGATATTTTATGTATATCATTGTGAGTTTTGTGAAATGGTTTTAGGTGTACTAATAAAGTGATTTGCACATTTGAAAAGAATTGAATAACTGAAGTTTTAGGGTTTAAGGCTTTGTTTGACAATACTAAACATGGTGAAACTGTGTCCCACGTTTAGGGTTTGTTGTCTAGGGTTTCTTTGAATTTTTTTAAAGACTAAGCTTGTTACAAGGACTGTAAAGGTTTTTAATTTTTGCTATTTTTACTTAGCTTCCATGGAACCATACATAAGGTTTAGGATTGAGGACTTTTGTAAAATATTAAACTTGTTACAACAAGTGAAGAGTTTTTGCCAATACGATTAAATTTTGTACCATGTTTTAAGTTATAAGGGTTTTTCTTTTGGTAAATGAACTTGTTACAGTGGATACAAGTTTTGCAATTCATTTGTTAATAGTGGTACTTTTTGCAATGTGTTTCTTTGCAATTGGGTTTTGGATGGTTGTATCCATCTATCTTAGTTATGGTCACAACCGTCTGTTGAAGGGATTTGATGACTCTTAACAATGAGTTGAAAAAAGGATCATGTATAAATATACAAACACAAAGTAGTTATGAATAAATGTCTATGTTTGAGAAGGTTTTGTAAGATGCCTTATACATCTTGCCATGCGATTTGTTTCCAAAGCATTAATATGGAAAACAATTGAATACAAAATTTGTGTGTGTAACATCAAACAAATAAATCAAGTTGGTTGCCAAATTAATGGTCATTTAGGAAAACGTTTGTGAATGCATCATTTGACCATTTTAGATTTTACATATGACTAATGTGGCCTGTGCGTTGGCCCAAGTGTTAGCACATCCTCAACTGATTTTTCTTTCCAAAACCTGGTTTTTTGGAATTTATTTGAATTTTCAGCGGCAGAAATTACTTAAAAATCAATATCTCCCACATTCTTCTGAATCCAAATCTTGCCAAATAAATTCCATTAAATCCTGCTCGTCAAGATCTTTCCAATAACACCAAAAGCACATTCCAATTTCTCTGAAATTTTCAGCTACTACTTAATTTGATTTTCGGTGAAGAAATCATTCAATATTCAAGAACTTTTGCACTGCAAGTCCAAACGTCATGGAACCAAGCCCATGCATGCCTCCTCGTTGAGAGCTTTCCAAAGACACCAAGAACCCAACCTGAAGCATCTCAGTTCGGTGGATGCCATAACTATAAAACAAAACAAACAAACTACCTTGCTTCATAGATAGATAGCCTAGCAATGTAAGTATTATATAGTATCATTAGATGAACAAATCATCAATATTTATGTTTTTGATACATTGTTTTTCTTGGTACCTAGATTTAAAACTTGGAACAAGACTAAACAACCATGTTGACCTGTTGGGATGTTTAGAAAACATCAATTCCTAAATTGAAGGAAAGAACTTGACGGTGAGAAATGTTTAATTTTGAAGAAGTTGTTTATTATAATAATTGGTTTTCATGCTTAATTGTGTACAACACCTTCCATATTGGTTTCAGAAATACTTGAGAACTTTAAACAAATAATCAATAAATGAGACGAAATCATATAATATCATCTTTTTTCAAGTAATTTATTTAAAATTATAATGTTCAAAACTTGTTTTCATGGATAATAGAAAATTTGGAAAGTAGGTGGTCATTATGGTAATTACAACATTATAATATATTGAGATTTTTAGACATTTAACTCACATATTTAATCAATATTTCTTGGGGATTCAATGTTTAAAAAAAAGAAATAGTTGGTCATTTGAATGATTGTATGTTATGGGTCTAGTCCTAGGTCATAAGGTGAAACTCAATATGCTATAATTTTAAAATGAAATCTTTCATTTTATATCAATTGGGTATTGGAAATATTTGGAGATTATTGTGAAATTGATATTCAAGGAAATTTTAATATAAACATGCCATTTCACAATTTATGTTTGATTGCAATTGTCAATTGATTAAAGGATTTAATGATGGAAATAATTCTTCCAAGTTTATGTGACATGTTTGAAAATCAAAGAATAAATGGAGTAAAACAAATTTTCATTTCAGGTATTAAAAAGTTGATTCCTTCATGATGCCACAACTTCTTAAACAAAGGTCTAAGTTGCCTTCAAGACATTTTTTAATAATGTTGGTAGTGTGCACTAATGAAAATCTTAAATTATATAAATATAAAGATCATTTATCAATAAGAAATTTCTATAAAATCACACTTAGTGGTTGAATATCCCAACAAATACCAAGCCCCAATATTCAATATTCATTATTGAAAATAAATATTTACATGATTAAAACATCTTCCTTGAACCAAATTGAACTATTTTCTTTTGTTTTACCCATTATGTACATATTGGGCAATGCACATGCCCTCAAATCTAACAATTACCTATTTTTTCCCAAACTTTTCATATAAAGTTCAAATGTGTGAACATAATTAGTGCAATGACAATCATTTGCACAAAAGAACATATTCACATCAAATAAAGATTGGAAAACCCCTATTTCACTAGAAGAAATCTTAGCCATTTCAATCATATGGTTATGACTATAGATGAAATTACTATCCAAATCAACTACTTTTGTGACCTACAGTTAAGTTAGTCTTGTGTGTAATTTTAGTTGTAAATGTGTGTAGTCATATATGTGACTATAGTGTTGATATGACCAAATGAAAAATATATATGGTCAACATACTATTGTTGACCAACTATAGTTTGTGATTATTACATGTTTGGATGGAAAAGTAAAATGAAAGTGCACATTTCTAATATTGAATGGATCCTTGGAGGGATGAAAACCTAATTGCTTTTACAACTGGTCATAGTTGTTTAGACAAATAGGGCCAATAAAGTTTCCATTTACAATACCTTGATGATTAAAACATATGTGGTATCTTTGGAATTGTAATATTTACTTGATTATCAAAATGTGATTGATACATTATCCATTTATAATAATTATATGTGAATTAATTAAAATTATGATATATTATTTTATTTTTTTGGGGTGAAATTTCACCAAACTGTGAAAAGTAAAAAATTTAAAAGAATATTTTATCATAGATTCTTTGAAATTTTGAAAAAAAATCGCCAAAAAAATAGAGGTTTTGAATTGGTTTCATTAGATTTAGAAGCCCTTTTCTTGTGAGTTGCCAAATAAAACTAGGAGTACAAAAAATTCTATTCCCTTGCTTGTCCTAATACCATTTAATTTGCTTAATCCTTCTTGGGATGTTAGCCAACGGTGCTACATGAGAAAATTGAAAACAAAAATCATTGATTATAATCACATTTTATGATTTTAAAAAATGAAATCAAAGATTAAAATGTGGGAGATAAATTATTCATTTATTTATTATTAAAAATTAGGTATAAAATATTTTCCATTTAAAAATCATGCATTTTTTCCCATGAATCATCATTGAAATGTAATTCAATTTAACAAAAAATTTAAAAAATTAATTCAAATTAATGTACATTTTTGGAAGTAAAATATATTTAATTATGTATATCATTGAAATTATTTTAAAAATAAACTTTTACTTTTCTATTTGGATAAAACCAATAAGAGATGAAATATTGAAATTAATGTTTGTGCAATGTTTAAAATCAAGTATGGGCTAAATAGAATGCATCTTATTATACTTTCACATCAAGTGGGGTGGTTTGATGGCAAATGAGTTGATATCCATCCTTGGGGTTTAAGGATCAAACCTTGTAGGCGACATAATTGTGATCAATGATGGTATGTTGACCATATAGACCTTACATAGCCAGGCTTCTTAACCTAGGTGCCTACCTAAGCCTGCTTAGGTACCCAAATTAGGTGGCCTACTTAATTGTTTAAATTAGGTTTTTGGCTTGCCTTAAGTAATGATATGTGTCAACAATTCATAGTATGAAAAATTATGAAATTATTAATAATATAATTATGAAATTACATTATTTTTATAAATAAAAATAATTCATCTGATATATGTAATTTTAAAATATTATATTATATGATTTAAATTTAAATTTAAAAAAAATGTTGCCCAATATTTTATGTATTTGTATGTGTAGTTGCATAGTCTTATGACTAATCCATGGATGAAAAATCCTTATAGTTGTAAGTGGTATGTGACTATTGGTGTGACTATACAAGCCACTTGGAGTTTTTTTTGTGATTAGTTGTCTTTTGCAATTAAAATTGTAATGGTTTATTTCCAAATTTCTTTTTTTTTTCAAAGGTGGGCCTTATGTGGTCACCACTTCTTGTTTAGGTAGATGGTGGGTTTTGCATACTTTTCAAAAGTAGGGGTTTAGGAAGAAGTAAATTCAAATAAAATAAAATAAAATTGGTAAAAATGTTGTTAAGACATTATTGATGTTAAGGATGATACGAAGGATGTCCTTTGCCTAGGGGTGTCCCTTTTGGCAACCCTAGTTGGAACATGTAACAATTTAACAAATTTGGGAGTTCAATGTGGAACAAATTTGAAAGTTCAATTTGGAACAACATTGGGAATGTTAGTGGACATTCGGAATACAACATATTTAGATGTGATTTAGAATTTGTAAAGACATTCTTAGGGACATGAGTGGAAGTTGTGGGAGAATTTCAACAATGTGTGAAAATAAATCACATATGTAAAATTTTTAAACAATTATGAAGAATCATGGGGATAATGTTAATCATATTTTAAATATTATTTTGTCATATTGTTGTTCAATTCAAACACTTTGATTAATGAAGTAATTGAAATTGGAAAAAAATAGAATTTGTTTTATCCAAGATAAAAAATTAAAAAACGCATTGTTGAAGGAAAGGAATAAAAACTCCAAACTTCAAGTCCAATTTTTGGAAACCATTTTTTTCATACATTATATAATTGCAATATTTTGTTTGAATATGTTTATTCTACTCAAATAGTTTACTAATGCATAACCTAGGTGCATGAATAACCTTGGAAGGCCCCTTAAGAAACTTGGTGGTATGGACATATTATGTTACAACCTTAAAGCACAAATCTTTCCCTAACCTCTCATATCATGAATATTGTAAATTCACATGGATGAATTACATCATAATTAGGTTCAACAATTAACTTTGTGATAATATTTGAATAACTTTTCATTTGGCCATGAATATAATATAATAGGTTTCAAGTAAAACCTTAAGGTGAAGGCACATTATAGTGACCCCCTTTGGGGCACTTTTGGGTTTAATATTATAATACATAATTGTTCCACAAGTATGGTACATTTAATTTTGGGTTTCAATTTTGGTTTTTGGGTCCTATAATTGTTTTTAAAAAATTTATTATATATATTGAAGGATCCATGGGTATATTTATAGTAGTCATTGGTATAATAGGGCCATTATCGCATTTTGACTGCAATAAAATTAAAGTTTCATTAGTCATTAAAATAATCAAATTTAATCAAATTTAAAATACAATCCATCTAATTATGCTTGTCATCTTCCATATGATTGTGATTACTTGTCAAATTTTCAATTTACCACACATTTATTGCATCTTTGTTAGAAAAACTTATTTTTTGAAATGAATTTTTTTGATGGTATCCAAACATGGTTCAAACAATGTGAAATGCCATGGTTCAATATAACTTCAACTTTCATAAAGATTAAAAATTATTTAAATTATTTTTGGAATATATTTGTTTCCACAAATATACTCCAATTTATAAAATGAAATGAAATAGTTTCTTTTATAATATCTTGTGTAGGTTATATTCTAACATAATATGCAAAAATATTATGAAAATCTTTCAAAAGTTTGAGGTGAGATATATTCAAACATGCACATTGTTAGAAAGTAGTACAATGTGACACCACAAAGGTGGCCACCGTAGTGTGCTTTCACCCCTTATGTCACATGGAAGGATTAATAATTAGTGGATACATGTATGTGATTAAGATTCAACTAGATAATTAAGCATACATGATTATAGAATAAAGATTGCCTTATGGTTTGTGGCATGTAAATGGGGGGTAAGCATTCCCCATTTCCTTCGTTTCCATCTAAGTTGTGTTTGTAGGTGTGTGATTGGTAACTTGCATTTTTTTGGTAGTATCAAAATCCTCAAAATGTTTTCATATGAAGTATGAGAAAAATTGATGTTAGCAAATTCTCAATTTGCAATGTTAAACTTGGGGTTTTATGTTTAAGTTCATGTGATTTAAACTTGAATTGGTTAATATTTTGATGAAATTGAAACAAGAATTATATCACGGAAACAACTTAAAGTAATTAAAACCACACCCAAAACTTAGATAACCATGAAAAAAAATCTTGGGTTTAAACCTGTAATTAGGAGCAAAAAATATTACTTTGGAAAATGATTGCAAGTCCTTTTTCCCAAAAATAACTTTTACATGCAAATGAATTTTTGAATGAATTTTTTGGTAACTTGTTCAACAAAATATTTAAATTTCCCCCAATGCATCACATTCTTTTTGTTAGTCATTATTGAATAAATATGAATTCTACATGCACAATCCTACTCCATACTTACCTCAAATTGTCAAATTGTGATGCAGATGTAATCCAAGATTGGCTCTGAATTCAAGGGAACTCCTCAAAAAAACTCCTCAAATACATTCCATTTCTTCCCAAGTTTCTAAAGCTGGGTTCATGCAAATTATACAATCTTTCAACTTTTGATTTGGATTCCATCTTTCGCAACTTTTTGAGTCCATTGTCTACTTCCTCTCAACTTTTTCAATGAGCTCCAATTTCATCTGAATGTTCTTCAACTTTCCAAAAGGTTGAAAGCATTGTACAAAACTTTGCAAATAATATGCGGAAGTTGGCTCTTGGGGAAGATTGAAAATAAATGCTACGATGGTTTCTCTCAAGAGATGCAAATCTTAATATTTCCTCTTTCAATGTGGGAATCATAAACCACAACATCACATGTCTTTGGTTAAGAAAACATCCAATTCCACACATAAATGAAAGGTGTCTATCATTAAATCAAATACATTCAACAAGATTTGAAACTCACTTGCTAAATGCTAACACAATGTTTTCCCCTCTTTTGTTTTCTCATTGTGCACCTTGTTGGATGATAACATTGAGCCCCCAATTGAAGGAATTTGAAAGGTTTTTGAACTTGAATTTTATATTTTCTTCATTTTCAATCCTTTACAAATGGTGTGAGATTTAAGCTCATTGAATGGCATGAAATTGCAAGTATGAAGCATCATGAATTCTCATCATTTGAATGGATGTTCAACGAAATTGACTAACCAATAGATATGCTTGTTGATGGATAAAATCTGACCCAATGAAAAATGTCCATGGATGAAATTAGTTTGGTGGATAAATTCAACACAATTGATTGGATGAATATCATGTATGAATTATTCATTTCCAAATGCAATGACATCAATATTGACTAATGGAAAATGACCCAACTAGATTAGTTTTTTCCTAGGTAATGAATGAAACAATTGGATGAACCATCATGATGTTTCAAGATGGAAATAATGTTATCCATGGTCTGTTATTCTACAATTTTATTTCATCCATGAATTTTGATGGATGAACTTTTTATCATAAATTCTTGTGGATGAATTGTTTTCACATTTTAGGATGAAATAAATTTTAGCCAAAACATATCATCTATAATTTTATCATTGATGAAATATTATCCATTCATAATTTGTATTCAACCATTATAATTCATCCAAATAATGGAGATGAGTTTTGGTCACCATCCAAGAAAAAGATCATTTTCAATCACCATGCAACGTGGAGATGATTTTTGGTCAACATTCAATGGTTGAGATTACTTTTGGTGGCCATCCAACAATGGGGATCACTTTTGGTTGCCATCAAATGGTGGAGATAGATTTCAATTGCCATCTATAAGTGGAGATGCATTTTAGTTGACCATCCAATGATGAGGGTCATTTTCAAGCACCATCTAATGGTGAAGATCAATTTTGATTGCTAGCCAATGGAGGGATTGCTTTTGGTTGTCATGCAAATGTTTTTTAGTTGTTATCAAATGATAGAGTTGATTTTTGGCAAATTTTTGACAAAAGGCCTTTTTTTGCAGAAGTTTGCCAAAAAGATAAATGATTTAAAAAAAATAAAAATTTAAGTGATTGTGGAGGTTTTCAATTGCCGAAAGTGAGGAGAAATTTTATTGAAAATTTGCCAAATTTCTATAATTGATTTTCCATGTGTAATAAAAAAATACATAGTGATTATTAAAATTTTGTATTTCATATTTGGTTTACAACTTGCTAAATCTTCTTAAGGATTATTGCCACATTTTTAACATCTTTCTATGGATGATCACCACTTCAACTCAATGTTTTTTTGGGTGAAATTTCACCAAATGGCAAGCCCACACAAGGTCATTCAACACCCCTTTGTAAAATATGGGGGTTTTTTACCATCTAATTCACCATGTTGCAACACCATCAAATCTAGGGCTAGTCATCTTTATGATCGCACAAAAGGAGGGAACCACAGAGGGGTTGAAGCCATCCCATTGAAAGTAGTTGGCATTCATTTTGTCATCCATTGATGTTGATGACTAGCCACTTCCCATCCACCTCCATTTCCATCCCCTCTCCACTTTTTGAAACCAACTAACCGCCTTTTCTTACCTTATGTTAGCTTTTATTGCCATCCATGCTTGCTTCCCATCCTTATTAATCACTTACATAACATCTATTAATATATTAAGAATTACCAATAGTTCATATCTTCTTGTTGAAGATCATTAGTGCCTCATAGTACAAAGGATCATTGTTTTTTGGTTGTACCAACCATGTTATGAGGCTTAAGTTATGGTTTGTGCATGAAAGAGATTGCACTTTTAATGATTTTTTTCATGAATTGTTGATAAAAAGTGGCATGAAATTCTTGTTTTCATGGTATTGACTTTCAAATAGTAATTGTCAGTGGGCTTCGGGTACAAGTTGTTTTTCAGTGCTAATAAGGTTCCTACTTCCATAGATGCCATAATTATCTCTTCTGAAAAGTTGCATTCATGTTTATCACCATCCTCCTCTCTTTATGTTGTTAATGTTGATTGTTTTGATCTTGATCTTCCATTCCAAACCTAGAGTTAGAATCACTACTAGAACCACAAAACAAATGTAGGAAGAAAAAATCATGGGAATTGAATCAAATTTTTCAAGAGGTGTGGGCTGCAAAACTTCCTTGGGCTTAAGTAATTTTGGGTTGTGACAAGAAATTTAACATGGTGTGTTGCAAAATTTTTAGTGAGATTGATGGAAGGGAAAAACTCCTAATACCTAAGTTTGATAATTTGCAAAAACATGTAAAATGATAGAAATGCAATGATGCACACCTTGAATGTGTAATGGGCTAGTATTTCATGTTGGTGGACAACTAACATGCGAAAAACAAATGTATGTGGGCTAACAAATGTTGAAATTTTATTGTTGAAATGGTGTGTGTTGGAGGTGTTGTTGCAGACAATAAGCAGAAATTCATATAATTTGTGGCCCTTTCTTGGTTTTCAAAATTGGGTCAACCCTTCTCAAAATTTGAAAGCACATGAATTAGTTGTTTGCATTCTTGAAGTTTAAAAACATATCATGCAAGCATTGGTGTGACTCAACTAGTTGGCAAATGGTTGAAACCATGCATGGCATTATCATCTAGTTAATAGAAGTTCAAGTGTAAAAGGCCACATACCTTGTTGTCAACTGTGATGAGGTTACAATGATTGAAAGTCAATTATGGTGTAGCATACATGTGTATGTTGTTGATGGGTAAATAAAAAGATGCATTTGTTGTTGAATCTTGAAAAAGTGATTACTGAAAGCATTATTGATAACTTCACCACCCTAATTTTTATATCTTTGGAGTACGGGGGCTTGATAGTGGATCAAATTGGAAGTAAGTTTATTTGTTTTGTTCATATAAGGTTGGGTTGTTCGTGGGCCTGCAAACTGGTGTTGTTATTCAACTTAGGTCCGAATCTACCCCTTTCTTAATTCCAATGCACTGCATGGCACATCAAACTAACCTAGGAAGGTGCCAATGAAATAACATGAACCACACCTGCCTACTTTTTGATTGCTTTTGTGATTGTTTTGTGGGAAATATTTTAAGAATATTCTTGGAATTTGTTTGAAAAAATCTTCGAAAAAATCTTAAATTTTTTTTTCAAACTATTTTATTAAGGTTTATGTTGAAAATTTGGCAAAAAATGTCATTTTCAAAAAAAATCACATCCATTTACAATTGTTTTTATTACTTAAAAACAAGTGTTGCAATGTTTAATGAGTGTTTTTTATTTTATTCATTGGATTAATTTCAAAATAATTCACATGTTCCCATAATATATTAAGAATAAAACTATATAAAAAAATATTACAATTTCAACATCAAATTAAATTATGATTTTAAAACATGAAAAAAACAAGCAAGCTTTACACTTACTATGGTTTGTGTTATTGTGATTACACCCAACTGTGCAGATTTTCTATGTTCAACCCCAAGTTGTTAAAGCTTGAAAGGTTGATTTAGACAACTTACACTTATTTCTCCTCTTCACCTAAACGACATTTGAAACAGTGTACTTTTGCAAAAGTTGCTTGAAACCAAAGGGCTAAAATTACTCCCCAATGTTAAAACCAAGTGGATCTCTATGTTATCCTTTGCCAACTAAGTTTTTGCAAAATACAAAACCTAGTGTTGAGGATGAACGATGACTTACTTAAGTACTGTGGTATTAGTAAGCACAAACCTTGGGTACCTCTATGGCATTGAGGTGGTGATGGGTCGCAAAAGACACCATGTGCCATGCAAGTCACAAACTTTTGCAACTATGATCCATTCTCTTGTCCACTACAATGGATGAACATGGACATTCACCCTATGTAACCTATGTGGAACTTAACTTTGTGACTACATTTACACTACATTTGTAATCACCTTATGGTCAATTGCATGATACCATGCCCTAGCCTACCTAACTTAGCCTACTAGTGATCTAGGTACCAATTTACCTAGATAAAATAATAGATAGGTACACAAAATGTGCATACTCTAGTCTCCTACCTACCTAACTTGACTTAACCTAACCTAACTACTAAGGTGCAAATATAAGGATCTAAACCTTTCACCTTCATGAGAATAAATCAAATCTTTAATCACTGCACTACACCATTGTAAGTTGATAAAGTATATCAACTTTTTTATTTCACATCTCATTACACACATTAAAATTTCATAGGTAGCTAGGAAGGTAGGTATATGTATGTAGTTCATAGGTAGGTAGGTAAATGGCTTACCTACCTACCAAACTACTTAACTACCTACTTGAGTAAATGGTCGATGTATCTATACATACCTATCTATCTAGGTTTAAAATAAGTGGGTAGCTAGTAGGTGTTTATCCTACCTTATTTTATCCAACTAAGCTTACTTAACTTGGCTTAGTCTCTTAGTTTAACCTATTTTCATAACCTATTTAGTGTATTAGGCCTTCCTAGCTTACCTACTAGCCAATAAATTAACAACTGTACACTTTGAATTGCACTAACAAAGATGCCACATGTCATCTAGTCATCTATGTATAGTTGAAAATATAATTGCAAATGCAAATTGATTGTCAATCATTCATGAATCCCACAAAAAATAAACGACATGTGTTCATTTTTCATTTTTTTTCATCTAAACTTGTGGTAGTTACAAATTGTAGTTGCATGTAGATGTTTTTTCATCTACTGATATAGTTTACAAAGTTGAACTTGTTTACAAAGGATATGGGATAAATTTACAACATTATTTCACATCATCTTTTGTCCCATACAAAAATACTCAACTTTGATCATTTAATTATCTTTTTTATATTTTTTCCAAATGAAAATAAACAAATTTCATTCATAAAGATTTTTCCAAGATCTACACATCTATAAAAAATTTAAAACCACAATATCAAATAATTTTATTGAAAATGCATTTGAATCTTCACTATTTCATACATTAGAACAACAAGGATATCTTGAAAAGAAATTTTCATTTTTTTATAAAATGATTTGTAAATAAACATATTATTTAAAATCAACATGGCTTTTTTGGTATATATATAATATTTCCCCACATTTGAAATATATTTATTTTTAATTTTAGAAATATTTTAAAATAGAATATTTGATCTATGAAGCATATTTTATTTTATTTTATTTCTAATATTTTATAAAAAGAATTAAAATTATGGAATTGTCATAATTTCTAATTCATACACATATAATTTTTAATTTCATAACTTTTATCAAATTTTATTATGAATAGTAAATTCTTATATTTTGTTTTAATAAAAAATAGTTCATTAAATTTGATTTAATATAAATTATTTTTAAAATTCCAAGTTTTATGACCAAATACTTTGATAAATTAATAAAGATCAAAATTTATACTTTTTGCTACCCATCACATGGAAACATAAAAAGTAATGTCATTTTGGGGCATCTAAATTTCTTTTGAAATTCTTTGGATATCATTAATAAGATTATATTTCGTTATTAAATTAAAAAAATCAAAGAAGATATTCATTTAAATAAACCTTTGAGCAAGAATCCCAACTTGAATGTTTTAATTATATTCTAGGAATTATTTTTTAATTTAATTTTATGGTTTCAAAAACTTTGACAATTTGTTTTCTAGTTTTTGGAAAAAATTTCAAAAATGAAAAAAAATTCCCCCAAATTTGTTTTAGGCATTATCCAAAAATTCACATTAAATAATTAGTGATTCTAAGGAAAAAGTTTAAGACATTATAAGGTGTTAGTTATTTATTTGTGCATTAATTATGTGTTTGATTATCTACAAGCTTATAGTATGTTTATGAGGTACGTATGTCTACCTTCTAATTCTTTACCCTTTTAATTCACAAGTTTTTAATATTTCAAATTGTATATTACTAAATAATTATTTTGTGTTCATGAAGAAAAAATTTAGTCATGTAGATCTATCCATGAAGACTTTTAGTCTTGTAATTATATCCATGGTTACAAGAATAGGATTAAGCACAAAAACATGACACATATGATTATATGACTAAAAAATGGTCAATAGTCATATTTGCTCTAGTCATAAATCTCAAATTTTAACTTAGTGCTTGCAACTATGGTGACATAGAAAACTATTATAAACATAGTCACAAATTGAGTTGATCTCGACAATAATTGCACACTAGTCACAAACATATGGTTGAAATGGACAAGGTTTTTTCTATGTATGCACAAAACATTACATATCACAACAATCTATCCATCTAAAATGTCAATAGAATTTTTTAGTTCCATCCTTAAAATAATCTTAACTAAAAATGCCTCAAGATTTTCCAACCACAACAATTGGAGAGTCTAATGTGAACATGTTAATCAAAACATTTAAACCAACAATACAACAAACCTTGATGGAAAAATATCATTCAAAATTCAGATTGTCCAAATTTATTATTATCTATGACACAAACAAATTGCATATGGGCAAATGCACCAACACAATAGTGTCATTTTGGATCAATGTGCAAGCCTATTGGATACATCATAAATCTATATATTTCACATTCAAATTACCAAATTTTATATCTCAAATTTGGCATGCCATCTAATTAAATAGCTTAAATTTAAACAACTATTTTTTTCGATTTGCCTCCTAGTGTTTGGCCTTTTACAAATTTGACAATCATCATTAATCAAAAACATGTGTATACAGGCCCATCCTTTATCATGCATGCATGCATCATCCAAACTGGATGTTGAATATGATTTTTCATCCATTGATAAGCAAGTTACACAACTTTTCATCCATTGACAACATTCTTCTGGTGTGTCACCCTCAATCCTCCAAATGGTAGGTTATGGCTCATAACTGGCTTGAGATCATCAATTGCCAGAAATACCTTCGATGCTATTTCTGGTTGGTTCCATTTTTGGTAATTACCAACAGCCTCTCCATAAGAACCTAGTCCATAAGAAATTGACATAATTTGAGTCTGCCACCCTAGAGGCACCTTAAGGTACCTTATTAGATTTGTAAGGTGCCTTGCTAACTACAAGGAAGGTACCAATGTTGCACAACATTGTTCCACAACTTCTTGTTGTGGAACACTTAGTGCTGATGTTGAGGATCTAGAAGAATTTATTTCTAACAAATAATGCCATGTATAATCAAGCTTGTTAAAGATCATTGATGCATAATCAACAACAGGTCACATCCTTCATCATATGCCTAAAGCAAAACAACTCCCAATCCAACATACTCCAATTTATGTGCAATTGGAATGGTCAGTCCCATGGGGAGATGAAACACATTTGGCATCAATCCCTACATCTCTTGCAGTGTTTCAAACCTCAAACCCCCCGAGTCCAGTTTTAACCTCAACTTGTTATATCACAAAAAAATCTCCAAAACTATGGTACGTTGTTTCAAAACCATGACCTTGAGAGAATAAGGGGAATAAAGATTCATACAAGCTGATGCATACTCCACTCGGCAACAAAAAAGTTCTCGTTGTTGCTAGCCCTTGATAAACTCAACCCCAGTCAACAGGCTATCCATGATGAAGCCTGGAGCATCTGTCCAATCAGGGATAGAACACTCTTTAACAAAAGCAGAAGAGTGAGCAATGCAATTAGACAATGTATACTAACCTTTCCTCACTTTCAGCTCTTCTCTCATATCATAACAGCAGTAGAAGAAGGATGAATCTCCTTACATTCAAAGGGAGCCATCATAGCTATCCATGAATGAACATACTTCTCAAAAATCTGTCCTGTACCAAGTTAACAAACTGATTCAACTTAGTACAGTAGAACTCCCTATTTCTGAGGGCAAAGCTGGGATGGACATGAAAAAGAGAAACCAAAATGGGTGAAGGCTGAAACTTGCAGGCTACAAAAGCAGAACTCTTGATGTACAACTATTCCACAGAACTAAGAAAAGAAATACATTCAAACTCGCCAGTGATATCTAGCACCCAATGGTTTGAAAGGCATGGGGCTGCCTGCAAACGCAGGTGAAGTTTGATGCGGGCATTTTCATGCTATGTTCCCAGGTCAGTTCTAACTCTCATCTATCTTCTGAATTTCAAGGTGAAGGTGATCTTCACCTCATGGTGCAGGGTCAGAAATGACTTGACAAGACACCCACCCATGGAATGTGACACTATCTCCACTTTCTTGCCTCCTGATGCTTCAAATATGGTCTCCAGCTTTTTCCTCTACCTTTGCATATGCTCTGGGAGCCTGTGGCACAGAAGTCAAGAGTAAATTTCCACACAGACAAAAGTTTAATTTGAAGATCCTCTCAAAGTTGTGAAACTGCACACCTGTTGCTTCATAACCAAAGCCAAACAAAATTGAACTCTCCTGGTAGCTCCATCCCTTCATCTGCTTGATAGGATCATGGAAATAGTACCATGCATGAAGAACTGAAGATGTGAAACTCCATGTTGGACCATTAATTAGGGCCAGGAGATGACAATTTTTTTTCTTCAAAGAGAGAGTGCAAATTGAGGACATAGTACTGACACAGAGTTCATAACAGGCCACTGAAAAACCTGTATTGTCAGATGCAAGACATCCATTAAACTTAATATTCATCCAGAAATTTGATAGCCCAACATGGATGCTAGTAAAAACTTAATTTTTCAATCACATGGTACATGATCTCTCATTGGAAGCAAGGGTTGTTAACCCCCCAATGGATAGTTCCTATAGTTGCCAATTTTGAGCCCATACTCTTCCATAGCCACATTTCTTTTTAGTACCCAAACATCTACCTAGAAAACTTGGCAAAGAATGAACCGTTAAAAACACATATAAGGGAATAGTACCCATATCATCACATATATGCCAGATTTGCAAGAATATACTAGTTTGATCAAGGGAGTTTATCAACATTCCAACACCCACCTTTCAAACAACCCCAGAACTACCCATGTTCTAGACCCTTGTCCAAACCTACTTTTCCAAGTGTCAACCATGAGGGTCCCACCTAAACCCTAAACCTCCAATTCCAAGCACACACAATTCACATCAAAAACCTCATCTCGAGCACCATGACTCGTGAGGGGGTTGAACCCTCAAAGCTATCCAAATTACAGCCGAGCCTCCCTCTCAACATAATGGCCAAGCCAAAGGTCAAAGGCCATTATGTTGAAAGGAACCCAAGAAGGTTGA
>Ga0209208_10000470_pt1 | contig 52233 bp, 31 predicted proteins | sample S1TSphfallax_3_FD_187694 | JGI IMG/M metagenome (GOLD analysis project Ga0209208, IMG submission 187694) | Host-associated microbial communities from peat moss isolated from Minnesota, USA - S1T2_Fd - Sphagnum fallax MG (SPAdes) (version 2) | ecosystem: Host-associated > Plants > Peat moss >... | reverse complement strand
GAACCTTATTTAGATTCTATCAATATCATTTACAAAATTAAAAAAGTACACTACACTAATATGTGTCTTAATTCATTTTACATTTCATTAGATTTTGAGTGAATGTGAACAATTTTTTAGTGAACAAGGACCAATTGTTACAAACAAGTGAATTCACTAATGACTAATTAAATTCATTAATATTTAGTTTTTAGGTTAGTTTTTTAATTCATAACTTGGTTAGGTTAAAATACTTAACTTAGCTTAAGCACACTTAATCAACTTAACTTATCAACTTAAGGTGCAAATGTGAAAGTTTAACCCTTCATTTTCATGCTTAAGAACTACGTCCTTAACCATTGGAACATTATTTAAATAAATGAAATGAATTTTCACTACACATTATTATGCGCATTCTTTTTGTAACCTATGTGTAAGCTATCATAAACTAGGTTCTTATGTTATTATTAAGTTATTCTTAGGTTAGTGTAAGTTATTTTAAGTTATTCCCATACTATAACAATTTATCACAAATTATTCCTAGGCTACCATAGGTTAGGAGTTTAGGCTAGTCCCAAACTATTCTAGGTTATTTTACTTTAGGTTATATTTTATTATTCTAAGATATTTTACCTTATGTTATTTTAAGCTATTAACAACTATTTCACCATTGGCAATAATATAAGATACAATACCCTAGTATAAGATGTTATTGAAGATTGTTACACCCTAGGCTATTTTTGAATATTTTAAAGTTAAAAACACATTAAGACATAACAATTTTAAACACATATGAATTAAGTCCATAATTGCCTAAATTAAACATTGTAGAATCAATGTGAAAGTAGGATAACTTGAATCACACATTGAGTCATTTTGTAAGTTATCATTAAAAATTCATTTTAAAAAAAATTCCAACCCTGATTTACCTTATGGAGAACTTAAAACTGAAATATGAGCTTTTAAATTATTACCTTCACTAAAAAAAGGACTTAATGTGAAAAAAAAAAACCATAATTCAAGGCACTTAAAAAAATTTGGTCATCAAAATCCTCTCAAAAAATCTTCCTTAATATCAATGTTATCACACCATATTATCATTGAGTCCTTTATTCAATTAAAAAACATTATATAAAAGTGCATGAAGTCCATATTCATTTCTTAAAAAGTTCATTATTTTATGATCATTCAAAAATTATTCAAAAAGTTCATATAATGTGATTATAATATATATATCATTATAATGTTGAATCCTTAAATATTAGCTTAATCATTTTTATTTAATCACATGGTCAAATAAATCTCAAAATCTTGCAAAAATTGCCTTGTGATAAAATGATATTGACAATGTAGTATGTTTTCACCCTATGTTATTTTAAGTTATTTTTAGCTATTTAAGATTTATTCACTTTATGTTATTTCACCCTAGGTTATTTTAAATCATTTTTAACTATTATAAATTAATCCACTTTAGGTTATTTCACCCTAGGTCAATTTAGGTTATTTAAAATTATTTTAAGTTAATTAACTTTAAGTTGTTCCATTGTAGGCTATTTTACTCTAGGTTATTTTCTTATTCTAAATTATTCCACGTTAAGTTACTATACTTTTTTTTACCTTAAAATTATTCTTGATTATTCTAAGTTATTTTACCTTAAGCTACAATTATAAGTTATTTTATTTGAAAGTATTCTTGGTTATTTTAAGCCATTCCACCAAAGGTTATTTTAGGTTATTTTTACCTTAAGAATTTAAATTATTTTAGGCTATTATTTTTAAAAATCACCTTATGCTATTATAAATTATTTTAAGCTATTTCATTTTGAGTTTCTTTATGTTATTATAAATTATTTTACTTTACATTATTCTAAGTTATTGTAAAGTATAGCCTAAAATAGTCAAAAATATAATAGCTAAGGTAAAATAATTTATATAACTTAAGGTGAAATAATCTATAATAGTAACCTTGGGTAAAATAGCTAAAAATAGCTTAAAGTAGAATAGTTTATAATAACCTAAGATGGAATAGCCTAGAATAGTTTAGGCTAGAAATAACCTATAACAACCTAGGGTGGAATAACAAACAATAGTAAAAAATATCTTAGGGTATAATAGCCAAAACTAGGTTAAGGTGGAACAACTTAAAATAGTTGATAATAAATTAGAATAAAATAATAATAATAACTTTAAATACATAACTTAAAATAACCTAGGGTGAAAATTTTAAAAATAACTTAGAGTGAATTAACGTATAAAAGTTGGAAATAACCTAAAATAACTTAAAGTATATGAACTTAGAATAGTTAAACATAGTTTCATAAGTGGAATAGCCAAAACAATTGAAAAGAAGGTAGAGTAGAATAGTTTAAAATATCCTATGATAAAATAGCCTAGAATAACCTAATGTACAATAGTCTATTGACAAACTTTTCCTTGGGTGGTACCAGTAAGAACCACCTTGCCAAAATCATAAGAAAGTTGGACCCAATTTAAAAAATAAAATTCCATCTACTTATACATATGATTGGACTAGGTGGGCTATATTTTCCCCACCTATGCACACACTCATGAAAAATAATGAGTACCCAAAAACCTATAATATGCATTAACATTTTGATTCATAAACCATTTCTAACCCATTCTTGACCCAATTCTTGATTTTTTTTCTTTTAAATGTCCTTACATTTACACATTAGATTTTTTTTTTGTTGATTTAGTACATGCACAAGGGAGGGATCCAAAGTAATCATTAAAATAACAAAAGAAAATTGAATTAGATTTTTGAAGTTGTAGGAAACACCAAAGTTTGTGGATGTTGTCATTGTGTCGAAAATCACATTTCAAAATAGAAGTGAGGTTTAGGGTTTGTGAATAAACACGTTTTTTTTATTGTTTTGTTACTTTTCTTTGAGTGCTAAAGAGCTTTTGATTTCCAACATTGGTTTGTTTTGTTGTTTATTCCCTTGCACTTTGAGAGGCTTATGAAATGCAACAACAATGGTGAATTTTTTTGATAAATTGCTATGATTAAAAAGTTGATTTTTAAAATATTGCATGTTGAATTTTAGGCTATAACATGTTTGTTGTGTATTCATTGCATCACTTAAAACAACTCCATGAATCAACAATAGTTGGGGGACTATAAAAAAAATAATTCTTGAACTCTCTCATGATGTATTGATTATTTATTTTTTGAATATTTTAAAAACCTTAACAATTGAAGATCAATCATGATTGTTTGTAATTTTAGCTTCCTTCTCATTGATTTTTTAACATTGTCATTATGTTTATTTATTGTCACTTTTAATATTTCATTTTATTGCTACAATTGACAATCAATGGGCTTTTTCTTCAAGGCCATTGATCAAAATTCTTGTTCAAATCCTAATTTCAAAATGTTACAAGCTTTTGCAAGGAGTGATAACAACAATAATGTGCAACCCTTGCATGAAATTAAAGAGTTGTAGACTTTTGAAATAATCATTGTTGATGAATCTTACATAGTTGAAGTGCACATATGAATTTTGCAAAAAGAAGGTTTGGCTTGGAAGCCTCACAACTATAATTCTATGACATGGGCATTTTTTTAAATGAACAATATCCAACCCATCAACCTTTCTCAAGCCATGTGATATATAGTTTGCCATGATGAAATCATAACCTTGCACACAAGGTCACAAAAAGGTTTAATTGTTTATCACAAGCCCAATGGCATAACAACCATAAAAAAATATGTTGATCTTGAACACATTATGTCAATTAAGGCATATGTTTTAAACAAACAAATTGCCCATTGGGGTAGTTTAGTGGATCATCAACCACCCAAAAAAAAACTCATGTAAACCCAATTATGATAGCATTCCAAAGCTGTATACTTCCTTTGATAACATGGGGAATTTGTGAAATGTTGACTAGGTGTATGGCATAGGATTTATGTTATATCACTTAGGGTTGATAGTCGAATGTTTTAGAGGTAAATTAAAGTTTTTTTTACATTATATGGGATAGGCCAAATGTGATATTTCATTTAGGGTTTAGGGTGTAGGTATTATGATGTGTGACATAGGATATATGTTTATATAACATTTGGGTTCAAAGGTAAAGGGTTTTCAATGTACGACATATTAGGGTCTATACAATTATTATCACATTTATGGAACTTTAGCAATTTATGGTTTAAGGTTTAAGGTCTAGTATGGCCTAGCTTTTTGAATGTATGGTTAATTTACATTAATTTAGTTTCAGTTCAAACTATTAATATTAAATAATATGAAATTTAATATTTGAATTTGTATTGACATTGATTGAAATTACAACAAAATTAATAACATTTTATAATTTTACAATATAATTTTCATTTCAATGGAATTAAGTTGTATGAAAAAAAATTGCATTACCACCACAACATCAAGGTGAATCATTTAAATGATTGAGGTATTAAAATTTGAAATCAAATTCTTTTATTATATCACAAAGAAATTATGCTAATTATTTGGCTATAATTTGTAATATGTCATTATGCTTAAAATTTTGGAAAAAACCTAACATTGCAAAATGAGAAACAATTTAGGTGACACCACATGGGTGAATCATGATTGTTGCAAGCCAATCATAATTTATATGCATGAATGGCACCACTTTCATGCACATTGTTGTACATTTTGGTTCAAAATTGGAAAGACATTGAAAGATGACTTTAATAATCTTAAATGAACAAATAAATTTGGCTCGTATAATTATTAAAATTTTACATTGAAAATTGAAAATTACATTACAAATTGAAAATTACATTGCAAATTGAAAATTGGTCAAGGAAACTAGGTCAATTACATTCAAATTTGGCTAGAAATAGACTTCAAAATTTTCCACAAATTAAAATTTTAAACAATTAATAAAGTACTTTGACATGTGCCAATTGGAATTCTCAAGTGGACTAGGTTAATATGATATGTTACATAAGTTATGTAATTAAATAGACTTAGATTAAATTAATTATGTTTAATTTTGTTAAAGTCTAAATAAATTAATATACATAATTTAGTTTAAAAGTGTGGTTATAATTTTGACCAATTCTAGTGTTAATGCAAGGATATGGTTTATATGACCAAGCTCATTGGCCATTGAGCTAATTATAGGGATGGTGGGGAAGTCTACTTGGTACTAGCTATGGATTCTCTTCAACTATTTGATGTAGAATTCCAAAGGCTTGTGAAAATGATGACTTTAAAGTGAAAAAAACAATTAAGTTGGAGAAGAACATTAATGTAAAGTGGGCCATAATATTTGATTTCAAAACTATTTTGGTACATGTTGTGAGGAATTTTTACACACCTTTCCACATGAAGATATGCAATTTACAAAACTCATTTGGGGGTGGAACTACTATGTAGTTATATTTTAATAAGTTAAGGTAGTTCAATAAAATGTAATGAAATTCATTAAATAATCTAATGTGTTGTGTCCATTTGGAGGATATCAAAACATTTTGAAAGAATCAAGACTTACCATGATAAGATGTGAAAAAGCATTATGTTGATGTTTAATCAATGTTCACATTTGATAGTTGACCCCCTTTCATTCCACTCTTCATAATATCTTCATACAATCTTTTAATTTAGCATGCATAGGGTTGTTGGAAAGTTAATTTTAGAAGCAACAATGATGCCAAATCTTATAAGTTTTGTTTTTGAAATGAAAGGTTATGTGTCAAAATTGAAAGCTATTTTGATCAGATTTGAAGAAAAGAGGACTTCATACCCCCTTTATTTCCAACAAGTGTACCTCCCTTGCAATGGCCCCGATGATTCTAATATTTTGAGAGAACATTTTACATTTTTAAAACTAAAACTGTTTGAAGTTTGAGACAAATCCAACGGTGGATCTAAGAGCACCAACTATTTTAGTTAAAAGTCTAAAAGCTTGTTCATGGAAATTATTTCATGAACTCCACTACAACTACTTGCTACACATAACTTTCTTCCATGTTTTTTTGTTTGCACACCATTTGTTTCCATGAACAACATTTTTTCATACATAACAAACTAATTCTCCTTTCACACACTCATCTTTCTCTTCTTCCAAAAACACAAAATAATTTATTTTCCCCCACCCCAAAGCTTCCCATGACCCTTCCTTGTACTTGTTTTCTTTGTCCAATGGAAGTTGTGGAAATCCTTCCCTCCAATCAATGACCTTCTCATCCTTCATGAACTAATGGGAATCAAGAATGATTTGACCTTCCAATGGAATTTCAAATGATAATTTTTATGCCCAATGAAACAATAAGAGGTTTCCACCTTCTAATAAAAACAAGATGATAATCCTCATGACCAATGGAATTGGAGAACTCATTTTTTTTCCTCTACCTTGGATATCTTGATGGGATTTTTGAGCTTGATCATTACAAATTTCATCCATTTGATTTCAACATCTTATTTTTTCATCCTGATTCTTTCAAGTAACTAATTCTTAAGATAATTTATTGGTAGTAATAAGTAAACATCCTTGAGTTCCCATTTGACTAAGTCAATTCAATAACATTAATAACATTCCTGTGTACCATTTACGTAATTTAATATCCCTAGTTAATCCTTACCATGTATTAATAATTGTGTAGTACATAATAAATTGGAAATAAATTTTTTATTATAAGATTCCCATGTACTTTCTAGATCCACCATTGAAATTAGGGCTTCATGAATCCATTGGAATTAGGATATTAGGGTTTTCATGTAGTTCCATTGTTAGTGCCGCACACTACACCTACCCTAATTAAAAAAATAAAAACATCAACTTCCTTCAAATGCAAAATTATTTTGACTAACCTTTCGGTTTTGGTGATGTAGTTGAAAATTCAATAATGACGGAGGATGTTGTTATGCCTTTGAATCCTCCAATTACGTTAGTAGAAAAGGAAAAACTTTAAAAAACATCACTTAATGTGAATGTCTCCAATGATTATGTGAAAAAAAATTGTTTAGAAGAGTGGTGTGCACCCAAGTTGATCGTTCAACATGGGATTGTCAATTGTCTCCTAACCCACACACCTTTGCAATCTACTTAGAATTTGTTCATGCTCGTGCAGCCGCACTAAAAATGTTCAAAGAATGTTAGTGTGAAGATGATGACGTTCGTCTCACTATCAAACTTGGATTCTCGGTGATGGCCATTATTGTTGGCTACGAGGCCCATTCAACCCCCTTTCCATGGAACATCAGGCTGAATACCTAGCTTGCACCATTCATCACATTTTGGATTTTTTTATAGTTGTGACCTTTCCCATTTAAATTGTTTATTAAGTTGTTGTTTAATTGAATCGACGTAGGTGGAAATGTTAGTATCTAAATTTGATTTTAATTATGTTTAAGAACTTGATATAAGTGATAATTGAATAAAGATGTCCTAGGACTACATTCTAGAAATCTTACAAGTACATCCTTAATGCCTGAAGATTATTCTACAAATTAATATTGTCATGGTGAAATGTTAATGTTAATTATGGGCTTGTATGCCCAATATATCAATAAAACCACATTTAATTCTACATCCTTTTTCACCTCTTTGTAACATAAAAAGGATAATGCATTCTAGAAGGTTTATTAGGTTTTTAAATTAATTAATCTTTACATCAATTTAAATAAAAAGGTTTTATATGCTTAAAAATATCCAAAAGCTAATTCAACTATTAATAATTATTACTTGGAAGTTTATAATGATTCAAATCATTATTACTAAGGAAATTTATGGAACTAAAACTTAACAACTTACTGAATTATAACCTGTGGCTCACACATGTTTTGAAAAATGTCATTTGTTTTGCTTGCATATAATATGACTAAGATGAATTAAAGATTTGATTAAACCTTGGACATAATATTGTATTGTAACATATTATTATAATAAAGGTAATAACATTTTAATTAATGGTCAAGTATTGTTTGTGGATTATAATTACAATGTTGTCAATATATAATATATTAAAATTTGGCTTCCTCATGCTAGTTTGACCAAATATTGAAAATGTCAAATAGTTGTTTTACATTATGTGGCACCATTAAGGCGATTTTAGACAAAGGTCCAATGTTCAAGGACCAATGAATTCAAGCAATCTTATTAGTTGAAAACTTTAAATTGATCCTAAGGCCTTTGGACGAGGGTCCAAGACCAAAAAGTGGGAAATTGAAGCTAATTTACTTACATGGCACCTATTTTGGAGGGAAAATCAATTGGTTTAGACTAGAAAATAGTGCTAAAAGGAGAGCTTTTAATTTGGAGAACCAAAAATTAGGTTAGGAACCAAGGTATAATCCAACTCAAGGATTCAATTTGTTTCAAATCAATCCAAATTAGACTTTGGACCTTCATCTAAAGTGAGCTTTAATATGGGAAATTTATGGACCACATTGGATAGAAGTCCCTAATTGGTGATGATGGTTGTATTATGGTCAAAAATATTGACCAATCAATATCACTTAGGCAGAATCCAATCACTTGTCCACAACCACTTGGTAGTCATTGTTTTGCAACCATCAACCCATCATCAAAAGTAGTGGGAGGTGGAATACCCACACTTTTATGAAAACCTTAATCTTCAATGATATGGGAGGTGTAGTACCCTTTGTTTTTGGCAAACCATTTCCTTCAAGAGCAATGGGAGGTGTAGTAACCCCATTTTTGTTTATAAACCTTCCTTCTTTGTGAGAGAATGAACAAAATTACCTTCTACATGTGCATATTCCAATTCCTCTTTTTATTTTCTTCACATAACATTGTACAAGAGTTTAACTATTGTTTCTAAGTGTATTTTACCATGATGGATGTGAAAGAAAATCTTCATGATTCTTCTTTTGTGTATGGTTGTAGCAAATAGTTCAACTAAAGCTTCATACGGAGGGGGAGCCTAGCAACACGACCGAGATTATGACAACCACCACAAGGAGGGGAAGGGAGAACCTACTTGAGGTGTGCATGCAACATGATGGAGCTCCTATGGTGCATGGTGCAAAAAGTCAATGGCTATGGAGATGGAGTTGGTTCAAGAAATAAAGAAGGAAAAGATAAAGGGGGAAGGGACTAGGTTACAAGGGCATGTTTTGCACACAATTTTCCCTTCATTTATTTACATTATTTTGTATGGTTGTACATGGTATGTAAAAATTGTGTAAGTGGATATGTTTTACATGTGTTTTGCACTTAACTTATTTTAAACAGCATGAAATGGCTTTACTTGGTTATACACTTGCACTTACACATCCAATGTTACACTTACATTTACCCAGTTGGTATATCTTATACCATATCCACACGTAAACTGCAATTTATTTTATTTGCAAAATTTTCAAAGAAGGTGTGAACTTTCAACAATTGTAGTCAAGATTTGGATTACATGAAAGTTGTTAAATATTCTTGATATATTGTGCAACATAGTTGTGATCCCCAAATGGTCTGGTGGAACAGAAATTGTAAGCATGAAACTATGGGCCTGTTGTTACATTTGAGCCACTTGAATTTGTTGCTTTATAATTCTGCTTGGTCCAGACATCCAAAAAATAAGCCACCTCCTCAAAAGTCATGTGGAGTATGATTTTGTTAATCAGTAGAACAAATTCAGCATAACATTTTGCAAAAGACCACATTACAGAGCTAATTGGTTCCTGATATACTTTGAAGTTTTGCAAAAAGTTTCATATGTTGCTTCTACATGACCATTCTGGTTGTATGGTTGTCCCTGGACCATTCCAAGAACAATTCAGAAATAACTACCTCATTTTCAAACCTACTTATTTCATAACTATTTTCTTTATAATTATTTAATAATTACTTCATAATTTCTTCTTTATAACCACTTCCTTTTCCTATTAACTTTCATAATAACTATCTCTCACCTTTTCTAATAACTATCTTCATTTTATAATTAACTCACTCCTTTTTCCTATCCATCAACATGGATATTAAAAAAAAAAATTAACATGTGTCTTTTCATGTCTATGTCTATGAAATGTATATTAATTTAAATTTGAATGTGACATAAATATATGAAAACGTAAGAACAAATTAAAATAGTTGATTGTCACTAGTAATGCACAGCACCACGGAGCTCAAATTGGTTCTTGATATATTTTGAGGTTTTGAAGGATGAAGTTTACAGCACATGTGATTTTGCAGTATAACTACAGCCGTGGTTAATGAATTAACATTAAACTAAAATTTGAGGCAAAAATGCTTAATAAATTAACATTCTAGCACTTCTCTTCCTAATCTTATTAGGAGAAAATAATGTTTACCATTTAGAATTATTCTAATCCTCATCAGCATCACATTCATAGGAGCTGGCCAAAGAAGGTTGCACCTCATTGCTCTTATGGACAATAGTTGAATGACTGGTAGATGAGCAAACTAAAATTGCTTACAAATAGTGGAGAACAAGACAAGTTACACAAATGAATTTCCTCACTCCCCATGTCCTTTCACAAACTTTATTTAGTCACTTTAACCCTAAGCATGTACACTACTAAGTTGTATGACAAATTTCACCTTGTCTTTCTATGGTCAAGATTCCTGGGATCGAAGGACCCCCTCCCTAGTTTCTATGGTCAAGATTCCTGGGATCTGAGGACCCACTCCCCAGCTCTTTTGGGGGCCCCAGAAGCTGGACCCATTGGACTCCAGCTTATAATATACCAATTTTGTATAGATTTTCCATGTTCAGTGCACATAGGGCTGTGCAGGATAACAGGGATGAAGAACATGGGTCCTAAAATGGAGGATTTAAGTTTCAACTTTGATGCAGAAGAGGGTAGATGGCATGTAAAGAAACCATAACACACCCACCTGCAACCGTCTAATCTACTTTCGAACAAAACCAGCCATGGAATTAACAGATGGTGTAATAATTCCAAGGCTCCAGATGGCTACAAACTGAAATCTCTTCATTCAAAGAATACTTGAACCTACACTTCCCATTACCTTGACTGTGTTCAGCTGTTTAGACCTAAAAGAGGTCAAGAAAACTGGGTGGGTAGCTTGCAGTCTGCGATGACACCACTGAAGAGGATTGCAGTTCTTTCTGAACTTTGAGGCGCTCGAAAAAGATAGGACAATCAAGAGATATGCATGCAATATGCCCCTCTGGCTCTCCATTTGCTCCACCACAGTGTCGGCATAGCTGCCCCACCCCCCCCAGTCTCCACAATTTCAGTGTGAAACTAATATCTAGTCCAGAGTTATCCACCGCCACCACCCACCCTTCCCCATGCCAAAATATATTTATAATATTACTAGTCCACCAACAACACTTTTTTCAACCAGATTTTCTGATATTGAGACTGAACAACATAGATACACATTTATGAAATTGCAGAGCAATCTCCACACAAAAAGCCATGAATACCTACTGACATCATCAGCTACTGATGGTGGGTATATATAAGTATATAACAATTTCAGGCAAAACATTATACAAAATCTGCATCCCAAGTTGCTGAACTTGGAAACTGTTGGGTTCAGAGTTAGTTTTGACTTGAGCAACTTACGGCCTCAAGGTGCTTGAACTCCTTCTCCAACTGAGCTGTCTGCATGGTCAAAACTGTGACAACTGCTTGAGGGTTGCTGATACAGGCAGTGCAAACAAGTTGAGACCCACGCATCAACTGGCCACAAACTGTACAGTGTTGAGATAGATAGTAGTGATCAATGGTTCCCTTCTGTTGAACAGCTTCTTTGTTCCTTCTGTTGGAATTGGGCAAAAATTTGAAAGGGTTGTTTTTGGAGGTTAGCCCCACTCGTTTGGAGGTTGGTGGTCGGTATACACGGGGCAGTTCAGCAAACCAAAGCTTCAAATCAGCACCCACAAGACCAAACACTCTTTGTAAAGCGGGGATGATTTGCTTGGTGATGTAGTATGTGTCATGAAGTCTTAACCCATTAGCAAGCATTGTGTGTGGATCAACCACTACATCTGACAAGCGTGCTCCAGGCTCCCCATGGACAACCACATATGGCACCCTCTCCCCATACCGAGGTTCTGCCCGTGGATCCACTGCCATTGCCTTGGAAGCTACAATTGCTGCTGGTGGAAGCACAGATGCCCGTGCACTGTAAGTGCCCAACCGGACCTCCTTGGCAAATATGAAGTCATGCAATGAAATGCGGCCACTCAAAATCTTACTCCACTGTCGCTGCAAATACTGCTTCACCTGTGTCATTTGGTTCAGAAAAAAGCATGAGCCACATTCTAGAGAGTCCTTGTGATCACAAATAAGACACCAAAAGCATCACAAGCTGCTCAATGTACAAAAAGAAGACAGACACACAGAACACCTTTCAAGTGGACCAATGAACTTTCCTCCTAGCAAACAATCTAAGGTGACATATACAGAGCCAATTCTGGTCACAAACTGTGTTTCTGTACATTGCCAGTGCCAATAGAAGACGTTAGAATTCAAACAGTTTAAACATAAGTATACATGGCCTCAATCTAACATGCCTCGCACAAGTGGTAAGACTTGCAAAGCAACCTGTGAGAGATCCTGTGTCTCAAAAAGAATCCGGAGGCTCCGCTCAAGTGTCTTGGCAACAGCTGCACAACTGTCACGGCGCACAGTCTCTATCCCTTTTGCATCAAAGATTGGTTTTAGCTGCCCGGGGCTCTCAAAGCTGTAACCAACATACCGCTTCTTGGTGAGAAGCACACAGGGATGATATACCTTTTCCATTTTGAGGGTCACAGGGGTGGGATTCATTGCTGTCACTGCTGCTGCAATCTCTTGCCCTATCTTGAACGCATCCTCCTTTGTCCGTCCCTCCAAATGTACAAACATGCTACCCATGCACACATGTCCATACACTGATACTTCTCAGCCCTCCCTCTACATACTATAGACCCTAAACCCTAACCATGACAGATTGTTGGAATTGCATACTCATGCAATTCTCCATGACTATCATGATGTTTCTTCTCTTGGGTCAAGATGCAGCAGATGACCTCTGGAAAACTTTGTTACTCCTCTGAAAGTCAGATCTTTGGTGACATCCTTGAGGACTTCAACAACAGCTGAGATAACAGAAGACTTCTTGCACAGTTGATACCATCACCCAATCTGTAAAAAATATCATTTCAATGAAGAAATCCTGTCAGTGTACCTGTCAGTGTCCCCATACACAACTTGGGCATTCCAGTGGGCAGTGGAGTTGACAAGGTGGATTGCCCGTTCAAGTGTGAGGCGGCCACACTGCACTATACTGTCAGCAAGCTCTGCACAGGGCATGCGGCCACTGAAGCCTGCTGCTGTATACCCATATGTCACATTTGCTATCAGCTTCAATGCAAACTGCCTTGCATTCAACACCTGCAAGAATACATAATTGCATGATAGTTTTTGTGCTGTGCTCTACCAAATCTCTTCCCTGCACCTCTTTCTGGATGAAAAATGAGAAGCCTGGACATAAAGTTGACAAAATATGGTGCTACCATATGTAAGCAGGAAACCCACTGAATGAGTAGGCTTGGAGAAGAAGATGCAATCATTTACCCTTTGGAGCACTCTTTGTTTGGGAGACAATTTCTTCATTGCCTGCTTTACCATGATGCGTGTTGATAGAATTTCCCGCAACAATCTTGGCAGCACACCATGACAAACCTGCCTCTAGTTCCAAAATATTAGCTACCCAAGTTTGCACATGGAAACAGCAGGTAGAGGTACACTGTCAGTTTTAGGGTTTAGGGTTTAGGGTTTACACTAAACCCTACACAAGAGTCTGGAAAAAAATTCAAGTTACAAATTATAATGGGTAGTGAAAAAACAGGCACTGAGTTCTCTAATAATGGGAAGTAGTAGCAGAGCAAAATTCCATCTGCCTTAAGTGATCAATTGCTCCATGCTATTACAGCTTTGCTTCTCAAATCTCTCAACTGTAGCATTCTCTCTTCCCTAACGGCTTAGGGTGCCAAAAACACACCTCTTCAATCAAATGATAAAAGCTGGGAGTGGGAGCAATTGTGTACCTCAGGGGGAGTGTACAACACACCATTGGGAGTAATAGTAAGTTGCTCTTTGAGCTCCTTCAAAAGGCCAGGTCGCAGAGCCAGATTGGTGACACCCAAGACTTTTGGGTTGTTGGGTACAATTTTGCCCAAGCAAGTTGAGAAGCACAGATTGTATGCAATGATCATGGAGGGGTAAAGGGACTGGAAGTCTAGTACCACCACTGGGCTGGTGTAAAACCTTGACTCTGGCTCCATCACCAATGGCAGACATTCCATTGCTGGTTGTGCTGCAACCTGGATTCAGAGCATCTTCAAAACAGTAAATACCCAATGCAAGTAGAGAGAATGATGCTCCTTTGCAATTCTAGATGGGAGAACTATTACCCTAAAGATCTTGAATTTTAGTGCTAAACAGATGAATAAACCAAACCTGTTGCTTGTTTGGTGAAATGAGGACAAAGTTCTGGGTATGTGCAAGCCGCAGCATCATGGATTCCACACGATACTGAGACCCTCGAGAAAACACAGAGAAGAAATCGATCCCAAAGACACGTGCCAGCTCTGCAGTTCGGTTGAGCTGCCAGTCAATTGAAAAAAAATGGCTTATGGGTATGCTTAAGTACTGCTAGACAATCCTCCAAAAATCTTATGCTGATGCTGCTAGGACGTTTAGATGGCCACATACATTGCCAGCTCTTTGTAAATAGTACCATCCTAAGTAGATGAAATAGCCATGTTGCACAATTTGATCATGTAGACACCTAAACCCTAAACAAGAGAGCTTTGTTACAGTGGAATTGGTATCAAAGTCTTCATTGAGGTTTTAGAATTGAACAGAATGAATGCCTGTACCAGGTCAAGTTGGTCCATAATCTCAAAGTTCAGTCTTGCCCTATCCACAAAGTATTCAATGCATCTGAATCTGCCACTGGCTGCTCCTTGACGAAACCACCTTGTAAGAGTGCACCAAGGTATTCGAGGAACCCGTCTCTTCAGCACTGCCTCTGCAACAGCTTCAAGGGTATAGATACCAAGTTTCACTTCCCCCCGCATTATACGCCAAAGGTTTAGTACTACTCGACCGCCAACAAAAATGCCACTCCCATGTGTTCGCCCCCATTCATCTTCAATGATGGGGTCATTTATGCCAACTGTTTCCAGAGGAACAACCTTTGACCCACCAAACAACGAGTTTTGAAGCTGCTGCATTCCTGAAACAGCAGCAGATCCATTGTTTGAGGCTGCTTTTGTTCTTGGTGGTATTCGAGAAAGCTGCTTCAGAATGCCAAAACCCAAATTGGCAGCTCTCTCTGCCAGCAGCCCCAGTGAAAAACCCTGAATCTCCCAGCCCACTAGCATATCTGGGTCGCACAGATGGACAAGGCGGACAAAGCAGGTGAAGAGAGCTAGTTCATCTGAGAGGTATATGACCACACAGCCTGTTAAACCATCTATGTTTCTGCACAACGAGTCCAACAAATTACTGTAAGCAGATCCATGTGCACTAGTAAGAGGTGGTGTGCAAGAAGAGAACTGCTGGTTCCTAAATAAAAATCTGAAAAACAAAAATTCCCATTGCATCTCTCTCAAATCTTTCCCGAGCATCAACAAAAAAATTCTCTTCAGGAACAAACACGCATGTTGGGCAATGACATAATACAGTCACACCATTCAGTATTCAGTTTTCAAACAAGGAAACAAGATACCGTCCGGAAGATGTAGCAGTAGCGTCAACAATCAGCACCACTGTTTGGTTATTGAAAGATGCATGCACCTCATCATCATGTTTTATCACAACTACTATGCACCCTATTGTGTCATAACGAGGATCTGGGCGCAAGTCACCTCGAGTCTCAGAATGCACCTGCACCCACCAACCATCCCAGCAGCAAAACCACAACCATCAGAATATGGGTTTTCTCCCCCATAATTGCTACAAGTTACAGGAAAAAAGACATCACACAGAAGGAAAACACCCTGCACAGAGTGTCTCCTTTGGTGACTCATGATCAAGCTACGAATTCCCATGCCATCATAGACACTTTCAAAATCCCTTACAGAGTTAACCAGAGTTAACCCAACCAACCTCAATGCTCATCAATGTAACCTGCTGACCAGCGCCTACACTAGCGGGGTCTCGGAACCCAGACTGGCTGAAGGGAGTCAACTGCCCTTTGGCTGGAGAAGGGGCTGTGATTTGTGACACATCACGCCATTTCTGCTGCAATTCTGTGACTTGTTTGTCTCCTGGCTCATTGGACTTCTTTTCTAAAGAAATCTCTTCGCTTGTCCCAGCTTCCTTAAACTCAGATTCCAACAGAGAACTGGTGCCCAAATCTGAGAGTTGTGGTGGGTTATGGGCAGGTAGAAGTGGTGGTTGTGGCATCACAAGATGAGAGGAGGAGCTTCCCATAATATTCACCACTCCTGAAGACTGAACAACACACAAACGTTGATCAGAGTTGTTCAAAGGTTTCAGCACATTGGGTTCTCCAGCAACAATCTCACTTGAAGACTGAGAATTTACAGGAGTGGTTTGTTGAGGAGTGACAGGATTGGAGCTTGATAGTGGGGCACTTGTTTGCAACTGTCTGACAGCACCTGGCTGAGACTGTACATGTTGCAAAGGAAGGAGATGGTTATAGCTTGGGTTTGCCAGAACATGTTTCTCATCATACTTGGGCGATGCAGGCCTGAAACACTCCATATCATCATCATCATCATCACCAGAACCCTTCATTGTCAAGCTTTCCTGGCTTGACTCATTACTTCTGATTCCAAGGGGAATAAGCTTGCCAGTGTTGGAATCGATGGTGAAAATGCAGTCCCCTCTAATACTGGAATGGTTTTGTGAGGTAGAGGAAACATGTGTGACATCCAAGAGCCACTGCCGCACTGTAGATGGGGATGGAGGCAGCTTGGCTGGGGTCAGTAGATAGGAAACAGAGCCATCATTTCCATAGTGACAAGGAACCCCTACTAATGATGGATCCACACCCAAATCCTCCATGATCACAGCCACACCACCACATCTCACACCATCACCGCAACCACTATTCTTATCTTCAGATGGGAATACAAACGGAGGCAAATCTTGCACGTCCTTTGATTTCACTGCAAATGGAGAAAGGTCAAATTCACCACATTTGTTATGAAAGTCCAACTTCTGAAAGCATAACTTTTCATGATTAGAAAATAGAGAAGAAATTGCAGAACAGGTAACATCCCCACTTCAACACCTTCCATCTTACCGTCAAATATCAAGCCTGCTGATATCATAGGCCAAGGTGGAACATCCTTTGAGTTCCCATAAAAGGCGCCCCTGTACTCCACAGGTTTCAAGCCATATTGGTCAAGGTTTGCCAAGAGAGCTGCTTTTTTAGGTGGCTCTCGATGGTACTGAACTGGGATGAGCGTCTCCTCCTCCTCCTCCTCCTCTGCTGTGTCTATTTGTACATTCTGTATCACCGATGGCTCACTGAAACTTACTTTTTTTCCCCCATGTTTCCTCTCAGACACATTTGGCAAAGGTACAGGCTGTTGTTGCTCCAAGTCATGAGGCTCTTGCTCAGGAGTGGTATAACAAGGACTCTTGTACTCTGGTACCACCACCAGATCCGGTGGAGTGGGGAGTTCAGACATCCTCAATTCTGGAACAACTAACAAGTTTCTACCAGTGTTGATGGGCACATCTGAGACAACCCGGTTTGCTTCCAGTGAGACACTGTTTGTTTCTAAGGCAGCAAAAAGTGAGGCCTTGTGCTTCTCTTCATTACTAACAGTTGCCATTGTTGCTGTTGCAACAACAGTGTTCTCCATTTCTAACTCAACATCAGTGTGTCTGTCTGGACCCCTACCAGTCCTTGGGTACCACAGGGATTCATCCTCTGAATCCTCCTCATGACCCCTACCCAACGACATACTGAAATCTCCCCCATCATCACCCCAGTCAAAGCTGTCGCCACTGCTTTCATCTGATATATCAGTGAAATGTATGAGTTGCTTAGATTTGTCAGAAACTTGATGCTGAGACTTGTAAGCACCACCCACAGGCCCATCACATCCAGTCTCCACCAGATGATGCAGTCTGAAGTCCAATTCTGTGGGAACTGTGAGAAGAGCACTATCTACTTTGGCAACTTGCCTCACAATAGCCATTCCATTGTCGCTGTTCTGTCCCCTGGAAGCTTCAACAGCAATATTAGAACACAGTCCCATTTGAGTTTTGTCTGTCTGCAACTTAACATCTTCCTGAACTCTTGGTTCCGATTCTGCATGAACCAGATACAAACCACTGCTTTGCATGCCACTCTCATCTGCAATCCTCATGTTGTCATTGCTGATCTGTCCTGCTGGAGCCTTCAATTGTCCAATTGACACTGCCCCTCTTTCAACCTCATGATCAACAATTGGCAGGAGTTGTCTTCGAGAGGAGAGTGGTTGTTCTATGACAATGCCTTCTTCTGCTGCTTCCAGCAGAACTTCCTCTTCAACATTAGGCTCTCTGTCCACATGACCCACAATCAGCAGATTACTCAGAGTGACAATATGCCTTCTGCCACCATTTGGATCATTGGTGACAGGATCTAAGACTATTGTTCCCACTGGTGAAGCAAGAGCACCATTTTCTGTTCTCTCTTCTGGGGGTTCCCCCCCTGCAGATGTCTGTGTTTCCATCTCTTCTAGACTTCCAGGTGTATACAGACTTGTATCCAATTTGCCCTCATGTACCAACAACCTCTGTGATGCATGAGAGCTCCCAAGGGCAGTGTCCATAAGAGGTTTCACTGCTGCCACTGCAGATAAGGAGTCCTTTATATCAAGCTCGGGGTTTTCAGATGTGAATATATTGGTGGCTGTCAGGCCAAGGGAGGATGCTAGGTGAAGGTCCTGGTACTCCTTTGAAAAAGGATGCAGAGGAGACACTGTTTCTCCTTCTGACAATGTGGCAAACTGATGCCTTTCTCTTTCTAGCACCTTACTAGCAGTAATTTTCACACATGATTGGCTACCACCTCCACAGTCCCGATGATCACTACTTTGGAGCAATCCAAATCCCCACTCTCCACAGTGTTCCTGGTTCTTGTTCACCTCTGAGTCTAGCTGGATGTGTTGATATTCTCCAGAGGATTCAAAGGGCAACTGATCTTCTGATGGCCTATCCCTTGGATCTTTTCCTGAAAACTGACCTTTTGTTGGACTTCTCTGAGCCTTATGGAGCATATGCTTCCTGGGTTGTAAATCTGCTGAATTTGGTTCCATACCCATGTTTACTACAGGTAGCACAGCAAATGTGGGCAGCCGCCTTCCCTCTTTCTGTACCAAATTTCTTTGATCTTGAGACAATTTCTGAGACCACTTTTGAGTACCCTGGTATTTACCAAGCCCTGCTGCAGGAACTGCATGCTTTTGTGATACTTCTTCATCTGCAATAACTGCATCAGGGAATATTGTATCCGTGCACCCTCCAAATTCAGTTTTCACAAGATTCCCAGCTGTAACTTCACTGGAGTGCTCCCCTTCACTGCGACTGTCTCTGGAAGAAGGACCCCTTGATGGTGAACATTTCCTCTGATGATGAGGTTGCCTGTTACGCTGCCTCCTCATCAGAGAACGCAATGACACTTCCTTCCCTGTTTCTACCTCCTTCGATCCTTCCCTGTACTCTTGTGAAATCACAGGTCCTGAAGCATCAGTATGACTTACCTCCACCTTGTCATGCTGTGGGAAATGTGAGTTGCTCTCACATGGACATCTGACAGCTTGGCAAGGAATGGTTCTCTCTGTCCTTGATACTTGTCTTTCATTCTTGCATCCCAAAGGTACAAATGTGATGGGTAGTGATCCCCATGCAGAGTGAACTCTCCTCTGTGCTTCTTTCCTCTGTGCTTCTTGTCTATGGATATTGCATCCTTCTTCCTTGCCAACATGACAAGGACTGTCTTTCACACACTTTCGCAATCTTTTCTGTATTGGAGAAGAGGCAGATTCTGCTACATCATCATCACCCGCACCATCGATTTGAGGAATTTGGAAAGAAGATTCAGGCACTTGATCACTGAATTGTTCTCGCACTGCACCTATCCTTCCAATGCCCTCATTGTTCTCTAAGACAGCTTCAAAGAGGTCCTCCACATTTTCTTCAGTGTCACTCTCATCATCATCATCAACACACTCGAGGATAGCTTGACATTCTTGGTGTGTCTCAGTTTCATACTCAGATATTGCTTGCAACATAGCTGCCTCCATGCCTGCTGATCCCCACACCTGGCTCAAATCATAAGCTTCATGACCTTGCTCATCTTTGCTACAGCTATCATCCCCATCACGATCTTCTAGGGAAGCACCCATCCATCTAAGGAGCTCTGCCATCTCTTCCTGCTCCCTCAATACAACACAATCAGTGAGAACAAAATTGCATATTCAGGTCTGTGAGAAGTCCTGCACCCCATCAACAGCATCAGATATTGCAACAACAGCAAACCCTCAATGGTAGTAGACCTTGACTTGAATTCCCCAGTTGTGTATTATTCAGGACTGTTCTGCTGTACCTGAGAGGTCAGGTCCTGTTGGGTGAGTGAAGTGCGAACAATTTGCTCATTAAGAAGCTCAGCATCAACAGCTTCCACAGCAACCATAGTCTCTGAGAAATGTTCCATCTCATTTGATCCTCCGGGTTGCCTCACACTATTGGCTGCCTGGGTGGATTCCAGTAACATCTCCTGTGTCTTACCCACAGAATTCTGCAAACTGTCCACTTCTGCCTGAGAAAACATCTCATTACCTTGAATCATTTGAGACAGTGAAGCCCGCAGTGCTTGCTCAAGAGCAGATGGTGAGGATATAACTCGCTCTGCTGATGGCTGCAAAACTGCAGTTGCCGATGCAGGTCCATCTTCTCCACTCCTCACACGCTCCTCCTGCACCACATTCTGTCCCCTTAATGTCCCATTCACATATATGATACCAATCATCAAGCCACAGGCAATGTAGCTAGGACCCAAAGGCAAGCCATGAGGCTTCTTACCTCCCACATGGGTGTTAAGGACTGAACCATTTTGATTGCAGATCCAGCCTGCTGCAACGGCATGAATAGCAGCTCACGCCGATTCAAAATTTCTACAAAGTCAAACCATCAGATTTACACATCAGTTAATCAAATTTTTGCCCTCTAAGCATTTCTCTAAACCCTACACCCTAAACCTATTTGAACAAGCAACCAAGCAACAGGATTCTGAGCCTGGTCAGATTCTTAAGGTCAACCACGTCAGGACATCATCAGTTTCTGAGAATTTTATGGTCAACTTAGTTACGACACCTTCTATTGATGCATCAGCTTCAAGTGCACAGGTGCTGTGCCTGGCAAACGGTCCTCCACTCGCATAATGACCAGGCCACTGCCAATGGGAAGGTACAGTGGCCCGCACCCAAACTTGTGCCTGGCTGGTGCCATTAGCTCCTGCAGCCCATTTTTCATTACTCAACGGAGGTGTCACTGTTTCCATGACAGCAGCACGAGGCGCCATCAGGACATCCCGAGGAGATGATGATGCATGTGGTGCTTCAGGTGTTGAGATACTGGCCTGGCTAGCAAACTCAGTCTTCAGCTGCTTGAGCACATGGGCAATGTCAATCAGGCTTTCTGGCAAGGGGTGCCGGAACTTCAGGCCTGAAAGATGAATGTGACTCATTCCTGACAAATTCTGGTCAATCTGCATACAAAACAAGTAAATCATTCTGTTGAAAACTTGACACCATGGATTTGAAGAATTTGGGAGTATTCAGCAAACAGGTTGACAACTCTCTCCAGTTGACAACAATCTAATCCCTGAGAGGAAGGCAAACTCAGGGAGCTTTAGGAGCCTAAAGACCATCAGACAATTGCATAACCAGGGCATAACCTCAATCGGTAAGATGCACATGGTGTTAAGTACCCTATCATCATCAATAACGCAGAAATAGATTGTCTTGGAAAACTACAGATTGGTTTGAAAAGGTGTACCAAAAGCTGTAGCAGATATGGAACATGTGCTTCATGGGGCTGAAACTTGCGGTTCATTATGCCTCCACCCTGCCATTCCATGCCAAATCCATCAGCTCCAAAAGACTTTTGGTATTGTTAACCACAATTGAAGTACAGAACATTGAAGAACATTTTGATGGAGAAGAATAGCATACCATTAACATTGCGCCAATGCGAGACACATCCTGGGGATGGTACCTGTGCAGTGGTTAAAGAAGAGCTCTGGCAACAAGAGTCCTTGATTTTCTTTGCACAGAGGAAAAGCTTAACTATTGCAGAGAGGAGGGTGAGGAGGAGGCAACTTATATTTTAGGGTTTGGAGTTGAGGACTGGAAAGTGTTACAGTTACAGATTCAACAAAAGTGGATGGCAGGGGGGCAATGAAGAGGATACAAAACAATCTTGATGAAGAGCTGCTCAGCTGGGTGGTAACCATAGTACTTGCGTGCACGCACCAGGCTACAGCTATGCACATGTTGCTTCTTTGCCGCCATGTTGTTTGTTAGCTGCACATTCATGAGTCATCAAATAGAGTCATTTCATTCAATTTATACAGAGAAATTGTATATACTGATCATCTCTAGCAACAACAATGAAATTTTCTTTTAGGTCATGGCACAAATTACCCTAACCTTCATTGCTTTCTCAACCGCAGATGCCAGACAGCGCACATACGCCAGTGCTGAAATTTCAACCATAGCAGTAAGATCCACAGCAATATCAACAAGGTATATTGTTCTGCCATCAAGTTTAATTCTGAGATTACCCACTAATTATGATAAATTTATATTGGTTTCAAACAGGGTCTTGCATGTGTTACAGCAGTCAATTGGGAACCTAACCCTAAACCCTAAACCCTAAACCCTACACATGTTATATCCAGTTTGGGACAATTTTAGCTGGTAAAACTCATACCTTCCTTGATGTCTTGTGGGAGGTCTTCATCATATGGCACGTAAAAATATGGGAACACCTGTACAATATTTGGTTTAAAATGAACTTCATCTTCCAAACAGGATTTGCAACATCAATTAGATTTCAGTTACCAGAGCATACAATAATAACATCCCATTACCGAGGATTACAATCAACTTATAAAATGACAAAATTACCTTGTGCAAATGTAAGCATGCCTTCTGGCCTGCTGGTGTGGACCCATAAATGCGAACCACTGGCACCTCATTCACAGCACATCCTGCAGAGAAAAACGCGTTATAGCTCCCTTGGAAACCCTCATCAACACTATCAAAAGACAAGCTATAAGGGTCATATGGCAAGGAGTAGTAGTGAAAGGGAAATCCTATCTAGGATAAAGCTGGCTGGATTAGAATTCGCTACAAGAGATCTTTTCACGTTCCTCCTGGCTGGCAGTGGATTGGGTAAAAGCATTAGTCTCACCTTGAAATTGAGAGTAGCACACATCCATGTCCGACAGGGGAGGAGCCATGTAGTATTCCAGACTCACAATCCGCATGCTAAACATGGGTCCTCCTCCTTTCTTCCCGTTACCTATTGACAAGCCACCAACACCTTCTTCTTCATCATCACCATGCCTTGCACCTGCTGCCATCATGATTTGCTCACTCTAGTTTACCCCAACATACTCACCTAGCTGTGCTGCACAAACGAAAGCTCTTCAACAAAACCTGCCGAAAGCAACATAAACCCTAATCCAAGTTTGAGGTTTTAGAGCTCACGTGTGCAACTGGCAATCACTAGAGCTAGACCCCTTTGGTAGTCAGTAATTGCTGTGGAAATCAACGTGTCTGAGGATCTTAAATTTTAATACAGCACGCGGAGTGATTTCCTATTGTACTATGAGAGCACCTGATAATATCAAAAAGAAAAACCCTGTATATAAAAATCAAGGATGGAAACCCATCCATCAAAAGTACAAGGCAAATGAGAGCACAAGTAGACACATTCCAAAAGAAAAAAACGAAAGCCAATAGTCAAGAAAAAATAAGGAAAAGAAAACACCATGCAAATATGACACAAGGCTATGAAATGACAATCAATGATATCAAAGAAGACTTAAGACAAAAAAGTTGTCGTCTACCACGAATCAACTAGTGACGGAGGTGCACTAGCTATGATGTGTGGAAGAAATGAGGAACCTTGACCAAGTGCAATAATCCATTGAAAAATCTTTAAGGCTATGGACACACACCGTTGATAGTGGGAAATGAGCATTGAGGAGATTGAAGAAGACTATTGATGACACATGATATTGGTCTGTGCACAAGTGATCAGGAATGAATCAAAACTAGCATGAAGCATACATCTCAATAGCAAGGGGAATGAAATCATTGCTTGGTGTTTGTTCGACGTATGATTGTGTTTTTTCTTGAGTAGTAATCATCATTACATGTGTTATTGTTGTTGATGTTCACTCCACCATATTTGTGCAAATCAAATTAGTAATGACAATGTCCATCAAAATACCGATGTTGTTTCTAATAATAAGAATATCCATTCCTCGTCAGGTGTGGTGAGGGAAAAGGTGGGAGACCTCCTTCTGAACATGTGCTTCGCTTTCCAAAGTAATAACTACAATAGTATCAGGAAATGTCATGGGCTGTTATACATTCACTCCCACAAGGGCACCGAAATAAATGGGTACATAAATTGTCAATGGTATGACTACACTAACACCATGAAAGGTGCGTAACTATAGGATGTGGCAAGCGAAGATGGGTACGTAATGTTGTAAGAAAATGGGTTGATGATAAACAGAATGCTAATGTGATAGGACAAGTTAATAACCAAGCATCTACCCTTGGACCCTTCACATGAGTAAAAATGTGTTCACGCAATATCCAAAGGAACATCTATTAGAAAGGAAACAAATTCCTATTCATGTAAGCGATCTACCAAAGAAATTTGCAATTGGGGGTAAGACTAAACCACTAAGCTCTCAAAAGGTGGGACATGAAAATTGACACTCTAGGGTAACATGGCTTAGACATCTTATAATGTAATCTAGAATAGGGAAATGTCAGTCTCAACATGTGTTATTGCATTGAAAAAATAAATCACATTTGATGCAGGACCTACTATATGTGTATCATCCACCAAGGAAAGGAAAACACAAATAAGGTGGGTTATTACTATAAGGCAAAGAGAGCACAGGTGAACCAAAGTAAACAACACTCCTTCCAATGGGTTTCCTTATCGTGTACCTAACCTTGACAAAATGACTATGAAATCCCCATGTCAAGAATCTTGAAAAAAATACAATGGGGATGGGCGTGTGTAAAATTGTCAAACAAATGGGAAGAACTGATCCAAAGAATTAGGCAAAGATCGTAACTCTTGAAAAATGGTTAACCATGACATCAAATTGAAGGTGTTACAAACATCCACATATATCACCACCCAATTTAGATGTAAATCTAACATCATTAGAATACCATGAACCACTATTTCACACCCACCACGAATCATTACACCAAACTGATGAGGACTAAAATGTTTTGCAAGAGTATCCTTAAACTAAATAGCTAAAGTGTGGGCAACTAAACGACAAGTCACCTCATTGATCGCGATGGGATGTATGGCTCTACATTGTTTCTCCAACACTAACACTCAAAATGTAGAAAGCAAACGTGATACTGAAAGTGGAACATGACTTTGAACAATGTGCCCACATACCTTGAAGAAGAGGTTGAAACCACTCGTAGAATCATATGGGACAAAAAAATCTCATTGAAGTTCATACACCATACCCAAAGGGCCACAAAAGAAAGATGTGGTGAATGAGCCAAGGCAGAAACAAATGCCTTTTGATCTAAAATAACCTTTGTCTCAAGATGGAAGTCATCAACAAAAGGGGGGAAATCAACCTCAACATGTGGGTGGAGAAGGCGAAGGATTCCCATGGTCTCATCAGATGGGGTTGTAGGTGTGCTCAAAGTAATGCGTGTACTACTCGAGCATATTCCCCTACATGAACAAAGGTGCAATGTAATCGTGCTGATGGAAGTGGGGTAGGATTTGGAGTTGATTCCAAATGTTTGTGAAAGGTTAGAGTGAGTGTTCTAATCATGTGCTCCTCTTATAATGCCTCCCAGTTACCACCCATGTATCAATGTAAACAAACACAAATATCTTGGTGGCCTTTTTCACCACCCCATGGAAGAAAGGACAAACACCAAAATTGGAATAACAAAAAAACATGCCATGTTGCAACATTGGAAGGATTAGATGTGAATCAAAACAAAGGGATATGCAAAGTTTGTTGAATATCAACTTGAAATGCATATGGGATATGATGGTAAGAACGGGGACATGGTAAACCCAAATGGAAAACATTAATGATGTTTATGGATGTGATCCATGTCCATGTTGAAAAGGGAGGAAAACATGGCAAAATTAGGGGCAACATTCCCCCTAAAACAGATGATTACTTATGAACAATGCATGAAAGTTGGTGTTGTGCTAACCCGCCTACACTGAATAAATGACTGCAAGAGGGATAAGGAATGCGAGGTTATGAATCACACAACAGATATGGGAGAAGCTTTTAGTGGGTGTGGCAAGAGAGATGAAAAGGGGCTAAAAGACCCAAAGAGGGTGAAGGACTAGCCGAGGTAAATTGATTACAGGAGGAATTATCAACATTAGGTTTTTAAATGTAACTAGCAAAGTGTGTAACTTGGTTTCATCAAGCTGATCATCTGATTGGAAATGAGTGATAATTGCAAGAACGATCATTGCCCAACACCCCAAGAATGCAGGGGCAACAATCCAAACCATAAAAGGGAAGTCGAGCTCGCTTGAAGAAGCAAGAAGAATGGGATGACAATGAATTAAATGATCAATAGAACCACTAAAAGATCTCACACAAAGTAACTTTTCCAATGTAACTATGGTACAAGTATTGAACTTAGCATAATGCTATAAAATACTTGGAAATGAGAACATTGTACGAAGCAAATAGCCTAGGCATTGGGCATAACACAACGAAAGCATCACAAAAAGTTGCCTGAAGATTTACAAGCATAAGGAAATTAGATATCGTCCCAAGATCTTCACGGAGAACCTCAACCACAAACGACTCAACAAATGATGTGGATCCCACTAGTGCACCCAAAATATGAAAATATGAGTCGAGAGTAAGAAAGCCAAGAGGAAGTGATATAAAGTGGTCACAAGTGCTTACTAAGATGGCTAAAACAGCTGGGATGTTCAACAACACTTAAAAAATTGATAACCTACAAGGTTTGCCATGCCTATCCCCAACCTAACATATATGGTCTAAAACCAGGACCTTAAACCTCAATCTCAAAAACCCTTTTAATCCCTTTCAAACCCTAGAATTATTGTTCCAAAAGAGGTGTACTTATAAACAAAGCAAAAAAAATGAAAAGAAACACATGGTAATAAACATATGAAAACCCAAATAATGGGTGGGAATAGTAACTATACTCAATTGTGGATTCGCCATTGCTTATGTGATGTTACTCAAAGGCCTTATTCAACTACCCTACTCACTTTGCCTTGCCATGTCTACTCAACCTTACCCTACCTTAAACACTAGTATTGCCACTATTCCTACACTTTCAAACTCTAATAACTCCATTCACTACTGTTTTATCAATTGATGTTGCCCTTTTCTCAAACCTTATCCCAAAAGCCTATCTATTTATATTACTTAGTAGCTCATGTGGAGCTTGGAACAAGCTAATTTCATTAACCAACTTAGTAATAAGGGAGAAGGCATGGACTCCATTAGTTTGAAGCTCGTTTGCCAAAACTGCATACACCAACAACACCTTAATATCCATGAATGAATCACCTAGTAAAGGGGGGGATCTTACACCTACTTATTGGTGTAAAGGTTAGGCCATAGTGAACTAAGACCCACAAGTGCATTATGAAGGATGGATGGTAAGTGGTCAAGAAACATTTTTTTGTTGGGTTTTAGTTCCCTAGTTAATCATGGTTGTTAATTCAAATTTTTTTTAAACACCTACCTATTGTGGGTTGTTAGTAGCTAGGTAGTAAAACCAACCCTTACCTATGGTTTACAAGATAGATGGTAAGTGTTTAGAAAACTAAATAATAACATGCATCCAATGGATGGTGCATTGTTGGGTGCTAGTTTAGTGTGGCCATTAATGCAAGTTTAGTTTTAATTGGAAAACATTAAAATAACATTTTGAAATAATACCATTTTCACACAATCATGAATAAGATTTTTTCTCAATTTTGTGATGTAGTCACATTGGTAACATTCACAATAGCTTGTAGCCAAATTTGACTACAAACTATAGAGGATGATAGATTTTTTTTTAATTTAATAATTTTTACAATTTGTTCAAACTTACATCACAAATTTCATGGGCCACAATTTAACAATAATAGTCATGCAAATTTTGTCTACAAATTGTTAATTATATCTTTGAAACATCTCTTTGATTTGCAAAACATCAATTCTACCTTCATGTTATAATTATGTTTCGAAGACATCTCTTTTATTTGCAAAACATTTTTTTTAAAAGTGTGTAATCCCACTTTGTGTTTGCTCACAGTTGCATTTTTGAATTTCATTTTCACATGTTCAAGAAAACAAATTAGTTGTTTTGACTTCATGTTCATCACTTACACATATGTGATTTGGATTACATTCATTTTTAAAATTGTCAAAATTGGGCATGTTTTCAATTATGCCTTCTTTGCAAAAGATCATTCTTACACAAATTTTGCTTGCATACCTTGCACTTACATTAAAAACATTTTTTTATTGAAATTTTGCACAATTTTGTATAATGAAAATTTTATTTACAAATTTTTTAAGGAATCAAATGGAAGCTTAAAAATTATTTCAAAGTCCCATTTTTTTATAATAGGTTTAACAAAATAAAATGAAAACCATTTTTTAACTAAACAAATTTCCAATTTATTCATCAACAATTCATTCATCGAGGGAAAAAGGCTTAATATAGTAATTTTTTTTATTTAAAAAAGAGCTTTGATATGTGTTTGTGAAGTATGAACATTATTACAGAATGTGGGTGCAATTCATTAGTCCATGTTCATTAAAGCAATGAATTTATTGATTCCCCGCTAAGTCCCATTCACTATAACCAATGAATTCACTCATATTCTTGTGAAATCATTTGGCATACAAGGACACCTTTTGTTGTAGTGGAAAAACCGATTTGGGTAGTGATGAGATTTTATGTCAAATTTTTTAAAACAATTAAATCAAGTTTCCTAATTTTTAGGTCAATAGTTTGATTTTGCAGTTGAAAGTAACTCAATACCTTGAGGTGTGTCTTTATTTTATAATTTTAATCCAATAAAACTATTTTTCACAATCATGAAACTTCATGTTTGTTTGGTTTCATGAGTGTATATTATATTGCATACTCATAACACCACTTGGTTTTCCATTTTCAAAATTACAATATTAAATGATGATAAATGGTAAAAACAAAAAATTAAATGTCAAAGTTTACATAGATTTACTTTGTCCAAATATAACTTTTACAAAGCGTCCCATTGTGCCTCCAGACCTATTATGGGATAAAAGATGCCCATGTTACTATGGATTACAACTCTCCATCAAGACACTTCATACACAATGTTTTTGAACAATTTTATAATTGTAAGTGCAAAAGGTTTGTTGTAAAAAAACACATTTGGAATTGAGAAGAAAACTTTTCTTAAAATGTTAGAAAAAACATATTTACATGTCACCTTCATATTAAATTTGGTCATTTTTATTTTGCAAAATATTTTTTTGAACAAAGAAAGATTGACATTGGAAATATTTTGTGTATACTAGACTTGAAGAGGTTCGAAGAAGCTTGAATTGATGAAAAAGTTGCCAATTTAAACCAAAAAACAAAAAGAAATTTGCAAAATGTATGAAGGCTACACAACCATGTTGAAACTCCATGAGGAAATATTTTTAGAGTAATAATCAAGATATTTGGAAAGTCAACCTAACTTTCACAAGGAGTCTCACACCTTGTTTTTATTTTCATACAACCTAATTCCTAGTTGTTTAGAAAGTCACCCTAACTATGGCCAAAAGAATTTAACAAAGTGTGAGCAAAAGTTGGCCCAATGTGGGGGGTTGAGGGGGCCTTGATTACCTTAAAAGTAAGGTAATCCTACTTTTATGGAAAATCCAACTTTTTGGACTTTTGGGGACTTTTTGGATTTTACAAAACGTCCTTCTTTACACATTTTTCATTTGTTGTGCTTATTTTCAATTCTTTCAAAACATTTCACAATATGTCTTTAAGACTATCATTTTGAAATGATGAATCTTGGGATTACAACTTGTAATCCTAGTAAATAGATTTTCAAACATGGCTAGAGATAAACTATATCCCATTTTTTGTTTCAATTATACAATATAAAATGATGATGGTAAAAAAGAGCGATGCAATTTAAGTATAAGGAATCCACAATGTTCTTTGGGCCTTTCTCTTTCCAAGATACCTTTGTGGGCCTTTTATTAGCCATTCACACTCATTTACTTATGTCATGAATGGGTCAATATCAAAACCCTCAATACTTACTTTAATAATAGTCCAAAGGAAAAATCATTTAAGCAAGTTTAGGGGTTGGAGGTCAAACAAAAAATGATTATCCTACTATATGGTTGTAGAAATTAAAAAACTCATGTACTCATGAATCTAAAAATTAAAAAAGGTAGTAATCCTTAAATCTATTAAAATTTAGAAATCCATAATTCTTGGAAGTGTTACAAAAATGTTAAAATCTAGTATACATGTACTCATGAATTTAGAATTAAATCTTTTAATAATTCCTCCATCCCTAGTTCAAGAACAATTCCAATGAATGTTGGTCTTTGATATGGTATATATAAGAATAGGAAGAATGAGAGATGTAAGTTAGGTGGTTTGTAACTTTTTAATTTAATTTTAAAAAAATCATGTACAACGTCTTAAAATTGTGTTTAGGTCTTGAAATCTAGATAAATATAGAACGACCTTGTCCAAGGGATTTGTGAGTCTTCAAATCCAAAGATATTATCATATAGGCATCTATTGGACTTTAAATGAAAGTCTTCATGTCAAGAACCTAGAGAGAATCCATAACGTGTTTAAAGTGTTTTGGAGCAAAAATAAAAAATGTTAAAATGAAAAATAAGTAATTTGGGTCTATAAAAGCAAAACTCAAAGAATTTCATGTTTGTGGTCAAGAAATCAAAAGAGGTAAGATTTTATAAAGGTTTCTTAAGGGTTTATAAGCATGAAATTAAGAAAGATAGGGCTTAAGGACATGAAATTGAAATGTTTAAATCTTGTAGGTGATCCAATCTAACATCACAAATTTCATGGGCCACAAATTAGCAGTAATTGACATCTAACATCTGTTAATTTATAGGTTCATATGGAATAGACATGGATGTCATTCATTTACTTACATTGTTTGAACATTGATGTCATGCACATTGTTTAAACATGAATGTCATATGGGCATTCATATTATTTAAACACGGATGTTGTATGTCTATTCGTGTTGTTTACACACAAAAGTTGTGCACACGATTTTCATGTTTAAATAATGCACAACATTTGCATTTAAACAATATGAACCTTTGAAATAATAGGTTTTGCACAAATTTGGAATGAACCCATGAAGCTTAAAGAAATTTGTGATGAAAGAAGCAAGGTTTGTGGTCATTGGAGATATATCATATTAGGTTTTGTAATTAAAAAATTAAGAAATGTAGGGTTTGAAAATAGGAAATCAATAGGTTTAAGGCCTATAGGTCATTAAATCCAAAGAAGTAAGGTTTAATGAAGTTAATAATTCAAGAGGTTTAGGGCATGTCAATCATCCAAAAAGGTTGGTTCATAGTATAAGAAAATAGATGATTAGGTTCAACCAAGTCAAAAATCAAATGACTAGGTTTGTAGTTAAAAAATAAAGAGGTTTAAGGCATGTAGGTCATCAAATCTATAAATGGGAGTATTAAAAATAATATATCAACATGTTTAAGGTCTATGAAGTCAAGAAATCAAAAGAGGCAAACATTATGAGAATTATGTCCACTGAAACCTCACTACCATTATGCTAAAATGTGATTTTTATGACTAGGACAGTTTGCAACTACTACCCAAAATAGTCATGTATATAGTTGTAAGTGGACTTGAATCGAAATCATTTTGACAACTATAATTATAATTGTGAGTATGTGTCTTTAAATATGACTATAATTATGATTGAAGGTAATTATGACTACACAACTAATGTAATCATATTGAAATAATTAATTAACCTCATTTAACCAAGTTTTAAAAGTTAAAATAGATATCAACATGGTCAAACTTATATTGAAAGCCTAATTTAATTTAATTTATTCTAATTTAAATATATATTTTAAAATTAAATCAAATCAAATCAAATCCTAATTTAACCTAATTGGGTAAATGCACATTATGCTCACCAAAAAAAGGTGGATGAAATCCATTTTTATAGTCCAAATCCAGTGATTTTTCAAAAAAAAATTAAATGATGTTGAAGTTCACACATTTTTCCATTTCCAAGTTCATACTACCATAATTTAAACTCTTTTTTAAAACCTCTAAAAATATGGGCCTTGAAAAAACCAATTTAGATATCAAAATGGACTTTATGAATTAAAAAATTTCATTTTGAATCTTAAAATTTTTGAGAGACTTTTTCTTGTTTGATGTTTTCATCTTAAGGGTTATGGTACATCAATGTGTGGTGGTAAAAAAATATAACTTTAATTTCCAACTCCACTAAAAGAAAAAAATTCATAATCATAATTTCTTAAAGGTAATTTGCATTATAATATTGGATTTACTATCCTTTGTAAAGCCCACCTTGAATTGAACATTTATCCTTTTGGTAAATTGTTTTTTGGGTTTGAAATATTAGAATGTAGGTTTCAATTTTTCATCTCATTTTTGCCAAATTTCTCAAATAGATTTGAATACAATCCAAAAATACTAGATTCACTAAGAAAAAACTACCCTTGTGATTTCCAAAACTGTCCAATGTAGTGTGTTTTTATCCAATTTAACATACTTAAGGCTAATTTACCCCAAGTAGCCTAATTTAGTTTAAATAACTTTATTTTTTAACTAATCATATTTTAGCTTGATGTACCATACTTTAATATATATAACATAATTTAATTTGGTTTAACCAAGTGTACCAACTTTAATAACCTTTATATTTTGCCAATTTTAACCAAATAGAAAGAAAACATTTAATTTTTTTTTTCTAGGTTTAGCCAAATTTATATTTGTTTCACCAAGCTTTAAGAAGTTTCACCCAAGTTTATTCAACTATAAGAAAATTTATTAACCTCATTTATCTTGCTTTAACCAAAATTAGACCAACTTTACCTTTAGTTAGGTCAAGGTTAATCGAAATATCTTAATTTACTAAACAAAACTTAGTTTAACCAAAATAACATAGTTCAAGTAAATTATATTTACTTTAGCCAAATTTTAAAAACATTTGCCAAATTTATCCATGGGTTTAGGGTTCATAAATCTACAACATATGAAATTTATAAAATGACATTTTTAAAAATGATTAAAAATAATTTACACAATTAAATTATGGTTTTATTTCAAAATATTTGATATATTATGTATATATTTAAATCATATTTCAATAAATATTTATATACATATAACACTACATATGTATGTATGTATATGATATTAAATGTGTAGATTTTAATAAATATAACATAATTAATTCGTAATGTTTTTAAACATATACATATAATGTATATGTATATACATATTATATATAATATTTCCTATATTATAATAAATTAATATTAATATATTGTATGCATATTAATATACACATAGTTTATGTGTAGATTAATAAATTATGTGTAAAATTATGTTACATGTGTATATAGTATGGTACATAATATATATACATACACATATATTAATAGTAATATATTATATTCATATTTCAGAATTAAAAATATTTTAGGTTCTATATTTAAATTATACACATATTTATGAAAGTTTATCATGTATTGAAACATAACATATACGTTAAAAATTTTGAAATTCAAAAGTGATTTTCTATTTTGAAAATTTGTTGTTTGAATTTTTGGTTAGTTCACATATGTAGATTATGCTTCAAGATTTAATAATCCATATTCATATTTTCATTTGAATAAATATTGAAAAAGAAACTTTTTGTTTTCTTTACATTCAAACATTGGAACATGATAAAGCCTATATGTGACTACATTGCTTTACATGTAATGTGGTAGGTGGATGGCTTGAACCATTTCAAATAGGTCCAAAGTCAATACTTGTTCCCACCATGTTGATCAAGTTTGACCATGTTGATTATAATGACTATAATCAACAATGGGGTATGTTGATTAGTCAAATGTACAATGAATGTATGATTTTCATATGGTATGATCATTTTTTATACAGTTGTATATAAATTTTACATGATTTGTATACAAATTGTACATATATAATATATAAATAATTTGAAATTAAAAATTAAAAATAATTATTTTTATAAAATCAATATGAAAAAATATATTTAAATATTAATATGGAAATATAAATAATCGCAACAGTGGTTAAGACTATGATCATGTTAGCAAGTAGTGGTATTTATAACATGGTTTTCTAGATTATAGAGTCATGTAGTTGCAACCATTTGCAATGGCATTTAAGACTAATTTTGTAGTTGTAAATGCAATTTTAAATGCCACGTTTTGGCATTGTGTTACTTTGCAACTAAATTTTCAAAACAACTAATTTGCAACTACACTACAATTATCCCATGGAAATACAAGGAATTAAAAAATAATGCGTCGCATCAAAAATTTATGGAGATATATTGTAGTTGCATATTAATATCAAGATGGACCCCTATACAAATGATTATACAGATTGTATATATAGTTTTGGTCAATCATGTTTGATTTTGTTGGCAAGTTGCATAATAATCACATATGACAACTATAATACAACTAGGATAAATGAAACATTCATTAATAACTTTCTATAACTATTGGATAACTATTGTATTGGATCTCTATGCAACTACCCAGTTACTAAATAATATTAATAATAATTATAATTATTTATTATTATTATGAACTGTAATAATTAGTATACTTAATAGATACATTATGTTAAGGTAAAATTGCAAATAGTTTTGGATCTTTATTGTTTTTTGTTTATTTATATGATGTAAAACATCATGGGAATGCCAAGGTAAGTTTTACATTATATGTTTCAACTTTAGAAGCAAAGGAACAACATTAAAAAAACACAAAGCATCACATAGTGGTGTTTTTTTCTTAATTACCTTTTATTTGTAAACCTCATATCTTCCTTGTTTCTTATTTTTTTTCAACAATCCAAAGTGTTATGAATGCATTAGGTTAAGATTTACAATAATTATTTAAGTTCCAAAAGTAAAGGAATGACACAAAAGAGCCATGAAGAAAATGAATGTGTTGAATTTTAAAGTGTGAATTAGGTTGGTGACCAAACATTGACCTCGTTTACTTTTGACAACCATATCTTCTTCATTTTTTGTTTTTTTCTTAACAATTTAAATTATTGTGGACGTGCCAAATCAAAATGTAAAAAAACCTTTTACACTTGAAAGGTAATGGGACAATGTATCAGGATCTAAAGATTTTTAAAAGCTTAAACATTCGTTTACTATTAGGTCTATTTTATAATAGTTGCAAGTGAGTTGCAACTATTTTTTTAATCACATATTGTTTGTCCTACTTTTCAAGTTTGTAAAATACATAATTAAGTGCATTGAAGGTATTAAAAAAACAATTGACATTTGGAATAAATTAATACAAAAATGTTTAGACCTAAAGGTTGAACTTAACATGTTAAAGGCATAACTACGTTATCTTTATTGGATAGATTCAACAAAAGTGTAATGTTATTATTTGATGGGGCAGACAAAAGAGTAGCAAAATAGAGTAGGTTGAGTTGATTACGACTTATGAGGAGTTTGAATTGAGGTTTATGGCGGGAACTTGAAAGAAGGCTTTTTGAAGGAGTTTTGAAAATGGTTAAACATTATGATGACGAGATCATTGAATAGTTTGGAGTATGAGGAGAAATTCATAATAGGAGTTAAAAAAAAAATTTAATGGTGGAAAACTAGTATCATAAGTTTTGTACTTGTTTTGTCTTGCTACTTTTCAATTCCATATGATATGATTTTATGTTGAGATCACTATAAAGGCAATAATTATGCAAATATGTGCTTTTGAATGTATTTTGTGTTAGGTTTTACTTTTGATTCTTACAGTTATAAGAACTATATATGTTTGAGAATAATATGCTAAAGTACAAAATTCAAGAATAAAACAATGTTAGAATATTAACATTTGCCATTTAACGACCATCCCTAGGAATGAATTTGAGGTAGAAAATTCAAGATTATACATGAATCTTTTTTGTTTCAATTATTTTGGTGATAAGCACATCAAGGTTATTGTGTGAAATTGTTTTTCTAATTCTACAAATCAGAATTGGTTAAAATGTTGTTAAGATTCAAATTTGAACAAAACAATTATTATAAAGGTTTAAATCTATGACAAATGTTTTTTCCAAGAAGAGTGGTAGAATGGGGACAAATATGGATCGCATATTGATTCAAAGGTTGTAAAAATAATAGACTAAGTTGTAATTTGATAAAATGAAAAAAAAAATGTAGTAGAAGAAGAATTGTAGTTGTTAAATGACACAATATAATTTCACACCCTAGAAAAAATACAATACACCATGTCAAAACTACCCAAGATAGAGAATGCTCTACAAGGTACAAGATGTCATTTACATTAGCTATGGAATCCCAAGAAAAATTTATTAGTAGAAGGATGAGGTGAACTTGTATCTAAGGGAGGCTATTGATGAAGGTAGTACCTTTAGATGTTGAACCAGAAGGATGGGGAAACAATGAAAACATGGTTACCCCTATACATTTACAAAGAAAGGTACATGAAAGAACATAAATGAGTCAATAATGATAATTATTTTTGGGTAATTTGGACTATGACATGTTGAATGTACCATCTTTTGTAAAATCCACTTTGGATTGAACATTTATCCTTTTGGTAAGTTTTTTTTTGGGTTTAAATAGAATGTAGGTTTCGATTTTTCATCCCATTTTTGCCAAATTTCTCAAATGTATTTGAATACAATGTAAAAATATTCACCCAGAAAAAACTACCATTGTGACATCTAAAAAAGTCCATCATAAATTGCCTTTACCCTACTTAGCAATATGTTTCACATTAGTTTCATCAACCCCATGAAGAATGGGAAGAAACTTGGACAATGGTGAAGTTGAATAGGCAATACCATAATACATGCCATAATCATACTTTAAACAAAATATCTAGAGGAGTAAGCTTTTACAATTGAAGTAGTGTACCAATCAAGGATGGAAAACAGAGTTGAATGTAACACTCCACCAATAATAATAATTAACATAGAAATGAGGACAATAACTAGTGTTAATGTTTTGTAAACTAATGAGTCTAGGATGAGGCAAGGTCAACAAAATGTACTTTTACTTGGAAAATGGTTATGGAGTAGATTTGATCAAGGTGCAAATTAAAAACCTACACCTACACCCAACCACTATAGGTTTTGCAAATAGTAGGGCCATGTTCTTATAGACTGTTTTCATTGAAAATGATGTATGGGATGCAATGATCAATCATTTCCAAACCAAAGTGCAAATTTAGTTGAATTTGGAGGAGAAACATAATCTAATGACACCTCATGTAATGGAACATTATAAACCCAATACAACCACATAATTGCAAAGAAACTGATCACTTTATAAAAAGGTATGAAATATGGAAGACTTCCTCTGATGTTGAAATACCTTGACCAATCAAATAATCGCATTTTGCTCTAAAGAGAGTTAGGATGACTACAACCCACCTTGTTTTTTGAGTGGGCAAGAATTACAACCCTTAAGTGTAATGGATTTGTGCATGTAATCACTAGAGGAAAACTACCATTTCCAACTATGTTTTAGTTGCAAAAGACATTTGCTACTAAAAATTGCCGCATTAAACAAGTTGCATAAGACATTAGTTGTAAGTGTGAATGAAATAAATGGTCAATTAATACTTCACCATTTGTATACTATTGTATGCCAATCGTATATTACCATAAAATTCAATAATGTACACAAGGACATGTGTCAAATTAAAAAAGGTGTGAATTTTTTTATAAAGAATAAATAGTGGATTTTCATTGTCTAATTTAAATGGTTTTAGATTGTGACACATGACATAATACCAATATGCCATGTGACATTGTTGGATTTTAATCAAAATGAATTAAAATTTAATATTTAGGTAAGTAAGTAGGACTAAGTAGGTAGGTGGGTTAGGTAGGTAAGAAAATATTTAATTTATTTTTTAGGTTAAACCTTTCAAAGGGTTAAGTTCTTTTGATTGGCTCATCCTAATTGACATTTGTTTTTCATGTTTCAGTGTAGGACAAAGCCTTTTTTATATATAGTTTTCAAGATGGGATTGAACATGGGAGGACAAAACATATGGGATAAAGATTGAAGTTACAACTAGAAAGTTTATTTCATATATTTTGTCCTCCTTTCTAATTTTGTACATTATATAACTAAGTAGATAAGTAAATAACTAACTATTTGATTAACTAACTAATTAATTATATATAATTGAATAGCAGTTCATATAAAACCAAATGAATAACTAATATATTGAATAATTATGAAAAATTAATTACAAATATTAAGTATGAACTTTGGTTATTAATTAACTAAAAAAATGTAACTAATTAATCATCAATTAATTATTAAGTAGGTAGTTTACATTAGGTAAGTGAGTAACCTAGGCTAAATAGGGAGGTAAATGTATAAATATATAAACATATGGGCATGATCATGAATGAAAACAATTATAGAATGTAGGATGAAAAAGTCATTAGTTGCAAATGTAGTTGTAGCATAGTTGCAAGAATGGTCAAGGGTGCAAAATAGTTGCAAAACCAATTAAAGTTAGTTGCAAATGACAATTAGTTGCATGTAGTTGCAAATGCATTGGTTGCATTTTGGGGGATTTCTTCTAGTGAATGTGGAACAAATAAATGGTAAATGTTGTAGTTAAGCAATATGACAATGTATCATTTATGGTTAATACAATTCCATAGTTTCTTACAACAACTAATAATGTGATGCATGGTATAACCACAAAAATTACATATTAGAACAAGTATGTGCTTGTTAATAAATAAAGATATCCAATATCTATAGGGAATTGAGGAATTCCTATAATATTAGTGGAAAATTTTTCTTTCCACAATTTGGTGTATATTGAACCTATTGTGATCACACAAAATAATTATTCATATGGTATTAAAACAATACCAACTAGCTCTAAACTAAGGAAATATATAGTAGCAAAACCTTATGTAGAGGTACTTCTTTGTTTAACCATATGAATACTATCACATTGTATAACTATTATTAAACCAATACCACTAAATCTAGGAGGCAACCTTCCACAAACCATAGAAGGTGTTAAAGTAACATCTATGTAACCTATAATTTCCTACTCTAGGCTTTACAAAAAACCTTTTAACTATCTTGAACATAAGAAATTTTTTGGTTCAAATGGTCATAGATATGAATATTCAAAACTATTATCAAAGCTAATGATGAAACAATAAATGAGGAAATAGCCAATCTATTCAATTTTACATTGAGAAATAATGCATTAAACTAGTGCAATAACTATATGAGAGATCATCCAAAGCATAAAATTGCAATTTTAAATAAACAACTTTCTATAGATGATACTAAACAATGCAGAACAATGAATAAATGTATTTGTAGCTCAAGAATATAAAATAGGAGTCAATAGAATGAATGGAGGTGTATTATGAAATGTTACTAAAACTGGTAAACAATCTATAAACTCTTTTAACTAATAGTTTTTTTATAACCATGTTTTGATCTTGATTATTTGCATATTATTACAACATGGATGATACAAGATGATCTACAATAGCACAAGGAATCTACACTGATGTGTGAAGAAGTTATTTTTGTACTACAAACACAAATTTCATTATCTATACCATAAACTTCAAATAGGGATTATAGCTATGGGAAACTAGATATTTGCAAAACCAAGTATGTATTATACAAACTGTCATAATACAAACCATAACATGGAAATGTGCAAAAGTAAAAAGAGGAAAAAACCCACTATAGTTGTTGTTGAAGCTATTGTGTGGGTTGGTAAACCTTCAATGCCATTAAATTATCCTTGTCATATTTGTGGGACAGTGGGCCACAAATTGATGAATTGTTTGAACTATCACATTGTATTGTTTTTTGGGGTGTTCATGTTTGAACTTCAACCATGGTAATATTGGAACATTATTTTCCAATTTTTTTGCATAATATGGTAGATTATAATACAAAGAATTCAATCGCAAAGATTTTTTTTTTTTCCAATTTATATCGTGCGATTCCAAAGTATATTTGTGGCAAAAAAAAATGTACGTCATTATGTCCAAAAAAATACAAATATACTCAAAAATTGACTAAAATGACTTTTAGTTTTTATGAAATTTGTAACATCCATCAAACATTGTATTTCCCAAGTGGGCTCCCACTTTGGAAGTTGGAGTCCCAATGGACTCTCGAATTTTCAAAGAGTAATTTCAGGAATCAAAACTCATTGGATTGAGAATTGTCTATACCATTAAAAAGCCCTTGGAATGCAGATGTCTAAAATGGCTTGCACGTCTCATTTGATACTTTAAATACAAGTTATGGCTGAAAGAAGGGCCGGGCATCAAAGTGCCAATTTGACTCCCAAACATTAAAAGTCAAGAATTGCCTTGATTTACTTACGTGCAGGTGGTGTGTCACATATCGTTGGAAAGCTCTTAACGAAAGCTACAACTTTGATTCATACATTTTAATCGAAGTTCTGAAAAGAAAAATTATGGGCCTCCAAAGTCACGAAAATCCCAATTTTAGGAATTTCGAAATTCTTAATTTGGGAGTCTTGGGACAAAATGACATTTGAGTGTAGGCCCCGTGACCATGCACAAAAAATACTATAAGGGGGAAGGTGGTTGCTTCCCTCAAGTTTAAGCTGTGGTGAGTTTTGAAAGTTCGTGTTTGCCCGTGGCTTGTCTGTGCACCAAAAGTGCTCCAACTATGCACTAACCAACTTATTGTTTGGTTTATGCAAGTCCATGTGAATAATTGACCCATTTGTCACTCATCCTAATCCCCATCTCAGAGCTCCAACATGCCCTTTTACCCCCAACTCCTTTTTCTTCCATTATTTCCATTTTTGGACTCGCATTTGAGTCTTTCAAGGAATGTGAGGGTGCATCAATTTTGCAAATTCTTTATCAAAGAGAGAGGTTGGGCGAAAACATGGTTAGGTTTTCAAAAGTGGCATTTGAAAGTCCATAATCTAACATTAGTGATTTTTTTACAGTTTTAACAATTAGTAAACCATAAATCCTATAATTATCCCCTATGCTTTTAATCATAAATATTAATAAACCAACCTATGAATATCCCTAAACATGTGATTGATCAAAACATCCATGCAAAAGATTAAAAAATTTAATGTGAAATGGACTACTAAGGATAAAATTTATAACAATCACATCATTTATTTATTTTTAAATTAGAAAAATATATATTAAGAAAATCTCAATGCACTTCATTAATCAGTTTTTCATTTGATGATTTTCAGAAAAAAAATATTTTGACATTACTTTGATGTATTTTTTGAATCCAGATTTTTCATTTTCTTTATGTGATAAATGTAGTCATTTCAAAAATCTTGCAAGTCAAGTTACGTTAACCTAGTTACTAAAATAAGTTAACTAAATGAAAGCCCAACCGAGTTACTGGTTGAATTAACTTAGGTCAAAACTTGAACCCAACTTGGATTAGGTAAATAATAACATCTAAGTTGAACCTACTATGTTTACTGAACTTGTAATTTTCATTACAAAATTTGCAGTTGTAGCTACAAAATCATCTCAACATGTTCAATTTATAGTTGAACCTGTACAAATGGGAAACCCACAATTTTTTTAGATTTTAACCTATCCCAGTTTATGGTCATTCCATAAAAACTTTGAAATAAATTAACATGTTTTTAAAACAAGTTGTTCAAAATGCCAAAACTTGGTCAAGGACATTATAAGAACTTTTAAACTTTAGAATTGAGTTTGAGCAAGTCAAAGAAAACATGTTTAAAACCCACAATCGCCTTCAAACTTGTAGCTTAAAGCTATAAACAATGATGATGACTCTGAAAAACCATAACAAATAATTAATCATAATCAAAGGACAATTGGAAAAGGTCTAGCATGAAAACCAAAACCTATCCAATAAGTTGAAAGAGGCAGAACATGTTGTTAGGAAAATTGACACTACACCAAAATGCGCCTTAATTCACTCTAGGTTTCATTAGATTTTGAATGAATTTGGACATTTTTATCATTGTGAAATTGTTCAAACCCCCAATGAATGGAGACTAATTGTTACAGATAGTGAATTGGTCCATTAGTACTTAATGAAATACAAATTTACCAAGCCATTTCACTTGCTAATTAATTAATTAGGAAGCATGGAAATCAATTATATTTAAATTATTTAATATTTTATTTAATATTTAATATTATCAATAATTTCATGATTTTCAGCCTATGAATTATTGATGTGTCACTACTTATGTTAAGTTAAAAACCTAGTTTAAGTACATAGGCCATGTAATCAATGTAAATATGCATATACTTTAAAAAACTACATAGGAGAATATTTGATCAACTTAACACTATTAATCACATACACACCATTTGTGAGGTTTGATCCCTTGATTTTTAGGATAAAGGCAAACACCCCTACCATCAAGCCACCACACTTGTTGTGATAATACATTACATCACATTCTATTATCAAATACTTCATTTTAAACATTTTAGAAACATAAACTTTGAAATTTCATATCTTATTGAAATTTTATCCAAATGAAATGCTTAAAATTTAATTAATTTTTTTTTCAATAATGTACATAATTAAATTTATTTCCTTTTGAAAGTGTAAAATCATTTAAACAATTTCTTTTTTGAATATCACTATTCAATCACATTTTAATGACCATTTTTAATTTTAAAAAATGTTTAATAAATGAATAGGATTTCTAATATAATATAATACCTATGTTAAGCTACTTTCAACTATTATAGGGTTACTTTTCATTGTTCAAAATTATTTCATCCTACATTATTTTTGACTATTTTTAACTATTTCACCCTAAGTTACTTTTGTTTATTTTAAATTACTTTTAGCTATTTTAAGCTCGTTCATTTTAAGCTATTTTCGATTATTGTAAATTATTTTGGTTATTCTATGTTTTTTTGGCTATTATAAATTATTTTTCTTTAGGTTATTTGTGGCTATTGGTTTGGTGGCTATTGGTGGTTATTTTATTGATAGCTATTAATGCTTATTCTATTGGTGGATATTGGTGACTATCGATGATTATTTTATTGGTGGATATTGGTGACTATTGGTGGTTATTTTATTGGTGGCTATTAGAGCTTATTCTATTGGTGAATATTGGTGGTTATTTTATTGCTGGCTATCAGTGTTTATTTGATTGGTGGATATTGGTGGATATTTTATTAGTGGCTATTAGTGCTTATTCTATTAGTGAATATTGGTGGTTATTTTATTGTTGGCTATCAATGTTTATTTTATTAGTGGATATTGGTGGATATTTTATTAGTGGCTATTAGTGCTTATTCTATTAGTGGATATTGGTGGCTGTTGGTGGTTATTTTATTGATGGTTATTAATGATTATTTTATTTGTGGTTATTCTATTGAGGGTTATTTTTGGTTATTTAGAGTTTTATTACAACTATTGGTGGTCATTTTATTACAAACAATTGTTGAATATTTTAAGCTATTTCATCATAAGCTATTGGTAGTTATTTTACTTTAAGTTATTTTAATTTATTTAATATATTATATTTTAAATTATATTATATTATATATTTAAGATAAAATAATTTATAATAACATAAAGTAAAATGACCTTAAATAACCTAAAATATAACTTGAAATAACATATATTAATTTAAAATAAAAAAACCTATAATAAGTTAGTTAAGATACTTTAAGGTAGAATATTATATAATAGCTTAAAATATAATAATTTATTATAACTTAGGGAAAAAAACTAGAATCACTAAAGTAGCCTAAAATAATATAGGGTATATTATAAAGTAGCATAGGGTATTTAAAACAACAACATATAAATAAACCTATTTACCATAGCAAATTATAATAGTGAATTTTGTCAACTAATAATGAAACACAATGTTTACATGTGATATTATACTAAAATAATTTTAACCAAGGTGAAATCATTAAAGTGCAATGAACTTATTTCATTTTTAAAATCCCATAGTGATTTAAGTTAGTGAACTACACCCCACTTTTGTACTAATGTGAAAACTTGCAACTAAGCCCACCCAATTCAACTGGAAGACCCATAATGATTTGAATTGTCTCCAAGTTGATTTGGAGCGAATGATGCAAAATTATGCTAAAATGGAAAAGTTTAATTTGGAACAACATGGTATCATAACCAATTTCGAACAAACCTATCAAGAACTTAAGGTATAATAGGTAGTTGCCCACATAAAATTTTATAGGGAAAAACGAAGTCTCACTTCTCAAATCCAAGATAGGAAGGGTCAATATGAAACAACCAAAGTAAAATTGAGCAAATGTAGCCCCATTCTACCTATTAGAATGAACAACATGTTGAAGGAGTTTGAGGAGTTATTGTTGGACAATATCTTACTTAAAGTGTAGAACCAAGCCTTGGGAGATAGAAACCCTAAGTGGAAGGAGTGCTAACAAATTGTTCAGGAGTTCATAGAGGAGTAGATTCAAGATAGTATGGAGTTTGGCTTGCTTTGATGAATAAAGTTATCAACTTGAGTTGCATGCCTACTAAACCACTTTCCTTCATTTCAATTACAAACCCTCAAATTTTGTATATGTGGAAATTGGAACTACTAACAAAGTTCCAACAATGCCATCTATGGTATAACTTGTTATTAAACCAATCAGTCCACTAAGAGGTGGAACATGTTTAGAAATTATACCTTTACATGTTCAGACTTTTATTATACATGTTTTAGTGACCATTATTGTTAGTCAACATTTGGAAGGTAATGAGAAATTTGATAATAAACATGTTGAACATGTTAACCCTTCATTCATTATACCAGATAGTAGATTAGAATCTTTGGAATTCATATATACTAGTGTACCTCTAACCCCACACTAGATAGGTATAGGTTAGGAGGTTAATTTAATATCAAATACCCCACATGCCTTTGAGGTATTTACAACACCCATAATGACCTTTGAAGACACACCTAATCAACATAAGGTTGTGGTGCCAACTAATCTTCAAATTTTGAATCAAGTTGAACTTGTGGAGGTATTAGTATTGAACCTATTGAAAAAGTCATTAGCCAATCAATTACAAAAGGCTAATTTAACCTAGGACTTTGAGCTAACATTTTAAGGACAAAATGCAAATTTCAAAAGGGGATAGTGTTGCATAGATTTGGTAATAGGTGACCTAATAGGTTGATAGTGTAAGCAGGTTGTTAAACTTAACATGTTTCTTAACATGTTATTTAACTTAACCTTTAGTGTTAATCTAACCAGTTATTAAACTTGGTAGGTAATGTTACTGGGTTAGGAAAATAGGTTGACAAGCTAACCAACATGTGAATTACAAAACCTATATTTGGTAGAATCGGTAGCTAAACAAGTAGTTAGGTAAGGTGTATTTTTTGAGATTTTGGACTATTAGTCAAGGTATTCGCTAATGATTGTTTATAACAGTTAGTCATGATTATTGTATTTTGAAATAATTAGTATAAGAACTAGGAGGACAAACCCCTTGAATAACTTTTGGATTTCATTTTTGATTGTGTGTTTCAATTTTCATTTATGAAACATGAATTAATTATTCTTTTAACCAATTTCCTTTAAACTTTGAACAATTTGTGTACATGTTAGTTTAGGATTATAGTCAGTTCAATTTTTATTAGTTGTTTGCATGTACCTGTTGTTATTTTAAAAACTTGTTGTTTGAAAATTCAAAAGTGATTAACCTTAATGGGAATTTAAAAACATGTTCAAAGGTAGTAATTTATCTTTGGGATAATCACATATTTACCTTTATGACATGTTCCCCATTTCAGGGTGGGGTTATTATGAACTTGGGCATTTTTTACACATTTTTGTAACACATGTTACCCATGTATTTTATTTAAGGCATTTTACTTTCATTTTACACCATCTTGTGTTAATAATTAAAACACATTCTCACATATTCTTATTTGTATGCTTGATATTCTTATCAAAATAATGATTTTAGTATTGCACTTAAACTAAAAATTACCTCCAAAAATTAGAAGTTCAAACCTAAAAGGAAAGCAATACCCTCACAAGGGTATTTTGTAAACATCATGGATTGAATTATTTTGGTCCAAGTTATGGGAGGGGTATTGCTTATGCCTAGAATTACTTAATGCACATGCAAATAACCCTATTAGAGTATATTAGATATCCTTTGGTTCCATAACATATCTAAAGAATCCTAAAAAGGTATTGCATATCCCTAACACAACTTTAAAGGAAAATAATACCCTCATGAGGGTATTATGTAAACACCAAGGATTGAATTATTTTGGTCCAAGCTATTGGAGGGGTATTGCTTGTGGGTAAAACCAAGTTAATAAGATCAAATTTTGGCGTAACTAGTCCTTGGTTTTGATGTTCATAAGTCTCATAAACTAAGTTAATGTTGAAAGTATATGTTGTATTTATGTGAAGCCCTTTCTAATATGTTAATTTAACATCTAGTAAAGTTTGAAAGTAATATAATAAATATAAATACCTTTTAGCACATTTTAAAACTCGTAACCAATGTTTTTCAACACAATGAAACAATGTAAAACAATGTTTAAGCAATGTTGTTTAACACTACCTTAAGACTTTTCATCTAATCCAATGCTACCACATCATATTTTTAGGCCTAATCATAGTGACTCAGGAGGTTGCCATTGGCTCTTATTAGCCCATTTTTACCCTCTTGCCCAAAATTACTCAATGCATATGTTATACCCTTATTAAGGTATATTAGAAATCCTTTGGGCTCCATCACATACTTATTGAAACCTAAAGGGGTATTGCATAGCCATACCAAAACCTAGAAGGAAAGTATAACCCTATTTAGGGTAATGGGTGAAAGCACACTACGACCTTTGTTAAGGGGGTAGGATGATTACATGGTTTGGATGAACAAGGTATTTAGGATAAGGATTGTTCATGGAACATTGTTGGTCTAAATTTTGAATTCTTGTTGGTTTTGAATTATGATGATGTGACTTGGGATTGCCCAAAGGTGGAAGGTTTGGGGTAAAGGGAGGAATTTTTGAACACATACTTTGGGGAAAGTAGGAATAACTATAGGTACTTTGTAGTAGAAAACCACATATTTCATTTGGCTATTTTGATTTCATTTCCACAAAACATGGAATTTTGTTGTAATTCTAATGGAGTTTTAGTAATAGAAAGAAATAGAGACTTCCACAATGATTTATATGTTCATATTGTTGTGTGAATTTTTTGTAATATCATAAGATGATGAAATGAATTGTAATATTGTTTTAGAGTTTTTTACAATGTATTTTAAAATGCAAATTTTGGTTATATGAAATAATCATGAATTTGGTGTTTTAATGAATGGTAGAGTTAAGTGTGTTGAAAATCAAGTAGAAATAATGAATGTATGCATGTGAAGTGCAAATCTATTGTTACAATAGTGTGGAATAATTTTGTAGGAATTAAATTTCATTTCTACCATTTGGCGACCATTTGTGGGGAAAGGTTTACAATAACATGAAGGTTTTCTACAAATTTTGTTGTATTGTGGAAGAGAGTGTTTAGACGAATGGTTTTGTTTTTCAATTTAGAATTTAAAGGGGTATGTTAAAAAGTATTAGAAGTCGAAGCGGTTGACGTTGTAAGGATTATAGAATGATTTACAGACTTTGAAAATAAAGAATTTTGAACAAGATGAATTGGATGGTGACCCGAAGTTTATAACAACAATTAGACTTGGAGGCAAATCATCAAGTCATTAGAAGAAAAACAAAAGACAATCTTGAAAATGGAGAGGAGTATCCAAGGCTTACAAAAACCCCATATTCAAATATGATGTTGGACAGACGAGTTTTGAAAATAGAAGAAAGGCATGCAAGGCACAAGTCATTTCTACCATAAGAAGTGGTATGGCGAGACATATGGACTTGGGGTCTTCAAAGAAGGCACAATTCCAGACGATGATCTTCACGGAAAGAAATGCAATCAACTATTCATTTGAATGAGCAAACGTAGTATACTTCTTAGGCCCAATCTGTGGTTCCGAGTTGTAAAGATGAAGACTTCTATAGTATCTAATCAATTGCAAGAAATCTCGAATCCAAAGTTGGTGGTTAATCGAGGAAGGGATGTTACAAGAGTATACAACCCAAGTTTGTGTATTAGTTTGCATCTCTAGATCATTATGAACTAGTGGAAGACTAGGAAATGGATGAAAATACTAATATCGATGTGGTTGAAGAGACTAAAGAAAATTACCTATGATCATTTGAATATGCAAAGGCAAAAGTGAATGTGTTGGATGAAGTACCATAATCATGTTCACATCAAGGTAATCTAGGTCTGTGCATTCTATGAGGAAGGACATGTAATAATGGATTGTCCTTTTATGCCTTTTCACATTAAAGCACATATTGTTAAACATGTGGACTTATAGAATGTGGTAGGAACATTAGTGGATCAATCACAAGACCAAGAACTAGGAATTTTTGTAATCCAGAATAGATTGAGAGGCATGGAATTAAGAGAAAAGTGGGACCATAGAGTTGACAGTTTCATCCATCCATTCAATTCAGGAGTAAAGCACAAGAGTTGTATTTACATCCACATTCTACGCCATAGAGGATACCAACGGGTAACCACAGAATGGGGCATTGTCACACTCAATTCAATTCAGCTTCACCAAGAATGTTCAAAATAATAGTTGTTGAAATTCAGAGATAATTTGTTGGAATAGAGATTACTCAATCACCTAATGTTGTCATAACAACCACAAGAGTGGAAACGATGGTTGCACCTAGCATGAATGTTGTTCAAGGTGGGGTACTAATTCAATCTATAGCAAAATTGGGTAGCAAATCAAGTGGAATCTCGGTAGTAAGGAATTTGAATTGAAGTTTGGCATTACCAATAGCTACTATTAAAGTTGTTGGGACACATAAAATGGTGTTTACTTATTTGATAATGATTATTCATGTGAACATGACTACATATTGACCATTAATGAGTTCAATGGCTTCTTGAAGGTAGAGAAGTGTAGATGCTGTGAGTCCAAAAGGAGGATACCAAGAAAAATCTGCTGTCACTGTAATAATTTTTAATCATAGAGTTGGCCTATGTTAGGCCAAATAGGGTAATTCTTAAGTATTTTGATTTCAAAAAAGATGTTGATCCAGATTCTCATGGCAAAGTGTTCAATTTTACATTAAAAACAAATGAAGAGTCTTCTAAAGAGTATATCATCAATGTGTTTAGCTATATGTAGAAATATGGCATTGGACTATTGCCATAATTACATGTCAAAATTTCATGACAATATTTTTTTGGAGCTTACATAGGCAGTTTACAAACATCATGGAGAGACTCAAGATGACAAGCAAATATACATGGAGTTAAAAAACATGAAGCAAGAGGAGATTAAGAAGGTGGAGGTTTACAATGAATGGATTTAAATCTTGGCTCATGGTTTAAAAGTACCAATTGTAGACAATTTTCTAACTATTATGTTTAGAGTGGGTTTATAATCATACTTCAGAATTATGACTACAAGGATGAAGTAGTTAACATTACAACAACATAAGGAGGCGACAATTGTCGCAACCCTACTTTGAAGCAAGTGTGAGGATGAGACTCACACTCCCAAAAGTGGGAACTTGACTTGGAGTCCTTTGGGACTCCTGCAACTTCAGAGTTCAATTGCAGAAGTCAAAACACCTTGCCTTGAGGTGTTCTTTCTATTTTTGGAAAGGCCTTGAAGTGTAGATGTCAAAAATGGCCTTGCATGAGCCATTTGGACATCTGCAACACAAGTTATGGTCGAAAGAAGGGCCAGGAGTCAAACTGGCAGTTTGACTCCCGACCACAAAAAGTCAAGAATCAACCCAATCCCGGTGTGTGCAGGTGTAGTGCGACACACCGTTAGAAAGCTCTTGAGGATAAATACAAGTTTGATTTAAACCTCATCCCAATTCGAGGTCTAAACTAGGAGTTATGAGCTCCCAAAGTCCCAGGAGTCCAAACCGGGACAGTTTCGGGACTCTTCCTTGGGAGTCCTAGGAATAAAAGCCATTTGGATGCGGGTGCGGCAGAGCAACGCAGAGAAATACTATATGGGGGAAGGTGGTGACTTCCCCCGAGTCCGGGCCGTGGTAAGTCAAGTGAGTCCGTGTTGCCCGTGGCTTGTCCCAACAACAAAGGTGTTTCCGAAGGTGAACTAATCAACTTGTGGTTGGTTTTGATGCAGGACCGAGTAACTAAATAGTTGTCCCTCTTCCTAGTCTAATCCCGAAGCTTTCAGCACGCCCCTTTCCCCCCCCTTTAGTGCTGGAAGCTAGGAGCGACACCAAGTTCCAACTACTTCCGGTCTTTAACATAGTTGGACCCTTTTTGGGTCTAATAAACTTGGGGGCGTGTCAACAATGTTGTGTGAAGAAAATATGACTACTTCAGAAGCAAGAAGTGCACTTTCACTACCACAAAGTACTATATAGGTAACATTAGCAAAAACACAAAGTAATACAAGGAAGATTGACAAATGTTGCACAAATTGTGGGATGATAAATTATAATGTGAAACATGAAGAAAGAAAAAAAAAAACCACAATGGCAACCACAAAGGCAACACAACCAAGTCAAAAAACACAAAATATATCTTCATATGTTTGTCGCATTTGTGATTTGAATGGACATAAAATGATAGATTGTCCAAAGTTTGATGAGATGCAAAAAATATTTCATGGCAAATCTATAATAGTAGTAAAGGTTCAACTTGTTGTTGAAACACAAACAATCATTGTGGATGTGAATGTGGTGGATGTTAGTATTACCACAAGAAGTAAAGTAATTGAAAACACTACTAGAAATTTTGGGTTTTGCAACTGTCTTTTGCAACTAAAATTCTGTTGCATGCGACACATGCAACTGCAAATTTGTGTAGTTGCATAAGACAAGTTGTACATGACATCCAGTTGCATGCGACATTACATATGCAACATGTATATACGGTCTTAATATACATGTTCATACATACATACAAATCCAAATGTAGTTGCACCTTATGTGCAACTCTCATTGTAACTACAATGCAACTAATCAAAATATGAAACATGTTTAAAAAATAAACAACTAACTTATGGACATGTGTCATTATTTAAATTTTTTGTGTTCTCAAAATTAAAAATTCATTGGATTAATCTCAATCATTGAAATTTCTACCATTAGGATGATGACATGTGGCACACCATGGAACGTTCATTGACCATTTGACACGTGTTCATGTAACACTAATTATATGGTGACACGTGGTAATCAAAACCCACCTATTTTTAAAATTTTAAATATTAATCAATGAAATCTAAATCGTCCAATATATGGTTAATAAGATATTGACACGTGGTGCATAGGTAGGTAGGTAATAATTAAACCCTACTAAGTAGGTTTACTTAGGTATGCAAGTAGGTTTAAAAGTAGTTAGGCTTAGGTTATATAGGTACGTTTAAAATATTCCGATTTTATTTTTAGGTTTAACCATTTCACAAAGGTCAAGCTTTTTTCATTCATTCATCCCCAATGGCACTTAATATAATACATAGCTATGCTCATACTTATATGCTGAGCCAAATAGAATTTGAAGCCAAAGGATATGGGTTAAAACATTCCATTGCAAACCTCATGAATCAACCTAATTGCACATTACATGCAACTACTGTATTAGATTATACC
>Ga0209208_10000469_pt1 | contig 52235 bp, 49 predicted proteins | sample S1TSphfallax_3_FD_187694 | JGI IMG/M metagenome (GOLD analysis project Ga0209208, IMG submission 187694) | Host-associated microbial communities from peat moss isolated from Minnesota, USA - S1T2_Fd - Sphagnum fallax MG (SPAdes) (version 2) | ecosystem: Host-associated > Plants > Peat moss >... | reverse complement strand
AAACATTTACACCATATAGTGAACCATTTTCACCAATGAAGGTAAGGGTAGTGAAATTACAGTGAACTTAATTCACTTTTATGGTTGCATAGTGAAATAGCCTAGTGAACTTTGGCCGCATCTCCTAGTAGTGTATTAGCCATGGACTCCTAGAATGGGGTGTGGGATGAGAAACTACCATACTTCTGAATTCCGACATGGTGCTTCTAGGATGGCATGGACTTCACAAGTTACATTCAAGAAGGCGAGCCCTAGCCAACATCTTGTATCAAAGCCAGTTACTTCCTTGTCATGTACTGCTGCATTGGTGAGTTTGATGATGACTTTTGTCTTTAAAGGTCATAGTAAGTCCAAATGGATTAGGGGTTCTAATTCTTGTTTGCTTGGCCTTCTTTGCTCCAGTGATTACATTTCAATGTTTGAGAACCCATGATTTGGAAGACTTAAGATGTGGCTAGTTCTTCTTTATGTTGTTGTTTATAAGGAACTACATGTCAAGCAGAACAACAAACTATGCATAATAAATCTACTATTGTCAACAAAGCTCCCATAGAATGTAAGATTTGACTCCCCATCACTCCCTCTTTAGTTGATGAGTTGTAAATGAAATATGTCTAAAGATAGAGATGCTCAGGACATGATCTTTTCAGACAACTTTGTGTCTTTGACCTCTCTATGTGTTAATGATTCCAATGATGCTGTTATGTGTGGATTCCTTGTGCATTGAAGAGTATCAAATCTGATGGGTGTCAATTCTGATGTGTGTATGGCAGCTAAAGACAAAGCATTCACTCCTAAACTGGATGATGGAGGCATAGGAGAGGGTCTTGGCAGTGGTGGAGGTGGAGGTGATGGCAAGGGCTTTTTATTTTGGGTCCATTGCTAATGCTCATAGGTCTTTTAAGAGACAATGAAAGTGAAAAGCCTTACAAGTAAAAAGTGAACAAGAAGAAGGGCAATAGGGTCAAGCAGCAGCCTCAAATGCAAGTTCATTAATGTGGTTTGCATGCCCCAACAAATTTTTCAGGTTGGTGTTTGAGCTATGAAACTTACAATTCACATTCAATTGATGGTTTTTGCTACAGTAACTATTGTGACTACGTCTTTGACCACATTTTTTTTTGATATTGACAGAGTGTATTGCTAAATAGTGTTGTTTTTGGATTATAGAGCCTTCTATTATTTTGTGATTGCATTTTGGTTGTCTCTTGGATGCCTCACCAATATCATGAGTGAGTTTCCCTGGTGCTTCCATAAATGCAATGGAAACTTTGGACACATATTTTGTATAATGGCATGCCCAGATTCTAGGCTCATTATTATATGTTTAACTACATCCTCCATCAGGAGCTGATGAAGCCACTAAGTAGTCATGGTAGCTTGTCACTGCTATCCATGGTGAAGGTGATGGTATGATACTTTATGAGCTTTGCTCACAAGGTTGTGACCAAACTCAGTTTTTGTCTGTTGAATTGTTGTCGTGGAGATTTTTCTGCAATTTAATAGATGTATATTTGGTTTTGCATATGACTATGCAACCTTGAAGGATTCACATTTCATGGAGGTCTCAATATAGTAGTTCCAATGTTGTAGCATTTTGACACTCAGTAGGGAACATTTGGAGGGCATAATATCTTTCAGAAAACTCACACCCATATCGGTATGAAAGTTTGTAAAGGCAAGGGTTCCGATGAAACAAGTTTCATACAGATCCATTAGAAGGTCAAAACACTGGTTGCAATTCTGTTGAAAACTGGGATTATTGAGCAAGATGAAGGATTTCATTTGGAGAGTTTACATTTGGGTTCTTAGAGATCTATATTTTATGTAGATAGCTAAGGTAGTGCAGAGTAGCTTAACCATTATGCAGAGTTTATAAATGAACAACCCTAGCATTACATAATAATTTCAATTTGTCATAATTTGTTTCAGTTTTACATAATTTCTTGGTGGTCATATTTGATGGATGCATTTGTTAGTGTTTAAGAAATCTTGTTGAAATTTAACATGGGTTCTTTGTTGAGTGAATTAGAAATGAAAGTTGCACATTGATTTGCAATTTGAAAAGAGAAAGCATAATCTCTTGGGGCTCTTACCTCAAGCATGCAACTTCAAGGGTCTCCAAGTCACTTGGAAATGGTCTCCAACATACATTATGAACTGCAATTCACCTATTTCAATTCACAAGGCTCTTGTTAGGCAATCTCTAATGACATTGGGTAATAGACTCTGTTTTGTGTAAACATAAACATCAAACCAGATCTTTCCACCATTGGCACACATAGGCTAGAAATTAAAAGACATGCATACTTTGGAGTGGTGTCATTTGAAGTGTGATCATACTCTAGATCAAACTCTATGATAACTCGTTGAGGGTACAACAACCAAGGTCATAACCTCGTGAATGTAGCTCACGATGTGTGTTGCAAAGACATACTACTACAAATGGAATATATTTGTTTACCCATCTAAATTCCATCAATGGATAAAAAAGCTATCATAAAAAGTGCACATACATATCTCAAAGATTTATCATCTATGGCACAAACTGTCAACCTCAGATTGAAACCCACTTTTACAGTGATGGTTCTGACAGTGTACTTCAACAATAAGAAGTTGCTTTATATAAACAATCACCGAAGGAATGGTCCAGCTGATCCACCAATTCCCATTCACAAGACAGTCAGAAAAGCATTCCATGTAAACAGACCCATAAAAGTCACATGAAAAGCATAAAACCTGATTTTTGTTTCAGGTTCGAAGTGAAAGCACTGGTGAATGCTTGAAAGAATTGTTTAAAAGAGGAAAGCAAGCAAAACAGTATGATAGCTACCCATCTGCAGTCCAAGTAAAAGCTAGAAGCCCAAGTGAGAGGGTTGCGAAAATGATGATACCCCCAAAAGTGTACAATGTGGTATTTGATATCTTATCTTCCTTTCCAGCCTTATCAACTCTATTCAACATTGATCGCATTTTCTCAAGGTCACCTTCTTTAGTAGCCTTCTGAATGTCTCCTTTGACTAGGGCCAATTGCTTGAGTCTAAGTTCTTGGGATCTATCCTTTCTGGACCATATCCAACTAGTTGTCGACCACAACAATATGCCCATATAAATCCCTGCAACAACATCCACATTATAATGGTGGTGCTCACGGATTTTGAGTTGTCCAAAGTGTGCAACCAACATCCATATGAACACTGAAGTCCACCTTAGATACGCCTCCTACACATTTATGCACATGAATATGAAGTGAAGTTTATTATAGCTGTATGAGCCTAATATCTGCTGCATGAATTGGGTAACGACTCCAAATAACCATACACAATAATCTTTGCACAAAGGAAGAAATGGATTACAAGATTGATCAAGTATAAATTATCTAGGACTACAATCCTATTTCATTATAGGCCTTATGCACAATGATTAAGACCACATTCAATATACAATATACAATATCACCTTCATTTCTCATTAGCACTTATTGAGTAGTGTATTGTCCAACAATAACTCCTCAAACTCCTTCAACATGTTATTCATCCTAATAGGTAGAATGGGGTTGGGTTTACTCAATTATACCTTGGTTGTCTCATATTGACCTTTTTGGTCCTAGATGTGGGTAGTCAGACTTTGTTTTTCCCTTTCAAACTTTATGTGGGTATCTACTTGTTGCTCTCTGAAGTTTTGACAAGTTTGCTCCAAATCGGTCGTGATACAAGTTGTTGCATACTAGACTCTTCCATTTTGGTGCAATCTCACGTCATTCACTCCAAATCAACTTAAAGATGCTTCAAATTGTTGTGGGTTTTCCACTTGAGCTAATTGAACTCGGCATATTCTTGTTGTAGGTTCTTAGTTTTCCTAACAACTTGTTTTGCCCCTTTCAACTTATTGGATAGGTTTTGATTCTCATGTTAGACCTTATTCATTTGCCCTTTGACTATGAACAATTCTTTGTCACGGTTCTTAAGAGTTTTTTGCATTATCTTTAGCTTTGGCTACAAGTTTGCAGGCAATTATGGTCTCAAATAGGTTTTCTTTTACTTGTTCAAACTCAACTCTAATGTTTGAAAATTCTTGCAATATCTTTGACCATGTTGTGGCATTTTGAACAACTTGTTTTTAAAAAATACTAATTTGTCTCTAGTTTTATGTGGAATGACCAAAAACTAACACATGTTGGAATTTTAAAAACTATGGGTTTTCTATTTGTATAAGTTCAACTATATGTTGAACATGTTGGGATGAATATGTAGCTACAATTACAGGTTGTGTAGGTTCTACAATGGGTGCTACATGTTCAATAGACTCGATAAGTTCACCTTGGATGTTATCAATTGCCTGATCCAAATTGGGTTCAGGTTCTTCCTCGATGTTGCCCTATGTAGCTATTACATAAAATTCTTTTTGTCCTCCACCCCCAATCTCATTTGAACATGTTTGTTCTTCATCATCCTCTAATTCAACAACCTATGACCTGAAAAAAATTCTATACTTATTTCTTGGTGGTGAGGTAACAAGTTCAGGATTTAGCCTATCTCTTAGTATAGGTAATTTTGCATGCATCTTCAGTCAATGAAATTGACATGTTGGTAAAGGCAATCCAATGGTTGAGCATGTTAGTCTTCTCTCCCTTAAGAAATGTTCCCTTGTAACAAGTTCAAGTGAAACATGTCGTTGATGTATAACATGTTGTTTTTGATTGGCTAATGACACAAGTTCTTCTAAGGTTGTTGTTTTTGGTGAGGGAACCACTTCCTAAACATAATATCTAAAATAGGCCCTAAATAACAATTATCCACCTTGGTTTTGCTAAAAACTACGTTAGTTGCTGCTTTCTTTTGACATTATGTCCAACAAATTAATTCAACCAAAAATTGGGTCAACATTATGGAACACTAGTTAACAGGTTGCCCCATTGCTGCATGGGTCAAAACTAATAGCAATTTGGTTGCTAAAATAGGCTAACCATTCTCTTTGGTAAAGAATTTGCAAAATAGCTACAAATTTGGCATGAAATTCTTCCTTCATGTGTACTACACTCCACTATTCATTTTCAATGAAGGCATGTGAACCTGTAATCTTCTTCAAGGTGGTTTTGGCTTCATTAAAAGTTGCATTTTGTAAAATCTACTACTCCTTCCTTGGAAATCACAAGTTCATGAATAAATACATGATCCATGAAATTTTTTTGACCATGCACTCGCCCTTGAATTCTTCCATCCTCTGTTACTTCCTAGTTTTGTAAAAAATCTCATAATAGGTCCTTTCATGGCATAGTCCACGGCATGTTGAATAGGCCCTCCAAACCAACTCATCTAGCCCATTTGAGTTTGTTGGAATCCATCTTCATCCATTATAGCATTTTTTTGCTCTCCTTTGCCTTAGACATTGTTTTATTATTAACAAGTTTCTTGACTTGTTTTTCTACAAAGCACTTTGCCTTTTTGCTTCATCATGGTTTTAGTTCTTGATCTTGGACATTGAAGAATAACACTACAAACAAGTTTTTCTTCAAAGAGTTCTTGGATAAACTCTTCTCCACTATCCTTGTTCATAAGTTGTTACAATTCCTTTTCTTCCACATGTTTTGATATAGGAACTTGTTTTGGCTATTCCTCAACAAGTTGAAATAAAATTTCAACATCCTCCTCTACGTTTGAAATGCAATGACTTGTGGTGTTGGTGCTACTATAGAAGTAGTGGTTCTCTTCAAAAAATTAAGAACTACTTCTAATTCCTATTCTAATTCCCTACTTTTTTGTTCTTCCTTGAAAATTTTAGTCTCCTCTACTATAGGTGCACGTGAAGCTAGCGGTTCTACATAAATTACTCTAATCAATTGAACTTGTTCCGTTTTTTCCCTCTCTACTTGCTCTCTTCTAAAAACTTCAACTATTCTCTCAAGTTCTCTCTTCCTTGCTTCTTGTTTTAACTTCTCAGAAGTGCTTTCACTCATCGCCTCTAATAGTATGAAGTAATAAACAAGAATGAGGAGATAAAATACACGTTGTAGCAATTTTTTATATTGTTTCAACTAGTAACAACCATGTGGCTATGAATAGATGCAACCTTTAAGGTTATAAACTTCTAGGATGTAGACGTTAATATGTGCCTCGTTAAATGTGTTGTTTTGATCATTGCAAATAGTTACATTATTGTCTTAAACATGCACATCATGGTAATAATGAACATGCACATTTATTCCTTTAATACTACCATGTGTCAAATGATTATTAACCAGTTCAAACTCTATAGGTTGAAAATCTTCATGTTCAACAGGTAGTGATTCAGGTTCCTTGGTTTGAACAAGTTCATCAATAACCAGGTCAGTTGGTTTAGCTAAAACAAGTTGTAGAGTTTTATATTCAATGAACTTGTATGGTTTCAACTTGTTGATGTTGACAAACACTAGGTTGGGATCAAACTTATCAATAGTGACAAGTAAAACGATATTATTGGGCAAACAATATTTCATCTTGTATGGTTTAAACCATCTTTTCTGAAATTTCAGTGCATGTTTGGAAACAACTCTTGGAAACCATAATACATAGTCTCCAAATTGAAACTTTGTTTCAATGAACCAATTTTATGACCACAATGATTTATTCCATTGGTTAAAAACAACTAAATCCCAGTAATCAATTTGTTTTTATGTAATTTCTTTAACTCGAATAGTTGACTAATTAGGACTTTAATAGGGTGTGGATCTCTATTTTCAATAGGTTTAGGTGGTGACAGGTATTTTGTAAGCAATAATGGATGTAATCCATACACAAGTTGAAATGGGGTATGATCAATTCCAACTTTGTAGGCAGTTTGATATGAAAATAAGACTATGGACAGGTGTTCATCCCAATCATTTTTGTTTTCATTAACCATATTGGTTAGTAAGGTTCCAAAAACCTTGTTTATAGACTCAGCCTATCCATTTCCTTGTGGATAATAAATAGTAGAACTAGTGTGCGTCTAAGGATAAAATTGTCAATAAGGTATCTGATCACATCATTGATAAAATGGGTACCTTGATCAGTCACAATTGTTAACAGACGTCCAAATATCATAAAAATATGCTTGTACAAAAACTTGGCGGTTACTATAGTAGTGTTGATGTGAAATGCTCATGCTTCCATCCACTTTGTTGCATAGTCGGAGGCCACCAAAATGTACTGGTTGCCTGACATTCTACTTGTAGGTTTAACAAATCCAATAAAATCCAATCCCCATTTTTTAATTGGTTCTTTAAGTAAAGTAATAACCAATTTGGCCAAATTTTGTGTCAACATGTTATATGTTTTTTGACATTAATCACAAGTGCAACAATATTCACGAACATTTTGATTCATAGTTGGCCACCAATAACCAGCATCTAGGATCTTTCTCACGTTGATGTCAAAAGATAAATGCCCTGCTACAACTCCTCCATGTAATTCTTGAAAAATTGTGGGCACCTATTTTGATCCTAGAACTTGACAAAACTTATTATTTTGTCCAAATTTGTATAGTATTCCTTGTAGCACAATTGGTTTAGTTCTTTGGGCTAAATATTTGGGATGGTATAAACCTTTCTACCATCACTCCCCCTAATATATATTCATAAACATTTTGTAACCACTTAAGTTTTAAAATGAATAGGTGAGCATCACAGGTTTGATTAAGTACTCAAATAGGTTCAACTTGGTTAGGTAATTTATTCAATGCATATGCCTTTAAAAATGGGACCTACCAAGTTTATACAATCTTGAAATCATGTTCTTGAAATATTAAAAGCCATCTAGCTAACCTCCTAGAGACATGTGGCTTATTAACTAAATACACTAAAGCCATATGGTCTACATAAAATGTGAACCTATTACCTAACATGTAATGCTTTAGTTTGTGTAAGGCATAAACCATAGCTAAAGCCTTTCCTCTAGAATGGTATAGTTGTTTTCAACATAATTAAACAATTTTGATGAGTACATAACAAGTTGATTTATTTTACATGTTGGGTTTTGGGTAATATTGCTTTTACTATTAGTTGAGATGCATTAGTATGAACATGATATCCTAGTTCCTAATAAAGATTGATGAATATAAGAGTTTGATTGTACCGGTTTTTTATGTCTTCCCAAGTGATTTGACATTCAACAGTTCATTTGAACACTTTAGTTTTTTTTTTGAGTAACTTAGTGATTGGTGCCATAACATAAGCAAAATTTCTAATGAAGCATCTATAAAATTGTGCCATTGCATTGAAAACTTGAATCTCTTGGGGTGTTTTAGGTATTGGCATTTTGACTAAAGCCTTTATCTTCTTAGGATTAGGAGTCTTTCCCTCTTTGGAGACTATAAATCCTAAAATAGTTCCAAAACACATCATAAATGCATTTTTTTTAGATTCAAACTAATGCCATACTTTTTGCATTTAAGAAAACACTTCCTAAGTTTTCCTAAACGAATGGACAAGCCACTAAAAATAGTATAATTATCTAAAAATATCTTCATGAATACATCAATCTTTTCACATAATGATTTGGTGATTGCCCTTTGATAGGTATGTGGTCCATTTTTTACCCCAAAAGGAATTACAACCCATACAAAAACCCTCAATCAATAATAGAGGTGGTTTTATATTGGTCCTCGGATGGTGTTATGGAAATCTAATGGTATCCAAAAAAACCATCTAAAAATGTATAAACTTCATGTTTGGCTACAATGTTAATAACATCATTAATAAAAGGTAACGGGTATGGGTTTTTTTAGTAGTAGCATCAAGTTTCCTAAAGTCCACACAAATTTTCCATTTCCCATTTTTTAAGGCATTACAACTATAGGTGAGAGTCAAGTAGCTTCTTCAACAAGTTTAATAAAACCTATAGCAAGCAATTTGTCAATATCCTATTTGACAATAGTTGCATAATTAGGATTTAACTAGTACCTTGCTTCATGAGCATGCGATATTGATGTGTCCAATTCAATTCGATGTTGAGCTATCCTGGGTGGTATACCCTTCAAGTCTTTGTGAGTCCACGCAAAGATGTCTTTGAACTCCTTTAGCAATTTAATTCATCAATAACTAACAACGAGTTCCAAATCAACATTGATTTTAACCTGTTGTAGGTTTTCTTTAAGTTCTAGATTGGTCTTGGTCAATTGCTATTTCTTGGTGATAGTCCATTTAGAAATGGGAAGATTTTGAACTCTACTTCGAACAAATGTTTCGTCAATCTCCATTTCTCCTACTTTAGGTTGGAAGAAAGTCTTTGGTAAATGTTGTTTAAAAATATTAAGGGTATAACTATCTTAACAAGTAGTATAGATACGGGTTTGACATGTATATTAGAAGAAATATGTAATACAGATACAGGTTCAACAAGTACGTATATATATGTTTAACTAGATTAAACATGTTGATGTATTCAATTTAACATGTTGATCTTACTAGACTAATGCAGGGACAACTATGGTTCCTATTGAAAACAATCTTGGTTTTGTAGCAAACATAAAATCCCTTTCTTCATCAAATATTCCATAATGGAAATCATAACAAATCAACACTTCTAGATGCTTGGTTGGTGTTCCAAGTTTCTTAGTAACATGTATGGTTCTGACTATATCAATTCCTTGTATAGTGATAGTATTATTGCCCCAATCATGAAACATTTTAACATCCTTTAGCCACCTAACAACATGGAGTAGCTAGAGTTTCACACACTACTCTAAATCACAGTGAAAGTTTCTGCATAGGGAATTCCATGAACAAAATTTTTAAGATCTTTTTATCATACCTAAAGGTTTTGCAATGGTTTGATCAACCATGCATAGGTTGTAAGGTGCGAGTTTTGGTTTTAATAGACCTAATTGCACTCTTATTTTTTTCGTAATGATATTAACTCCAAAACCACCATCTAGAAGTACATCTTCAATAAAATTCTTCCCTTCTTGGATTTGTATCAGTATCACTTGATGATCAATGGCAATTGACACAACTGTCAATTCCAATTAAGCAGGTTTTGATGGCACTAGGTTAAGAATGTAGCATTTTGATATCAAGAATCATTCATAATAATTGACCCAAGTTCAATGCATACTTGGTCTTTAAGCCTTGTTTATTGATATCCCTTATAATTTCTTATAAAGTTTTATTTATTGTAACTTGTTTTGAAATCATAGGTTGTTAGTTTGCATCACCAATTTGATTGTCTTCAATCGATTGAATTATAGTAGAATTATCAAATAGTACAACCCAATTATTCTACAACAACTCCTCATTGATGATAGTAGGTTGTTTATCAGTCCCACCATGTAGTTGTTTAATAATTTCAATAAATCAATCCCGTAGACATTCTTTTTATTGCAAATCTTCAACTCCATTAATTTTAATTAGCTCCCTTTCTTGAAACACATGTTGTTCTGATTGTTAATTACGAATGATAACAACAAGTATTAAATCAATTGGCACATTATCAATTTTTGGCAATTTAGGTGCTATCATAGCATCAGAACTAACAGGTTGAGTTCTGAACATGTTTTATACCTCAATCTTCCTAGGGCATTCTCCAAATCTATGTTATGCACTAAAACATATTATATAGGGATAACAAACATGTATTCTTCCTAATTTGACAAGTTGGGTTTTAGTTTTTGCTACATGTTCTATAGATTTAATTGCAATGGTTTGCATAATTGGTACCTCTCTTTTCCTATTATGATAAATCTTCACTAAACGACCAATTTTACCATAATTGGTATAGGTTAATGTTGATTTAGTTGTAGCAACATGTACTACATGTTTAATTATTATATTAGCTTCTGGTGTGGTTATTAAAGCATTATAACCCAAACTAATAGGTCCATTTTCCTCACATATGACAACAACTTCCTTATGCTCAATTAAGGTATCTCTCTTCATACTTACAATTGTTAATTATAGGTAAAGTAATAAACCTACCCTGAAAATAGTGGTGAGAATAACATATGTTGTTATAACTTGTAGATAGTTTACTGGTTTCAATAAGCATTCATAATAGACCCCAACACGTTCGGTAATTTATTGTTGTATATTTTGTCATTGCATGTAGACCTCCTTGTTGTTTTTTACAGTTTTAAATCGTTTGCAAAATGTTTGCTCCAATCTTCAAAAGTGCAATTTGGATGGTTTTGAACATAATTTTCTCCCCATTTAGAGATATTGTCCCTTAAAGTAAAACCAAACACATTGATGATGTCAACTTCCATTGTTTCACCATTAGCTTTAATGACCTTCTTGAAGATTTTGATGTGAGCATCATGATTAATGTTTTTGACATAGGTTGGATATTGTAACTTCTTGTATGGTAGTTGGTTGCTAGTTTTGATACAAGTTGTACAATAGGTGGTTGATACCATAATGGTATAAACATGCGCAAGTTAAGTGTTGGCCATCCATAAGATCTAATAGGTGGATTAAAAGGTGGTCCTCCATGTAGATCTCTTCCATGTGAACTTCCTCCAAGTGAGTATTTAGGTTGTCCTCCATTTGGTGGTTGGTGAATATAACTTTTGGGTACATAAGTTTGTAAATTGGTAGTAACTTGTATAATGGTTGTAATTGGTGTAGTAATATGTTATTGAATAAGTTGTTTATCCCTATTGGTCATTGGTTGAACCATTGTAGGAAACAAATTCCAATAGAGTATGGTGTATATGTTGGTGGTATAACAAGTTGTTAAGGTACTATGTACGCATTCCTAAATACATGATGAACTTGTATAATTCATAAAAATTGAGGAATCAAATCTTTTTGTTCTAATTGGATATGTTGGATACAAATTAGGATCTAAAGGGACAAAAGGGGGTATGGCATTATACCACATTGGGTATGTTGAGGTAGGTAACATACTAATTTACATGATACAATTGGTTTAACAAGTTGTGACTATATTATTTAATAATTAATAGGTACACCATATGACCTATATTAGGATTCATGGTTTGAGTTCCTGATATAAACACATTGGGTATTGCTATTGTAGTAATTGGAAGAATAGGTTAATGAATATTCATCATTTCCTCTTCCTCCCGAAATAATTGCCTTAATCTATCATCAACAAATGGGCAATGGTTGAATAAGTGTCCCAGTTTTTGACAATATGAATAGGTTACAGTTCCAGCACCTTGTGTCATGGACACCACCATCACCTGTCATTTGCATCATCATTTGCACTAACATAATCATTTGCATCATTGTTTATATCATCAGTTGCACCAACATAATCGCATGCATCATCGTTTACATCGTTGTTTACTTTCAATTAACTCTTAATTCACTATTAATTAGGAAGCTTTTCAAGAAACTTCTTTGGTCGATGCACATATGGAAGCTTATGGAGGCCTATGGAGGCTTCCTTGAGCTAGGTCCCTAATGTGGTATAATTTGAGTTAACACTTAATCAAAATTTAATTGATTTTTAATTGATTATTAATTGGGGTTAGGTCCCTAATAGGCCATAAATAAGGATAGGACCTCCCATTACTTTTAGTTTATTCAACACTAGCTTTGGGTACACATTATTATCATAATTTTTGTTTTCATATGTTATTAGAATAATGTTTTATTTGAATCATCTTCTAACATGTACCTTTTTTTCCTTACATTTTTGTGTTTCCAATCTTGGATTAGACATAGGTTTGCATTTATTGTAATTTGTTTTCCTTGTTGTGTCCTTCGTTTAGTTCCCATTCTTGTAGTTTTTCGTGCTTGTGACAATTTGAACAGACTAACATCAAGCCTATGTTTATTCTTGTCATCATTATAGTTGGTATTTTTTTTTATGGAAGTCGAGTGTGGGCTACCCTTTTACTTTGAATGTAATTTTTTTCAAGAGGTTGTGGATTATCCAAGTTTTGAACATGTTGATTGAAATTGTGAACCACCCACCTTTTGTTGTAGTTTTGATTTACATTTTTTTTTGGCCATGTCCATTTTAAGAAAAAAAACAGTTTTGTCCATGGAAGAAGTTCTTGTTGCCCTTAGGCATATGCAACATGAAAATCAATCTTTTCGTGAATCAATTGCACATTTACAAGGAAACCAAACATTGACAAGGTTTGGAAACACTCTGAAAGAGCCATGAATTCACTTGCCAAAAAAATTTGATGGCACATGTTCAAAATTTTGAGGTTTCATCAACCAAATATGTCTCATCATCCAATTTCATTCACAATGCTATCCAAATGACCGGACCCAAGTTACTCATTGGCACCTTATTATCAAACACAACTTTAACATGGTTTGAACCTCTTTTGGAATGTCAATCTCCTCTTTTAAACGACTTTGAAGCATTTCTTGAAGAATTTGGTGTTTTTTGGTGATTCAAATAAAAATGTATAATAATAAGCAAGTTACAAACTCTTTGCCAAGGAGCACGACCAGCTTCTGTGTACACTTATGAATTCAGGCAACTAGCATGTGACCTTTCATGGGATGAAGTTGTGTTCATGCGCCAATGTCAGTTTGGATTCCATGGAAATGTGAAGGACCTTTTATTGACCATGCCTAATCCCACAACCTTGAATCAAGTTATCACACAAACTATACATTGTGATAATTGACTTTTTGAATGTTGATGGGAAAAGTATTAAAAATTGTGTTGGAAACCATCACCAACATTGAGGCAATTCACACCACCAATGTTGCAACCCAAACATATGGTGTCTGCACCCAATGATGACCCATGCAAATCAACAAAACACAATTCAAACCACTCACAAAACATGAGAAACAACGTCGACGTGTAAACAATCTTTGTTTATATTGTGGAAAACTAAGCCACATAATTGGTGTTTGTTCAAAAAAACATGTTCAACATGTGGCACGCGCCACAACTTTTACGACTGCCCAAGGGCCAAGCAAAAAGGGAAATGAGGATGTCTAGTCTTAATAGAAACCATGAAACTAAACCTCAATACATCATGCATTAAAAACGATCCTACCTTGTTTTCAAAACCAACACCTTTTTTTTTTGCCCATCGTGATTAAGGGTGGTAAACCCATCATTCTGCAAACTTAAACATTTTTTTACTTAGGGGCATCTACATGTTTCATTAACAAGGAGTTGGTATGACAACATGACTTGGCGTTTGTGGAAAAAGTGACATTAGTGGCGGTCAAAATGATCGACGGTCAAAACCTTTCTTCAAGACCTGTAACATATGAAACCAAGGCGTTGATGATAACAATTGGGTCACACAATAGCAAAATTGGTTTCAATGTCATTTCACCTTTGATAAGTTGTCGCAACCTTAGCCTTAGGCTCACAACCAAAGCAAGGGGTTGCAAGGTTGTGGGTCAAGAGGGAAGCCTAGGAGTCATGCCGCATGCTCCCGAGAGTGCAAGAGAGTGTGAGGGAATAGACCCTCACACTCCCAAGGGAACGCCCACCTTGGGAATTGGAGTCCTAGTGGACTCCCGAATGTTTAGAGAGTGATTGCAGGGGTCAAAACCCAATGGATTGAAGAAATATATATACCATTGGAAACTTATTAAAACGTAGATGTCTAAAATGAGCTCGTATGACCCATTTGGACATCTGAAACACAAGTTATGGCCAAAAGAATGGCCGAAAGTCAAATTGGCAATTTGACTTCCGACCACTAAAAGTAGAGAATCGACCAGATTTCCTTGTGTGAAGGTGGCGTGCGACATGTCATTGAAAAGCTCTCAATGAGGGCTATAACTTTTCTTAAAACCTCATTTCAATCAGAGGTCTACACGCAAAGTTATGGGGCCCCAAAGTTATGGGAGTCTCAATTTTGGGAATTTCAAGACTCCCATTTGGGAATCCCGGGACAAAATGCCATTTGGATGTGGGCCTCGTGGAGAGGCACAAAGTATACTATAAGGGGGAAGGTGGTGGCTTCCCCCAAGTCCAGGCCGTGGTGAGTCTTGTGAGTCTAAGTTGCCCGTGGCTCATCCTAGCACCAAAAATGCTCCAACTATGCATAACCACCTTGTGTTGGTTTTGTGTAGGTTTGTGTGAGTAGTTGAAGCTTGTCAATTCTTCCTAATCCCATCCCGGAGCTCTAACACGCCCCTTTTCCCCTCTAAAGTGCTATGAGCCATGTAGCGTGCCCCGACTCTCTACTATTCCGTTGTTTTCAGTTTGGACTCACATTTGAATCCCTTAAGGAGTTGGGAGCGCGTCATTTGGCACCATCATGATTAAGGGTGGTAAATCCATGATTGTGCAAACCTAAACATTTTTTTACTTAGGGGCATCTACATGTTTCATTAACAAGGGTTTAATATGACAACATGACTTAGTGTTTGTGGAAAAAACGACATTAGTGGTGATCAAAATGATCGACAGTCGAAACCTTTCTTCAGGACTTATAACACATGAGACCAAGACGTTGATGATAACAATTGGGTCACACATTAGCAAAATTGGTTTCAATGTCATTTCACCTTTGATAAGCCCTATCATCATTGGGTTATCATAGTTAAATTTACATAATCCTTGAATCGATTGGAAGACGAGGAATCTTCATTTTGAATCATTAAATGAAATTGCACCAAAATACAAAGCTTTTCCAACAAGCATGTTGGACTCTGAACATGATTCTGCACGTGAAGACATAATAAGAACTAGTCAACGCATGCAAAAACTCAAGCATGAAAGAGATATTGGGGGTAATCAAGGATCCAAACATTTCAAGCCTTTGTTCATGGGAGAAAAACCATTCATACAAGTAGTAAGAAAAGGAGATGCATTCTTTATGTGTGTCATTATAACCCCTGATCCTAGGATGCAACAACTTGATATCCATATTGACGCGCCCCCAAGTTCCTGATTAGACCCAAAAAGGGTCCAACTATGTGAAAGGGCGAAAATAGTTGGAACTTGGTGCCGCTACCAGCTTCCGACACTAAAGGGGGTGAGAGGGGCATACTGAAAGCTTCGGGATTAGACTAGGAAGAGGGACAACTACTTAGTTACTCGGTCCTGCATCAAAACCAACCACAAGTTGGTTAGTTCACCTTCGGAAACACTTTTGGTGTTGGGACAAGCCACAGGCAACACGGACTCACTTGACTCACCACAACCCGGACTCGAGGGAAGCCACCACCTTCCCCCATATAGTATTATTTGCGTTGCTTCGTCGCACCTGCATCCAAATAGTTTTTATTCCCGGGACTCCCAAGGAGGAGTCCCGAAACTATCCCGGTTTGGACTCTCGGGACTTTGGGAGCTCATAGCTCCCGGCTCAGACCTCAAATTGGGACGAGGTCTGAAGCAAACTTGTAGCTCTCCTCAAGAGCTTTCCAACTGTGTGTCGCACTCCATCTGCACACACCAGGATCGGGTCGATTCCCGACTTTTTGTGGTCGGGAGTCAAACTGACTCCCGGCCCTTCTTTCGACCATAACTTGTGCTGCATATGTCCAAATGGCTCATGCGAGACCATTTTCGACATCTACACTTCAAGGTCTTTCCAACAATATAAAGAACACCTCAAGACGAGGTGTTTTGACCTCTTCCATCGAGATCTGAAGTTGTGGGAGTCCCAGAGGACTCCAAGTTCCCACTTTTGGGAGTGTGAGTCTCATCCTCACACTTGCCTCAAAATAGTTAAAACAATATAAATTTTCAATATACTTTTTGATTTCAAATGGTTCATTTTTAATCCAACAACTTTAAATACTTTATGATGAGTAGTATTTTGTCACCAATATATTTCATGTGTTCAAAATTTTCAAATTTTATTGGATTTTTTTGGTGAACTTATTAGTTTAAGTCTAAAGCTAATTAAATATCCCCAAAAAATACAAAAAAAATCTAAGATATAATGTCCATATGAACCCAAAATTTTGAAATGTAAAGAATAATATTTATGATTACAATTTTTGGGGGCCATAGTGTGCTTTTACCTTAATATTTTGTCTTCAATAAAGCTATATGGCTTCAACTTGTTGATGTTGACTAAGATTGGGTTGTGATCAAACTTATCAATGGTGACAAGTAAAACAATATTATTGGGCAAACAATATTAGATTCTATATGGCCCAAACCATCTTCTTTAGAATTTAGGAGCACATTTAAAAACAACCCCTGGAAACCATAACACAGTCTCTAGATTGAAACTTAGTTTCAATGTATCAATTTCATGACCATAATGATCTATTTTGCTAATTATAAGCAACTAAATCCTGTGCAATCAACATGTTTTCCTACAATTTTTCTAGCTTTGACAATTGCTAATAAGTAGTCAGATAGGTTGTGTGTTTATGTTTTCACCAAGTCTAGATGGTAAAATGTACTTTGTAAGCAATAATGGATGTAATCCATACACAAGTCAAAAAGGTGTTTGACATGTTTTAACTTTGTAGGTGATTTGATATGAGAATAAAATTGTGGATTCATGCCAATCATTTTGGTTTTCATTAACCAATTTGGTTAATAAGGTTCCAAAAACCTTGTTTGTAGACTCAACCTATCCATTTCCTTACAAATAATAAACAACATAACTAGTATGTTTAAGAATAAAATGATCAATAAGGTATCTGATAACATCACTAATTAAATGGGTAATTTGATCGGTCACAATTGTCAATGGACATCCAAATCTCACAAGGATATGTTCATACAAAAACTTGGTAGTTATTGCAACATGTTGGTGTGGAATGCTCATGCCTCCACCCCTTTCATTACATAGTCAGTGGCCACCAAAATGTATCAATTGCTTATAGGTTTAACATGTCCAAAAAAAATTAATCCCCATTTTTGAAACGGTTCTTTAGGTAAGGTGGTAACCAATTTCACCAAATTTTGCATCAACAAGTTACATGTCCTTTGACATTGATCACATGTTTGATAGTACTTGTGAACATTTCCATTCATCATTGGCAACCAATAACTAACATCTAGGATCTTTCTCACATTGACGTTAGAAAAGTTGCCCTCTTGTAACTCCTCCATGTAATTCTTGCAATACTGTGGGTACTTGTTTTGGTTGTAAAACTTGACAAAACTTGTTGTCTTGTCCAAATCTATATATAGTACTCCCTCTTGAAGCACAAATGGCTTAATTGTATGGGCAAAATATTGTCTTTTTGATGTAATCAACTTTTGTGGCATCACTCCTTCTAACATGTACTCATAAACATTATGTAACCACTCATGTTATAATGTGAACAAATGAACATCACAAGTTTGGTTAAGTATGCCAACTTGTTTAGACTAGTTGGGTAACCAACTTAGTACATTTGCCATTAATTGAGACCTACTAAGTTTATAATCAATCTTAAAATCATACTCTAGGAATAGTAAAAGCCATTTAACTAACCTATCAAAAACTTGTGGCTTGTTAACTAAAGATACTAAGTTTATATGGTCGACATAGGATGTAAAGATGTTACCTAACATGTAATGTCTAGATTTATGTAAGGCATTGACCATAGCTAGGGCTTTTCTCTCCATAATAGTATAGTTTCTTTCAACAAAATTTGACAATCTTAATGAATACATAACAAGTTGATCAATTTGACCTATTGGGTTTTGGGTCGATATTACCCCTATTACTAGTTGAGATGCATAAGTATGAACATGAAATTCCAATTCCTAGTTGGGATTAATGAGTATGGGAGCTTGAATGTACTGATTTTTTATGTCTTCCCAAGTGGTTTGACATTCAATAGTCCATTCAAATATCTCAGTTTTCTTGAGTAACTTGGTAATTGGTGCAAAAAATAATAATAATTAATGAAACATTGATAAAATTGTGCTATTTCATTGAACACTTGAATCTCTTGAGGTGTTTCGAATACTGGCATTTTGATTAATGCTTCTATTTTCTTAAGATCAAGTGTCTTCCCTTCCTTGGAAACTACGATTCCTATAATAGTTCTAAAATATACCGTAAATACACATTTATCTAGATTCAAACCAATGCCATATTATTTACATTAAAAAAACATTTTTTGAGGTTTTTAAAATTAATGAACAAAGTCATTGAAAACATTATAACCATTTTAAAATGTCTTCATGAATACATCAATGTATTCACTAAAAGTTTTGGTGACTACCTTTGGATAGGTTGGTGGTCCATTTTTGACACCAAAAAACATTACAACCCATACAAAAGCCCCTCAATCAATAACAAAGGTGGTCTTGTACTAGTCTTTTGGTGCTATGAATATTTAAGGGCATCTAAAAAAACCATCTTAAAATGTATAAACCTCATGTTTGGCTATAGTATTATAATCTCATCAATAAAAGGCAACATGTATGGATCTTTCTTTGTGGCAGCATTAAGCTTCCTAAAATCCACACATATATGTTCAAATTTCCATTATTCTTAAACATTACAATTATAGGTGATAACCAAATAGCCTCTTCAACATGTTTAATAAAACCTACGACAAGTAATTTGTCAATATCATGTTTGACAATGGCTACATAATTAGGATTCAATTAGTACATTGTTTGACGAGCAAGTGGTATTGATGTGTCCAACTCAATATGATGTTAAGTTGTTTTTGGTGACATGCCCTTCAAGTTTTTGTAAGTCCATGCAAAGATGTCTTTGAACTCCTTCAATAATTCAATTAATTGGGAATCACTAGTAAAAAAATGGGGTGTAATTGACTAGCTTAAATCATTATGGGACTTTAAAAGTGAAATAAGTTCACTACATTTTAGTGATTTCACCTTAGTTAAAAGTTATTTCATTATAATATCATTATCTAAACAACATGTTTCATTATTAGTTGACATAATTCATTATTATAGTTTATTATGGTAAATAGGTTTATTTTTATGTTGTTATAAATACCCAATATTATTCTAAGTTATGTTAGTTATTTAAACTTATACCCTAAGTTATTATAAGTTATTATAAGTTATCATAAATTATTATACCCCAAACTATTACATGTTATTTTACCTTAAGGTATCTTAACTAGTTTATTACAAACATTTTATTTTAAATTATCTTAAATTAAATTATTTAACTAACCTTATGTTATACTTTAAGTTATTTAATTTTAAGTTAATATATGTTATTTCAAGTTATATTTTAAGTTATTCAAGGTCATTATATTTTGTGTTATTATAAGTTAATTTGATCATAATTAGTACAACAATATAAAATAATCTAAAATATAATATAATGACCTATGGTAGAATAACCTAGAATAACCAAATAATAACCTATGAAAAATAATTTAAAATAGCCTATAATAAATAACTACCAATAGCCTATGATAATATAGCCAAAACTATCTAATAATATTTTATAATAACCACCAATAGTCATAATATAACCTAAAATAACAAAAAAAATCACCAATAGAATAACCACTAATAGCCACCAATAAGATAATTAACAATGGCCTACAATAAAATAAGCATCATTAACCATTGGTAAAATAATCACCAATAGAATATCCACCAATAACCATTAATAGCCTATGGTAATTTAGAATAAAATAACCACTAATAACCATCAATAGAATAACTACTAATATTTATTAATAGAATAATCACCAGTAGCCATTAATAAAATAATCACCAATAAAATATCCATTAATAACCATTAATAACCACCAATAAAATAACTATCAATAATCATTAATATAATAACCATTAATAGCCAATAATAGAAAAATAACTAATAGCCACCAATAAAATAACCACAAATAGCCTATGGTAATATAACCTATAATAACCAATAATAACATAAGGTGAAATAACCTTCATTAACCAAAAGCAATCAATAATAACCTCACATAATAAAAAATAATCTAAAACAAAATAACTTAAAATAGCCAAAAAAAACATTTTTTGAATAATAGTTGAAAATACCTAAATTGAAATAACCTTAAAATAACCAAAAATAATTTAGAATAATCAAAAGTAACCTAAGGTGAAATAGTTTAAAATAACCAAAAAAACTAAAAAAATCATAAATAACCATAAATAATGTAAGGTGAAATAACTTAGAACAATGAAAAGTAACCCTAAAATAGTTGAAAATAGCTTAACATATGTAATATTATTATATTAACAAAAAAATTATCAATTTCTTAAACTTTTTTTTTTCAAAAAAATGGTCATTGAAATGTTATTGAATAGTGTTATTCAAAAAAATAATTGTTCAAATGATTTTACATTTTCAAAAATAAATATATGTGATTATGTGCATTATTGAAAAAAAATCAAATTAAACTTTAATCATTTCATTTGGACAAAATTTCAATAAGATATGAAATTTCAATGTTTATGTTTTTATAACATTTTAAATAAATTATTTAATAAATAAAATGTAATGTAACACATTATCACGACAAATGTGATGGCTTGATGGTAGGGGTGTTTGTTTCCATCCTCGAAGTCAAGTAATCAAACTTCACAAATGGTGTGTTTTGTGTTCAACAATGGTTGATCGAACATTCTCCTATGTTAGTACCTTAGAATAGGTGCATACTTAGGTTGATGGCTTATGTACATAAATTGGGTTCTTAATTTAACATAGATAGTGACATGTGTTAATAATTCATAAGTTGAAAATATTAAATTATCAATAATATTAAATAGTAAATAATAAATAAAATAAAATAAAATAATTTATATACGAGTAATTAAATAACTAGCAAATGAAATGGCTTGGTAAATTTGTATTTCATTTGAAAGTAACCTTGTTTCGTTAGGTATTAATAGACCAATTCATTGTCCATAACTGTCGCAACCCCACTTTTGGAAGAGTGTGAGGATGACATTCATATTCTGGAAATGAAGGTTTGGGAGTCCTCCGGGATTCTCGAAACTTTAGAGTTCGATTGCAGGGGTGAAAACACCTTACCTTGAGGCGTTCGTTATATCATTGGAAAGCTATTGAAGTGTAAATGTCGAAAATGGCCTCGCATGAGCCATTTGGACATTTACAGCATAAGTTATGGCAAAAAGAAAGGCTAGGAGTCAAATTAGCAATTTAACTCCCGACCACTAAAAATTAAGAATCGACCTGACCCCGGTGTGTTCAAGTAGAGTGCGACACATCGTTGGAAAGCTTTCAAGGAGAGCTACAAGTTTTCTTTAGACCTCATCCCAAATAGAGGTTTGAGCAAAGAGTTATGAACTCGCAAAGTCCCGAGAATCCCAAACCGAGACAGTTTCGGGACTCCTCCTTGGGAGTCCTGGGACAAAAAGCCATTCGGATGTAGGTGTTGTGGAGAGACGCAAGGAATACTATATGAGGGAAGGTGGTGGCTTCCCTTGAGTCTGAGCCATGGTGAATTTTGTGAGCCCATGGTTACCCGTGGCTTGTCCAAACACTAAAGGTGCTCCAAAATGTGAACTAACCAACTTGTTGGTTGGTTTGATGCAGGTTCGAGTAAGTAACCAAAGCTTGTCCCTTTTCATAGTCCCATCCCGAAACTTCAACATGCCCCTCTACCCCTTTTAGTGCTGAGAACTGGGAGTGTGCCCCGAGTTCCAAACAATTTCGTTGTTTGATTGACTTGGACCCAACTTGGGTCCAACAAGGAACTTGGGAACGTGTCAATAGCAATTGGTTTTCATTCACTTGGAGGTTGACGAATTTCACCATGGTAAAAATGTCCAAATTCATTCAAAATCTAATGAAACCCATAGTGAACTAGGATGCATTTTGGTGTAATGAATTGATAACAAGTTCTAAATAAATACAAATTTTAACCCATTATAGGTTTTATTCAAACCCATGTTGTTTTTCTTCTATGATAGTCCATCCAACAATGCAAAGGTTTTGAATTCATACATGATCAAGTGTCTCATTAATCATCATTTCTCCTACTTTAAGACGAAAGAAAGTCTTTGGTAGGTGCTTCTTGAAAGTGTCAAAGGGTATAAATATTTGAACATGTATAGATATTAGTTCAACATGTACACCAAATAAAACAGGTGCTGAAAATACCAATTCAACAAGTACATATACATGTTCAATTAAGTTCAAACCTATTGATGGGATCAAATTAACAAGTTTTAAAAACTTAACTAGTGTAGGGACGGCTATGGTTCCTATTGTCCTGGTTTTGTAGCAAACATTAAGTCCTTTTCTTCATTAGACATTCTAGATTGGAAATCATAACAAATTAACACTTTTGGTCACTTAATTGGTGCTCCAAGTTTCTTGGTAGTAGGTATAACTCTAATTGTACTCATTCCTTATATGGTGATAATGTTGTTACCTCAATCATGAGACATTTTAACACCTTTTAGCCAAGGAAGGCTTAACAACATAAAGTACTTAAAGTCCAAGACACTACTTTGTATTACAATAAAAGTTATTACACAAGGGATTCCATGGATAAGAATCTTAAAATCTTTAATTATACCTAAAGTTTTAGCAATGGTTTAATTAACCATGTGTAGGTTGTAAGGTGTTAATTTTGGTTTTGACAAACCTAATTGCACTCTTCATTTCTTGGTGACGATATTAATTTTAGAATCACCATCTATAAATACATTTTCTATAAGTTCTTTCTTACTTGAACTTCAATCCTTGCCATTTGATGATCAATGGCAACTAAAACAATTGCTAGTTTTGAAAAAAACAAGTTTTGATGATACTAGGTCAAGTAGGTAGCGTTTAATATTACCTATTACCCCCAAAAATTGTCCGAAATTTAATGTATACTTATATCCAAGACTTGCTTGAAAATGTCCTTTAGAATTTCTTCCAAAGTTTCACAATAGAAATCACATGTTGTTGTGTTACTACATTGGGTTGATTTCAACTAGTTGAATTATAGTGGAGTTATTAGGCAATCTAGACCAATTACTTTGCAATGGCTCCTCATTGGTTGTAGTGGGTTGTTTGTCATTCTCACCATGTAATTGTCTTATAATTTCAATGAATGAATCCTATAGACATTTTTTTTGTTGCCAATCTTTGGCTCCTTTGGTTTTAATCAGTTCCTTTTCTTTCAACACATGTTGTTTGGGTTGTAGATTACAAGTAATGACAATAGCTACCACATTGATTGGTACATTGTCAAGTTTAGGTGGTTTAGGTGTTGTAACATTGGAATTAATAGGTTTATTTCAACATGTTTTGCACTTTGGTCTTTTTGGTACATTCTCCAGATCTATGTTTAGCATTAGAACATATAATACATGGATGTCAAACATGTACTTTAATCAATTTAACAAATTGTGTTTTAGTTTCTATTACAAGTTTTATAGACTTGACTATGATGGTTGGTATTAAACTGGAACATCTTTTTTCTAGTTATGATAGGTCTTTAGAATATGACTTGTTTTACCACAATTAATACATGTCAATGTTGATTTGGCTATAGTAATAGGTATTACTAGTTTAACTAATTTATTAACTTTGGTGTGGTTAGTAGAACATTATAATTCAAACTAATAAATCCACTTTCCTCACATATTATAGTGGCTTCCTTGTGTTCAATCAAGGTGTTTCATTTCATATTTGATGTTGTTAATATGAAGTATAGTAATAAAGATGCCCCAAAAACAATGGTGAGAAAAACATATGTTTCTTTAACTTATAAACAATGTGCTAGTTTCAACAAGCGTTCATAGTAAACCTCGACATGTTCAACAATTTGTTGTTGAATGTTTTACAATTACATGTAGACCTTTTCATTGTTATTCACAATTCTAAATCGCTCAAAAACACTATGCCAAAAGATGGTATTCATGACTACAAATACAACTATAAATGTAGTCATAAGATTAATTTATGTCTATGTATGACTACGTGACTACATAGTCACAAAGGACCCATTGCTTCTACCATGTAGTTGTAGTTTTGGTTAAAGTTGTATTTGCCATTCATAGTCATAAATTTGGTTAGTCGTGAATGATTCTTTAGAATAATTACTCATTTTAATTACCATGATTATAGTAATAATGGTCAAACAAATATCTAATATTGACCATTCAATTAAGGGAATTAAAACATTTTAAAACAAAAGTTCAACCAATACAATGTGTACATGTGGCACTTTTGAAAGAAAACAATTCATCCAACATGGACCACTTACCACCATCAATTTTTTGATATTAAAATTAAACTATGTTTTGCTAGTTGACGTGTGGCATTTTAGTTTCCATACCAAAGTTAACACGTGGCACTGAAAGACAAATCACATAATGACACGTGGCAAAAAAAAGTTACATATAATATTTAATTATATTTAAATTACTACAACCTATGTAAACATGTCATGTGTTAGATAGGGGGTGATTACTAAATATAAGGTTTAGATTTAGGCTTTTTTAATTAAGGTTTTGGAATTAAGGTTCAAAAATTAGGGTTTCAAATTTAGGTTTTTAGATTTAAGGTTAGGGATTCTAAATATAGGGTTTCAAATTTGGAGATATAATTTTAGGGTTTAGATACATATTATTTTTATCTTATTTATGTTTCATGGTTCTTCAATCTCAAAATTACAAGGTTATTGTAATGTGGGTTTTAACATAGATGTATTTGTTTCCATAGCAAAACCTTCCATGTATAAATCAAATCAAAACAATAACTTGGCAAAAAATACTAATCACACCTCCAACAATGCATTTGAATTATCAAAAACCACAATCCATATGGCTTGAAACTAAAATCCCAACATAAGAATGAAAAGTCGCATAAAAAATGGTACCTCATCTACAAATGTTTGAACCATCTATCCTTGATAGGTAAGGCCATCAAACAATTAGTTTCGAGGATTTTGTTAACCAAAAAACCACAATCCTAGGTTTTATTTTGATTATTACTTTTCTAGGATTTGTCATTTGATGGATGAAAGAAGCAATGGTAGCTTCCATGTACATGTCTTGCACCCTAACAACCACATCATTAATAGGACATGTCTTTTGACCATGTTTGTTGCCACTAAGCACACATATGACTGTTTTGTTTTGATATGGGGTCCATTAACAACACATGAAGGCTGATGCAAATCTGCAAGTGCTAATAAATGCTTAATTAATTATGATTACAAATCCACACCAATTTTGAATAATCATTGAACTTCACCTATCCTTGCAATTGACTTTAAGAGCTAATGAACATTAAATGAAACCCAATAAAAGGACTAAAGGTAGAAAGTTTGAACAACTTGAGTTCTTTTCAGTTTTGACAACCTTGATGCAACATTTGATGGCCTTGTTTTTTTTCCTAGACTTGGTCTTGTTTCCTACTTGCAATTTTTTTAAAAAATCAAAGAATGAATTCACTTCTAATTCATGTAGATTATTGTATAATATGTGAGCATGATCAATCTTGCTTTCTCTAGTTGGTTGTTTTGTATTGTGGCTATTGGTGGCAGATTCACATTGTCCACAACATCAATGAAAACTAAAACCTCTTCTATACCAGATTATTCACCCACGACGCCTTGTTAAATGTTGGTAAATAAAAAATCTTCAATCCTATATTTTGGTCAAAAATCTGGAATGAAATGAAATAAAACTAATACTACCAAAATTTCTTCATTCATATCTACTTAAAACTAGTTTTAGAATTTAAATCCCGTGATGAAAGTATGATAAAAACACCAAAACAACATACTTTGAGTATGGAAACAAAGCTTTCCCATAAATCAAAAAATATTTTTCTCATACTCCATTAAAGTTCCATGTTCTACAATTATACAATGGGATTTCATCTCTTCCTCTTCTTCTAAGATATATCCTCCACACAAAAAAAATCTTATGTTTTATTCAAGTTCAAATGGTGATAAAAACTATGTAATCTAGCTAGTAATTCCTAAAACAATAACTAAGTATATAGAAATATATTAACTAATAATTACCGCAAGTAACTACTCCCTTAACATTACCCCACTCGTACTCTAAATTACGTCTTGGAATTCTAGATCAAAAATGTGTTAAGAAAGCTAAATGTTTTATTGTTTTTGATCTTGTAATTCAAAAATCTGATTTGTTTATACAACAATCTACTTTGTTTATTTTACTATCTACTTTATATGTGCTTTAGATTAAAACATTATTTGATTTTCTATTGTATATAGAGTATGTTGTTGCTTTTTTAACGCCTCTAATGACAACTGTATATGTGTTTATTGATAATTTACTTTTTGTTCTTATGACTTCTACTCTATTCTCACTTATAGTTGTTGCAACTATAGATTTGATGTAATTTGAGTTTGATCCTATTGTTGCAACTTTGAAACAAGCTAAATTTAATCTTATTGATCTTATTTGAATAATATGTTATTCAAGTTACATCTACTATTTAATTGGCTGCAGATGCATACTCTTGATAATTGACCTCTTGAAAAACAAATTTTACTTGTTGTAGAGTATTTTCAATAAACTCCCTCTCAAGGCTATCCTTTCCTCCTCTGAGCTCTCCTAGTTTTTATATTATTTTTGTACATGATGGTCTTGCCCCATTTGTATCCCCTCTATCTTCTTCCTCATTTGAAGTCTCTGGTTTTGGAGATATAACTAAAAACTCATACTCAAATAATGGCATAACTTTTTCCATTTAAGAAATCTTGTGTTTGTACAACCTTTCATTCTTCTCATACTTTTTGCAAACCTTCCCAATATTATTCTAAATAATGTCTTGAACTACATCCCACGATAAGTCTACATCTTTTTCTTCCATTGATAGTGCCTTGAGTTTTACTTAAAGCAAAATATTTTATTTCATGAATTCACTATTTTCTCCAAATACAATATCATAATTGATGGGTTTTTTCTTTTGAGTCTCCTCAAGAAGTTTGTTTAACTTTTCATCAAAGGCCATCTGCTTCTACAAATTACTATCCATATGTGCATGCCTCTGGTCAGCTTGCCTTTGTATCTCATTCTTAGTTTGATATGTAATGGCATTGTCCACTTTGAGCTCCTCTACCTCCTTCTACTGCTTCAAAAAAGTTTCTTCCATGTTCTTGTAGTTTTCTAAAGTTTGTTATGATCTATACTTAGAGGATCCTTGTTTGCTTTTAAACCCTAGTAATTAACATTAATCTCCATCGAAGTTGCTTACAAGGAATCCCTTTCTATTTTGATGCTCCCAATTTTTGCTCTAGTTTTCCATGTTATTGATATTTTATCTGGATGCCTGAGAGTTCTACCAATACATGATTATTCTCATTGTTCCTATCCTATAACTTGACTTTGAACTTATGCTCCTCCAAAGCTCCCTATAGATTTTGATTATATTTATCATTATCTATGATCTACTTATTCTTGATTTTCAAATTAGAAAGTCAAAGCAAACAAATTGTCATCTATACATTATATTTTGCTACATGTTGAAACATAATAGCAACTCTTATGTGCTCATCCAATTATGCTTCCATCTCTTGCATATACCTTAGTGTATAAAACTTAAAAGTCTAACCCTTAGAATTCGTACTTGATGAACCTAGACTCTTGTGTGCACTCCAAACTTCTCCAAATTACATTCATGCCTATTGCATAACTTAGTCTTGAAAGTAGCATACCTTCATTCTTCTATGGTGATGGAACATATTACTATACTTTTAGTGGATCTTGGTTAAAATCTTGCATATGCTCCTCTATTGATTGTCGAGGTTGAGACTCAAACTCCTTCTTAGGCCACCTTTAATGCTCTACCCATTTGACCTTTGTTCTTGCTTGGGAGAAATGGGTAGTTTTGAATCAATTTTAAGAGACATGGATTTTTCCTTTTGTTTTTAATTTTTCTTTTATTGTTTCCTCAGCAATTTTATTACTTGTTGAGGATCAATACTGCCTCTCATTGTAGTATCCTCATGTTTTTTTTGCCTCTTTTGCAAAATCTCTTTCTCCTCCTCATCATCAAACTCAGACATCAAAATTACTCTTCTAATTGTCCTAGTCTTTGGTTGTTTCCCCTTTTTTGAAAAAGATGTGTGTAGGGTTTAGAGGCCTTTTGTTCTTAATGAACCTCTCCCTCTAACTATCTCATTTTCTTTTGTCCTCCTAAGGCTATTTTGTTTGTTTTATCTTCTCATGCGACTTTGCTCCTTCTAATGGAAACCACTTATGAAATAAAACTTCTAGGACTATGCCATAATGACATACATCCTTTTATGGTTCTCTTTTGGTTGTTCCTTCAATCATATTTTTTGACACTTGTCCCATGTAATCAATTCCTTAACCAATTGAGAATACATGATTATAGCCTAATTAATAGACTCTTCATGATCTGCTCTAGAGATCATCATAGCAAACTTATTGTTAAAATATTACACCTTATCCTTCTGGTAAATAATTAGTAGAATGACAACAATTATATTAACATACTATGACCTTATCTTTTTTACAACCCACCTTTCATTGGTGTTGTAAGTGTCAGGGACTTTATCTGCTATTATTGTTGATGTTATTATGGCATTAAACATTTTTACTTGGTTTGCTTTTGTTTATCTTGTATAACAAATTTAAAAAACTTTTGCCAAAACATGCTTGTTTATTATTCTCTACTCATCCCCCAACATAACCTTGATTTTGTTATGTTTAGGATCCAACTTTCAATTATTCATAAATTCAACCAAAATGTTGTAGCAAGTTGTCTCCATTCAATTTCAAACATATTTATTTATCTAGCTTTGTTTGCCCAAGCTCTCTCTTCCTCTCTAGAGTTTATCCAATATATATATATATATTGCTATTGTAATTATGCTCTATTGGAGTAAAGACGTATTTAATCTCATCATGTTGATGAGTATGCATTTTCTTCCCACCTAAATTTGTAGCCATTGTTTGCCAATGTGTTCTATTTATGCACTTCTTATTGGGAATATGGACTCTCTTTGGAATCTGCTCCTAAGTGTAGTCCTCTCGATGTAATGGCAATTGTTACTGTTGTTGCACATTAGCCTTCTATTGGTCTTGCTCAAAATTTGAAACAAGAAATAATATACAAATTTTTGTTACTCTCTCAATTTCTCTTGCTCCTCTTTCAACTTTTGGAACTTCTCTCTAAATTGTCTTTGTAATTTTTCCATAAGACTTTCTTCAACACTCATTATCGTAAAAAAAATGATTGAAACCTATTTATAGAAAATGAAAATAAATAGTTGATATAATGATTACCGCCTTTTGAAATGTTATCACCTCTTTTCATGAAATAACATTTCACTTTTTGTTTTAGGGCCAACGTTTTAATGATTTTTTTTTTTTCAAATTGTTTGTCATTATCGCCTCCTTGTTAAATTCATACGGACATCAACATGTGTTGTAGTGAATACATGTTGAACATAAAATATTGTGGACATGGCACTGGGTAATTCTAATGACATTCCTAAATTTGATGACACAGTATAATATACACTACAAATTCCCTCTAGCCTATGTTGAATCATCATATCAATCAAACTGACATCCATGGCATATCTGCCCATAATATAATAATTGTGAAACTCTATAACCATGGTCTAAGTATTTGTTGATCACCTACTAGCTTATCAACTTAACTAGGGATTTTCTGATACTATTGTTTGATTAGTCCCAATGGTCTCTGTTTTTTTAAAAAAATCTTTTGAATTTTCATTAGATGTTTTTTTCCATGTGGTCTTTTTTTATGGACTACAAAGACTTCTAATCCATTGAACTTTGAATCCCTTTCAATGTCTAATCCACATATGTATATGGTTTCAACTTATTAACATTGACCAATATTGGGTTTGGCTCAAAATTGTTAATGAAAATAAGAACAATATTATTGGGTAAGAAATATTGTACCTTGAATGGACCGAATGATATTTTCTTGAATTTGCCCAAATGTGTTTTTTTCTCTTTTGGGAAACCATAAAACATAATTTCCAAATTGGAACTTCTTCTCAATATTTTTTAGTTGACTCCATAGAATTTTGTTCCACTAGTTAACTCCCACATTGTTCTGAGCTTCCAATCTATTCTTTTATAAATTTTCCAATTTTGTAATTTTGGTTGTTAACACTTTGGTTGGTTTTGCATCTTTGTGGTCCCCACTAATAGTCGATAGAACATATTTTGTTGGCATTCAAGGATGCAAACCATAGATTAACTGGTAGGGTGTATAACATGTTGCCACCTTGTAAATAGTCCTATATGAAAACAAATTTTAGACAAATGTTCATCCAATTTGTTCTTTTCTTATTAACTGGCTTAATCAATAGTCTACTTACAACTTTCTTAGTAGACTTAGCTTATCCATTCCCATGTGGATGATACATAGTAGAACTGACATGCTTTAACAAAAATTATTCTTTCAGATGTTTTATTATGTCATTGATGAAATGTACTCCTTGATCTATAACTATGGTCAATGGGCATCCAAATTTGGTCAAAATATATTCATCCAGAAATATGGTTGTAATTATTATAATATTGGTTTTGAATGCCTTTGCCTCTACCCACTTGGTTGCATAATGTGTAGCTACCAAAATGTATTTGTTTCTTGTTAGTTTGCTTAGACCTATAAAATCTAGACCCCATTTCATAGAAGGTTCCTTTAGAAGTGTTATTACCAACTTGGCCAAACTATTTGTTTTGTGTCCTCCAATTTTCTAACAACTATCACAACTTTTACAAATGTCATTAATATCCTTGAATAAAGTTGGCCATCAATATCCTACATCAAGAAATTTCTTTGCAATAATATCTATAACAAAATGTCCTCCAACCACTCCTTGATGTAGTTCCTTCAAAACAATCTATGTTTTTGACGTGGTTAAACATCTATGTAATCTATTGCCTTGTCCCATTTTGTACATAATTCCCTCTTTTAGAATGAAAGGTTTTACCTTTCTGGCCAACTTATGTTTCTAAGCTAAGTTTATAGTTTATAACATTTGACATGTCTCTAAACATGTTTTTACTTCCTGCATCCATAGTCTGATTTGGGACACCCAATGATTTCGAATTATTTAGCAATTTGGATAAAGCATTAGCAACTACTATGTGTTCTACCAGGTTTGTAAACTACTATGAACTCATACTCTATGAATAATAACCATTTTACTATCCTTTTTGACACATGTGGTTTGTTGACCAAGTACATAAGAACCATATGGTCTACATAAAAAACAAATATGTTTCCCAATAAAGTATGTTTGAACTTATGCAAATCATAAACCATTGCTAAGGCTTTTCTTTTTGTAGTAATAAAATTGTGTTTTATTTTATTGAAAAGTCTATAGGCATATATTATAGGCTGGTCATACTTACTACTTGGGTTTTGTGCCAACATTGCACCCACTACCAATAATGATGGATTTGTGTGCACATGAAATTCCAACTACCAATTTAGAGGTATTAAAATTGGTGTTTCCATGTACTTCTACTTGATCTAATCCCAAGTTTCTTAACATTTTATGGTCCATATAAAGGGTTATATTTTCCTCGTCAACTTAGTGATTGGTGCCATGATAAAGGCAAAGTTCTTGATGAAACATCTATAAAATTGAACCATACTATTAAAATCCTCAATTTGTTATGGATTGCTAGGTACTGGCATATTCATTATTGCTTGAACCTTCTTAGGGTGTGGTATTTTTCCTTCCTTGGAAATTATGAACCTTAAAATCAACCCTAAAAATACCATAAAGGCACATTTTTATGGGTTAAAGTTGATTATACATTCTCTACATTTTTAAAAACAAAGTTTGAACTTCATCAAATGACTCTCCAAATCATTATAAATTGTGAAGTCATCCAAAAATATCTTCATGAACTAAGGACTCTTTGAAGGTTCTATTAATTGTTCTTTGGAAAGTTAGTGGCCCATTTTTGACACCAAATGGCATCACCATCCAAACAAAAGCTCCCTAATTTGTTAGAAAAATTGTTTTGTATCTAACCTTATGCGCTATAAAATCTGATGGTATCTTGAATATCCATCTAGAAATGAATAGGCTTCATACCCTCCTATAATGTTCAATACCTCGTCGAGAAATGGCAAAGGATAAGGATCTTTTTGGTTGAATTATTGAGCTTCCTAAAATCCACACAAATTCCCAATTTACCATTCTTTTTAAGCACTACCACTAGGTGATAACCATGTAAATTTCTCTACTAGTTGAATAAATCTAACTACTAACAATTTGCTAATGTCATGTTTGAACATTGCAACATAATTAGGGTTCAAACTATACCTTGCTTGATGTGTTGGTGGAATTGAGGTATCCAATTCAATTTTGTGTTTAATCAATTATAAAAGTATGCTTTTCAAATCTTTGTAAGTCCAAGCAAATACATCCTTAAACTCCTTAAGTAACATTTGAAGCTCCTTAGTTTTCTCCTTTGTCAATCATGAATTAACCTTGATGTATTGTGGGTTTGCCTTCATACAAAGATCTGGCTTAACAAGTTGTTATTATTTAATCAAAATCCACTTGTTCTTGTTGGTGTCTCATCCACTTGAATATCATCCTGGCTATGATGGTAATAGGTTTCTGGATAAACCTTATCTTTTAATGAAACCTATGGTTTGACACATACATCTTTTGATTTCACTATTAAAGGTTCTAATTCCATAACTATTTGATCTGATGTCCTTCGCTCTAGATTAAATTCCCCAATGTTTCTAATTTTTAACACTCCAACATTCAATAATGAAATCATTTCTTTTGAGAGAGTAATTATGCCAATTGATAACAATTTTGGTTTTGTCTCAAAGATCATATCTTCCTTTTTAATCTATTACACCTTCCATCAAGTCATAACAAACAAGTATTTGAAGCCTTTTGCTTTCTACTCCCAATTTCCCATTAACTGATATTGTCATGACTATTCCATTACCTTGAATAGCAATGACATTATTACCCTAGTCACATGTAATCGTTGCATCTCTAAACCAAGGTCTTCTTAGCAACATAGAATAATTAGAATCTACAACACTATTTTTCATAATAATAAATGTGTCTATATATGGAATACAATGTATGTGAATCTTCAAATTCTTGATAAATCCTAAAGGTCTAATCATACTTTGATTTGCCATTTTGAGGTGGTATGGAGTTGGTTTTGGTTTGGGTAAACCTACTTTTGTTTCTAGATTTTTTATTATAACGTTCACACTTGCCCCTCCATCTTTTAAAACATCCTCAACATTGTACTTCCCAACTTGTACTTGGATAATTACCACTTGGTTATCTACCTTTATAGTTGTTGTGTCTAGTTCCGCATGGGTTTCAACCAATGTAGTTACACTAGGTTCTGATATTTATCTAGTAGCTATATTAGGTTTTTTAGGCTATAATTTTTGCCACATATATTTAAAGATCTGGTGTTATCTTTAGCAATTGACCTAACCACAAAATATAAGTAGTCTCCAACATCTATCTATTGATATCTTATAATATTTATTCCATAGACATTTGTTTTGTTAACATGACTATCATACAAACTTTGTGATACAATTAATTATGTGGACACCTCATATTTTGACAATCCTACCCAACTTGTATTCCATTATACTTTTTCTTTCAAATTAGATTTTACGATGGGTCTTCTACTTGTATTTCCTATATAGTCTTGATAAAAAATTGTTGTACTTTGCTTTTCTTCCCAACTAACAACATACTTTATGATTGGCCCTTTATCCTTAAATACCTATTCTTTAGTAACCTTGTTCCTGGTGATGGCCATATTCACGTCCACCATATGGACTCAAGGATTTGAAACCTTGGGTTCTACCACAACTCGTTTCTCTATTGGCTTCACTCCTTTGCTCCTAACATATTATGCATATCATTGTACTTAGGACAACATATGATCTTATGTCTAGTGTCACCACAAATATGACATGAATACCTAACTTTGTACTTTAATTTGTTGAGTAGTAACCTCAAAGATTATAGGAACATGGTCTTCCTTTCTTTTGACTTTATAGGTTTCAACAATATGATTTGTTCTATGACAATTTGTATAGTACATTTTGGTATTCTCTAGGACTATTTGAAGTTTTTTAATTAATATTATCTTATTATTATGTGGTATCGACATATTACTTATGGTCTATTGAGAATTCAAGCTCAACTAGTTAGGTTTCATTAGTTAATGGAGTAGGAAAGTAACTAGGTTACTTTCACAAGGTTGAGTTACTTTCTTTACTTATATTAGTTTGGTTATTTGTGGTTTGGTCTTATAGTTAAATATCTTGGTGTTAATGGTTTGTTTCTCTTTTCTTCATTACACAAGTTTGTGTATTTCATGTGACAAGAATCTGAGGAGTTTTTGATGTTATGTTTTGTGTTGTGAGCATCGTGTTATAGTTTCCTTTCAATAAAGTTTTATGTTTGCACTTGAGAGTAGATCTCCTATTTGTTATTATGGTATCAGAGCTTAGGTTGTTTGATGAAAAGGTTGAAAGAGATCTAGAGCTAGAGCTTGAAAGTCTCTAGTAATATCATAGGAATTTGTCAAGTGCAAAAGAGAAACGAGGAAAGGAAAGAAGTGAAAAGAAAAAAAAGAAAAGAAAGAGGTGAAAGGAGATCCACATATCAAAGGTTTTGGAAGTCAGATCTTTAAATCTAGATCTAGATCTACCATGAAAAGATCTTGGAGTGAAACTTGGAAAGATTGTAGAAGACTATAAAACGCTTTTATTCTCAAAATTCCAAAAGAAAAATATTTGTTTTGTGAGAGTTATGAGCTTTTGAAGATTCTTTGTCAGATCTGGTTTTTTGGTCATATTTCCTTTATTTGAGCTTTTTTGGATCTGCAACTTTTAGATCTTATAGATCATAAAGGAATATATGCGTGAAAAAAATTTCAAGTCATTTGGATATGTATTGAGAGAGATTCAAGTATCTAAAGTTTCAGCTTTAGTTTTGAAGTCAGTTTATTTTGAAAGTGATAACTCTTTGTGGTCATCATCAATAGAGCTGAAATTTTGAACAGATATAGAAGACATATATTTTATGTATCTCCCAAAATCTCAAGGAGTTTGAAGTTGCTGAGAGTGAGTTGTAAGTCATTTTGTGTTCAAGTCCTAGTTTGAGGTGATTTCAAGGAAGTAGCAAGATCTCTCATTTTTTTGAAGTCAAATTAGCTGAAATTTTGAGAGACAATAGTAAACATACCTTTACATGTTTCAGACAAATTTCAAAAGGATTCAAGGTCATATGTGAGTGATGTAGTTTCGCAAAGTTGTTATGATAGAAGTTTACATTGAGAAGACATCAAAACAATTTTTTGAAGTGGAGCAAATACAACTTGGGAAAACTTGAAAGGAGTTTGAAGATTGGGAAGCACAAATACATTATCAAGACCTTCATACGAAAGTTTGGTATGTAATCATGTACTTAATACCATACAAAATATTATACAAGATACGTACATATATGTAAAACCCATGTATAGTATAGAATTTCATATAATATTCAAGACATACATACATATACAAGGTCCATCTTGTTGAACCCTAACCCTAACCCTAATCCTAGAAACCTAAGGAAGGAAAAACCTAATACCAATCCTAGAAACCCTAAAAAGACATTGAGTGTTGCTTTGAAAGATGGCAGACGGTCTTTCTCAAATTGCAATTGAGAAATTAGATAAGAATAATTTCCAAATGTGGAAATTTAGGATTATGAATTTCTTGATGGGGAAAGGTTATTGGGAGTTCATAATTAATGATGAGACATAACCTCCTCTCCCAGAAAACCCCACGCAACAACAAATTCAAGCCAATAAAACTTGGCATGAAAAAACAAGGAAAGTCTTATATCGGCTTTCTGTGAGTGTGTCTGATTCCATGATTGCGCATATTCAAGATGCAAAATCACCCAAGTAAGTTTGGGATACATTAGTGAAGATGTATAGCACTAATACACAAGTTCGCAAAATGCAGCTCAAACAAAAGTTGCATAATGTACAGAAAAATAAGATTAACATTAGTGACTATTCTACAAAGGTGAAAAACCTTACAGATGCTCTTGCATCTATAGGAGCCCATGTAGATGATGAAGATCTAGTGGCCATGACTTTGAATGGTCTTCGAAAAGACTATAGCCAGTTTCGTACTTCAATTGCAATTTGAGAAACATTTCCCGATTTCCAAGATTTAATAACCTTGCTTATAAGTGAAGAGATGAAAGTTGTTCATCTAATGTAGGATCATAAGAAAATGTTTTCTACTCAAATTCTAATAGAGGTAGAGGTAGAGGTGTTAAAACCTCATTTCGAGGTCGACACAAAAGTTCGCATGGTGGACATCATCAACTTGAAGGTTAGTCTCATGGAGGTGAACAAGGAAACTTTAGAGGAAGAGGAAGTCATGGAGGTCATGGTGGAAGTCATTGAGGTCAACAATCGAATAGTGACTCAAATTGCTACTACTGCGGGAAACCTAGGCACATGGCAAATAATTGTTACCAAAGGGAGCATGATGCACAAAATGGAAAGCTGCAACAAGGAAATTATGCATCAATTAGTAATCAAGGTGATGAGCAATTGTTTGTGATGCAACACATGACAAATTCAATGATAAGAGGTGTATCAGATAACAATGTTTGGTATGTGGATTTTGGAGCTTCAAATCACATGACTAGTCATGGAGAATGGTTTAGAGACACAGGATTTGAAGACACCAGGTTTTATGGAAACTGGTGATGACATTGCACATTTAATCACACAAATTGGCAAGGTGCCATTGTCCATGTAAGATGGGGAAACAAAGTACTTGAAAGATGTATTTCATGTTCCAACCATAACAAAAAAATTGGTCTTCGTAGGCTAGATGGTGAAACAAGGTTTACAGGTGACATTCAACCCAAATGGATGTTTTGTGGAAGACATGAAGAACCAAAGCAAATTGATTGCAAAAGGGGAAAGGAATGGACGAATGTTCACCTTAGATGTGAACATGCATGAGGTGAATTCCATGTTATTCACACATGGAAAAAGAGTTGGAGACATCGAAATTTGGCACAAGTGAGTTGGCCATGTTAATTTCTAATGTTTTAAGCTGATGGAAAAACAAAATCTTATTGGAGTTCTTTCCAAATTTGGAACAAAAGAGGTGATGTCAGAAGTTTGTGAAGCATGCCAATTGGGGAAGCAAGCTACACATCCATTCCCAGTTCAAACAACTCATGTAAGTTCCAAACCTTTGGAAATGATTCATTCGGATGTGTGGACCACAAAGACAGAATCCATTAGAGGATGCAAATACTACGTGAGTTTCATTGATGACCACACAAGGAAGGTGTGGGTCTACTTCATGAAACACAAAGGTGAAGTGTTTCAACATTTTTTGAATTTCAAAGTAATGGTGGAGAAGGAGAAGGGTGTGAGCATCAAGTGTTTAAGGTCTGATGGAGGGGGAGAGTACTTTTCAAATGAATTCAATGAGTACTTGAAGGAACATGGAATTTAAAGGAAGTACTCATGTAGTTACTCCCCACAACAAAAATGGAGTTGTTGAAAGGAAAAACAGGCACATTGCGAAAATAGCACGTGCCATGTTGAATGAAAGGAATTTGCCAAATTACTTTTGGGTTGAAGCAGTAGCAACTACAGTCTATATCACGAATCGAACACCCACAACAATAGTTCATGGCATGACACCTAAAGAAAAATTCACAAGCAAGAAACTAGATGTCTCACACTTTAGAGTGTTTGGTTGCATTGCATATGTGCATGTTCCTGATGAAAAGAGATCAAAACTAGATCCAAAAGTTGAAAAATGTATCTTGATTGGATATTCCTTAGAACAAAAAGAATATAGATGCTTCAACCCTTCCACTCGGAAGTTGCAAGTGAGTAGAGATGTTGTGTTTGATGAGATGGTTAGCTGGTACCCACCACTGAAGATAGCAGAAGATGGAGAGGCTACAAATGGTGATGTTCCATCAAATGTGGAACAAGAATCACAATTAATTAGTGGACCACAAAAGTTTTCAATTACTGGGTCCAATAGCATTCCATGGAAAGGAAGATTAAAATCTTCAAACATTGTAGATGGTAGTTCTCAAACATCATCTAGAAATCCTCATGTAGATGATGAATCAAGTGATTTAGAGAAGAACGTGAGTGAAGAATCAAGAATCCTTTTAGTTATTACTCCCGGAGCTCGGATGGCCAAGAAAGTTTTGAAAATTCCCAACAACAACAATGGAGTATGAATATTCACACAAGTCAAGTACCTTATACAAAGACTCACATATGATGGCTTTGTAACTCATCATTACGCATACATGGTGAGAATCATACAAGAGGTTGAACCCATTTGTTTTGAACAGGCGGTTGGAAACCCTAAATGGGATAATGCCATGGCTGAAAAGATGGCGACGTTGGATGCTAATGTTACTTGGGAGTTGGTAGCTTTACCAAAGGTTTTAGAAAGCAATTGGGTGCAAATGGGTGTACAAAGTCAAACACAATGCAGATGGATCTGTGAATAGATACAAAGCAATATTGGTGGCCAAAGGCTATGCCCAAATTTATGGCATAGAATATGAGGAGACCTATAATCCAGTTGCCAAAATGACAACTTTAAGAGCAATCATTGTTATGCTAGTAGCAAAAGGATGGTCGTTACATCAAATGGATGTAAATAATGCTTTTCTTCATGGAGATTTACAAAAAGAAATGTAAATGGAATAACCACCAAGTTATGTGGACCAAACACGTCTTAATTTGGTTTGTAGGTTGAAGAAAGCTTTGTATGGTTTGAAGCAAGCACTTAGAGCTTGGTCAGACAATATAGGTCAGTATCTTGTCACAAGTGGATTTCAAACATCCAATGCAAATTTTTCAATATATGTGAAAAAAAAAGATCATGGGATTGTTGTCATAGTCATCTATGTTGATGACTTGATTATCACAAGAGATAGTGATGCTGACATCTTTGATTTGAAGAAGTTTTTGAAGCAAAAGTTTGAGATGAAGGATTTGGGAGAGTTGCATTATTTCCTCAGCATTGAGGTAATCCAATCCATGAAAGGGATATGGTTACTACAAAGGCAATATGCCTTGAACAAATTGTCCGAATATGGGATGACGGGTTGTAAACCCATTTCAATTCCATTGGAGCAAAATGTGAAGCTAAATGTAGATGAAGGAGACTTTGTGGAGGATACCACTATGTATAGATGCATAGTGGGGAGTTTGAATTACATGACCATCACAAGGCCAAATTTGAGTTATGAAGTTGGAGTGGCGAATCAATTCATGCAAAGACCATGGAAGCCACATTTGGATGCAATGAGGTGTGAGTCATGGATTATAATACCACAAATTGTTAAGCTTTAGTTCCATAGTTTTTTTTAATGTTAATGATTTGAATCCTGATAAACCTCCAAGTAATAATTATTAAAGTTGAATTAGCCTTTGGATATTTTAGCGTAAAATACTCTTTTATTTAAATTGATGTAAGGCTTAGTTAATCTTAGGACCGAGTAACCTTTTAAAGTATTATCCTTTTATGTTGTAGAGAGGTGAAAGGGGATGTAGAATTAAATGGGATTTTATTGATATATTGGGAATACAAACCCATAATTAACAATAACATTTTGCCATGACAATATTAAGTTAGCCTGTAAAATAATCTTCATGCACGAATGATGTACTTGAAAGATTTTAAAGATGCAATCCTAATACATATTTATTTAGTCTTCATTTCTATCAAACTCTTAAATAGAATCAAAATCAAACTTAAGTATTAACATTTCCACTTGAGTGGCCTCCGGTGAATTACAACTTAGTAAACAACTTTAAAGGGATAGATCACAATTGCAAAAACTCTAGAATGTGATGAATGGTGCGAGTTAAGTATTCGGATTGATGCTCCATGGAAAGGGGGTTGATTGGGCCTCACAGCCAACGATAATGGCCATCACTAAGAACCTAAGTTCGACAATGAAAACGAACATCATCGTCTTCACATTGACACTCTTCAAACCTTTCTGGTGTTGCTCCACTCGCAGGGAAAGATTTTAAATAGATTGCTAAGGCATGCGAATTAGGAGATAATCGACGATCCCATGTCGAACGATCGACTCGAGTGCGCACCACTTTTTTGGACAATTTTTATTTGCATGATCGTTTAGAGACATTCACGTCAAGTGGTGCTTCTTCAAGCTCTTCTGTTTCCAGTACTGAAATTGGAAGATTCGAGGGTGTAGTGACATCATCCGCCATGACTAAATTCTCACATGCATCAACAAAAACCAAAAAGGTAGCACAAACAATGTGGTACTTACGTTCAAAGGGGGTTGAGGTTTTTTTATTTAACAAATTAGGGTAGGCGTAAGGTGTGGGAGTAATGATGGAACCTCATGAAAACTCGAACATCCTAGATCTAATGGATTCATCGAACCCTAATTTTGACAATGGATCTAGAAATATGTGAAGGTTTTTGTGATGCAAATTTTAATTCTAATTTATTGTGTACTACATAGTTAATTAGTGCATGGAAGAAAAAAATAAGTAGGGGATATCAAAAGAGTAAATGGTATGCAGGGATGTTACTTCAATCATTGAATTGATTTAATCAAGTAAAGACTCAAGTATGTTTATTTGTTACTACCGATAAATTGTCCTAGTAGTTAGTTACTTGAAATAATTAGGATGAAGAAGTAGGATGTGAGGGTCAACGGACGAAAAGGATAAGGATCAAGCTCAAGAACTTCATCAATATATCCAAGATAAGGGAAAGGATGAATCCTCCAATCCCATTAATCATGAGGATTGTCATCTTATTTGATTGGACGATGGAATTTTTTTGGTGTCTCATTAGGCCCAAGAATTTTCATTCTAAAATCAATTGGAGGGCAAATCATTCTCAATTCTCGTTGGCTCTTAAAGGATGAGGAGACCATTGATTGGAAGGGAAGATTTCGAAGCTTCCATTGGGCAAGGGGAACAAGTTCAAGGAAAGGTCATGGAGGCTTACCAAGGGAGAGGGAAGTCTCTAGGGTGAGAAAAAGGTGTTGTTCATGAGAGAGATGTGTGCAAGAATTAATCATGGAAAGATTTCCATGACAAAGCCTCTGGAGTTTTATCTCAAATAATTGTTCCTCCCAAATCCACCGTTGGATTTATGTCAAACTTTAAACAGTTCTTGTTTAGGAGGTGTAAAAGGTTCTTTACAAATTTCAACATCATTGGTTTGGTTGTAAGGGAGCGACACTTGCCGGAAGTGGAGGGTGTTGTAGTGGAATGCATGGAAGGATTTCCATGATAATGCCTCTGGAGTTTTATTTCAAATAGTTGTTCCTCCCAATCCACTGTTGGACTTGTGTCAAACTTAAAATAGTTCTTGTTTAGAAGGTGTAGAAGGTTTTCTCCAAATTTCAACATCATTGGTTTCGTTGTAAGGGAGCTACACTTGTCGGAAGTAGAGGGGGTTGAATTGTTTTTTTTTTCCCCTCAAGCTAAGCAAAGTGATTCTTAGTCCCAAGGATTAACTCTGGATCAAAAAAAAAAACTTATAAGATTTTGTAACATGGTTCCTTTTAGATTAGCTTGTCAAAAAACCAATGCATGTTAGATTAGGAGGTTATATGTAAATGTTATGATGAATGGAACAAGAGGGGTTCAACCATCAAGCGTGACATTGAATGAACATCAACATAATGCCCCTTCAAGTTCCATCATGGTGAGTTACGATTCTCCCACAATGTCTTTGTATCTTCTAAGTGGACACAATGCATTAGATTTTTAATGAACTTCATTGCATTACATTGAACCACCTTACTTGTTAGACTACAACTACATAGTAGTTCCACTTCCAAGCAGGTTTTGTGAGTGTATATCTTCATGTTGAAGGTGTGCAAGAATGCTTCACATGAGGTGCATACTAAGGTACATAAAACATACTTTGCATTGTGGAATTTTTTATGAAGCCAAGAGCTAATTACAAATACATGGATACACGGATGCTAATTAGGTTGACAATGTTTCAAATAGAAAATCAACTAGTGGTTTCATGTTTTTTTTGGAAGTGGTGTTGTTAGTTGGAGCAGTAAGAAACAACCAATAGTTGCATTATCAAGCACATAGGCAGAATATAGAGGCGCAACAATTGCTACATGTGAAATAGTTTGGTTATAGAAACTACTCTCAAATTTGGGACAATCAGGGGATGCTCTTGTTGTCATTTATTGTGATAACATCAGTAGCATACTACTTGCTAATAACCTAATCTATCGTGCTAGGACAAAGCACATTGAAGTGCACTACCACTTTATTAAAGAAAAAATTATAGCAAAAGAAATTGACCTTATTCATGTCAGTACTAAAGATCAATCTATTGACATTTTCACAAAGGCTTTAGGTACAGACAAGCTAAAAAAGTTTCGAAAAATGTTTGGTGTACTATAAGTGGATTTGAGCTTGAAGGGGAATGTTGAGAATTCAAGCTCAACTAGTTAGGTTTCATTAGTCACTGGAGTTGTGAAAGTAAGTAATTTACTTTCACAAGGTTTAATTACTTTCTTTATTTATATTAGTTTGGTTATTTGTGGTTTGGTCTTGTAGTTAAATGTCTTGGTGTTGATGGTTTGTTTCTTTTTTTTTCATTACACAAGTTTGTGTATTTCATGTGACAAGAACCTTGAGGAGTTTTTGATGTTATGTTTTGTGTTGTGAGCATCATGTTATAGTTTCCTTTCAATAAAGTTCTATGTTTGCACTTGAGTAGATCTCCTATTTGTTATCATGGTTTCTATGTTAAAATTTTCCATTTCACAAAATAAAGTTATTTATTTATGTTGTTGCAAAGTTTTTTTCTTCATACCTATTGTGACTAAACGAATATATGGTTATAATCCATATTTGAAAACAATAGTTTAAAAAATATCTATTGTCTTCCATTGAAGATTATTGGCCAACTTCAATAATCTCTCATAATAAACTTCCATTCTTTCATTCTTTTCATGCTTCATATTTTTCAATTAAAAGTAAACTTGTTCATCATTTTGAACTTTTATGTACCTCTTACAAAAAGCCAACTATAATTATGCAAAAAATATAATTTGGGTAATCTCCCATATAATTATTACACTAGTTAGACATAATATCTTTAAAGTTAAAATTGAACATATTAACAATTTATGCATTATTTGTTTCATTATTTGCTCTAATAGTAACTTTAAATACTCTAACATGAACATTTGGGTCAAAATCTTTAACATATTCTGGATAATTAAGTGACCAACGATAAGGTTTATTTGGTGGTAATGGTGGCTTGCTTGGATTCACCATTGGTAATCCAAAATATCTTGGAGGTTCTGGTGGTCCTAGTGGATTTAAGTCACATCCTCTAGATCTAATGGCTGACTAACAAAAGTTAAATTCACTTCTTTGGGTATATTTTCATGCAAACTCACAAATTATGTTGTTCTTGGAGTTTTCGTTTTGGATCTCACACCATCAACAATATGAATTGGTGTTAAAACAAATAGAGGTTTAGTAATTGTAATTATGGACTCGGGCATTACCACATAGTATAATGGCATAAATCTTACTGGTTCCAGTCTAAAATTTTAAGTTCTTACATAGGTAACTCCAATATGATTTTGATGCAACAAACTTGGTATAAGAGCTACAAAAACACATACTACATCTACCATATTTTAAACTTTCATTTCCACTTTATTTTATTTCCAAATATGTTTTTTGAATTTATTTGAAATTTTGACCCTCTCATGGTACAAATCTTCTAGCTCAATATGTCCATGTTTCCTTACTCTTGTAGGTTCTGGATTCAAATTTTGGAAATGCTCAACAAATCTTTGCTTCACATTATTTTCAATAAATGGACACTCATTGATTTGATGTCCAATTTGATGGCAATATGTGCAACGTGGAAAATTTAGTCTTGGAACTTTATTCACACTATGAATCCCTCTATTCCAATCCCTTGGAACTCCTTTAACTATGTTTCCATTCTACTAGTTAAATTTGGGTTCGTTATATCTCGCTCTTACAACCACATGAACACATTTTGCCACTATCGGTTTTGCTCTTGGTAAGACTATAGTTTCTTGTCAAGTTATAAATATTGGGTCAACTCCTCGGGACATTCTAATACACTAAGTTGCAACTTCTTATTCCATGACATAATGAATCGAAGGTTCAAAATTATGAATTCTTTATTCAAACTCTTCATTCTCTTGACTATCTCAATAATAAGGAGGTGAAGCAAATTTGTACCTTGGTATTATTTCCTTCCTTCCTAACCTGTTGAATCTTTGTTCTTCTTCTTGAATAAAAGCTTCAAAGGTATGTTGTTACATTAAATATGTTGAATCTAGCATAACTTTTTATCAAGGTTCAAATTCCTGATTCCTTCCTCTAAACTCAACCTGTGAGTTTACATTTTCAATTTAACGTTCTTCCCTCCTATAAATTTGCAGCAAACTGTTGGTGCACCTTTGTGCTTCACTAGTTTGCACTTCACAAAAAATAATCAATTTTGCATGAGGTGTTTTGTGGCCTACAAGTCTCTCTTTTGTCCTTGGATGTTTCTATTTTGTCTGAGAAACTCTTTTAGGTGTTTCAAACCATTGATCTACTTGATCTGCACTCAGATTACTACTCATGGAAGTGCCATTTTCCACTTGTTCATGTAAGACAAATTGATTTAATTGTCTCTTCAAACTTCTAGTTACAATTATATTTTCCATTTCTCCACATCCTAATTCAAATTTGAACAAACTTCTACATTACAAAATCTTCAGAATTAGCTACTCTATTTAGATCTGCACCCTAAACAAAAAACTATGATCAAGATTTGAAAAATATGCAAAAAACAAAACTAAAGTTTACAATCTATCTATAAAAGTAAAATTTTCAACAAAACACAAACAACATTCTAAAATTCATTGTAAATTTAAGCCTTGGGATGGTCACCAAATGGTAAATATAAAATCTTTAATCCTATATTTTGGTCAAAAATATGGACGAAAATGCAATAAAACTAATATTAACTAAGAATGTTCATTCATATCTACTTAAAACTAGTTTCAAAATTCTAATCCACTAATGAAAATATGATAAAAACACCAAACCACCAAACTCCAACTATGAAAACAAAGCTTTTATAAGAATCAAAATGTATTTCTGTCATACTCCATTAAAGTTCCATGTTTTACAATGATATAATGGGGTCCCATCTCTTCTCTCTTCTTTCAAGAGATATCCTCCACAAAAAATAGTCTTATGTTCCATTTAAATTCAAATGGTGATAAAAACTATTTAATTTAACTAATAATTCTTAAAACAATAACTAAATAAATAGAATTATGCCAATTAATAATTACCCCATGTAACTATTCCTTTAATATATGCATGAACATATTTCTGCATTACTTGGTTTGTTGCTCCAATTAGATGTTCATGCACCACCCCATTCCTATTAACAACAACAATATCTAACACATTGTTCATTGGGTTTATAACCTCATGCACCTCACTTGGCACCAAATTATTTGCAACCACTAAGACTCCAAGTTTTTATGATAAAGTCTTGTTCATGCCAATCAACATGTTCATGGTTGGTTGCAATTGATTAATTGAAACTATCACTTCAACTAATTTTCAATAATCTTCATCTTGCTTTCTAACACACCCCTAAACTTTTTGAAAGACTCAAATGCAAGTCTCAAAACAAAAACAACGAAAAAAGGAGTTAAGGTACGCTCCATTACTTGCTACACTTTAGGGGTAAGAGTGGTGTGCTAGAGCTTTGGGATGGGGATTATAATGAGTGGCAAGCGGGTCAATTATTCATATGGATTTGCACAAATTAAACAAGTTGGTTAGTGCATAGTTAGAGCATTTTTGGTGCACGAACTCACCACAAGCATACATGGACACACATGATTCACCATGGCCTAGACTTAAGGGAAGCCACCACCTTCCCCCTTATATTATTCTCTACGACGACCCATAGGGGTTGCACCCAAATGTCATTTTTTTTGGGACTCTCAAGTTAGGAGTCTTGAAATTCCTAAAATTAAAACTCCCACCATTTTGAAGGCCCATAGCTTCTTGTGCAAACCTCTGATTGAGTTGAAGTTTTAAAACAAAGTTATAGCCCTTGTTGAGAGCTTTTCAACAATATGTGGCATGCCATCTGCACACATGTAATTTAGGGCAATTTTAGACTTTCAATTATTGGGAGTCAAATTGACACTTTGACTCTTGGCCCTTCTTTTGGCCATAACTTGTTTTATAAGTACTCAAATGGATCATGTGAACCCATTTTAGTCATCTACGTTTTAAAAGCTTATCAATTATATAACAAAGTCTTTAATCTAATGAGTTTGGCCCCTCAAATTGCTCTATGAAGATTCATGACTTCATAGGGACTTTAATTCCCAAAGTGGGAGTCCATTTGGGAGTGTGGGGGTTCATTCCCTCACATTCTTTCGCACTCCCAAGAGTGTGAATGTGACTCTTAGGTTACATTCTTAGCTTGCACCTTTCTATGCCCTTGCTTTAGTTGTGAGCCGAAGGTTAGGGTTGTGAAACTTTTGATCAACTGCACCTCCTTAACTTAGCATGCCTTCCACCTTTCCATAAAGATCCATAATAGTCCTTTCCCAATGTCCTACACTCAACAAAAATGTGAGGTTCATTTTTGTTTATATACATAAAGCCATGTTACAAATTGCTACAATAACAATTAATATAAGTTTTAAGGTACTAAAGCTTGTCTAGTATGTAAACCCACTAAAACATATAGAGTCGTAAAGGACAATTATTATAAACCACGAGCTTCAGAAACAATACCACAAATGCAATGCTCTTAATATGAACAGTCCCTGACATCTCTTTCAATAGTGGTTGTCGTCCATGGTTTCTAATATATACCACGCCATTTAATAATTTAGTTAGTTTAAGAAACCATTCCATATACCCAATTGTCCTAATTACAAAACCATAACAAAATTGCGGACCATATCATGTATAATTTTTAGAACATGACCTCACTAGGGGCCACGACAATACTAATGTTGGTTTAAATATAGATTTGGCAAAATTTATTTTAATTCAAATCATAAACATTTTGAATTGCCCAACAACAACAACTAAAACAGTGCCACATTCCACCATTAACATGCAATTTGAACTCATAGAAAGGTGGGATTAACACATATTTTATAGAATAGCAATGCATACATTGTAATGTTTTTTATGGTTTTGGACTTTAAATAATAAGGTTTAAACAAATCACTCACTATTGGACCGCCGTGACCTAATTTTGAAAGGTTTTTCACTATTGCATGAATTACAACCATCTATCCCCACCTTTGAACAAAGTCTGGCCCTATCTAGTATTTAACCAATGCGTCCCACATTACAAGTGTATAGTTGTCTAGCCTAGATTCACCTACCCATAATTCCATTCCAACTAACCAATTTAGTGCCAAAACTTGAATGTAAACATGAAGATAAAAACTGACCAAACGCACATTCCTTTATCTCAATCTCTTATAATAGGATATAAATAAGCATAGTGCATAACTTTTAAGGCCTAGACACCCAATCCCCAAAACCTACTTCATGGATTTGTAGCCACTTGGCTCACCGTGTCTTCAAAATCCTACCAACCATAGCTTGCATGTGTTTGAAGTCCAAATGCACGGTGTGTAATCAAGTTGTACTTCCAACTTCTCCTTCATCATTTCCAACCATTCCATGATTTGACCATCTATTCTTCTACTCAAATCCAAAAATGTAGAACATGGCATTTAATTGTTGATAACCATGTATTATGATTTAACATTAATGGGAATCCATCCTCATTAACCATGATGACCAATTTCACATCTTGGGGATCCTCATAGGCATAACATCTCTTTCCAATAAGGTTGTTTTTGTTCCAACACAATTTTGTTTGCCACTACAATAAAACTTGTTTGCCAAAACCTTACTATTGTGCAACTAGAGGCCCTAAAATAATTAGTTTACAACTACACTACTACTATCATGTGGAAATATAACTAATTAATAAATAAAATGCCACGTCATAAAATTGCGGATTTGTGTTATAATTTCAAGTGAGTTGTAAATGGGACATCTATATGGTGCAATGTATGCATTTTACATATGCGCATAGTCAACTAGGTTTGACTTTTTGACAAGTTACACTTTAGTTGCAACTTGTAATTACATCACAAATGTTGAATTGTCAATGGCCAATCAACCACTATGTTGTAATTAGTATTCATCATCAACACATGATTGTGCCACATGGGTGCATTCCCACCACCCATTTTTATCACACTTACAAGTACTTGTCAACTAGTCATGTCACCAAGGTGCCATTATAGAAATAATTGAGCTCATTGGACTAATTTTATAAAAAAAGTAATTATATGAATTAATTAATCATATCGTGCTTCAAAATTAATATTAATTTAGATAATTCTCAATAACTCTAATAACGTATAAATTATATAATGTTGTAACTTGAAATGTTCAAATATGCAACAACTAAGTATCAAGTATATTAATGAATAATACAACTAGTTGGGAGTTACAATACCATTATTAAATATATGTTCATTACTTTGGGACTCGAATGCTCAACTCACTTATAATTAGTTGTCAACTATGTGGCAATTCATAATATGAAAAGGCTTACAAACTATGTATTTCATTGAAATTGTAGATATGCAGGTTTGAAGTTGGACTATAATTGACGCAGCCACAAATTCCTTATAAGATTCAAATGCAAGTCCAAAGGTGAAAACAATGGAAGAAGGAGTGGGGATACACTCTTTAACTTGTAGCATTTTGGGGGTAAAAAAGGCATGTTGGAGCTTCGGGATGGGGACTAGGACGAGTGACAAACATGTGAACTATTCACATGGGCCTACATAATTCAAACAACAAGTTCATTACTGCTTAGTTATAACATTATTGGTGCATGGACAAACCGCATGTATACATAAATTCACAACACTCACCACAACTTAGACTTGGGGGAAGCCACCACCTTCCCCCTTATAATATTCTTTATGCCTAACCATGAGGGCTACACTCGAATGTCATTAAATTTTCAAAATTGGGACTCTTAAAACTTTGGAGGCCCATACTTTTTTTGGTAGATCTTCGATTAGGGTGAAATCTAAAAAAAAATAGTAGCCATTGTTGAAAGATTTTCAACAATATGTCGCACATCACCTATACACAAGTAAATCAAGGCGATTCACGACTTTTAGTGCTTGGGAATCAAATTGCCAATTTTACTCCCAGCCCTTTTTTTGGCCATAACTTATGTTTTAAGTACCCAAATGGGTCATGCGAGTCCATTTTAAACATCTACGTTTCAAGAACTTTTCAATGGTATAAATAAATTTTCAATACAATGAATTTTGACCCCTTAAATCACTTTATGAAAATTTGGAAGTCCATAAGGACTCTAACTTTTAAAATGGGAGCCCACTTGGGAGTGCGTGGGCTCGTTCCTTCACACTCTCCTACAATCCTATGAGCATAAAATGTGACTCCCAGGCTTCATTCTCAGCCACACTTTTGCAAACATTTGATTTAATTGCAAGACCAAGGCTAGGGTCATAACAACAATGGTCCATAAATATCCATAAATATCCAATTTTTTAAATTTTGGATGTAAATATATAAATCCTTGCTTTTACACCTCAAAAATTCCTAGGGTAAATGAGCAAGTGTGGAATTGATAAGAGTCAATTCCTTTGTTGATAACTCCTTGGCCCCCACAAGGTTTGTTTCTCAGGGCATCAATGGGTGTGTTATGGGTGTATTTAGCCATGGTCCACCATCATCAATTCAACTTGAGTTGGAAAATCTATCCATTGTGATGTGGGATAATTGAGGTTCTTTGTGGACCACCACTTTCCAATTTGTGGTTTGTTCATCATCAAGGAAGAATACTTGTTGGACTTGGGTAGGAAAAATAAATGGCTTTTTGTCCTCCACCATCATGTATCAAAAAATTTGCAAGTAAGAATCCCACTTCATCTCGTTTATAAGTAGGATTACCCCTCACATCATTTTTGTTTCGAACCCATGCACATTGCATGAGAATGATCAGAGTTGAAATTAGGCCATACCCTAATTTTATTATGTCATTTAAAACATCGACATATTTTACCGATGCATGTTCATCTCCCATGTGTGCTAGCCATTGGCCAAAAATTGATGCCACCCCATAATCAAAATTAACCATGCCTTTCATATTGCAATCATTCACCCGAAAGTGATTACCACATGCCTTCAATGACATGCCCCAAACTTTTCAAAAGACCCAAAGGTGGGTCCTAGAGTGAAATAACGAAAAAAGAAGAGAGTTGGGGCACATTCCTAAACTTGTAGCATTTTGGGGTAGGAGGGCATGTTGGAGCTCTGAGATGGGACTAGGATGAATTCACAAGTAAGAGTTTAAGATGGGATCAACCTACAGCCAAGAAAAGAGGGTAGTTAGTGCAAGTTGAATGGAAATGGTGCAACAAACTTAGTAGGGACAACCTCAAGCATGAGCTTTACACGGCCCACAACCTTTGGGAGGAGGCACCACTCCTTTCCTTATATATACTTTGTGCCTCTTCACAAGGACTACATCCAAATGTCATTTTTCCTTGGGACTTTTGTTGTCCCAAAACTTTGGACGTTCATATCTTTCTTAAATCAAGTTTTCTTTTAGAGTGTAAGAAAAATTTCTTATAACCCTTCAAAATATATTTCCAATGGTGTATAACACGCTCCAATTGGACCTCATTTGACCCTTGTTTTCAAGGGATTTATGGTCAGAAGTCAAATTCTCAATTTCACTCTTGCCCCTTCTTTTGATCATAACTCATGCAAATCAGGTCTAAATGACCAATGAAAGGGCACTTTGAGGATCTAAGCTTTAAGACCTTTTTAATGGTATCCTATGAGCCCAATTTGGTGTTTGTTTGCCTTTCCAACCAAGGCTCTGAACATTCATAACTCCCGCATGAGTGCAACTCCCAAAGTGGGAATGCACTTGGGAGTCATTGGGCTTCATCCTTTGCATTCTCCCCCATTTGTGAAAGTGTGTTTCACACCTAAAAACACTCTTGGCCTCATGGGCATTTACATTTCACATTTTGTCGCAGACCCAATGTTAGGGTTATGACATTCAACCTTTGGTACCTCAAAGCTTTTGTTGATGGTGGGAGATTCAATCACTAGTAGAAATCTGTGATTTTGCAACCAACGAATTTGTGACTAGTTGCGACTATTTGACATTTACAACTACTCTTGGTTATATCTACAACTACTGTTTGCATTTGAAGCCGCTTGCAACTACTCTACGACTAACTTACGACTAATGGA